>Ga0210408_10000153_pt1 | contig 109026 bp, 97 predicted proteins | sample IncBWH4MmetaG_FD_155471 | JGI IMG/M metagenome (GOLD analysis project Ga0210408, IMG submission 155471) | Forest soil microbial communities from Barre Woods Harvard Forest LTER site, Petersham, Massachusetts, United States - Inc-BW-H-4-M | ecosystem: Environmental > Terrestrial > Soil >...
TCCGCGTTGAGCCGGTGCAGCGTTTCTTCCGCGATGGGTCCCACCAGCGAAAAGGAATTCTTGCGCAACGTGCCGCCGGTCAGGATTACCTCCACCGCCGTGCCCGAGAGCTCGGCCGCGATGTTCACCGCGTTGGTCACAACCGTAAGGTTGTGAAAGTGGCGCAGGGAGTGCGCAATCGCCGTGGTCGTGGTCCCGGAATCGAGAATCACCACTTGTCCTTCCTGCACCATGCCCGCCGCCGTCTGGGCAATGCGCAACTTTTCTTTCCGGTGCAGCTTTTCTTTTTCGCGCAGCGTGGGATCTTCGAGCGCCCCCTCGCGCGCCGGCAGCGCGCCGCCGTGCGTGCGGTGAATGAGCCCGTGCGCGTGCAATTCCTCCAGATCTTTGCGAATCGTAACCTGCGACGTTTCGAAACGCCGCGCCAGGTCGAGCACCAGCACCCGCCCGTCGCGATTCAGAATTTCAAGAATGGCCCGTCGGCGCTCTTCATTCAGCAAGCATGCCCTCTCCCCGAGGGCCAGCGGAGTCACTTTCTCTTCGCTTTCTTTTTATATCGTTTGCTTTCGTTTGTCTAGGAAAAACAAGCCGCGGTCGAATGCCTGGTCAGGAATCGCAAGATCACGCAGGCGCCGACAGCCCCTGGGAAACTCGATGTTGCTGGAGCGACGACCCCGGCCCAGCGCCGGCATCTTGCCGGCGGTCGCGAGAGCTATCCCTCAACTAGACGAAGGGGTGTCTTGCCCTCGCCCGATCGCAGCCCATGCCGATGGCTATCCCCCTCCCTTGTCCTTTCGACGCGCGAGCGCGAGCGCGGCAGGAGGAATCTGCTTTTGATTGTGGGATGCAGCTCTCGAACTCGGCCTTGAAAGAGAGGTGTTTACCTGGAGAACAGTTTGCTCAGGCACGCCGCCGCTCACGCCCCGTCGCCGCGCAGCACGTCCCGCACCTTCCGCGACAGCACCTGCAACGTGAACGGCTTTTGCAGAAATGCCGCCCCCGGTTCCAGCACGCCCTCGTGGATGATCGCATCCTCGGTGTACCCGGAGAGATAAAGCACCTTGATCTTGGGCCGCGAGCCCGTCACTCGGTGCGCCAGCTCGCGCCCGCCAATGCCGGGCATCACCACGTCGGTGATAAGCAGGTCGATGTTTCCTTCATGCGCTTTGGCCGCCTGCAGTCCCGCCTCGCCGTTCTCCGCCTCGATCACCTTGTAGCCTTTGCTGGCCAGCGTCTCCCGCACCAGTTGCCGGACTGATTCCTCATCCTCCACCAGCAAGACCGTCTCCGATCCGCCCACCGCAACCTGCGCGCTCTTGGCGGGGCCGGAGTGTTCAGCCGGATCCTCCACCCGCGGCAGGTAAATCCGAAATGTCGTCCCGTGCCCCAGTTCACTGTGCGCGAATATGTAGCCTCCACTCTGCTTCACGATCCCGTACACCGTCGACAGCCCCAGCCCCGTGCCCTTGCCCTTCTCCTTCGTCGTGAAGAACGGCTCGAAGATCCGGGACTGCGTCTCCTTATCCATCCCCGCTCCACTATCGGAAACGGTGAGCAGCACGTACGGCCCCGGTTCGATGAGCGAGTGTTCCCGCCGCGCCGGATCGATATCTTTCTGACAGGTCTGGATGACAATCTTCCCGCCGCCAGGCATCGCATCCTTGGCGTTGACCATCAGGTTCATGATCACCTGTTCCAGTTGCCCCGCGTCGGCGCGCGTGTGCCCGACGTTCGAGGCCAGCTGGGTCGTCAGTTCAATCGTCTCGCCGATCAACGGCCGCAGTAGCCGCTCCATGTCCGAGACGATCGCGTTGACGTCCACCACCTTCAACTCGAGCATCTGCTTCCGGCTGAACGCCAGCAGCTGCCGCGTAAGCGTGGTGGCTCGGTCGGCCGCCTGCTGAATCGCCTGTGCCTTGGTTTGCAGCGGATCGTCCACCTTGAACTGTTCCAGCAGAACCTCTGTATACCCGCTGATCACCATCAGAAGATTGTTGAAGTCGTGCGCCACGCCTCCCGCCAGCCGCCCCACAGCTTCCATCTTCTGCGCCTGCCGGAATTGATCTTCCAGCGCCCGCCGTTCCGTGATGTCCTCTGCGATCACTTCCAGCACCCGGTCAAACTCCTCAGCCGTGCTCCCGGCGCGCCCGCTCAACCGCACCGTGATCGCTCCCCCGTCCCGGCGTTTCCATTTCACTTCCGCGCCGTCCAGCCGCCCCTTGCGCTGGAACTCCTGCATCAGCCGCGCATGCTCCCCCGGATCGAGGAAAACTTCACTCTGAGGATCCAGCGCCAGCACGTCTTCCGCCGACTCGTAACCCAGCATGCCGATCAGCGCCGGGTTCACATCCAGAAAACGCCCGTCCACGCTCGACCGGTAGATGCCGTACACCGCGCTCTGGACCAGCGATCGGTACCGCGCCTCCGACCGGCGCAGCGCTTCCTCGTGACGTTTGTGATCGATCGCGCTCGCCACCTGCTGCGAAACAAACGTCAGGATCTCCTTGTCTGGCTCGCCAAACCGCACGTCGTTGCTGTAGCTCTGCACCACCAGCGCGCCGAAAGTCTGATTCCCCGCGCGCAGCGGCACTCCCAGCCAGTCCACCGACGGCGAACCAATCAACTCCACTTTCCCGTGCTGCACCAGCCGGGCAAACTCTTCCGGCGAGGCCAGCAACGCTTCCCCCGTGCGCAGCACGTATTCGGTCAGCCCTCGCCCCAACGGCTTCGGCGCCGGTGCCGCATCCTGCTCATCCACAAAGTGCGGAAAACTCAGCAGCTGGGTTTCGCGGTCGTACAGCGCAATATAGAAATTGCGAGCGTTCATCAGCTCGCCCACGATGTTGTGGATCGACGCGTAAAAGCCCTGCAGGTCCTCGGCCGAACTGGTGCGCTCGGCAATGCGGTACAACGCGGAACTCAGCGTCTGCGCCCGTTTGTGTTCGTCGATGTCGCGGTACAGCGCATAAATCCCGACCGACTTGCCCTCGACCGTCACCGGCGCGCACGAAACTGACACCTCCACCGGCGTGCCGTCTTTCCGCTGACGCGTCGTCTCCAACACGACTCGCTGCCCTTGCTCGACCACCTCGCGGATCCAGTTGCTCTCCACGCGCAAGTCGGCCGGCACGATCAGCGCTTCCAGCGGCTGACCGAGCGCCTCCTCCGGCGTATACCCAAACAGTTTGCTGAACTCAGAATTCACCCGCGTGATCCGGAAGTGTGTGTCCAGAATGCTGATCGCCTCCGACGCGCACTCCACCAGTTGTTCCAGGTAGGTTCTTGCAATGGCAGGATCGCTTTCATCCCAGGCGGGCGTCCACTCCCGGCGTAACTCTCCTGGAGCGACCATGGCAGGCGAAGTCCCGCGCCGCAGCGCCTCTCGCAGTTGCCGGGCGCGCACCAACCCCACGGGTTGAGCAGGCTGGGTGACGTCATCACCCATTGCAGAAATCCCCTCCCGACCCAAGCTCGTTCTGCGATGGTAGAACTGGGTGGCGATTACTAGAAAGTTACGGAGGTAATTCTCAGGCAGGAAATTCGCCTTGCAGATCGTGACGTGCGCCGGGATTTCAGAACCGACGGTCTTTCTTTGCGTACCTTTGCGGCAAAAGGCCTTTCTCGCCTTTGCGGGTCTAGGAACCCGCCTCCAGCATGTGGCAGACTCGTTCGAGCGATATCCGCTGCTCCGGCGTCGGCGTCAGGAACTCGAACCCGTAGTGCAGTCCAATGCGGTAACGGACAATCGCCCGCAACTTCAACGGATACGGGCTCAAAGGCAGCGGGAATTCCATGGACACCACTTCGCCCGGTTCGAGGTCGCCGGTCAAGGTCGCACCGATGCCGTCCAGACCCAGTTCCGTCGACCGGCCCCACAGGTAGCTCACGCTTCCCGCGCGGAACACCTGCACATTGATCCGCACATCCATTGCGTGGCGCGGATAGCGCCGCGTGTAGGGCGCTGTCTTCTTCCGACTTGGAGCGCTGCCGCTCATCTCGCTATTCCGTTAACCCGTGGCGGCTAGTTGCCGTGCAGCGGATACCCCGGCTCAAATGGCACTTTGCCACCGATTTTCATGACATCCACCGAGCTGTTGATAGCATACACATCCACCAGTCCCACCGCGCCCGGAGTCGCTGCCACTTTGCGCACCAGTTCCTCATCGGAGCTCACCACGACGATTGCAGGATGATTCGTCCGCCCGTGATTGGCCGACGCGATCAACCCGCTCGTCGCCTCCGGAGTCATGGAGTAGATCTTCTCAACCACCATCTTCATTTCGGGCGACGCCGGGTCACGCACGATCAGGGTCACCGACTTCCCGTCGGGCCAGCGACTGGTCTGCGCCTTGCACAGCTTTACCAGTTCTGCCAGGGTCAGCGCCGAAACGGAACTCCCCTTGTTCGCGATCAAGGCAATGTCTTTCGCCTGCGCCAGCGTCCCGCTCAGCCCCAGGAACAGAACTATAAGTACACGTCTTAGAAGCACGGCGCTCTCCGGTCGGACGTCTGCGTCGGACCTACGCTGATTCTCTTCGAACTCCACCCTCTCCTCAACCGCAGAAAGGTCATGTACCTCCAGAGACAATAGGAATACCGGACACCTCGTTAGCCGCCGTTCCGCGAAGGTGGCAGCCTGCGGCAACTTTCTTGACACCGGCTGCGTACACTAAAATGGCTGCGAACAGCCCTGCGGAGGTCGCCATGTTCTGCAATGCTTGTGGGACTGAACTTCAGGCCGGCTTCAACCTCTGCCCTAAGTGCGGCAAGCCCATCGGAGACCCCGTGAGCTACGTCACGCGGACCCGCTTGCAGAACCATTTGCCCACGCTCGGGGTGCTGTGGATTGTGGCCGGCGCGCTCTTCCTGATTCCTGCCCTCATCCTGATGTTCATCAGTGGCGGTGCACAATTCCTGATCCACGAGAATGCCATCGCCCGCCTGCTCGGGCCGCTGGTGCTGACGTTGATCGGAGGCAGCATCCTGATGGTCGCCGTCGGCGGCATCCTGATCGGCTGGGGCCTGCGCAACCGCGAACCCTGGGCCCGCACCGCCGCCATCGTCCTCGGCATCCTGGCGCTCTTCCATCCCCCCTTCGGCACCGCCCTCGGCATCTACACCCTCTGGGTGCTTTTATCCGATGGCGGCGGGACGGAATACCGCCGCCTGGCCAGCGCCACGTGATGCTCAATCACGTCTGTCACTCTCAGCCATAGTGAGGCGAAGCCGAACGAAGTCGAAGGACCGCATGTCCGCCGCGACCACCAGGGGCACAAACAACTTTTCCACCACTGACTCCTGCCCACCCATCGCTGCCTACTCGAACCCGTACAACTTCACCGCATTCCCCCGCAGCACCATACGCGCGATCTCGAGCGCCCGATCGCGCGTAATCTCCCCGTCATTGACCATCCCAGTCAGCGCGATCGCCAGCGCGCGCCGCGCCGTAAGGTTCGTCGAGTACCCGATCACATCCCAATCCATCTGCGCAGGCCCTGGCGCCAAATCTGTTCCGTACAGTACTTTCTCCGGAAACCACTCCAGCCACTCCCGGATCACCACGCTCAACGCCCGCGACGGAATCAGGAAATCCTGCTCGGAAAAATCCGCGTACACATTCGGCTTGGCCAGCAGCGCCGCAACTTCGTGCGTGTACGGCCCCGCGCCCCCGTGCAGTAGCACGAACGTCGTTTGCCGCAGCGCCGGGTCGTCCAGCACCGACTCCAGTTCCGTCGGCCGCGCCCCCGCCAGGTCAAAGTAATTCCCGCAGCCCTGCCCGGTATGGATGTGCACCGCCATCCCCAGATGCCCGGCCTGGCGAGCGATTTCGCGGAACAAAACATCCTGCACCCGCAGCACCTCGGCCCGCGAGGCCACTCCGCCCTTCGCGTAACGGGCATAAATCGTGTGCGCCTCCGCCCGCTCTTCGGCACCCGGCGTCCGCCCGAAATTCAAAGACCGCAAATAGGCCGCCTCGAACTTGATCGCCGGTGCGCCCGCCTTCTTCTGCGACGCGAGCGTCGGCGTGATGACCTTGCTCACGTACTCGTCGAGAGTCCCCGGCAGCGCCCCTAGCCCGGTCTGGGCCAGGTAGGTCTTCAGCAGCTTCGCTTCCTGCCCGTAGAACGTTTTCTTGTCCGGATTGTCGGCTACCGACTCGGGATTCAACGGCGACATCAGGGCATCGTCAAACGGCACCCAGCGGAAGCGCGGCGCTGTCAGCCCCCGTCCCATCGCCACGCGGTTCGCAAGCAGATACTGAATGCCGATCTGATCCAGCACCCATATGGGGAAGTTATCCCCCTGCTCGCGCCTCACCTGCTCACGCGCCGCAATCAGTTCCCGCACGTGCGCCGGATCGCGATCGGCGTACTCGTACCCGTAGAGTTTCTGCCAAGCCTCCAGAAACTGCGGATTCTCCGCCCGCGCCGCCAGCGTATCCGCGCTCCCCTCGATCACATCGCAAGGCAGCGCATCAAAATCCCGATCCACTTCGCCCGCGCCCACCACCTTGCCGACGTGGGTGTGATTGTCCACAGCCTTGATCTGGTTGATCTCGGCAAGCAGGGAAGGATCGGGCGCTGTTTGCGCGACGAGTGGCGACAGGGACGTCGCGGTGAAAAAAGTGGCTGAAATGAAACTTGAGACGATGCCTCTCACGCAATTTTCCTCCTGCGCCAGATAGTCATCCTAAAGGACGCCTGCCAAATTGGATCGGTCCTGCTGACAGTGTTTGGCTAATTAGAACTGTCATCCTGGGTGAAGTGAGGCGCCAGCCGAACGCAGTCGAAAGCCTGCCCTGAGCCAAGCCGAAGAGGACCCAATATAGGTCGGCGGTAGCGATGGCCCAACGATGTCTCCACCACGGAACGGATGAGGCGTGCCGACGATCGACGACTGAGAGCCGACGCCCGACCTAGCGACTAGGGACCACCGCCTGCTCCTCCGCCAGCCTTCGCAACGACTCCCCATACGGCGCCCGCGCAATCCCGCGCTCGGTGATGATCGCGGCCACGTAGTTCGCCGGGGTCACGTCGAAGGCCGGGTTCTCGATTCCCACCCCGTCCGGCACCATCTGTTTCCCCGCGATGTGACTGACTTCCTTGCGGTTACGTTGCTCGATGGGAATCCCGCTGCCGTCCGCCGTGGCGAGATCCACGGTCGAGATCGGCGCAGCCACGTAGAAGGGAATCCCATGCTCTTTCGCCAGCACCGCCACCGTATAAGTCCCGATTTTGTTAGCAACGTCGCCGTTGGCGGCGATGCGATCCGCCCCGACCACGATGGCGCCGATTTTCCCCTGCTTCATCATTGCGCCCGCCATGTTGTCGGAGATGACGGTCGTCGGAATCCCGTCTTTCATCAACTCCCACGCCGTCAGCCGCGAGCCTTGCAGGAAGGGCCGGGTCTCGTCCGCGTACACGTGAATCTTCTTGCCTTGTTCGACTGCCGCGCGAATCACGCCGAGCGCTGTCCCGTATCCCGCGGTAGCCAGTGCCCCGGCATTGCAGTGCGTTAGCACCCCGCCGCTCGCCGGCATGAGTGTCGCCCCGTGCCGCCCCATGGCCCGGTTGGCGGCAATGTCTTCCGCGTGCATGCGCTGCGACTCTTCCATCAGTTCCAGTTTGATTTGCGCCAGGGGACGCACGCGCAACGTCTCGAACTTATCCTGCATTCGCCGGATCGCCCAGAACAGATTGACGGCCGTAGGCCGGGTTTCGCCGATGACCTTGCAAATCTGGTCAAAATCCTTCTTGAGCTCGCCGACATTGTCAGCCGCAGAATTCTTAACTCCCAGAGCGATGCCCATGGCTGCCGATACACCAATCGCCGGCGCACCGCGCACCACCATGTTGCGGATCACGTCCGCCACCTGCTGGTAAGTCGTACAGGTGACATAGCTTTCTTCCGTAGGCAGCTTCGTCTGGTCGATGAAGCGCACGCCGTCGTCGGTCCATTCGAGGGTTTGAATCATAAAAGGCAGTCGTCCGTCGTTGGTCGTCGGCGGTGCACTAACTGCTGTCAGCTATCAGCTGTCAGCGAAGCCACCACCCCGTTCATGCCTGTCATCCTGAGCGATGTGAGGCGTCAGCCGAACGAAGTCGAGGGATCTTGCGCTTGCCGGGGCATCCCGGTCTCAGGGTTCCTGACACCTGACCCCTTGAAACCTGAGACCCAAGACCCAACACCCGACTCTAGTTCTTATGCACTTCGCACCGGCTGCGCGGGTGATACGTCACCGCCGGATGCCCGCAGATTTCGCACGCCGTGGTCACCGCCGGCACTTCCGTCGTCTCGTCGGTTTGCAGCACGTGCTCCTGGCGCACGTCGCTCGCCTTGAAAATCGAAATGAAGGGCGCTGGAGACGCAGCCTTCTCGACGTTCGGTCGGCCCAGGGCTTCTTCGCGTTCCACCAGGCACATCGCCCCAACCACGTCGAAGCCAAACTCCCGCGCGGCCTCGATGGCCTGCACGGTCGAGGCTCCGGTCGTGCACACGTCGTCGACAATCACGGCCTTCGCCCCCTTTTGCCGGAAGCCTTCAATGCGCTGCCCAGTGCCATGCTGCTTCTCAGCTTTGCGAACCAGGAACCCGTTCAACTCGCCACTCGTGACCGAGACCGCCACCACGATCGGGTCGGCCCCCATGGTCAGCCCACCGATCGCCTGCGGCTTCCATCCGCGCTTGCGGATTTCTTCCAGGAACACCTGACCGGTCAGTTGCGAGCCGCGCGCGTCGAGCGTGGTGGTGCGGCAGTCGATGTAGTAGTCGCTGACGCCTCCGGAAGAAAGCTTGAACTCTCCCAGCTTGAACGACTTGTGAGCCAGCAGGCGCAACAGTTCCTGGCGCGCGGTAGACATGAGTTTTCAAGATAACACACGAACCAGACAGGTCAGGACCGCGCTGCGACGTTCGGTTACTAACTCGAACGAGAAGATCCCTTCAGAGCAAAACACGCCCGAGCGGGTCAGGAATTTCTCGGCGAACTCGCGAAGGCCTCTGCGCACTTCTGCGGTTAAAGGCTCTTCCATTATTTTCCCAAAATGGAAGATCTTCGAGATAACAAACCGCGTTTAGAAGCCGGTACGCCGCACCCTAGTGAGTCGGAAGCTGCTCTCGCGGGACTTGCCGCTCGGGATGCGCTACCGGTTCATGCGTTCCAGGTGGCGGAAATGGTCGGTAGCGAAAAACAGTGCGATCGTAATGGTGCCGTTGTAGGCCATGTGCATCAGTAACGTGGCCGCGACGGATTTCTTGATGGCGCGCACCGCGGTAAAAGTGACGCCGACGAGAAAGATGACCAGCACCGGTCCCCACGAGTACGTGAGCTGGGCGCCGTGTATCAAAGCAAATCCAAACGCGGTCACGCCAACCGCGCCGACGATCGCGAGCAATGGCACACCTTGCGGATCAGGCCGGCGCACGAGAATGACCGTCAATCCGAGCGCCACCAGAAGCATCCCGCCCGTTACTGCAAACAACGCGCGCCCATGCACGGCATGAGCGACCGCGCTCCATGCAGCAAACCCGGCGACCGGCAGCACGAAGCGGTCTCTCACGGAATGCTGTTCGCTGGTTATCCGCAGCAGGAAGAGCGCTCCCGCCGCCACCCCGAGAACGCTTGCGACCAGGATCTGCCCCCTGTTCGGCAGCCAGTGCAGCGCGTATCCCCAGGCCGCCGCCAGCAGCAACAGGGTTCGGGCGATGCGAGTTCGTCGTGGCGAGGAAAGGATTCCATAGAGCCACCGGTCCGCCACCGGGTACATGAAACCGCGAAAATACAGTTCTTCGAGCAGCGGCGCAAAGCTGATGCCGAAGATGGAGAGCATGTACGCCTCAAGCCTCGTCTTGAAGAACTCGTCGATAGGAAGATTCTTCGGCATGGGCAGAAGCTGGGCAAAGCCCTGCAGCCCAATGGCAAGCGCCAGCCCGCCGAGAACATAGGCCGCCCAGGCCTGCGGCCAGTTCCAGTGGAGTTCGCCGAGAGCGCCATTTCCCGAGCGGCCCGCGATGCGCTGCATGATCAGGATCACCACGGCGTAGGCCACAATCTGTGCCGGGACGATCACGACCGGAAGAGCGGCGACTTCAGTGAACGACATCTTCGGAAACCACAGCAGCATTTCGGCGAGCGCCAGGGTGAAACTGAAGAAAACAATGATGGCGACGGTCAGCAGTGCGAGGCCAGTGACATCCCATCCGGTCCACACCGGATTCTCGACTCCTTCCGGCAACGGCGATTCAACGGGGGGAAGTGATTCGACCGGTGGTGGGCCTGCGTCGATAATCAGCGCCGGCTCTGGAATCGGGTTGGGCGGAGAGGACAAGGGAACGTTTTTGACCGTTGCGTTGAATTTACACCAGTTGCGACGCAATCGCGAAAGCAAGGAAAGCTCTTAACCGCAAAGGACGGAGAGGTTTCGCGGTGAGCGCGGAAACCAGCTTAACCGCAAAGGTCGCAAAGGATTTCTTAGCGCTCTCTGTGCGGATTTTCTTTGCCTGCTTTGCAGTCAAAGGCTTTTGGGCACTGGGGACCAGGGCGCCTGAAGCTCGCGAGGGATCCAGCTACGCTTTCTTCCGCACGCCGTTGCCGTTGAAGAAATGCGCTAAGGCCTGGCCGGTGTAGGACTTCTTCACGCGAGCGACTTGTTCGGGGGTGCCCTGGGCGATCAGACGGCCCCCGTCTTCGCCGCCTTCGGGGCCTAAGTCGATGAGCCAGTCGGCGTTGCGGATCACGTCGAGGTTGTGCTCGATGATGATGATGGTGTTGCCGAGATCGGTCAGGCGGTGCAGCACGTCGAGCAGTTTTTTGACGTCGTCAAAGTGCAGTCCGGTGGTGGGTTCGTCGAGCAGATACAGCGTCTTCCCGGTCTGGCGCTTGCTGAGTTCGCGGGCCAGCTTGATGCGTTGTGCTTCGCCGCCCGACAGTGTCACGGCGGACTGGCCGAGATGCACGTAACCGAGGCCGACATCAACCAAAGTCTGTAGCTTTTGTTTGACTTGCGGGATGTTCTCGAGAACCTGTAGCGCGTCCGAGACGGGCGTTTCGAGAAGATCGGCGATCGAGTAGCCCTTGTATTTCACCGAGAGCGTTTCGTGGTTGTAGCGGCGGCGGTTGCAAACTTCACACACCACATAGACATCGGGAAGGAAATTCATCTCGATGCGGCGCTGGCCTTCGCCCTGACAGGCTTCGCAGCGCCCGCCGGAGACGTTGAAAGAAAAGCGTCCGGGCTTGTAGCCGCGCTCGCGCGACTCGGGCAGCATGGCGTAGAGATCGCGGATCTGCGCAAAAACACCGGTGTAAGTGGCAGGATTGGAACGGGGTGTGCGGCCGATGGGGGACTGGTCGATGCGAATGACTTTGTCGACCGCCTCGGCGCCCGCGATCGATTTGTGCTGGCCGGGTTCTTCGCGCGAGCGGTAGAGTTGGCGGGCGAGGGCGCGGTAGAGGATGTCGTTGACCAGCGTGGACTTGCCGGAACCCGAGACGCCCGTGACGACGGTCATGACTCCCAGCGGAAAGGAGACGTCGAGATTCTTCAGATTGTTTTCGCGTGCGCCCAGAATCGAAATCGCGTGGCCGTTGGTGTCGCGGCGCTCCGGGCGCATCTCGATCTGGACTTTGCCGGAAATGTAGGCGCCGGTGAGGGAGTCGGGTTCACGCATGATGTCGGCGGGGGTACCGTGGGCGACCAGGTTGCCGCCGTGACGTCCGGCACCGGGGCCGAGGTCGATGACGTAGTCGGCGCGGCGAATGGTGTCTTCGTCGTGTTCGACGACCAGAACGGTATTGCCCAGGTCACGCAGATCTTCGAGGGCGGTGAGCAGGCGGTCGTTGTCGCGGTGGTGGAGTCCGATGGAAGGCTCGTCGAGGACGTACAACACGCCGCGCAGCTTGGAGCCGATCTGGGTGGCCAAGCGGATGCGCTGGCCTTCGCCGCCGGAGAGCGTGGCGGCGGAACGGTCGAGCGAAATGTAACCGAGGCCCACAGCGTTCAGAAATTGCAGGCGCTCGACGACTTCATGGACGATGCGCCCGGCGATGAGTTCTTCGCGCCCGCTGAGCTTGATTCTCTGTGCAGCTTCCAGTGAACGCGCGACTGACAAGCCGGTGAAGTCGGCGATCGACATGCCGTTGACCTTGACGGCGAGGCTCTCCGGGCGCAGGCGCTTGCCGTGGCAGGCCGGACATTCGGTGGCCGACATGAAGTCGAGCAGCCACTCGCGGTAGCCGTCGGAGGTGGAGTCCAGCAGATTCTGCTTGAGGTAGCCGAGGATGCCCTTGAATCCGGTCTTGCCGCCCTGGCCGGCTTCTCCGTAGAGCACGAGGTTCTGAATCTTCTCAGGAAATTTTTCAAAGGGCGTGCTGAGGTCGAAGTCGTGGGCGGCGGCGGCGAGGTGCAGCATGTGCTGCAGGTTCTGCGAGCCGGAGCCGGGGCCGAGGCCACCGTCGAGCAGCGGCTTCGACCAGTCGACGACGATCTTGGCGGGATCAAAGTCGTACTTGCTGCCCAGGCCGTGGCACTCGGGGCAGGCGCCGTAGGCGCTGTTGAAGGAGAACGAGCGCGGCTCGAGCTGGGGGACGTTGATGCCGCAGTCGGGGCAGGCCAGGCGCGAGGAGTAGAGCGTGTCTTCTCCACCGACGACGGCAACCTGCACGAGCCCGCCCGCGAGTTTCATCGCCAGAGCGACTGACATCTCAAGGCGATGCTCAATGCCGGGCTTCACCAGCAGGCGGTCAATGACCACTTCGATGGTGTGATTCTTGCGCTTGTCCAGATCGATTTCGTCTTCGAGATTGACCAGTTCGCCGTCCACACGGGCTCGGGTAAAGCCGTGCTGAACAAGTTTTTCCATCTCCTTCTTGAACTCGCCTTTGCGCCCGCGAACGATGGGGGCCATGACCATGACACGGTCTTCGGGGGTGAGGGACGTGATGCGCTGCACGATCTGCTCGGCCGATTGGCGCGTGATGGGGCGGCCGCACTTGGGGCAGTGGGGGATGCCGATGGAGGCGTAGAGAAGGCGAAGATAGTCGTAGATTTCTGTGATCGTGCCCACCGTCGAGCGGGGGCTGCGGCTGGTGGTCTTCTGCTCGATGGAGATGGCGGGGCTGAGGCCGTCAATGGCGTCGACGTCGGGGCGTTCCATTTGGTCGAGGAACTGGCGAGCGTAAGCGGAGAGCGTTTCCACGTAGCGGCGCTGGCCTTCAGCGTAGATGGTGTCGAAGGCGAGAGAGGACTTGCCGGAGCCGCTCAGACCGGTGATGACGGTAAGGGTGTTGCGGGGGATTTCGACGTCGATATTTTTGAGGTTATGCTGGCGCGCCCCGCGCACCGAGATCTTTGTGATGGCCATCGGCAGCCGGTCGTAATGTCCTTCCGTAATGTGGACGGGTCCCCAGAATTGTTGGAAAGTGGGAATGCGTAGTTCTACATAGGTATCTTATCGGTCAACAGCGACCAGCGTCAACGCAGGTAGATTGGAGAGTTGCGGCGAGGCTGGGCGGTGGTGGCTGTAAGTAGCTGCAGGCAGAATATTTAAACCGAGTAAGGCGGGCCGAACCTTGAACGCGTTGGTAGCAACTTTCGTGCTGTTTTCCACAGTCGTAGCCTCGCTTGGGCTGGGTGTGCTGGCAGCCAGCTGGGCCGTGAACTGCATCCTGGATGTTTTCGGGCACCGAACGCAGGAAGAAGCTGCGCCCATGCTGGTGCCAAGCCAGACGCACGCCAGCGGCGATTAGCCGGCGGCCGGCATCGGTCACTGCCGAATGGCCGGGTTGCGGTAGCGCCTTTGGGCAGTTTCCCTCACATCGTTTTCCCCTCTTTTTTCCTGCGATCGAGGTTGTCCGAATGCGGGTGCTTGAAACTCGCAGGCCATTGGTCCTTAGGGATTGGTGGCTACCGGGATTGTTGCGCCAACTACCGCCTAGTTTTTTGGTTTGCCCACCCGCTCCTCCAGCGCAGCGATGAACTGAGAAGTCGGAGTGGTCGCATGTCTACAACCTGCCAGTAATCCGCCCAACTGTCGAATCCTCCGCACGATCCGAGGGCTTGTGCCCGCTGCCCTTGACCTTCCCCTGAAGCACACCTACCATTTTCGCCGATGTCCACTTCATCCGAACCCGTCGGGCAGACGGTCTCCCACTACCGCATCCTCAGCAGGATCGGGGGCGGAGGCATGGGCGTGGTGTACGAGGCGGAAGATCTTAAGCTGGGCCGTCACGTGGCCCTGAAGTTCCTTTTCGACGAACTCGCCAACGATCCCCAAGCGCTGAGCCGCTTTCAGCGGGAGGCCAAGGCGGCGTCCTCACTCAACCATCCGAACATTTACACGATCCACGAAATCGACGAGGCAGATGGGCGAACCTTCATCGTGATGGAACTGCTGGAGGGGCAGACGCTCCGGCAGCTGATCAACGGCAAACCCTTGCAGATCAAAACGACGCTCGATCTGGGCTTCCAGATTGCCGACGCTCTGGACGCGGCTCATGGGAAGGGAATCATCCATCGGGATATCAAGCCAGCGAACATCTTCGTCACCAACAGAGGACAGGCGAAAATTCTCGATTTCGGTCTCGCGAAGGTATCAGTGCAGCCGCGGAGCGCTGTCCCGAGCGCGCCCACGGCCGACCTCGAGGAGCACCTCACCAGTTCGGGCAGTGCGTTGGGAACCGTTGCCTACATGTCTCCTGAGCAGGTTCGCGGGGAAGAGCTCGATACCCGCGCAGATCTTTTCAGTTTTGGCGCGGTGCTGTATGAAATGGCGACGGGGCAACCCGCGTTCGCGGGTAACACGCTCGGAGTGGTTGTCGAAGCAATCCTCAATCGGAACCCGGTTGCCGCAAGTCGAGTGAATCCCGAGGCACCTCTCCAGTTCGAAGGGATCATCACGAAGGCGCTGGAGAAAGAGCCGAAGCTACGATATCAACACGCCTCCGAGTTGCGCGCCGACTTGCAGCGATTGAAGCGTGATTCGAAGTCGAACGGCGCATCGGCTGCGGGGGTTGTCTCTGCCGGGTCGCAGAATCCACTACTTTGGAGAATTCTCACCCCGCTGGCTGTCCTCTTCGCTGTACTTGCATTGGGGGCATACGCTTACCTCAAACGCCCCACGACCATGCTTAGCAAGAAGGACACCATCGTTCTCGCCGAGTTCGACAACAAGACGGGCGATCCGGCCTTCGACGACACCCTGGGACAAGCCCTGGGAGTCTCACTGCGGCAGTCGCCCTATCTGAATGTGCTTTCCGACGAGAAGGTGGAGGCCCTGTCCGGAATGATGAGGCAACCCGCGGAAACACGTGACCAGCCGAAGGTCATTTTTGAGCTCTGTCAGCGGGCGAACAGCAAAGCGTACATCAGGGGGTCGATCGCGAACCTGGGCAGCCAGTACGTCATTGGCCTTGCGGCCGTGAATTGCGCCAGCGGAGATGTCCTGGCACAAGAGCAGATTGTTGCGTCCGAGAAAGAAAAGGTGCTCGACGCCCTGGGCAAGACAGCCAGCAAGCTGCGAACCGAGCTGGGGGAATCGCTCCCATCCGTGCGGAGGTTTGATGCGCCCCTGGCCCAGGAAACTACGCCTTCGCTGGCAGCACTGAAGGCGTTCAGCCTGGGCCTGGGCACAGAGCGCGAAAAGGGCACGCTGGCGGCACTGAAGTTTTACGAGCGTGCCGTCGAACTGGATCCGAATTTCGCCAGCGCGATCGAGAGTGTCGGCATCGTTTACAGCAATCTTGGGCAGGCTGACCGAGCGAGCGAATATCTGACCCGAGCCTTTCATCAGCGGAACCGGGCCAGCGAGCGGGAGAGGCTGCATATCACCGCACAGTACTACCTCAGTGGCATCGGTGATTTGGATAAAGCGGTGGAAGCCTTGCAGGAGTGGAAACAGAGTTACCCGTTGGATGACATACCAGTCGGGAATCTAGGTCTTCTCTATGTCGAAAAAGGGCAATGGCAGCTGGCCATGGAGGAAACGCAGCGGTCCCTGCAACTGGATCCGGACGGCGTAATTTCCTACGAGAACCTGGCGCAAGTTTTCCTGGCGCTGGAACGTTATGACGACGCGCGGAGGGTGCTGCAAGCTGCACGCGCGCGGAATCTGGACGACGTTGGAATTCATATGAATCGCTATGGGCTTGCCTTTCTTGAATCCGATCCCAAGGTCATGGCCGAACAGGTCGCTTGGTTCGCGGACAAGGCTGAGTTTGCCGACCTGATCCTTGCGCTGGAGCAGGAGACCTACGCGTACGCGGGACGTCTCCAAAAGGCGCGGGAACAGACGCGGCGGGCTGTGGACTCCGCTTTGCGCTCGGATAACAAGGCATCCGCCGCAATTTGGGCTTTGGAGGGCGCCTACCGGGAAGAGATTTTCGGTGAGTCGGATGCGCGGGAACAAGCCATGGCAGCCATGAAGCTGGCACCCCAAAGCTCCGAAGCCGAAGAATTCGCCGCATTTGTGTTGGCGGGGAGCGGCGATAGCAAGCACGCAGAAGCGCTGGTTCACGATCTCGAGAAACGCTTTCAATCGCGCACTCTATTGCGGTCTTACTGGCTTCCAACGATACGGGCGCAGATTGCGCTTGCCCAAAATAGACCTCAAGAAGCGGTTCAAGCGCTGGAGGCGGCCGAACACGTCGAGCTGGGTGTTCCGCTGTCTACCCAAGGCCCGCCCTGTCTCTATCCGGCCTATGTTCGGGGCGAGGCTTTCTTGGCCGCAGGCCACGGCACAGAGGCAGCGACGGAGTTTCAGAAGCTGCTTGATCATCGTGGAATCACTTGGGGCTGCGCCACGCGCGCACTTGCCCATGTCGGTCTGGCCCGCGCCTACGCACTCAAGGGGGAGGCCGCCAAGGCCCGGGCTGCGTATCAGGATTTCTTTACTCTTTGGAAAGATGCCGACCCCGACGTCCCCATCCTGAAAGAAGCCAAAGCGGAGTTCGCGAAGTTGCCGTAGGGCCCGGCGATCCCGGTGGAGCGCCAGAGCGGAGCACCGACTGGCTCGGCGAACGGCATCCGTCTGCGCTCAGCCTGATACCCGCGTGGACGTTGCATGTTCAAAGCGAGACAATATGGAGAGCTGGGAGGGCTCTCGAGATGGATACGGCTTCAGTTTCGGCGGTCGAGACATTTCGGCCGCAGCTTCTCGATCGGCGAGCGCGATTGCTGGCCGCATCCGATGCGGTTCCGGCTGCCTACTTCAACCAGCTGATCGCAGAAATCGACGCGGCCCTGGGAAGGATCAAGAAGGGCTCGTATGGCCGGTGCGAGACTTGCCACGATCCCATCGAGGCCGACCGGTTGGTGCAGGATCCGCTGGTTCGATTTTGTCTCGATCACCTCAGTCAGGCGGAACTCGAGGCGCATCAGCAAGATCTTGATCTGGCGGCGCAGATCCAGTCAAAGCTCCTGCCACTGCGGGACATTACTCCGGAGACCTGGGACACGCAGTACCGGTACCAGCCCGTCGGTGCCGTGGGTGGCGATTATTGCGAACTCATCGTTCTGGGCGATAGCAAATCGCTCTTCTTTGCCGTTGGGGACGTGGCCGGGAAAGGAGTGGCGGCCTCGTTGCTAATGACGCACCTGAGTGCAATCTTCCGCAGTTTGTTGTCGCTGGATTTGCCGCTTACGGAGGTGATGTCGCGCGCCAACCGCCTGTTCTGCGAGAGCACCGCGTCGGCCCATTACGCAACCCTGGCGTGTGGCCGCGCCATGGCAAGCGGGGTGGAACTCTGCAACGCGGGCCACTGTACGCCGCTGCTATTGAAACGCGACGGGACAAAGCGGGTGGATTCTCCGGGATTGCCATTGGGCCTGTTCTGCTCCAGTCAGTACCCGGTACGGCAGGTGAGCCTCGATGCCGGCGATAGCCTGGTTTTATATTCTGACGGCATCACGGAGGCACAAGATGTGGAAGGGAATCAGTACGAAGAAGAGCGATTGATTCGTTCCCTCTGGGATCATCGGGAGCACACTACGGCAGCGATGGCCGACGGGGTTTTGCAGGATGTCGGTCGCTTCCGGCAGAGTCGTCCGCCGAGCGACGACATCACGCTCCTGATTGTGCGTCGGCGCGGTTGAGGATCACATGCGCCGCCTGCAACCTTCCTGGCGTGCCTCTGCTCCAATTTCATCGCCCATTTCAAATGATGGCTGTGGCGGCACTCTGGCCGCCTCTCCCCGTCTGGGGTGGGTGAGCGCGGAGAGCCAGCCATGGGCACTTGAGCTTTGGTAGGATTCCCGGATGCGAAGCTTGTTTCTCCTTCTCGCGCTGATGGTTCCTGCGGCGCAAAGGTCGCCCGACGATCCCCTGCAACATTTGCCGGCGAACATCGAGGTCTTGACCCATTTCGGGGAACGGGCGGACATCTCGCCAGATAACCGTCGGGTCGCGTTCATGGCCAAGAGTTTCGGAGACGCAATGGTGATCGATCTCGAATCGCGCGTGATTCAATGCCTGACCTGCAATGTGCCGGCGGCGGTTTTCCTGCGCGTGATGCACCTGGTTACGGGAGACTACATTCTCATCGGGCCCGATCACTTCGAGAGCATTCATGTCAGCCGCACGCGGGATAACGAGCTTTGGTTCCTGAGCAAAGAACGCGGAGCAAAGCCGGTGAAACTTGATCAGAAGATGAGTGAAGGCGCGGCCATTTCCAAAAAGAGCCTGAAGATTGCGTTCTCTCAGACGGCGGCGCAGGCCGCGGATCTTGCGCCAGAGGCCTCGCGGCTGATCGTGGCCGAGGTCGATTTTTCCGGAACTCCGAAGCTGATCAACAGGAAGACCGTGTACGAGAGCAAAGATCGAAGCTGCGTGCTCGAGGCGCAGGACTTCTACGACGACGACCGCAAGATGACTTTCACTTGTTATGAGCCCGAGGGGCACTCGTCGGTGATGGGGATTGATCTGCAGACCGGGCAGGTGACGAACTTTTCGAAAGCTCCGGGGACATACAACGAACCCGAGGGAATCTTTCCGGATGGGCTCTACACGGCGGTCGAGGCCGACCGGCAGTGCGCAGAGCTGGGCGGGAAGCGGGGGCCGGGCAATATTGACATCTGGAAGCTGCGGCTCGATGGCACGGGAAAGGATTTCACGCGGCTGACGCACTTTAACGACTACGAGGGCGGGAAGGCGTCGAATCCGGTGCTTTCGACCGACGGGCGGTTCATGGCATTTCAGAGCGCGCGGGCGACTGATCCCGCGGGCGTGGGGTATGGGATTTTGGTGTACTGGTTCAGGAAGTAGGGTGGGGTGGGCGAACGGGCGGTAGCCGAGAGCGGCGCCGCTGCGCGTCATGGCTCAGTGGGCAACGTCGGAGGGTCTCCCCTCCGTCACGGAGGTATCGAGCGGCAGCACAAGCCTCTCGCGTGCCATTGCTACCGCCTTCCACAGACAGACATCCCGTTCTTCCCGCATTTGTTGGCCCGTTGGAGTGCATTGCACATCGGGGGTGACTCCGTTCTTTTCCAGTTCGCCTCCATCGGGAAACACGATTCGTGCCATGCCAACCTGCACGCCAAAAGGGACTATCCGGTCGGTGCCAATCCGCTCGGAATAGTACATGGAGCGGGTTACTCGTCCAGAGGATTGGTCCCCGACAATCACTGCCTTCTTGCGCAACTGGAAATGCCGAGCGAACATTTCTGCGGCGCTGCCGGTCTCGCTGTCGACGAGAATGTACATGGGGATGTCATAGTGAGGGCGCCGCGGTTTGATCACCAACTGCTCGTCCTTATTGCGGCCTTTGATCTCACCCATGACCACCGGGTCGCTTTCGAAGTTACCCACAAATGCTTTTAGAGTGTCCTCGGAACCACCGCCGTTGCTGCGGAGATCAAGGATAACGGCCCGTTTCACCTGGGCCTTATCGATCAGGCCGACAAAGAAATCTTCACCCTCGTCGGTAAATGCCCGAATTTGGACATAGCCAATCCCATCTTTGAACGCCTGGGTGTGCCAAAGGGGTTGGTCTGCCCCCCATTCGCGAATGAGGTCCCAGATGTCACCGCGTTGCCCGGTAAAGTCAAGGACCACAGGTTCCACCTTCTTCTTTGCCTCGAGGTGAATCACTCGGGGCGCGTCCTCGTCAGTCTGGACTTTCAGCTCGAGGGACGGAACATTGGAGACAACCTTGAAATCCCACATCATCAGGTCGTAAACAGAACGATCCGCGCGAAATCCGTTCACGGCCAGAATGCGGTCGCCTAGCTTGATCCCTGCTTCTTCCGCCGCGCCCTTTTCCTTCACCTCATAGACGTGGATCTCATTCCCGATCGGTTTGGCATTGAAGCCAAAGCGGTAGGAGATATTGCGGTCGGGCGGAAGAAACCTGGTATGAGAATCTCGCAGTTTATCCACGAGGATGAAGATAGCGCGCATCATGTCGGTCACCGACTGAGCGTTCTCGATCTTCTGCTTTGCTTGATCGGTCAGCGCTTTCCAGTCCAGTCCCTTCATGTTAGTGTCGTAAAAATTCTTAGCCACTTCTTTCGACACTACATTCAGGATCATCTTCATTTCCTCGCGCTCGGCGGAGAGGTTATCTGCCCGGGCTGTCTTTGCGCCGGCGCAGAACATGAAGGCGAGCAGCAGGAGTCCCGAGATAACTTGCTTGAGCATCGCTTTCTCCGAAACAATCGATCCTTATAGCGCACCCGGGGAAGAAGAGAAAAGGCAAAAAGGTCATATTACGGCTCTTTGTCAAAATGGGAATGAGTGTCGGCCGGCCGCACCGCCGGGCCCCATTACTGTGGCTGCGGGGGTACCCGGCAGTTCTCTGCGCACGCACATGCCGTCGGAATGGCCAGGGTAGAGTGGCCGATCGGCGATGATCAATAGGGAGAACTCTGGGACTGGATAGCGGTGGTACTCGCGACTAAGTCGGAGTGCGGAGGCATTTCTGCCTCCGGCTTGTGCAGCTCCTGACGAAGTACCCGAGCGTCCCGAGATCGTAATCACAGCTATCTGTACCGCTCAAGTCAGCAACCACCAAAGTCTCCATCGTTGCACCGAGTTCGGCGAAATAGGGCGCGCAGGTTGGCCCCCGGAGGCGTGGGATGCAAAGTGACAGTTACGAACGGTCACGCCGAAAGTGTGTAAAAGTGACGAAGAACACGACTGCGCAGGCTAGAACAGACAACGGTAATGCACGTTCGTCCGCCCAAAATGTGAACTTCATTGGGCGTCCGTCGTGCTGCCATTCCCAGTACTTGATGAAGATCCGGATAAAAGCGTTGTAGAAAACAGCAAACGCTAGCAGCGCAGCGCACGGTGCGACGAAAACGGCTCGCACTTGCGTCGATTCTTTCGTGTTCATACGGGGAAGCCCTAAGGCAGTTTGATAGAGAACCCAAGCGGTCTGTGATCAGCGCCACTGCAGCCGTTAACGGATGGGACAGGGTCGGGATCGCGGCTAAGCCGGTTCTATCATTCGCTGGTACGGCGCGCCTGAAGGGACGCCCTGATACGAACGGAATCTCAGGAACTGAACCCCCCTCCCATCCACAGGGCTTGCGGCAAGAACGAACAGGCGGCGGGAAATGCTTGTAGCTGCAAAAGACAACCTCAGACGCTAAAGCGCGACGGATTCTTGGGAACTTGATGGCACGAGTGAATTCCTGCCCTTCCCGTATCGCGGACAAAACGCCAGGTCCGCTTCGGCTTCGCTCCGGGCAGGCCTTCGACTCCGTTCGGCTGGCGCCTCCCTCGAAAACGGGAGTTAGATCCGCAGGTTGGTTTCAGACGCGGCGAGCCGTGTCTCTACCCACTGGTCTTCTGCTCTGGTAACGCTATTTGGCGCGGCTTTTTTAATCCGGCTTGTTGGGGTTGGGTTGCGCGGTGGGTGGCTGGTTGGGGAACAAGCCGGGGGGTTGCGTTTGCCCAGGGGCCGGTTGCTGGGGAGACTGCTGTTGCTGCTGCTGCTGACGCTGGAGTTCCTGGAGCAGCTGTTCGGGGGTCTTGGGGGTTTGCTGGGCCTGGTTTTGCTGATCCGGCTGCGCCTGCGGCTGTTCTTCCTGAGCTTCGGGCTGGTCGGGAGGGTCGTCGGCCGAGTCGGCGGAGTTGTCGTCGGAGGTGTCGGCCGCTTGCGCGGGAGGGATGCCACGCACCATACGCTGCGGCATGCCGGGGCGGATTGAAGGCGCGGCCGACGCGGTCTCGGGGCCGGTGGTTTTGGGAGTCAAAAGAACGTTCTCAACGGCAGTGGGATCGGTCAGCGAGCCGACGATGACGTAGTTGAAGTGGGTGCCGTTGAGCAACTCGGTGAGCACGTCCCGAGCCGGGCCGGGGCCGATGTCCGCGACAACGCGCTCGGTGGCGTTCGACGGGACGTCGAAGGTCGCGCCGGTCTGCTTGCGAATCTCGCGCAGAATGTCGGCCAGGGTGGAATTGTGGGCCTGGACGGAGAGCTGCCCGTTTTGGAACACGACCTTGGGCGCCACCGCGGGCACCTGGTCGAGCGGCATAGGCGGGAGCGGGCCGGGAGTGTACGCCGGAAGGGGCGGGTCCTGCTTCTTTTTGGCGGGCTTTTGCACACCGCCCTTCTGAGCCCAGGCCGTTAAAGTCATGCCCGGTGCGCAGAGGGAGATGGTCAGCAGGATTGACCCGAATTTCGACAAAAAACCTGACATGGGTCCACTCGACGTGCGGCACGGAACGTGCTTCCAATGCGGTCGTGCCCGAGCCACTACGATACAAAATTATAGCATCATGGGAGCCGGGGCCGGGACCGTTTGGACCATGTACCGCCGTCCTTGACGCGCACTGCCCGGAGCGACTAAGTTGCCCTTGTCCGCATGTTTCGGGAGGAACCTGCGGAGAAAGTTGAATTCGTTGCAGGCCGAGCTTGAAAAAGCCGCAGCAAAATGCTTGGCAGTCCCGGCAAAGCCTGCCTCAGGCGCTAAAGCGCGGCGCATTCTTGGGGACTTGATGGCACGAGTAAACTCGTGCCCTTCCCGTCTTACTGTTCTCCCACAGCCGGGAATAGCGGCGAAGCCGGAAACGATTCTCTATATGGAGATCGCTCGAAGAGTGGGTTCTTGCGTGCGAAGAGGTTGGGGATCGACAGCGCTGGCGTTGGTGTTGCTGGCGGTGGGGCGGGCAGGGGGGCAGACATGCCTGTCGGCAGACGACATGGACGCAGCGAGCCGGACGGCGCTGGAGTCGGCGGCGCGGCAGTATTTCAATCTGGCGGCCAAGGGAGATGTGGCGACACTGCGGCAAGACGCGATTCCGAGCCTGGCGGCGAATTTTGGCAGCATCGAAGCGGCGGTCAAGGAGCACCAGGAGAGTTTTAGCGGAGCGAGCGCCACCGCGCGGCCTCCGTTTCTGTTGCAGGCTGAAGGGGGGGAGCCGCTGGAACGGGCGGAGTTCCTGTGCGGGGTTTTCGGCAAGTCGGGGCAGACGGCGAACAGCGCCGTGTTCGTAATTCCGAATCTGCCGCCTGGCAGCTACGGTACGGTCATTCTGGATGTAGCCAGCAAGGTGCCCTCGACGTTATCGTTTGTTCTGCAAAAAACTGGCAATGACTGGAAGCTAGCGGGCTTTTACGCCCGGCCGACGCAAGTCGCGGCCCATGATGGGAAGTGGTTTTGGGACCGGGCGCGCGAGTTCAAAGGGAAAGGGCAGAATCACAATGCCTGGTTCTACTATCTCGAAGCGCGGGACTTGATGGCGCCGGTGCCCGTCATGAGCACGATGGCGACGGACAGGATCTATGACGAGATGCAGTCGGTGCAACCCACCGATTTGCCAGCGGCGGGGAACACCGTCGATTTGGCTGCTGGGGGCAAGACGTACAAGCTGACGAGCGCGTTTCCCCTCGGGCTGGGGGGGGACCTGGGACTGGTGGTGAAGTACGCGGCGGCGGACGTTTCCAAAACAAACCAGACCTATCGGGACAACGTGGCGGTGATCTACGCGTTGGTGGCGAGGTATCCGGAGTTGCGTGACGGATTCGCGGCGATTATTGTGCGCGCGGTAGAGCCCTCGGGCAAGGATTACGGGTCGATGGTCGCGGTGAAGGATATGAAGTAGGCAGTTCTCAGTGGTCGGTTCTCGGTTTTTAGTTCTCGGTTCTCAGTTGTGGAGAGAGGCAGGTGTTTTTCTGAGAATCGACAACTGCGAACTATTCTTCCAGCACGCACTCCTTTGGACCCTTATCCTCCCGCAGTCCCAGAAACACGGGTGCCCGCAACTTCGGGCCGCCCTCTTCCGTCGGGTGGGTCCATTCGGTGAATTCGATTTCCGCGACGAGCTCTGGTTTGACCCAGTGGACTTTCTTCAGGGCTTCGACTTTGCCGTGGAAGGGATTCGTTTTCGATTCGAGGGGCTTGAGCAGTTTCCAGACGGCGGCCAGGGTTCTCTGGTCGAAGCCGCTGCCGGCCTGGCCTACGTGGATCAGCTTGCCTTTCTTGTCGTAGAGACCCAGCACGGCGGAACCGAAGTGTTCGCGGCTGCCTTCGGGCTCGGTGTAGCCGCCGATGACGGCCTCGAGGCGGTGCTTGATCTTGATTTTGAGCCACTCGGCGCTGCGGCGTTGTTCATAAAGGCTGGTGCGCTTTTTCGCGAGTATGCCTTCGAGGCCTTTCTGGCGGGCGGCGTCGAACAGGGCTTTGCCGTTGGCGAGGAAGTGCTCGGAAAGGCGCACGGTGTCGTTGGGGGCGATGACGACTGACGCGAGCGCGGACTTGCGCTGCTCGAGGGGAACGCGGCGGAGGTCGTGGCCGTCGAGGTAGAGCAGGTCGAAGGCGTAGTAGAGAACGGTGATGTCGGGTCTGGCGGCGACGCGGCGGCCACGCTCGCGAAAGCCGGTGCGCTGCTGCATCAGACTAAAAGACGAGCGGCCGTGTTCGTCGAGGGCGACGATTTCGCCGTCGAGGATTGCGGTCTTCGCACGCAGGAAGGTGGGCAGGTCGTGCAGGTCGGGATATTGCGCGGTGAGGTCGTTCTGGTTGCGGGAGACCAGACGAAGGCGGCCGTTGTCGAGGAAGGCGACGGCGCGGTAGCCGTCCCATTTAATTTCGAAGAGCCAGTCCAGGCTGTCGAAGGGTTCGTCCACGGATGTGGCCAGCATGGGGTGGATGGTGGTGGGTATGGGGGCACGAACGGCGCCGGAAATATTTTGGGGAAGAGCTTTCACCACGGAGGGAGTTTCGAGTTTCGAGTTTCGGGTTTCGAGTGGGGAGTTTCGCCTATCGAGGTGCGAGTGCTGAGTACCCAGAACGGATCGTCCGGCTAGGCGGACCTCAGGCGCGGTTTGTTCTTTTTTTTTTCGCTGGCGGAAATATCGGCGGGTTCGGATTGTTTTGCTTTGGCTTTCGTTTTAGCTGCGGTCTTTGCGGTTGTTTCGGTTGCGGTGGCAGCCTTCTTTTCGGCGGCTTTTTTCTGATCGAGCTTGGCGACCGCGTTGGCCAGCCAGGCGGCTTTGAGCTTTCCACCTCCGGCGGGCCGGCTTTGCCACTCGGCAGAGGCTTCGTCACCGGCGATCTCATCCATGCTGCGCTTGGTCAGGACGGAGCTGTCGTACTGGTCGATGTCGTAGTCTTCGGCTTCGTGTTGGTCGTGCTTCTTGATGAGAAGCCACTCGTTACCTTTGCTGCCGGAACGGCGGGCGCGGATGTGCACCAGCGCGAAGTCTCCCTTGAGGCGTTGGCCATTCAGGCGGAACTTGAGGTCGCCCTTGGCGAGCATGGTTTTCGCTTCGGCTTCGGTCGCGGGAACGTACTTGCCGTCTACGGAGACTGGCGAGAGTGGTTGCCAGGTGCCGACGTCCCAGACCATGACCGATCCGGCACCGTAGTTGTCGGCGGGAATGTTGCCTTCGAAATCGAAGTAGGAGACGGGATGATCCTCGACCTGCATGGCGAGGCGTTTGTCGGCGGGATCGAGCGACGGGCCTTTGGGCACGGCCCAGGATTTCAGGACGCCTTCCATTTCGAGGCGGAAGTCGTAGTGCAGGCGCGAGGCGCGGTGCATCTGGACAACGAAGCGGTGACCGGACTTGGGCTCGATCTTGGGCGGGGGTTCGGGAGTCGCTTCGAAGCGGCGCTTGCGCCCGTATTCGTCCAGGGACATGGAGGGTATTGTAGCGGGAGATCGAGGGTGGTGGTATCCAGCGAATCTCCGGTTACTCGAAGTTCACAGCTCGGAGGTCACAACTTTCTCAACTAGACCTTCGGTGCCGGGCGCGGCTTCTTCCAGCATGAAGTTCAGTACTTCCTGTGAAGCCGAAGCATTCCACACGGGAGCGAACGACTGGCGGTGGAGAGGGGAAGGGCCGTGCTCGCGCAGGGCGGCGAGGTGGTGGGGAGTGCTGTATCCCTTGTTGGAGGCGAGACCGTAGACGGGGTAGACCGGGTCCCAGGCGCAGAGCATGCGGTCGCGTTCGACTTTGGCGAGGATGGAGGCAGCGGCGATGGAGGCGGAAAGGGCGTCGCCGTGAATGATGGGGTGCTGAGGCAAGTCGCAGTCGAGGCGGACGGCGTCGACGAGCAAATAATCAGCGGCCGGCGCGAGTTGAAGAGCGGCAGCGCGCATGGCGACCCTGGAGGCTTGGTAGATGTTGATCTGGTCGATGCGCGCGGCATCCACGGCGGCGACCGACCAGGCGATGGCGTGCTTGCGAATACGCTCGGCGAGAACTTCGCGGCGCTCGGCGGGCAAAAGCTTGGAATCGCGCAGGCCGCGAATGCGGTAGGCGGGATCGAGGATGACGGCTGCGGCCACGACGGGGCCGAACAGGGAGCCGCGTCCCACTTCGTCGACGCCGGCGATGAGCTGGGCGCCCGAATCCCAGGCTTTCTTTTCGTAGCGTAGAGTGCAGCGCAGGAGTTTCAGGAGGCGCAGTTTGGCGGCGGAGGCAGAGATTTCTTTCTCAGCAGCGGGCTTGGATTTTGCAGGCACGAGTGGGGACAGGGCCATGGTCGCCGACAGAGCTGTGGAAAGGCAAGAGGAGTTTGCAGGCAGGAGCGACAGAAACATCGAGGTTGGCTGAGTTACACAGCGCGGAAACGCGTTCTTCGAACGGCTCGCCCGCACAGAAGTGCGCGCCCAACGCGCCGAACGTAATGGCCAGTCCGTAATGGCTCCGCTGGGTACCAGGGTACATTGAGGGCGTTTCCGTCCCTTGCTACTCTGGTCAGGTCTCCCCCAGAAGGTCTGTGACCCGCTGATGCCCAGGAATTCCAGGATTAGTGCTGTGACCCAAGAACTGCCTACGAGCTCGTCCGATCGGACGGACAAGCGCATTCATGTCGCTCTTCCGGTGCGCGTGACCTACTTCGACAACGATTCCAAGCCGAGGCTGGAAATGGCGTGTACCTACGATATCTCGGCCCACGGAGCGCGCGTGACCGGACTCCGCTGCGTAAAAGAGGCGGGGGAGATTGTGGTAGTCGAGCGCGGCCGCAGCAAGGCGTACTGCCGCGTGGTTTGGATTGGCCAGGCGAATTCGCACTTGCAGGGGCAGGTGGGGGTCCAGTGCGTGGAAGCGCAGAAGACGCTGTGGACGGCCGAACTGCGCGATATGGAAGAGATGTACGACCCGATGACCCGGGATGGCGGGCTGTTCCGGCTGGACTCGACCGCGAGTGCCAAGAAGGGAAACCGCCGCCGGTACCGGCGCTTTGCCACCGAGGGGGCAGCGAATGTGTTGCAGAAAGGGTCGGCGGCCGGTCACTTAGAGGGCGGCCTGAAGGACGTTTCCGAGGTGGGCTGCCTGATCACTACCAAGAGCTTGATTCTGCCGGGGACGGATCTGAAACTGGTGCTGACGGTGTCGAACTACGATTTGAGCTTCAAAGGGCAGGCGCGGCACGCGGCGCTCGGTGTCGGCCTGGGGATTGAGTTCAGGGAAATTCGTAAGGGCGACCGGGCGGTGCTGCAGCATCTGCTGCAAAAGCTGGCTGAAAAAGAGAACGAAACCTGGGGCGAGGTCGAGGTCGAAAAACAGAGTGCAATCTCTGCCGGGGCGTAGCGCTAAGGATCGGGAGAGCGGGCTACCCCACCGACCGATCCACGCATTGGGGCTTTAGGCGAAGATTCTAGAAGCCCCCACCATGCTTTCGGGCGAAGCGAGGGAGCAGGCTCCGCCCAGCTCAGGGTTAAAATCGACGAGAACGGACCGATGCGGCTACTTTGCTGCTACCGGCTCTGCGGTGGCATGCTCGCGATCGACGTCTTTCAGACGAGCCGCCTTGCCTTTCAAGGCGCGCAGATAGTACAGCTTGGCGCGGCGCACCTTCGACGAGCGTAGCAGTTCCACTTTGTCGATGACCTTGGAGTTCATCGGGAAGATGCGCTCGACGCCGTGGCCGAAACTGATCTTGCGCACCGTGAAGCTGGCCTGCGGTCCCTTGGCCTGCGAGATGACCACGCCTTCGAAGGCCTGCACGCGTTCCTTGTCGCCTTCGCGTATCTTGACGTGAACACGCACGGTGTCGCCGGCGCTGAATTCGGGTAAGTCGGTGCGTTTGGTTTTGGCCAGCAGTTTTTCGATGATGAGGTTCGTCATAAGTCGGTTCCTTCGTTAGCGTCGTCGGTTGAAAGGGACTCGGATCTATTGTGCTCGCTAGTCCCGGCACTCCCGTGCCGGGCTAATCTCTGGCGCCGCTGCGCGGCTCTGATCTTTCCTTTGTCTCACAAACGGCTTATTCGTGGGCTCCATGCTTTTGCCGCTGCGCGGCTGGCGGTTCTTTCCAAGGTACCGCCCACAGATTCGTTCGTGCCCCGTTTTCTTTGCGCTGGCGGCCCCCACTGCTGCTCCACCTCCGCTTAACTTCGGCCGGCAATTTCGGCCAGCAACTTCTGGTCTTCGTCGCTGAGCGTAGCCGGTTCAATCAGGTCCGGACGGTTGCGCAGCGTTTTTTCCAAGGCCCTTCGCCGACGCCAGCGGCGGATTTCGTCGTGGTTGCCGTTCACCAGCACTTCCGGCACCGCCATCCCGCGAAATTCCGCGGGACGCGTGTAGTGCGGGTAATCCAGCAGCCCGCCCGACACGCATGTCGAATTCGGCGCGTCGCCCGGCGTTTTCTCCGCGGTGGCGTAGGCCGTAAACGACTCCTGCTTCGTGGAGGCGTCGTTGCCGACGGCTCCCGGAATCAGGCGCGTGACCGAGTCCACGATCACGGCTGCGCCCAACTCACCGCCGCTCAGGACGTAGTCGCCGATCGAGATCTCCCGGTCGGCGAGATGATCGCTGACACGCTCGTCCACGCCTTCGTAACGGCCGCAGATCAGGACCATTCGGTCGAGCGCGGCCAGTTCCTGGGCCAGAGCCTGATCAAAGCGACTGCCCTGGGCGGAGAGCAGAATCACGGACTCTATCGCGTGCCCGGCTGCCCGTGCGGCGAGGCGGTCTGCCCGCGATGCCAGGTTCAGCTTCTCGATACATGCAAAGATCGGTTCCGGCTTCAGGACCATGCCTTCGCCGCCGCCAAATGGGCGGTCATCCACCGTGCGATGCCGGTCACGGGTAAACTCGCGCAAGTCGTGGACGCTGATCTCAACCAGTCCCGCTTCCCGGGCCCGGCGCAGAATTCCGTAATCCAGGGGGCCGCGAAAGAAGTCGGGAAAAATCGTGACCAGATCGACTTTCATTGACCTTGAAAACCAAACCCTTAACCACAGGGGATACGGAAGAACACGGGGGATAGCGCAACTCGTGAAGACGCAGCGAGCCGCGTCTCTACCCCTCCGATTTCTGCTCCCGCTTTTCTTCTTCCGTCAGCGGGGCGTTGATCTCCAGCATACCTTCCGGCAATTGCATCCGAACCTTCCGGGCGGCCAAATCCACGCCGGCCAGATACGCTTCCGCGAACGGAATCTCGTACGCGGTGTTCTCTTTGCCCCGCGACTTAGTCCGAACGATCAGCAGGGGCGCTTCGCCTGCGCCGAACTGTACATCTTCCACCGTGCCGATTTCGCGATCGCCGTCGAACACAGTACAACCGGTCAGATCGCTGATGTAGGTCCAGCCGGGTTCGAGTTCGGCACGTTCGGCCTGCGGAACCTGCAGTTCACAGCGCAGCAGCGTTTCCGCGTCCGAGATCGAATCGATGCCCTCGAACTTCAAAACCAGGTGGCCTTTGTGCGGCCACAATTCTTCTACTTGCAATTGCCGGCGCTGGCCAGCCTCGTCGAGCGCGAATAGCCGCATGCCTTCGGCGAAGCGGTCGGGAACGTCCGAGTGCAACTCCACGGCGACTTCGCCGCGCCGGCCCTGCGTTTTCAGGACGCGAGCCAAGGTGATGTACTCGTCGCCCATTGCGGTCCCTGTTCGGAATCCTGGTGCAGGCTCGGCGTTCGAGTCCCTATTCGAGGATCTCGAGCGTGTAGCGCTTATGCGCCTTGATGCCGGCCGCGCTCAACAGCGTGCGTAAGGCCCGGGCAGTGCGTCCGGACTTGCCGATCACTTTGCCCAGATCGTTCTCGGCGACGGTCAGTTCGAGGACGGTCTCGCCGCCCTCGTCCACTGAATTCACCGAGATCTGGTCCGGGGCGTCGACCAGCGCCTTCGCGACGTGCTCGAGGAGAACCTTGACGTCCCCACCCTGCTCGCTCATGTGCGGCTCCTGTCTTGTGGGGTGAACTGCGCTTTGAGGCGCACGGCCCTAGGCGGCAGGCCCGGCAGCGACCGGGGCCGGCACCGGCTTCGCCAGCAGCTTGCTCACCCGATCGGACAACTTGGCGCCCTTCGATACCCAGTAGTCGATACGCTCGCGCTTGAGGTCGATGTGGGCAGCAGCACCCCGGGGATTGTAGGTCCCAACGACCTCGACCGAGCGTCCATTGCGCGCGCGTTCCTTCTCGATAACCACGACGCGGTACTGCGGTTGTTTGCGCGCACCCGTGCGCGCCAGACGAATCATTAACACGGAACTTGGTTTCCTTTCCTAGTCCTTCCGGGAGGGGTAAGACAAACCATTATTATCGCGGAAGTTAGGGGGAATGGCAAGGGGCGCCGACCGACAGGTAGTGCCAGTTTGCCGGGCTTCGTGGCCCATATCCATGCAGGACGAAAATCAACCCGGCCAAGCCCAAAGGGGTGCCTAGGACGAAGCCTCCGCCCACCACTAAGACACCATCGCCCATCCCGATCTTCTGGGGATCAGTGACAACAAAGTGGGTCCACCAAAAACCCATCACGACAAAGCTGCCAAGGAAAAGGGCTCAGGAGCACCGGTAACAACTAGAATGTACCTGCCAAGGACTCTCATACCAGATCCTCTAATAGAAAACCCGAAGCACCAGGGCCCGGGTCTCGGAAGCCTTGCATTAGCCTGTCCAGCTACGAAACGGATGATGCACCCCGTTTCTCCTCCGGGGTCAACATTACCGAAGGGAGTCTCCCGTCCTAAGACACCCTTCCCACTGTCCCTACCAACGGCTGGGATCGGTGTGGACCCGGCGGGATTCGACCCCGCACCTTCGAACGGGACAGGTTAACGTGCTCCCATTGCATCACGGGCCCTAATGCAAGCTTGGGGGCCCGCCACCACTGGAGCAAGTCCAGATCTCACGCGAAGCGGTGATGCCGACTGGGTCAGGGAAGATGCCAGGTCAGCAGTCCTAGCGGAAATACCGCTTCCGGAGGAATATTGCGGGAACTCCGATCACACTCGCCCCGAGCAAGACCAGCGCGATGATCCGCGAGGCATCTCCCGCCACGTACAAGCTCACGATCAGCACGCTCATCAGAGGAAGAAGGATTACGATGCCGGCCGATTTCATCGCAGGTGCTCCACGATTTCCGCGGGTTCGGACCGCTCGGTGTAGTCTTCGTTGGCCGATCGGTAAAGAACGGTCAAGTCGCGGTCTAGGATGTAGGTTGCCGGAATTGGAAGGTCCCAGCTTTCGCCTCCGTTGGTGAAGGGCAGGTTGACCAAGGCTCTCCGGTAGATGGCCTGCTGCTCGTCGGGGACGCGATAGACCAGGTCGAACGAGCGCGCGACCTGGTTGCCCGCGTCGCTCAGGAGCGGGAAGCGGAGCCGATGCTGGTCGGCCATGAAGAACGATTGCTTCACGGTTTGTGGAGAGATGGCAGCGAGCGAGGCCCCCGCTTCTTGAATCGCCGGCAGGATTTGATTCATGGCTTCGAGTTGGCCGCAGCAGAAGGGGTCCCAGCGCCCGCGAAAGAAGCATAGGACGAGACGGCCTTTGTTCAACAGATCAGATGAGGAAACCGGGGTTCCGTTGTGATCCAGCAGCGTGAAGTCCGGCGCTTTGGATCCCACTCCTAAGGAACCTGCCGCTAGGCCCTGCGCTTTGAGTTGCGCGATCACGCGCGCGTGTACGGTCTGCGCCTCCGCGGGGACATACTTTGCGATTAGCTCCTTGCGAGCAGCGAAGATTTCGCGCAGGGTACGCGTGTCCGTGCCCGGAGTCGACTCTTCGAGGGAGCGCCATTTCATAAGAACTGTCGTTAGTCGTTGGTCGTTGGCGAATCACAAGATAGTTGCGGTTGGCCCTTGATCCACGGGGTCAGGGGTTGGCCAACGACCGACGACCAAGAACCAACGACGGTCGCCTAGATTCCCGGCATCTTCATCCCGGCAAGCCGCCGCGCGAAGCTTGGCTTGCCCATCTGCTTGAACATCTTTTTCATCTGGGCGTACTGGCGAAGCAGGTTGTTTACCTCTTGGACCGTGGTGCCGGAGCCGCGGGCGATGCGTTTGCGGCGGCTGCCGTTGATGACTTCGTGATGATGGCGCTCGTGCGTGGTCATCGAGTTGATGATGGCTTCCACGCGATTGATTTGCTTCTCGTCGACCTTATCGGCGGCTTTCTGCAGGCCGCTGAAGGGGCCGATGGAAGGGAGCATGCCCATCAGGTTCTGGATCGAGCCCATCTTCTTTACCTGGCGCAGTTGGTCGCGGAAGTCTTCGAGCGAGAAGCCGTCGCCGGCGAGGGCGCGGCTGGCCATGTCTTCGGCTTTCTTACGGTCGATCTGCTGCTCGGCTTTTTCGATGAGCGAGAGGATGTCGCCCATGCCGAGAATGCGCGAGACGATGCGATCTGGGTGGAAGGGCTCGAGCGCGTCGTATTTCTCGCCCACGCCAATGAACTTGATGGGCTGGCCGGTGACCTGTCGAATGGAAAGGGCAGCCCCGCCGCGGGCGTCGCCGTCCATTTTGGTGAGGACGACGCCGGTGAGCGTGAGTTTTTTGTGGAACTCGTCGGCGGAGCGGACGGCGTCCTGGCCGGTCATGGCGTCAGCCACGAACAGAATTTCCGAGGGATTCAGCAGGCGCTTGAGCGACTGCATCTCGTCCATGAGCTGGTCGTCGATGTGGAGACGGCCGGCGGTGTCGACGATGAGCACGTCGCTGCCGGTGTTGATGGCCTCACGGCGCGCTTCTTTGACAAGGCGTTCGACCGTCGCCGTGTTGGCCTCGGTGACCTCACCTTCGTAAATGTTGGTCTTAACAGCGTCGGCGACGATTTTGAGCTGCTGGCGGGCGGCGGGGCGGTAAACGTCGACGGAGACCAGCAGGGGGCGGTGCCCGCCGTTCTTCAGCCAGTGGGCCAGCTTCCCCGAAGTGGTCGTTTTGCCGGAGCCCTGCAGGCCGGCCATGAGGACAACGGTCGGCGGCTGCGACGCAAACTTGAGCTTGGCCGTGTCTTTGCCGAGGACCGCGATGAGTTCGTCGCGAACAATCTTGATGACCTGCTCGCCGGGGGAGAGCGCGGTGGCGACTTCCTGTCCGACGGCTTTGGCCTGGATCTGGTCGATCAGCTGCTTGACGACTTTGAAGTTGACGTCGGCCTCAAGCAACGCCAAACGGATCTGGCGCAGGGCTTCCTGGATGTTCTCTTCGGTCAGGACGGCCTGCCCGCGCAGGCTTTTGAAGGCGCGCTGGAGCTTTTCGGAGAGATTCTCGAACATAGGGGTCAAGAGTCATTTTAGCAGCCGGGGCAGCGATGGCAGCTGTTGGTCGTGGGCCGACGGCTAAAATCGATGACCAATGTAGTTGTCATCCTGAGCGCAGTGAACCGGCAGCCGAACGCAGTCGAAGGACCCCATGCCCGTCGGCGGTGCTTGCGGCCCATCCGGGCGTCTCACAGTGTCTTGATCGACTCGCCAGGCAGCGCTATCTGCGATCCCCACTTCCCGGTGAGAGTCTTCCCATCACGGATTGCGCCGCTCGATCAAATCAATCTTCTTCGATGGGCTCCAGCGTTTGAGTTGCTTTTCTCGCGCGATTGCGGAGAGAATGTTCGTGAAGCCCTCGTAATACACCAACCGATTGCAATCGGTATTTGCTGCCAAGCCCTCGAACTGAGCAGTCTTATGCTGCCACGCACGACGCACGATGTTGTGGGTCACACCGATGTACAGAGTTCCGGTACGATTGGCAACGATGTAGGTCCGATACTCGCGGTTCATCGTGGAGATGGCTTTCGGGTTCATCTCGGCGTCAGCGAGTATGGAGTTGTTCGACTGCGTTCGGCTGGCGCCTCACTTCTCAGGATGACAGCAGGACGTTGGTGACCGTTGACCATGTGGACTGTGCGCTCGGCGAGCAGCACAGAGTGGACCAAGGCGTTCTCATTCGTTCCCAAACACCTCCATCGCCGCCCGCACCGTGTTGCAGTGGATGGTCACGGTATCGTCCACCTTCTGGGCGTAGCCTCCGGCGTAGGTGACCATCACCGGGATGTCGCGGGCACGGGCTACACGGAACACCAGTTCGTCGCGTTTTTTCAATCCTTCGATGGTGAGGTTGAGGCCGCCTAGCTGGTCCTCGCGATACGGGTCGGCGCCGGCGATGTAGCAGAGCAGTTCTGGGTCGAACTGGCGCAGGCCGGAGCTTAGGGCATTGTCGAGCCAGGCCAGGTAGTCGTCGTCGCCGATCTCGTCGGGCAGGTCGACGTCGATTGAGGACGGCGGTTTCCATGCGGGGTAGTTGTTTTCCTGGTGCAGAGAAATCGTGAACACGTCGCCGGCGTGCACGTTGCGAATTTTTGCAGGGCGGGCCGGGCTCATCGTTTGTCCGCCGGCCGAGGGCAGGGGATGGCTGGGCACGCGGACTCCGGCAAAGATCGCGGCGGTGCCGTTGCCCTGGTGGACGTCGCAGTCGATGGTCATGGCCGTGCGGATCTTATCGTCGCGCTGCATGCGCCGGATGGCGATGGCCACGTCGTGAATCATGCAGAAGCCCTCGCCGTGGTCGGGGAAGGCGTGGTGGAAGCCGCCGCCGACGTTGAAGGCGACGCGGTCGTTCAGGGCGTAGTGGGCGGCCAGCATGGAACCGCCCGCCGCCAGCCAGAAGGCCCGTACGAGTTCGGGCGAGTAGGGAATTTCCATCTCGAGTTCTTCGCGGGCTGAGAGCGTGCCGGTCTTAAGTTTGTGGACATACTGCGGGGTATGCACCAGCAAGATGTCCTGGTCGGATGCGGGCTGCGGCGACACGAAATCCTTCGGCTCGGCGATGCCGGTTTCAAGCAAACGCTTGTGGATGCGCTGGTACTTCTCGGCGGGGAAGACGTGGGTGCCGATGGGGAGGTAGTAGTCGTCGCTATAGACGAGCTTGAAGGGAAGCATGGGAAGCAAGCTGTCAGCTCTCAGCTCTCAGCCATCAGCTGCAAGCGGGAAGAGCGCGGAAGACTTCATATCATACCCGGGCTGGATGGCAACGAGCACTTGGCAGTTGGCGTTTCGCCAACCTAACACCAACATTTCGGCTGTATCGCTTGGCTAATTGCTAAGTGCCAATTGCGAAAGGTGGCCGCCTAGCGCTTTTGTTTCCCCGGCGCCGCTGGCACTACCACCGGCCTCCGCAACGGCACGATCGCGCCCTTCGATGGGTCAGCCGCGGCTGCTGCCGTGGCCCGGCTCAGGACTTCCGCCTGCATGAACTTCACGAAGTCCTGGATCTGGCGTTGCATCTCCTCCATGCGCTCGCGCATTTGCAGGATGATAGCGATGCCGCTGATATTCACGGCCAGGTCACGGGCCAGGGTCAGGATGAACTCCAGGCGCTGCAGGTCTTCGTCGGTGTAGAGTCGGGTGTTGCCCTCGGTGCGGGAGGGCTTGAGCAGTCCTTCACGCTCGTAGAGCCGCAGGGTCTGGGGATGGATGCCGTACATCTCGGCGACGGCCGAGATCATGTAGGCGCCCTTGGATTTGCGCTTGGTCATCACACGACCATCATCGCACTGCGAGGTCGCAAAAGAAAACAGACGCGGCGTGCCGCGTCTCCGGCGGGAACCTGCAAGGACGCCTTATGCGGCTTGCGGCTTCTCTGCACTTGGCGCCCAGCCCTCGGGTTTTACCGCGTGCATAAGGGCGTAGGCCACAATCCCAGCCCCGATCAGCAGTATTCCGAAGGCGAAGGAACTCACCCCCAAGACTTCTTCGTGTTGGCTTCGGACGATCGAGAACCCCAACATCAGCATGGGGGTGATCCCGATCGCAATGGCTCCAAACATCCCGCCCGGGACCCGGAAGGGACGGGCCAGCTCAGGCTCACGGACCCGCAGGTAGATCAGGGCGACGAACTCCAGAGAGAGACTCGCCCCGTACAGCAGGATGTCGATCGTGACCAACCGCTCGAAGCCCAGGCCGAGGCAGCAGGCCCAGCCCATCGCCAGAACCATGATCGCCACCCAGGGCGCCCGCGTCTGGGGGTGCAACTTGCCGAAGACCCGAGGCAGCATGCCGTCTTGCGCCATGGCCAGCGGCAGGCGCGAGTAGCTCATTACCAGCGCGTTGAACATGCCGAAGGCGCTGATCATTCCGCCGGCGACGAGGGCGATCCGCAAGAGCGGCCCGCCGACCAGGCCGGCGATTTCCGCCCACGAGCCGGTTTCCCATGCGCTGGGGGCCAGGCCCGTCATCCACATGGCGGCCACGGGAACGATGTAGGTCAAGGAAACGATCGCGACCGCCACCAGCATGGCCCGCGGATAAGTGCGCTGCGGACGTTCGACTTCTGCGGCGATGGTCGAGGCGTTGTCCCAACCCATGTAGTTCCACATGGCGATGAGCAGGCCGCCGATGATGTCGACCGTCGAGGTGGTCGGCTTGGTGACCGCGTTCGCTAGCACGCCGATCTTGAACGGCGTCAGGCCGACGATCAGGATGAACGGCGCCGACAGGGCGAAGAACAGCCACAGCGAGGTGGTTGAGACCACCTTCACTCCAGCGATGTTGAGGACCACGCAGGTGACCACGACCGCCAGGCCCACGAACACGCCGCGATGTCCTTCCTGAAACCAGGGGAACATGCGGGTCATGTAGGCCACGAACAGGGTGGGGTAGATGGCCATATCGAAAATCGATGCCACTAGCGAGAGCCAGGCTTCCTGAAAGCCCCAGAATTTGCCCATGGCGCGGCGCACCCAGGCGTAGTATCCGCCTTCCTGGGGAAGCGCACTGGAGAGCTCGCCAATCATGAACGCGGTGGGCAAGCTCCACAGGATGGGAGTCAGCAGAAGAATAAGGATGGCTCGACCGTAGCCGGCGCCGTGCACGACGTCTTCGGTGCCGTAGGTTCCCCCCGACACCATAAAGAAGGTGGCGGCGACCAGGGGCCACAAGGTGAGCCTGCCGAATTTTTTGTTCTGGGGAAGAACGAAAGGTTGTTTCTGTTGGGCGGGCGCGCTAGCGGTTGCCAATTTCTTTGGCTTCCTCCTCGAGCGACTCACTCTCACCACCCCGTCTCCCTTGTCTCGGGGCTCGCGGTTACAGCGATTCCGCGGATTCGGTGAAGTTAGTTCGCAGCAAGAGAATACGGCAATTTAGATGCTACGCAAAAGAAAAATCAGCAAATTTTTTCGCGGAAGACGCAGGACGGAGGTAACGGGGAACCGGGAAGCGAAGAGTGCAGAGAAGCCGCTCGGAAGCTTTGACCGTAGTTGACTTCGAGGGGGCCAGAGAAACCTTCACCACGAAGGACACGGAGGCAGCACGAAGCAATCAATGCCGCTATCCTTCTTGCTTACTGCGTGCCCTTCGTGGTCAAAGATCTTGCCTACACATCCTTCCACAACTCCGCCCGGGGATCTTCCGGGTTCAGTTGGGCCAACTCGCGCAGCAGTTCCTTGGTGCGCTCGTCGCGGGGCATCGGGACGGTGACTTTGATCTCGACGATCTCGTCCCCGCGGGCACCGTCCTTGGTGGCCGACGGCACGCCTTTCTCCCGCAGGCGGAGCTTTTGACCGGACTGGGTGCCCGGCGGGATTTTCAGCAGAGTCCGGCCGTCGATGGTGGGGACTTCGATCTTGGCGCCGAGGGCGGCCTCGGTGGCGCTGACCGGAACCGTTAGACGGATGTCGTCACCTTCCCGGTGGAAGATGGGGTGGTTGTCCGTCTTGATGATGACGTAGAGGTCTCCGGCGGGTCCCCCCCGCAATCCGGCATTGCCTTTGCCGGCGATGCGAATGCGCTGTCCGTCCCGGGTTCCGGCCTTGATGCGGATCTCGAGTGGGTCCGACCGCTCGACGCTTCCCTGCCCCTGGCAGGTTGGACAAGTGGAGATGTTCTTGCCGGTTCCATGACAGCGTGGGCATTGCACGTTGAACTTCATGCGCCCGCCGGTCTGCTCGATCGTGCCCTTGCCGTGGCACTGCGGGCAGGTGCCGGGCGCTTCGACGAAGCCCGCGCCGGTACAGGTCGGACAAGCGTCGCGACGGCTGATGTTGAGGCGCATCACACCACCCCGGATGGCCGTCCAGAAGGGAACGTTGACCTGGTATTCGAGGTCTGAACCCGGTTCGGGGCCTGCCTCTGCCGTGGCCCCGCCCCGGTCGAACATGCTGGAGAAGATGTCGCGGAACCCGCCGCCCCCGCCTGAGGGTGCTTTCTTCCCCCGTCCGCCTCCTTCGAACAAGTCGGAGAAGTCGAAGCCGCCAAAGTCGAAGTTGACACCGCCGGCTCCTGCTGAGCCAGTAGCGCCCGGCTGGCCGCCGGGGAATCCGCCCGGGCCTCCTCCCTGGCGGGCATAGGCCTCGGCCGCCGCCGGATCGATGCTGTCGGAGTAGAAGCCGAGCTGGTCATAGATCTTGCGCTTCTTGGGGTCGCTCAGGACTTCGTTCGCTTCGGAAAGGGTCTTGAACTTCTCTTCGGCGCTCTTGTCGCCCGGGTTGACGTCGGGGTGATACTTGCGGGCGAGCTTGCGGAAGGCTTTCCGGATGTCGTCGGTCGAGGCGGACTTCTTGACGCCCAGCGCCGCGTAGTAGTCTTTAGTCGGGGTAGCCATGATTAGCTATTCAGTTTGACTTCGGTAACTAGCTATCAGCTTGCAGCCGTCGGCGCGCAGCCCAAATTCGGGGCGCGGGGCCGACCTCCGTTCCCCTCCGCCATCGCTCATCCTGAGCCAAGTGAGGCGCCCGCCGAACCGAGTCGAAGGACCCCTTGCCTGATTGCAAACCAATTGCGACTGGAAATTTCTCACCGCGCTTCGATCGAACCCAATATTGCGGTTGTATGGTCAAAATGCCCTTCGAGGTTCATCTTAGCGCAAGCGGATACGGGGTCCGTTCGGCTTCGCTCAGGGCAAGCTCTTCGACTCCGTTCGGCGTGCGCCTCGCTCCACTCCGGATTACAGTGTCTAGGAGATCAGTGCACAATCCTCTTTTTCTCTTCCTCTGGCGCAAACGCAAAATTCTCGAACGGCGCCGCATCCATCGCCACGGGGATGCGGATCATTCCGTCTTCGGTCGGCGAGAAGACGTACCAACGCCCCTCGTCCGGGACAAAGTTCAAAAAATACATCTGATTGTCGATTTCGAATTGCAATTCCCGTTTCTCCATTTCCCAAGGTTCGAATACAAGAGAGGGGCGCCGAAGCGCCCCCCGCTGAAAACCGACGGCTGACAGCTTACTTCTTGTCCTCAACGTCGACGTACTCGGCGTCGATAACGCCTTCGTCTTTCTTGGCTTGACCGTTGCCCTCGGCTGAAGCTGACGGTCCGGCGCCGGGGCCTGGGCCGGGACTTGCCTGCGCGCCAGCCGCCTTGTACATCTGCTCGGCCAGTTTGTGCGAAGCCTGGGTCAGGGTTTCACGCGCCCGGTCCATGCCGGCCTTGTCGCCCGACTCCAGCGCTTTCTTCGCGTCGGCGATGGCATTTTCGACCTCGCCCCGCTCCGAGCCCGAGATCTTGTCGCCGGACTCGCGCAGCATTTTTTCCATCTGGTAGACCATGCTGTCGAGCTGATTCTTGGCTTCGATCTCTTCGCGCTTGGCTTTGTCTTCGGCTGAGTGGGCGTCGGCTTCCTTCGCCATGCGTTCCACTTCTTCCTTGGACAGGCCGGAAGACGACGTGATCGTGATCTTCTGGTCCTTGCCGGTGGCCGTGTCTTTGGCGGTCACGTTCAGGATGCCATTGGCGTCGATGTCGAACGTCACCTCGATTTGAGGGACACCCCGCGGAGCCGGTGGCAATCCCGTCAGGTGAAACTTGCCCAGCGTGCGGTTCTGCGCCGCCATTGGCCGTTCGCCCTGCAGCACGTGGACTTCGACCGACGTCTGGTTGTCCGCCGCGGTCGAAAACGTTTCCGTCTTCTTCGTCGGAATCGTCGTGTTGCGCGGGATCATCGGGGTGGCCACGCCGCCCAGGGTTTCGATCGCCAGCGACAGCGGAGTTACGTCGAGCAGGAGCAGGTCTTTCACCTCGCCCTTGAGAACGCCGCCCTGGATGGCCGCGCCGACCGCGACCACTTCATCCGGGTTCACGCCCTTGTGGGGCTCCCGTCCGAACAGTTCCTTCACCAGCGCCTGGATGCGCGGCATGCGGGTCTGACCGCCGACGAGCACGACTTCGTTGATCTTGCTGGAGTCGATGCCCGCGTCCTTCATGCACTGCTTGCACGGGCCGACCGACTTCTGAATCAGGTCTTCGACCATCGATTCGAGCTTCGCCCGGGTCAGTTTCTTTACCAGGTGCTTTGGCCCAGTCGCATCTGCCGTGATGAAAGGCAGGTTGATTTCGGTCTCCATCGTGGTCGAAAGCTCGATCTTCGCGCGCTCCGCGGCATCGCGGAGACGCTGCAGTGCCATCTCGTTGCCCTTGCCGCGCAGGTCGAGGCCCTCGTCCTTCTTGAATTCGTCAATCAGCCACTCGACGATGCGCTGGTCGAGGTTGTCGCCGCCCAGATGCGTGTCGCCGTTGGTGGCCTTCACTTCGATCACGCCCTCGCCGACTTCCAGGATCGAAATATCGAAGGTGCCGCCACCGAAGTCGTAGACGGCAATCGTCTCGTCTTTGCCTTTGTCGAGCCCGTAGGCGAGCGCGGCCGCCGTCGGCTCGTTGATGATCCGCTTTACGTCGAGCCCGGCAATCTTGCCGGCGTCTTTGGTCGCCTGGCGCTGGGCGTCGTTGAAATACGCCGGAACCGTGATGACAGCTTCGGTCACTTTCTCGCCCAGGTAGTCTTCCGCTGCCTTCTTCAGCTTCTGAAGAATCATGGCGGAGATTTCGGGCGGGGTGTACTTTTTGCCCTGCGCGATGACCGCGACATGGTCTCCGTCGCGCTCAACCTTGTAGGGCACCATCTTCATTTCTTCGTTCACCTCGTCGTAGCGGCGTCCCATGAAACGCTTGATCGAGAAGACCGTGTTCTCGGGATTGGTGATGGCCTGCCGCTTGGCCACCTGTCCGACCAGCCGCTCGCCGGTCTTGGTAAATCCGACTACGGACGGAGTCGTCCGCCCACCTTCTTCGTTTGCAATGACCTTGGGCTCGCCGCCTTCCATGACGGCAACCACAGAGTTCGTGGTTCCCAGGTCAATTCCAATAATCTTGCCCATAACTGAGCCTCCTATAGCTTATAAGTGCATTAAAATCAGCACCTTGATTGCTATTGACGATGCCATAATATGACTTGAGTGTATCGTTGTCAAGGTTTAGATGCGGCCTGGGAGGCGCGGGATGCAGAGACTCGGGAGGAGCCAAACGGCGGTTAACTGGCTTCCCAACAGCGACTTGCAAGGGTCAGCGCAGCCCTGGGCCGCGGGGCTATTCGTGCCGCAAAGCCTCGATCGGATCCAGGCGGGAGGCGCGGAAGGCTGGGACCATGCCGCTGACCAGTCCGACAACAGTGAGAATGAGGGTAGAGGCGATCAGCGTTCCCGGAGCGATGATCAGGCGAATGTCGCCGGCTTCTCCGTTCTTGGCAAAGGCGCTGTACAAAGTGAGCCTGCCCACGGAAAGCGCGACCACGTAGGCGAGGATGACTCCCAGTACACCGCCGATGAAGGTGATGGTCAGGGCTTCGGCGAGGAACTGCATCAGGATGTCGCGCCTTTGGGCGCCCAAGGCCTTCTGCACACCGATCTCCCGCGTACGTTGCGTGACTGAGACCAGCATGATGTTCATCAGGCCGACGCCGCCGATGCCCAGGGTCAGCGTGCCAATAAAGCCCATCAGGATCTTCAACCCAAGGGTGATGATTTCGAACTGGTGAAGCTGAGTCATGAGGTTGAATACGCGCACGGCCTGGCGGTCGGATTGGTTGAACTTGTGCGGAACCGACATAATCGCCCGGACCGAATTTTCCAGGCTCTGGTACTCCGGCGTCTGGTAGGTGAACCAGATGGAGTCCAGGTAGTGCGTGTCCTTCAGATCGCTCATGGTGCTGAAGGGCACGTAGAGCACGCGGTTGATATCGTCGTTGCCCTCCTGCATTTTGGCGCTCAGGACACCGATGATTTCGAAGCTCAGGCCGTCCAAGCGGATGCGCTCACCCAGCGCGTTGCGTCCGGAAAACAGTTTTTCCTTCGCTTCTGAACCGATCACTGCGACGCGGCCGCGTTGCAGTTGGTCTTCCAGGTTGTAGAAGCGGCCCTGGTCCAGTTTGAGGGCGCGGATCGAGAATACGTTGGGATCGTTGCCGGTTACCGCGAAGGTGAAAGCTCTGGTGTCGTACTGGATGCTCGCCTGCTTGCCGACTTCCGGCGTGATATGGGTAATTTGCGGAAGGTTCGTGGTCAGCGTCTCCAGATCCTCCTGAGTGAAGCGGATGGGGATTCCGGCCTTCTGGCCACCGGCCTGCATGGAGGTGCGACCCGGGACCACGATCACCAGTTTGGTGCCGAAATTGGCAAAGATGTTGGCACAGGCCTGTCCGAAACCTTCGCCATAGGCCAGCAACATGACCACGGTGGCGATGCCCCAGGCCATGCCCAGCATCGTAAGCGCGGTGCGGCGCCGGTTGTGGCGCATCGCGGCATAGGCTTCGCGGAGCAGTTCACGAAACATCACATCACTCCTGCCGGAGGGCTTCGACCGGGGGCAGCAGAGCCGCTTTGCGCGCGGGATAAAGGCCCGCGATCACGCCGGCTAGCGTCAGGCTGCCAATGGCGAGCACGGCCGACATAGGCACCAATTTCGGCGGATCGAATCCGCCTGGACCCTGCACGTTTCCCATCGTCGCCATCAAGATGGTCGCCAGACCCATCCCAACCAGGCCACTCCCCAGCGTGAGGAGCAGTCCTTCCAGAAAAAATTGAAACAGAATACTGCGATTGGTGGCGCCTAGAGCCTTGCGCAACCCGATCTCATGGGTACGCTCGCTGACTGCGACCAGCATGATATTGATCACCCCGATGGCACCCAGGGCGAGCGTGACCATTCCTACTGCGCCCAGGAACATGTTCATGACGTCGAAGATGGTGCCCACCATTTTCGACTCCTGGATCGAGTCCCATTCATCAAAGGCGTTTTGATCACTGGCGTCGAATCCGTGATTACGCGCAATGATTTTGTGGACGTCCTGTTGCGCCAGTACGTGATCAGCGGTGACGCGCGGCTGATATTCGATGAAGGAGATCGAATTCTGGTGGTTCTCGCCCTTGATCGGGAAGTTCGCGGCCATCACCTGGAAAGGGATGTAGCCCCGCATGTTCAGCCACAGGTTGTCGCCGTGGCCGAGGTGCGGCATGCTGCCCACGACTTCAAACCGCAGGCCATTCAACAGAACGAATGAACCCACCGCCGGACGCCCGGGGAACAGGGCCTTCTGCAGTTCGTTCCCGAGGACGATCACGTTGCGCTTCTGCGTGCCGTCCAGTTCGTTGAGCCAGCGCCCTTCCTTGAGAGGAAGATAGCTGATCTCGTTCAGGTGCGGTTCTACACCCAGGATTTCGCCACTGGCGTTCGCGAATTCGCTTACCTCGTGCAGGTCGCCGCGAGAAATCAACGGGCAGGCGTTGCGGACGTGGGGTGCGCGCCAGCGGATGTCCAGGTAGTCCTGGTAGGTGAGCAGATAGGAGCGGGCGGAGTTCATGCTGCCCTGTACCGCCGGCGCCCGCCCGGGAAACAGAAACATGATGTCCTTACCGAACTCGGCTAACTCACGCTTATTGCCCGAGCGGAAACCTTCGCCCACACCTACCAACAGCAGTAGAGATCCAACGCCCCAGGCAATGCCAAACATGGTCAGGAACGAGCGCAGCTTGTGCGCCCACAGGCTGCGGAAGATTTGCGAGAAGATGTCTAAAACCGTCCGCATGGTGGGAATATATTGTATCTCTTCGACTGCGGCTTGATTGCTGCCTCAGACTGGAACATCCATTGGAGGTCCGGCGGAGCGCTCCGTCGGTTCGACCTCGATGGCAACAATCTAGCTAAGAACAGATACGGGTGATTTCCTGCGGAAGTTCCTCAAAATCCTGCGCGGCCTAGAGGGAAGGCGATCGAGAGCGCTATATCGGTGAAAGCAACAAAACGGCAGCACATGCCCTCAACAGTCGAAGCAAGTCCGCCATTGTCTTTGACTTCCGCTTTCTCGCACCATAAGATTTCCACTTCCCCGACCGCCATCCTCATGATCGGTCAAACCATCTCGCACTATCGCATCCTCGACCGGCTCGGCGGCGGAGGGATGGGTGTGGTTTACAAGGCGGAAGACATCAAGCTCGGACGCTTTGTCGCGCTCAAGTTTCTTCCCGAAGAAGTGGCTTCCAACCCGCAGGCTCTCGAGCGCTTCCAGCGCGAGGCCCGGGCCGCGTCTGCGCTGAATCATCCCAACATCTGCACCATTCACGAGATCGATGAGGAGAAGGGGCAGGCCTTCATCGTCATGGAGTACCTCGAAGGCCTGACGCTGAAGCACCGGATTGCCGGCTCTCCTCTCGAAACCGGGATTCTACTGCAGCTGGCCATCGAGATCGCCGACGCGCTCGATGCCGCGCACACCGAGGGCATCGTTCACCGTGACATCAAGCCCGCCAATATCTTCGTGACCAAGCGCGGGCACGCCAAGATTCTGGATTTCGGTCTGGCCAAGCTGGTTCCTACCTCGCGCGTGGCGGCCGATGCAGGGACCATGAGCCAGCCCACGGCCATCGACGACGCCTTCCTGACCAGTCCCGGGACCGCGGTGGGCACGATCGCGTACATGTCTCCCGAACAGGCCCGGGGCAAAGAACTGGACGCCCGCACGGATCTTTTTTCTTTCGGCGCGGTCCTCTATGAGATGGCAACCGGTGCGGTGCCGTTCCGAGGGGACACGTCGGCGACGATTTTCGAAGGGATTCTGAGTCGGGCGCCGATCCCGCCTGTCCGGCTCAATCCGGACGTTCCGGCGCGCCTGGAAGAGATCATCGCCAAGGCGCTCGAAAAAGACCGCGAGCTGCGGTACCAGCACGCCTCTGAGATTCGCAGCGACTTGAAACGTCTGCAGCGCGACAGCAGCTCGGGACATAGTCCGGCGGCGACCGTCACGCTCCCAGCAGACGACAGCCAGGCAGGGGCGACGGTTGGCTCGGGCAATGGGGCAGCAAGCAGCGCCTCGACCCCCGCTCCCGCCGGCAGCAGCAGTTCCAGCGTGACCGCAGTTGCCCGCGAGCATCGCGTCGGGACGATCGTGGCGACGGTTGTGGCCCTGGTGCTGGTGGCTGCGGCCGGCTTCGGCGTCTACGAATTCCTCAACCGATCTGGTCCAGTGCCCTTCCAGAATTTCACCATCAGCCAGATCACCAATAGTGGGAAGGCGGGCATGGCGGCGATTTCGCCCGATGGCAGGTACATCCTGCACGTTCAGAACGACAACGGCCAGCGAAGCCTGTGGCTGAGGAATATCCCGACGGGCAGCGATACGCAAGTGATCTCCCCCTCGGCCGTCATTTACCGCGACCTGACATTCTCGCCCGACGGCAACTACGTATACTTCCGCAGAAACGTCAACGCGCAGGCAACGGAGTTCAACCTGTTCCGGGCCCCCGTTTTGGGCGGGGCTCCCAAGCAGGTCGTGCGCGATATTGACAGCGACATCGCCTTCTCTCCCGACGGCCAGCGCATGGCGTACATCCGCGCCAATGACCCGGAGCCGGGCAAGTACCGCCTGCTGGCCGCGGACCTCGAGGGTGGCGACGAAGCCGTGCTGCGAATTACGCAATCCAGTCGGGGCGCGGATCCCACGCAGATCACCTGGTCGCCAGACGGAAAGCAAATCGCATACTCCTTCCTGGCTTCCGGTGCCGCTCTCAGCTACGTCGAAAGCTTCGATCTGGCGAGCAAACAGGTCAAGACGCTGGCGGCGTTACCGAGCCATAGCGTCTTCGGGGTGAAGTGGCTACCCGACGGGCTCTGGTTTCTCGTGGTCTATTCGGCCAAGGGACCCCACCTCGAGCAGTCGCAAATCGGGTTACTCTCGATCGATGGGAAGCTGCGCCCGATCACGCGCGACACCAACCGGTACGCTACTCTGACGCTGTCGGCGGACACTCGCAGCGTTGCCACGGTGCAGGTGAAGACCACGCGGGCTCTCGAACTGCTCGTCTCGCCGGGTGCCGCACAACCAGTGGCGCCCAAGCCCCTGCAGCAGGTTGCCGATCCGCGCCAGGTGGAATGGACTGCCGACGGCAAACTGCTCATCGCCGATGGCGAGAAAATCACTCGCAGCGATCCCGACGGACAGAACGCGACTGCCTTGGTTGGCGATCCCAATGCCGAGCTCTATGCGCCGGCTGCGTGCGGAGATCACTACCTGGTGTTCACCTGGGCGCATCATGCCGGCAACACCATCAACATCTGGCGCAGCAATGCGGACGGCTCGGCTCCCAAACAGCTTACGACAGGTTTTTTTGACGCCAATCCTTTGTGCACGCCCGACAGCAAGTGGGTGTACTACGTCGATCTTTCCTCAAGGTCCCGCCTCATGCGCGTTCCAATCGATGGAGGGAACGCGGAGCCGGTGCCGAACGGCGCCGTCCCCAACCAGTTCGGAGTGGCTGGAGTCAGCTTCTTCAGCCCCGACGGCAAGTCCTTTGGTTTCGTGGCGGATGTGATCGACCCGCGCACCAACGACGCGCTCAGCAAGCTCGCGATTGCCAGTCTGGAAGCGGGGACTGGAACCGGGCCGCGCCTATTGGACCTCGATCCGCGTTTCAGGGGCGCCACCGATTCCGGCACCGGCTTGCAGCTTCTGCCGCAGGCTCCGCAGGCCGTGACCTACCTGATCAGCGACAACGGTGGAAACAGTCTCTGGATCCAACCTCTCGATGGCACGCCGGGACACGAACTCGCTCATCTCAGCTCCGAGCCGGTCGCCAGCTATAGCTGGTCGCCGGACGGCAAAACCCTCGCGATCATCCGCCAGCACGACGTCGCCGATGTGGTGCTTCTGAAAGAGGGCAACCCGTAGCTGAAACGCAGGCCTCCCGCGGTGAGAAGGCACGGGTTCGAAGTAGATGCTCGCGCCGCCCAGTCGGGATCTCAAGCCGCAAGACTCGAGACTGATTCTCTATTCCACCGTCACCGATTTGGCCAGGTTGCGGGGCTGGTCCACGTCGCAGCCGCGTCTTACCGCGATGTGATAAGCCAGCAGCTGCAGGGGAACGATCTCGAGGATGGGTGAGAGTTCCTCCGGCGCGGCCGGAACATAGATGACGTGGTCAGCGGCTTCCTTGATTTCGTCGTCGCCTTCGGTGGCGAGCGCGATCACTTGTCCGGAGCGCGCCTTCACCTCCTTCAGGTTCGACATCGTCTTCTCGTAGCGGACCACCGACAACGGATCTTTCCGATCACGGGTAGCGATGATGACCACGGGAAGATTCTCGTCGATGAGCGCGTTCGGGCCGTGCTTCATCTCGCCGGCGGGGTAGCCCTCGGCGTGGATATAGGAGACTTCTTTCAACTTTAAGGCGCCTTCGAGCGCGATCGGGTAATGAATGCCGCGGCCGAGGAAGAGGAAGTCCTGGGCGCGAGAATACAGCTTGGCGAGTTCCTCGCAGGCTTCTTCCTGGGTCAGAACGTGTTCGAGTTTGCCCGGCAAGCGAGTCAGGTCGTAGACCTCGCTCTTCGCCTGCTCCGGCGTGATGGTGCCGCGCACCTGCGCCAGGTAAAGCGCGAAAAGATAAAGCGCGGTGAGCTGCGCGGTGAAGGCTTTGGTGGAAGCGACACCGATCTCCGGGCCGGCGTGAGTATAGATGGTGCCGGCGGCCTCGCGGGTCACCATGGAACCGACCACGTTGCAGATGGCGAGCGTCTTCGAGCCCTTGGCCTTGGCCTCGCGCTGGGCGGCGATGGTGTCGGCGGTCTCGCCGGACTGGGTGATCAGCAGGGTGATGGTGTCGGGCGCAATGATGGGGTCGCGATACCGCCACTCGCTGGCATAGTCGACTTCCACCGGGATGCGCGCCAGGCTCTCGATCATAAATTTGCCTGCTTGTCCAGCGTGCCAGCTGGTGCCGCAGGCGGCGATGTTGATCTTTTTCGCGGCGCGGAACTCGGCTTCCGTGATTTCCATCTCTTCGAGGAAGATGTGACCGGTGTCCTGCGAGACACGGCCCAGGGTGGTGTCGCGGACGGCGCGGGGTTGCTCGTAGATTTCCTTGAGCATGAAGTGCTTGAACCCGCCCTTTTCTGCCATGATCGGGTCCCAGGTGACGTGCTGCACCTGGCGGGTGATGGGTTGACCGTCGAAGTCAGTCAGCCGCACACCTTCGGGAGTGATCGTGGCCAAATCGCCGTCACCGAGGAAGAACAGATCGCGGGTGTGGTAGAGGATCGCGGGTACATCGGAGGCGACAAAGTACTCGTCCTTGCCCAGACCGATGACCGCGGGCGGGCCGTTGCGGGCGGCCACAATCTTGTTGGGCTCGTCGATCGCGATGACCGCGAGAGCGAACACTCCGGTGAGTTCTTTCACGGCCTTGCGTACGGCTTCTTCGAGCGAAGGGCGGTGGCCGTTGCCAGTTTTCAGGAAGTACTTCTCGACCAGGTGGGCGATGATTTCGGTGTCAGTCTCGGTCGTGAACTTATGGCCTTCCTCGACGAGTTTCTTTTTGAGGGAAAGGTAGTTTTCGACGATGCCGTTGTGAACGACGACGATCTTGCCGGAGCAGTCGCGGTGGGGGTGAGCGTTTTCTTCGCTGGGGCGACCGTGGGTAGCCCAGCGGGTGTGTCCGACGCCGTAGGTGCCGTTGAGGGGCTTGAGGCGGATGGCCTCTTCCAAGTTGCGCAACTTGCCTTCGGCGCGTCGGATCTGCAACCCTTCGCCGTTGCCGCCGACGGCGATTCCGGCCGAGTCGTAGCCGCGATATTCCAGGCGCCGGAGGCCATCAATGATGACCGGCACCACGCTCTTTTTCCCAACGTAACCTACGATGCCACACATACGAGCAAGCTCCTTAGACTTCGGCTCGGGTCCAATCCGCGGACGCAATACCAGTCGAGCCGTTACGCAAGCCGGGTCGCCCTGTCGGGGGAGTCAGTCTTCGAGGGAGAAACGGTATTCCTCGATTACGGGATTGGTCAGGACTTCGCGGGCGATACGTTCGACTTCGGTCTCTGCCTCGGACTTACTAAGTCCGCCGTCCAGCGTGAGTTCGAAGTACTTCCCCTGGCGAACCTCCCCTAACCCCTGGTAACCCATCTTCTTGAGCGCGCCCTGGATGGTTTTGCCTTGTGGGTCCAGGACACTTTTCTTCAGCGATACGTAGACGTAGGCTTTCATCGGATTGCTTATTATACGTCAGCAGGGCGGGGCGAACCCGGGTCTCCGGAGGGCGCGGTGCTCTCTTCGCTAATCGCTTCGGGACGCAGGAGCCGCCTCTATCAGCCTGATTGCATGCCCTGGATCTGTCGGTCCAGCTCCGTAAGGGCGTGCCGGAGCATGTCGCGGTGACGTGAGTTCTGGGCGGTCTCGAGTTGGTGCAGAACGCGCTGCCGGGACAACTGCAGCCCCTCGAGACGGTGGAAATGATCCACCTCAATGGGGGTCAGGCGAGCCTTTGGTTCGGTTCTGACTTCCGCAGCGTCCGCCTGCTGCGCTTCGACGGACTTGCTCTCCCAACCACGGGCCATGCGGTTAGATTATACGCAAAGGCGGCCAAGCAATACCGTTGCCGGTTGCCACGGACTTGCGCCATCGGAACTTTCCCGAACTATTTCACGAGCTCGCGCAGTCGATACAGAAGCCGGTCGATTTCCAGCTCCTGAATTTCTCGCTGCATAATCCCCGGCACAACCGGATGGATGTGCCTTTGTGTAGAGCGAACTCGTGTCTGATTTTCCCCACCCAGGTGCCGGTGGCGGAGTCGGCGAGCGGCTGGGTGTGGGAGCAACAGAAGCCGCGGCTTTTCCGCGACGTGAACCAGGAATCGCGCTTTCCCCCGGGGCTCGATCCGCTGCGAGCACGCGAGGCGGGAAACGCAGAGCCTGTTGCCGCTTATTTCCGAGTGTGTGACCCGGCCGGTGCGCTGAGCCGTACCACCCCCAGTGCTTCAAACCTTCATACTTCCCCTTTGCCGGCCACCCTCCCCAGAAGCGAAACAAGGCGGTCCTCCAGTCCTGGCCGCCTTCGCTTTTTGGATTTCAGCGTTCCATCTTCAGAAGTGGAACCCCAACTCCGCGGTGAGCGTTCGCGGGGTGACGAAGTGCGTTCCGCTGAACGTCGAGAGGAAGTTGTAGAGTGCGACCTTGTTTGACAAGTTGATCGCCGTCGCCCGGAGGCTCCACTTGTACTTGTCGCCGCGGAAAAGGTTGTCGTCGCCCACGCTCAGGTCGAACAGGTGACGGGGAGCGATGCGAGGCGGATTATGATCGTCACTCTCGGCTCCGGGCGCGGGCAGCGAGATGCGCGTGGAACCGTACTGCGAAGGAGCGCAGGTCGTGAGCGGCGACGAGAGTGTGGGGAACACGTTGCCGCAGAACAGGCCCGCCTGCATCTGCTGATCGGCGGTCAAGCCGGTCAGGTCTACGGGTGTAGTGGTGTCGGAGGCGAACGGCACTGCGCCCGCAACCAGGCCGCTGTCGTAGCGCCAGTTGAATCCGATCCACGGTCCGCTCTTCCAGGGTTGGTATTGCAAGTGCGTGGTCTGCTGGAATTTCTGGTCGTGATCGATGCGGAACGGCAGGCCGCCCGCCCCGAGGTCGGTGCCGAGGCCCCCCACCTGAGGCGGGAAGAAGCGGGCGTTGACGTGGCCCATGAGAACGAAAGCGGTCAGGCCGTGATGCTCGGGCATGCTTACCCGGACCGAAGCGCCGTCGATCTTGGAGTTGTGCCACGCGATGGGAAAGAAGATGGGAGTGTTGAGCAGAGTGCTGAAGTCGTAGCCGTTGTGGGTGTACTTCCACATGTAGTCTGCATCGACCACCAGGAATTTGGCGAACGCCTGCTGGAACCCGGCGTGAAATTCGTTGCGCGCTCCGGGGCGAATGGCAGCATTTGAGTTGGCGCCAAACAACCCGCTGATCACCGGATCGTTCGTGGTCTGGCTGGCAAAGACAAGATTCTCGTTGAAAGGCGTCTCCATCACGCGAGCGTAGGAGAGCCGCAGCACGGTATTGCTGGGGTTGACTTTGTAGGCCAGGCCCAGCCGAGGCTGGATCTGCGCGTCGCGGGACAAGCCACGGTAGAGGTCGCCCCGAACGCCGAGGTTGAAGGTCCAGTTGCCCTTGGTAATCGCGTCCTGGACATACATCGCGAGTTGCCGGATATCGCCGTGCCCATGAAAGGGAAAGTTTGTGCCTCCGCGAGTGCGGTCGATAGCCAACAGGGCTGGCACAAATCCCGGGTTGGGTTGCAACGTTCCTGTGCACTGGGCCGGGTCGGTGGGCGTCGGGTTGGTATCGGGAGTTCCGTTCCCGTTGAGGCAGACTGCATTCAAACCCGGATCGGTGACCCCGAAGCTGAAGTTTTCGGTCAACAGCGTGTGTTCGAAGGTGACGCCTGCCTTGAGATTGTGCATGCCTTTTACGTACGAGAGATCGGTGCGCAGGCCCGCGTTGGTGAGTTGGCGCGATTGGCTGAGGGTTTCGGGCAGGTCCGCAAAGGGATTGGCGCTGGGGAAGTAGCCAAAGTTGTCGTGGCGTAGGAACGCGCCGACTGTAAGCAGCGTAGTAGGACTGAACAGGTGACTCCAGGTGGGCGCGACATTGTAGGTTTGAATCTGGGCGCGCTGGTCCTGATTCGCGAATTGGGCGTCAAACGAGTTGGGGGTTTGGAACCAGGAGCGGGTGTAGCCAAGATTCAAGTGCACCGAGTCCGCGACGGAAGGCTGAAAGTCCATGCGATCGAAGAGGTTCTCCTCGTTCCCCTTGGAATGCATGACCTGAAATTCGGGAGGGTCGAGAAACCGGCCGGTGTTCATTCCGCTGGCGGAGATGAAGTTCCCCCAATGGTCGCTGCCGAGAGCGAGGTTGGCGTCGCTAGTGACGGTGCCGAAGGATCCATAGGAGGTGGTCAGGCTCCCAGTGGGTTGCTTCTGTCCCAGGCCAGAACGGGTCGTCACCTTGATGACCAGGCTGGTCTTGTCGCCGAATTCAGCCGGCGGGGCACCGGAGACGACCTCCAGCGACTGGATCGAATCCACCGGAATCTGGTTCGAGAATACTTTGCTTTGCTGGTCGGTGATGGGCTGGCCATCGACTGAGAACGAGTTCTCCGCGTGGTCCCCGAGTCCATGAAAGAGACCGTTCGAATCGGCCACGACTCCAGGCGAGGCCAGGGTAACCAGCGAACTAACCGAAGAAGATTGGCTCTCCAGCGGTAGCTTGTCGAAGAGCGCGCGATCCACGTCGGTGTGAGCGGACGTTTCGGTTTCCAGCAAGTCGGTGCCGCTCTCAACCGTCACCGTGGTGGTGGAACCGGCGACCTGGAGACTGATCTCGACCGACAGCGGGACACTTGACCGCACGTCAACATCTTGCGCGTAGGATGCAAACCCTGCCGCTGTTACGCTCAGATGATAGGGGTTAAACGGAACATTGTTGAAGCTGAATTTCCCTGAGCTGTCCGTCGGAGTCGACCGGATGAACCCGCTCACAGGATTGTGAATCTCGACGGTCGCGTTGGCAACCACCGCACCGGAAGGATCGAGGACGGCCCCGGTCACGGCCCCCGAACTGCTCCCCAACTGGGCGGCGAGCGGGGTGCCACAGACTGTCAGTCCAAGAGTCAGAAATAACAAATAGGTGAAATTCCGGATAGAAAGCATTACACCTCTCCTCCAAAGGGATGAAAAGTCGGTTGAGACAAATATGTGGACGCTGGATTTGTCTAAACCGATGGCGGAGGCCGGATGTAAAGGAAAGAAACGAGCAGGTAAGACTTGGGCGACGTTTTCTGCGACGAAACCAGAATCGACGGCGTAAACACCGGAGCGGGCTGGACCCCAACCGAGATCAGCGCGGTGGAATGCGCCACCGAGCAAATCGAGCACTCGTGGTCGGGCGAGCTCCCGCTGGTTTTGTGGACGTGGTTCGTCTGGGCAACGGCGACGAACAGAATCAACAGAACGCAGAGCAGTGAAAGTGCTCCGGACCGGGCGGAACCACGCGCCTTGAGCTGACTCAACAAAGAAATAATGTCCCCACGAAACTTGCCCTTATTCTACATCCCAGCGATGGCCCGGCTCCATCCCGTCGGTCATGTCCGGGTGGAGCGGTGTTGCTTACTTCAACGCCTCGCGGACCGTGATGTTCCCCCGGAAAGAATGAAGATCAAACGCGGCGCGGGCGTTGCGAAGCAGGGAATTCTGTCCGGAATCAAACCCCAGGGTGGTCGCAACTGGAGCCGGAATTGGGGCGTCCACTTTGCCCTTCACCGAACGCGCTTTGAAGCGTGCCAGGGCGATGGAAGGGACAGAAACATCAATGCTGCCCGTTCCGCTGACCAGCTTGAACACACCAAAACCGGGGTTGCCCGCGTACTGGATTCGACCTGTACCCGAGTGCACTTCGACTTCGGAGCCCGAGACATCCTGCAACGTGATATCGCCGCTGGATGTGATGGCTTCCACCCGGCCTCCGGAGATCTGCCGCAGCGAAATCGGCCCGCTCAAGGTTTTCACGTGAATGTGGGCGTTATGGATCAAGTGCGCGTCCACAGACGCGGTTGTGCCTTCGAAAACCAGATCGCCGTCGAGATTCTCAGCCGAAAGCGATCCCGCCGCGGTGCTCAGGATGACGTAGGCATCGGACGGCACCAAGACCTGGTAGTCCACATTATCGGCTTTGGCGCCTGAGGAATTCTGCGACTCGGTCATCAACTCGATGCGGTTCTGATTCTGCTGGCCGCGAATCTCGACGGCGTCGGAATGCACCACCGTGGCGACCACCTTGTCCCCGGAAGAAGGCGTCACCGTGATCCGGCCGTACTGGTTGCGAATGTAGATCACGGGCTTGGAGGTCACGGGGTAGGCGAACACCTCGCGCTTGATCTGCGCGGACGCAACCACGCAAGCCGCGAGGATCAGAAGACTGAGCGGGGCGAGGCGGGTGGAACTTCTCATGATCAATCTCCGTCCAAGAGGCATCCGGTATGCCGGACATCCAAATCCGGCGGAACACACTAATTCCATGGGTTGGGATGCGTAGCCCCAAGGGCAGGTTGCTCTAACAGGGGATGGATTACAGTCCGAAGAGTTCCCGCAGACGCTTGGTCTGGGCGCGGCTGACTGGGACTTCGGTCTGCTTCTTGTCGTCCATGCGTAACTGGTATGAGCTCTTGAACCAGGGAACGACTTCCTTGATGCGGTTGATGTTAACCAGGTACGAGCGGTGGGCGCGCCAGAAAAAATGGGGGTCGAGACTAGCGAGCAGTTCTTCCAGAGTACGGCAGTTGGATTGACCCTCCGCGCCATTAGCGCCGGCTGTGATCACGCTGATTACGCCGTCTTCGATGGAGGCGTAGCAGATGTCTTTCTGATCGACCAGAAAGAGGCGGCCGGCCGATTTGATCAGAATCTTGGAGGTCGGCTGGGGCTTCTGCGACTCGAGCATGCGGACCAGGGTCTCGATCTTGTCCGCGGGTGAAGCGCCGGCTTCCATCTTGGTGCGGGCCTTCTGAATCGACAGGGCCACGCGTTTCTTATCGAAGGGCTTGAGCAGGTAGTCGACGGCGTTCACCTCGAACGCTTTGACCGCGTACTTATCAAAAGCAGTGGCGAAAACGAACTCGGGGAGCGGGACTTTCTTGTCGAGCAGTTTCTTGATGACACCAAAGCCGTCAAGGCCCGGCATCTGAACATCGAGAAAAACGAGATCGGGATTGTGCTCGCGAATCAGGTTGACGGCTTCCAGGCCGTTCTTGCCCTGGGCGACGACATCGACATCGCCCACGCCTTTCAACAGAAAGGCCAATTCGTCGCGGGCCAGTTGCTCGTCGTCGACGATGAGGGCGGATAGAGACATAACCGCTGCCCGGAGACAGCCTGCAGGAAGTATAGTGGGCGCTTTTGCCGGGGGTCAACGTGAGGGCGGGATAGGAGGTAGAGCGATCTGAAACCGGTCTCGTTACCACATGGTAAATAGCTTTGGCTTAGTTGGGCGGGCGGGAGGCGGGGCGGCGGGCCGGGTGGGGGGCAGTGCGTCTACGCAGATGCGTCTGACAAGACTCTTAGCGCAGGGGAATGCGGTAAAGATTGCGTTGGACTGTCTCTTTGACGAAAGCGTAGGTATCGGGAGTTCTTCCGATTCCGATGGAAGTTTGCGGAATCGTGCGCACGTGCTTGAGCTTGGCGAACTCGGTGATGTTGGATATTCCGTTCGACGGCAATTCAGGGATGCCCCTGTCCGCGGGCGCGCTGAGCACATAGGTTGGGGCTCCTTTGTAAATCCCCATAGGGCTCACGAGGAAGGATTTGCCATCTCCGGACCAGTAAGCGACGGCGTCGTCACACACCGGGTAAACTCGTTTTCGTCCCCAGTCCACAACTTCCAGCTTCCACTGTTGTCCATGTTTCATACCAGCCGCGCTCTTCTGTATGGGAACGGTCAATGCCAGATAGCGGCCATCGGGAGAAGTGGCGAGGCTTTGAATTTTTTCATCCCAGATTTGTTCATCACCGCTGCCGTCGGGATGGACGCGATGCACATGGGCGCCGTCGAGCGCGCGCTTCGTATAGTAAACATAGGAAGGGGTAAAACCGGGGTGATCGGCATCCGCTTGCAACATCCGGGCAGGGGAACTACGGTCGAGTGGCGCGACCCAAATACTTCGAGTGTCATCGTCGCGCAGGACAGCATAGACCACATCGCGACCATCCGGCGACAGCGAGAAATCGAAGATCGTGAGACGAGGCAGGATTGCCTGAGTGGCGCCGGATTGCAGGTCGAATTCCCACAGCTCGCCAACTGCATGGTCAGAAGCGTATTCCCGCCCCGGTGTGCGGCGCACCAAGTAATAAAGCTTTTTGCCATCGAGTGAAAACGGGCTGCCATTGCGGGGGGCGGCCAAGGCGGCGGTGGCTTCCGAAGTGAGCATGCGTTCCCCGCTTTGATCGTGCAGCCACACGCTGCTTCGCCGAAGACCAACGGCGGTAACAAATGACTTGCCATCCGGGTCAATGGCGATTCCCTCCTCTTCGGTCGGCCCGGACGTAACCTGCTCGATTCTGCCATTAGGGAACCGTTGCCGCCATACGTGGAACCTCCGACCTGAATTGGTGTTCAGGTACATCCACGCACCGTCCGGTGACCAGGCGGCTGATGTGCAGATGCCGTCCGCCGGTCCGATCTGTCTACCAGGAGCGCTGCCGTCGAAAGGAATCAGGCGGCAACGGTCCCAGAAATTGCCCGTCATTTCGACAGTGATCACCCACTTGCGGTCGGGCGACAGGTACGACCGGTGCACCATGCTCATATGACCCTCGGGCGAAAGGATGGTGTGGACATGAGCGCGGCTGAGATCCGAACTCACAAGCTCCATATGAACGCCGCTGGTGATTTGCGAAAACATCAGGTTATCGGCGTCCAGCCAGCTGAGGCCTGACGTGTTGGGAAGCATAAGCCGCGGCTGGCCACCGAGCACGGGTACGGACCATGTATCCCAAGGGACGGTGTAGCCGACGTTGGCGCCGTCGAAGCTGAAGACCGGGCTCATTTTCGAGAATGAGTCGTTAGTCAGCCGAACTGGATTGCCGTGAGGCAGGAGCATGACGTAGACCTGCCCGATAGTAAGAAATGAATCGTCACCGCGCAAAAAGGTGAGCATGCGACCGTCCGGCGAGAAAGCCGGGGAAGTCACGGAATCAGCAAGGTCAGTGATTTGCACCCAGTCGATGGTCGGCACCAGCGCGCTTTGCGGGCGCAACTGAAGGATGGCCGACAGCGCTGCAAGGACAATGGCAGCGGCAGTGGCTCCGTAGACCCACTTCCGGGGAAGCTTCCTGAGTTGGGCCAACACAGTGGCTGAGGAGCGGCCTGAATCTGTTGAAGCTTCTAGCGCGAATGCCAGGTCTGATGCTGATTGGAAGCGTTGCTCCGGGTTCTTCTCCAAACAACGCTGCACAATTCCCTGCAGCGCCAAAGGAGTGGTGGGTGCGAGCAGAGAAACGTCGGGAGGGTCTTCGTTGAGGATGGCGCCCATCGTTTCCACTGAAGTCAGCTCCTGGAACGCGCGTTTTCCCGTTAGCACCTCGTACAGAATTGCGCCGAAGGCAAAAATATCTGCACGGTGATCTGCGGTTTGTCCACGCACTTGTTCGGGTGCCATGTAGCCGACAGTGCCCAGCACTACGCCCGGTCCGGTTTTGTCGTCCAGCGTGGGTGCACTGTTCTTCGAACTGGACTGTGGTTTCGGGAGCTTCGCTAGTCCGAAGTCCAGAATCTTTGCGCGTCCATTTTTGGTGATGAACAAATTTTCCGGCTTCAAATCGCGATGCACGATGCCCTTTTCATGGGCTGCGGCAAGCCCCCGCGCAATCTGCACCCCATAGTCAATTGCTTTCCGCAGCGCGAGTCGGCTGCGCTGGAGGTGCTCTCGCAGAGTTTCGCCTTCCAGCAGTTCCGAAACTAGGTACGGTGCACCCTCATACATGCCCAACTGATGGACCTCAAGAATGTTGGGATGGTTCAGCGCCGCCGCCGCCCGCGCTTCCTGCTCGAAGCGCCGCAACCGGTCCGCATCGTTCGAAACAAAGTGCGGTATAACTTTGACCGCCACGTCGCGTCTCAGTCGCGGATCATGTGCCCGATAAACTTCTCCCATTCCGCCAATACCCAGCAGCGACTGTATTTCATATTCGCCGAGCTTGGTTCCCGGCGCCAGGGTGACGTGGTTTCCCGACCATTGGAAATTGGTGCGGGCCTCGTCATCGCCCAGAGCGAGGAAGGATTCGACTTCCAGGCGCAAAGCCGCATCTTCCGAGCACACCTTGGCAAGAAATCCAGAGCGCTGCTCTGTCGGCAGTTCCAGCACGTCCCCGAGGACAAGCTCGATTTGTTGCCACCGTTCCGGAGTCATGCTCGTGATTCCCCGGCTATTTCCTTTCGGAGCCAGAGCCGCGCTGTCGTCCACCCTCGCTTCACGGTGGCGGGGGAGATGCCCAGAACAAGGGCGGTCTCTTCAATCGACAATCCCCCAAAAAAGCGCAGCTCTACGATTTGGCCCTGCTTCGCATTCAGCCGGGAAAGCTCTTGCAGCGCATCGTCGAGCAGGACCAGACTTACGTGCCGGAGCGGACCTGGAGCTATGGCCTCATCCAGGAACAGTTTGATTCCCGCATCGCGTTTGGCCGCGTTCTGGTTGCGCGCGTAGTCAACCAATATCTGGCGCATCATTCTCGCCGAGACGGCAAAAAAATGCGCCCGGTTCTCAAAGCGCATTTTTTCATGCTTGGCGAGACGCAGATACGCTTCATGCACCAAGGCGGTGCTTTGCAAGGTGTGATCAGGACGCTGTTGCTGCAGGTAGCGGTGCGCCAGCCTGCGTAGGTCGGCGTAAACGAGAGGCACCAATGCACTCAATGCCTCGGAGTCGCCTGCTTGCCACTTGTCCAGAAGCTGGGAGATTGGTCCGCCAGAATTTGGATCCACAATTCCCCCCAACATGACAGTAAAGACCGTTCTTTCCGTAAAAGTACCTTAGCCGAGAACAAAATCAACTATTGGAGCCAAAGCCATTTGGCCCGTGATCCCCTCAGCCAACGCCAGGACCCTTCGGGAAGATTCTCTTTTTTGCGTGAGCTGATCTGCCCACGAATTCCGTTGTTGTTAGGCGAGTGGGCAGATTAAGGAAGATCCACCCAAGATCACGTCCTCTCGTGCGACTTGCTGGGTAGATTCTAAGCCAAAAATTGAGGAGTAACAGAGATGAAAAACCGTGGAATAACGACCCTTACGATTGTGGCAGCCCTGTTGGTAGGGGGTCTGGCCTTACCAATTAGGACGACTCTGGCCGGATCCAACAACCATGTGAGCTTCAAGTCAATCGGTGGCGGGGAGATACTGCATGTCCCGCGCGACTACGCGACCATCCAGAGTGCGGTCGATGCCGCTAGCGAGCGCGATACGATCCTCGTGGCGGCAGGCGTGTACAACGAGAACGTGGTGGTATCGACCTCAGACGTGCGGCTGCGCGGGGGCGGCGACGTCGTCCTCGACGGCACGAGCCTGAGCGGCATCGGTATCCACGTGCTCGGCGCGTCGGCGGCCGCACCGGTCACCGGCGTGGAGGTGTCGGACTTTGAGGTGCGCAACTTCGAGCGGGGCATCATCGTGCAGTGGGCCACGAAGGCGCGTGTGTCTGACAACTATGTGCACGACAACGTCGACAAGATCGGGCCGGCGGTCCTCGGTGACGGTACCGGAATCGAGCTCGTGACGGCCAGTGCGTCCGATGTCAGCGACAACGTCGTCAGCCGTAACGGACTCGGGGGCATCCAGTTGCGCGTCGGCAGCACCGACAACACAGTCCATCACAATCGCGTGGATGAGAACGGATCGCAGTCGTCCACGCTCGATGGTGTTGGCATTATGGTGACCGGTGCCGGGACGAATGAGAACCGGGTTCAACATAATGAGATTGAGGCGAATTTCGGACGCGGCATTATGCTCTCTCGTCCACCAGGAACGGTGCCCCTCAGCGGAAACCTGGTCGCGCACAATCGCGCACACCGTAACCTCCGAGCTGGAATTGCCATCATGTTCGCAGCCACCGGCAACACGGTCGTCCACAACGATGCGCGCGAGAACAACCTCTCCGGATTGCCACCCTGCTTCCACTGCAATCTCTTCGATCTCTCGATTGGAGGGAACATCTGGGACAAGAACCTCGGGACGTTCAACTTAACCGATGCGTCGTGCTTGCAGTAAAAAATGAAACACGGCACGATCGGATTTAACTCCGATGGAGTAGTCGTGGGCTCATCGTCATCGGATCCGGGACCGCGGGCGGCACCCTGCATGTCGAGAGATCCTGGGTGGTCCCCGGGCCCGTCGGCAAGTTCAAGTCTCGGGCACACTTGGCGGAAAGCAGGTGGCAGTGCTCGTGCCGGAAAGCGTAAGCACTACTTCTCCGGCACGGCGCCAACCAGTTCCGCCAGGGCGTGCCAGTGCCTTGGATGCGGGCGGCGTCGGCCTGTGCGGATCTCGGCAGCGTAGGGTTTAGACACTACAAGAGCTGATGCAATAGCCGAGTTTCTAAGTTTGGCGAGTCGAGGCTGGATTTTCTGTAAATAGAACTCGTCATCGAGCCAGCCCGGTTGGTCGGATGGCCGCCAAGCCTTGCGCGCGGCAACCTGCCGACGCTGCGTTGCTGCTCTGAGGGCTTCCGCTTCGGGCATGTGCGTAGCGATGCGCCCAATCTTTGCGACCTCGATCAGGATGGCCCTGGAAATCGGAACGCTACACGATGCGCAATGCTTCTGCCCACTCTTCAGCAAGGCTCCGCAAGAACGGCAAATCTTCTCTGGTCCCGGCGCCGATTTGGTAACTGGAATGTGCGCCGCACCTCTGGCTTCACTTCTATGGCGCTGCGTCAATGGGGTGGCGGTCCCACGCTGACTCGTGGGCCTCGAAGTTGTGTTCCACAGCGTCCGCGCCACCCACTCTGCCACTGGCGCCACCGCACGCCTCCAGGTTGGGGCGGTCGAACGCTCTACCTCCTATCCCGTCAACGTGAGGGCGGGATATGCGTGGGTACATGCAAACGTGTCCTCACCCTCCATTTATGATGTGTTAAATCCACAGTGTTCATGCGGCTCCGCGCGTTATGACATGCGTTCCACCCGCGTCAAATGCTGGTTTTAGCGATGTGGGTCAGTGTGGGCGACCCGCCGGGGCTGCAGGGCGCGGGGCGCGGAAGGTGAGGGGCGCGTGCAGCGGTAGCCGCAGGAATCGCACAACGAGCAACCCAGCGCACCGTCGCGGATGGTAAACAGACCGTCCGAGCCTGAGAATAGAGGAAAGCAGTAAGCCCCTATGCAGTTCGCTTATGCTGGACGAACCTCGACAAACAGTCCTTGCAAAGCCAGCCTACGGGAGTACACTTCTGACCCATAGTGGCGAATCAAGCAAGGCGATGAACACGATTGAATTTCACGATCAAGAAGCTGAATGCAGCGAGACTGCCAAGGGGAGCAAATTTCAGGTATTTGCGAATGGCCAATCGCTGACTGCCCGCGGGAGGAGAGAAAAGCGCAAGTAAAGTCAAATTGACTCCGTCAATGAGAGGAGCTCTCCCCCATGAAGAAACAGCTTTTACTCATTCTGGCGATGTCTCTGCCGCTGTTCGCCCAAACGACCTATCAACTTGGCACCAACTATGGCGGGTCAACGTTCATCTGTTCAGCCGCCAGCCGCTACCCTATTTCCTCGCCATATCAGTTCAACTGCAATGTCGTTCCCTTGCTGGAAAATGGCACAAACGTCGGCTCGGTTCAGATCGCGAACGCTGGAGGGTGGATCCAAGTTCACGCGCCCGGGATCGCTGAACCGAACCAGTACCTTGAGAGCAAGCTCGCGCCTGACATGTCGCAGTTCTCGCTGCCAAACTCTGTTGGGCCTGGCAAAGTCGTATTCAACTTCGAGATCACTGACGCGAACAACAACGTGTCCCACGGAATCATTACCGCGCCGTGGAATGACCGGCTGATATGCGGTGGCCGGGGCTGCCAATGGTACGCTCCGCAATTGCTGACGACTCCCGTCGCCGGGACGCTGACAATTTCAGCAGGTCCGTTGCAATAGCATGGCAGGGGCTCTCTGCGGGGAGCCCCGTTCGCAAAGGGAGGAGCGTCGCCCCCTACTGCTCGTGGCTGGGGGAAAGGTCAGATCACGACAACTAGCAAGGCATTCCTCGCTTCCATTTCACCCAAGTAATCTCGTGGTTTTCTTACGACGTCGGTACCGAACTCGTAGTTCCCCCTCCTCCGCCTACACCCCCGAACGGGTAGAAGTTCAAGTTGGTGTTATTCCCGATCGCGATGCTTCCGCCAAACAGAAGCGAACCGTCGATCAACACCGGGTTGGGCGTATCGCCGTCACCTGAAGTGAACTGACCCTGCGCCGCCAGGATCGTCCCGTTGAAAACGGTGTGATTACCCAGTTGCGCCGTGGTTCCGGCACCGATCAAGTTAAAGATCACGTGGTCCGGCGTGATTCCGCCCGTCAGCAGAACGGATGCATTGTTGCCCACCTGTAGACTGCCCGCGTCGGTCGAGCTGCCAACATTGATCACGAAGATGTCGGTCGGTGCACCATTGAGGATGATCGTCGAGCGCGTGCCCGACGTGATCGAGGGTAGGCGCACAACATTGAGGGCGCCTCCGGACGAAATAGTCGTGCTGCCGCGGGTCCCCAGCACGATGGCGGGCAGCACCTGGGTCGGCGGCATGGCCGCCAGGCTCGAAGAGAAAGATGCCGCATCCGAAATTGCCTTTGGCAGCAGTGTAGTGACTTCCAAGTTCGTTCCAGTCGTGTCCGTGCCGGCGGCGCATTCGCTCGGGGAACTGACGGCCGTCCCGCCGGTCACGCAGGTTCCGGCAACTTCACTGTCGTTACCCAGGCAGATAGAGGTCGTTCCCGGCGGGTTATTGCTGCAGTTCAACCCCTGCGAAGAGTCAGCCGATGCGACCACATCTCCGCTAATCGTGTCGGGAGCCGCGGCATTTCCCCTTCCCATCAAGACGGTGGCTCCTCCAACGCTGCCTGGGCACCCCACTGCTCCCGGGCAGTCGCCGGGCAAAACGTTCGGCGGGTTGACATTTACGCGATTCTTCAGAGTTACATCGCTGGAGCTGAGGACCGCGAAGCTGTTCGCTCCGCCCTGAGCCAGGGCCAGAGACCCGAGACCCATACTGACGACGCCTGCGCAAATTGCATGGGCAGCAATCTCCTTTGCCTTCCGCAAACTCGCCTTGTGCGAGGAGTAAGTCATCATGCAGGAAACCTCCATCGTGAACACGGCCGCACAGATTCGGGTGGGATACTCTCCCACCCGAGCAACTCGATCGCTGTCGACTATGTCATGCCCCGCCCAGAGCGGACGAGATCGCATGCGGGCGTGTCCCAATTCCCACTAATACGGACCTATTCCCTGTCTGGTTGGCCGTAGGCGGACGGGTCCAAAATCCTTGTCCGGGACGTAACATGGCGATCACAGTCATTGACCGGTTGGAGCGACGTCTGCCAATTGTGCCAGCGCCTGCCAATGTCTGGGGTGCGGTCTGCGTCGGCCCTTACGGATCTCGCGTAAGGTTTGGACACCAACAGGGCAGACGCAATGGCCGAGTAGGTAAGGGGAGTGCAGGCTGATATGTCGAAGCCAGAGGGTCGCGATTCGGTGTATCTGAGGGATGCTTGGCGATACTCTCGTCCATGAACTGGGGCGTGCGGGGTATGTTATTGATGAAGCGCGGCAACTCCGCCGTTCCCTACCCGAGATACTGGATCTACCTTCGGCTGACGGTGAAGTGCACGCTCTGCTCAACAAGCATGGGCTCATCTTGAGCAGGCGATAAATGCGCACACGCGCGGAGACTGGGCCGCAGCTAACGGTCAGGCCAGGAGCTTCACCGAGCACTCCTGGATTAGATCGCCGGCCTGCTTGATCCCAACGCTCCGCACGGCGAGAATCAGGGAGAAGCGCGCAGACAGTTACTAGCAAACCTCGCGGCACCTCTCCTCAGCCGAAGTCTGAATGAATGGAGCGATGACGGGAAGAGCTTCGTCAATGGAGTTTTCAAAAGGCTCCATCCACAAGGTGCGCATCCAGGTTTGTCGGACGAGGAAGACTCCACGTTCCGTTTGCACTTGGTTCTGCTGGGGCCCGGATCGCCTTGATTTTACTAGTTAGTTACTAGGAGGACCGCTTTCAAATCGCTCTCCCTCCTACTATCTCGTCAACGTGAGGGCGGCCTACAGCCCGAAGCTTCGCCGGTAGCCGCTGGGAGAGACGCCGGCGTGGCGCTGGAAGAGCTGGCGAAAAAAGGCGACATCCTGATAACCGACGGCGTCACTGATCTCCTGCATGGTGCGGTGGTCGTTTTCCAGCAGGCGCTTGGCAGCGGCAATTCGCAGCTTCTGCAGATAGGTCAACGGGCTGTCTCCCGTGGCTTGTTTGAAGCGGCGAACGAAGTTGCGCAAGCTCATGCCCACCCGCCCGGCTGGGGCGTCCAGCGGGAAAGTCCGGTGAAAATTCTGGTGCAGCCACTCCTGTGCGTTGGAGATGGCGTCATCGGAATGCTCGGTCTTCAAAGCGACGATGGCGAACCCGGACTGCCAGGCGCGCGGGGTCTCGATCAGCATGGCCTTGGCGCTTTGCATGGCAACGTCATGGCCGCAGAATTTCTCCACCAGATACAGAGTGAGATCGAGCGCAGCGTGCACCCCACCGCCACAGTAGAAGCCACGGTCTTCGGTCACCATCAACTCGGGCATCCACTTCACTTTCGGATATTTCTCGCGGAACCGGTCGGCCAGAGCCCAGTGAGTGGTGGCGCGTCTGCCGTCGAGCAATCCGGTGGCGGCGACCAGTCCTACGCCGGTACATACGCTGGCGATGGCGGTTCCGCGCCTATGCCAGCGCCGCAGCCAGGGCACCACGGCCGCGTAGCGCTCGACCACATCGTCAATGTGTAGGCCGGTGGTTGGGATAAAGATGAGATCCGTTTTGCGGATGGCGGTGAGGGCTCCGTCCGGCTGAATATGGATGGGTCCATCACAGCGGACCGCGCGTCCATCCACCGACGCTGTGGTTACGCGAAAACGGGGAACGGGACGCTTCCCGGTGAGAACGTTCCACAGGCTCCCGGCATGGCGAAACACCTCCATTGGACCGATCGCGGTAGAAGAAAAGGTTCCGTCAAGAAGCAGGACGGTCACGTCACGCATAAAAAACTGCCCCCCCGATCAGAGCGCTGCACGCAGGGTGCTCGAGATGCCGAACAAACGCTGAACGAATCCCGACTTTACGGTGGCTTAATTAACTATGTATCATGGCAAATCCGCCGTTCCCTGGCAAGCCGACTTTCAGTGGCTGGAATCGTTCCCGACGGCTGGTGCAAGACAAGCCAGCATAGTGCGATCGGGCGTCACGCGTCGGGTTAAGGACAGGATTCAGCGGACGGGTAGGGTCGCGGGAACTGCGGGGGAGACGCACCTCCAGCGGGCGTCTCCCCAGTCTTAACCTTACGGGCGCAGACCGGAAGGATTCGCCGGCGTACGCCATTGCCTGTAGGAGTTCGGCGCCGCCAGCGGAGCGGCCGCTTGCATCGGACCTAACATCGCCGCCGCTGCCGCGCAGCCTGTGCTGACCGTTCCGGTATTGGCGAAGTTGTTCGAACCAGTGAACCCCAACGGAACATCGCCGAGCCCAACCAACGCGTCGTTGATCGTGTTGTGCGACACGGTCGCCGGATTGCAACTGAACTCAATCGCAGCTTGCATCGACAAGGTGATGTGGTTGGACTGAACGACGGCGCCCGGACCGCCCAGGGCAACTCCAACTCCAGAGTTCGTGATGTCGTTGGCTTGCACTGTCCCGCCGCCGAGCAGCAACAGCCCAAACTCGTTGGTGGAAATGTTGTTGGCCACAACACGAACCGCGGGAGCCAAGTCAAAGACCCCGGCGATCCCATTGCTCAAATCGTTGTCGGTGATGTCGCCGTTGATGCTGGCGGCAGCAATGCCGATGGCCGCGGAGTTCGGAGAAACGAAATTGTCACGAGTGCTGGCGTTGAGAGTAGCAGGCGAGACACTGGCCAGGGAAATGCCGGTGCCATCCACGTCATGCACACTGTTGCCTACGATATTGACCGACGTATTGGCTGGGCCGGCGTTTTCGGCCCAGATCCCCACGCCGCAGCCGGCATCGATCTGGTTGCTGGTTCTGACCCGGCTTACGCTCCCCGAGGAGCCCGAGGCGTAGAAAATCCCGGCCAGCCATGTCGTGCAAGCCGTGTCTCCCCCCGTGCCATCCACGGTAAGGTTGCTGATGTTCACCGTGCCTGAAGCCTGGACAAGCACCTGGGCAGTCACCGATTCACCAAAGATGCTCGTCAAGGGGGAGGTCAGTCCACCACTGGGGATCGTGATCACGCTTTGGTCCGAATTGCTGTCGGCGACGCCTTGCAGATTCAAGGGCTGCGAAATGGTGACTTGCTCGGGATAAACGCCCGGGCACACCGAGACGGTCGAGTTCGGAGGGACAGTGCTGACGGCGGTCTGAATGGTGGGGAAGCTCTTGAGCTTGGGTTTGCAGGTTCCAACCGCGTAGTTGTTATCGTCCGCCAGCGCGAGTGGGGCGAGAAGGAGCGTCAGAGTAGCCAGCCAGAGCGAAGTGCGCATAGTTCACCTCATCAAAGAAAGTTCGATTTCAAGGGGGGAATGGATGTCGTTGGTGGAGGGGGAACTCAGCCCAGCAATGCCGTCTGCTAGCGATTGGACCTGCAAATCAGCCCCACCGTTTGGGATCGGCTTGATCTTAGTACGAGTGCTTGTCCAGTAAAGGCAAAGTTTTGGTAATTTCGCGGTGGGAATCATCAACATCAATACCGACCGTGCGGCGCGTCCCTCGTCGCGAAGAGCCCAAAGTGATGAATCCGACGATGCGATTTGTAGACTTCCCTTCTCGTCTCGAGCACGGGACAAGCTAAATGGATCTACGTTCCCTGGGTTCGGCCCGGAGGAGAGAATCCGAGAGAAAGGCAACTGGGCGCCCTATCGGCTCTCTGCCGCCACTGGTTTGCTCACGGGGGAAAACTGGCTGGGAATTCTAGTCAAAACAAAATCAAATCCCGACGCACCGTGGTGCAGTCGAGAGGAGGTACTTCGATATAGTCGGGTGAATGTAGTTCGGGACACGCCAGAAGTCCCGGCGAAAACCTTCATGGATTCGGCCGCCATCATGGCCGTCCTGCTTTCCGGCTGGAGGAGAGTTAGGTGTGAACAGTTGACCGTTGACGAATGACTAAGCTGTCAAAAATTGTTAGTCCTTGTCGCGGTGAGTGTCAAGAACAATGTGCGTCCATTACAGTGGCAGTTGCTCGCCAGTGTTTTTACAATCGTTGACGTCCCCCTGGGAATTTTCGCGAACGTTGGTGAGATCAGGGGGAATTCTTCCCGTTTCGGTACTGACCAACATCCACCGAAAGCAGAGAACTTGAGCGACTCTACTTCTGCGCAGAGGGTAGCGATTGAGCAGATTCGTTCAGGGCGCCGCCGCAGTATGGGCAATAAACGTTGCCAAGCGCCACGCTGCGCTGACAATGCGGACACACGGGCTGCAGGCGATAACGGCAGCTCGGGCAGAAACCGAATCCGGGTTGAACCGCCGCGCCACACTGTGGGCAGGCAGCGGGAAGAGGTTTACGCAGGATGAAGTACAGGATGATGCCGAAAGCGTTGGGAACGAAGAACGCGATCAGCGTCCACAGCACCCGGCTCATACCGCGCCGGCCGGCATCGCGGTTCACGTATCCGACCAGCAGGAAGTAGCCGGCCACGACCGTCCCGACAAGCAGACCGAGAAGGGCGCGCACAACGGCAGGTGGCGCATTGGGGTCACGCCCGAGGACGATAAGAAACCCGACCTGCGGTCCCAGAAAGCCGATGGCCGCTAGAATCCCGGCCCACAGGGGAATGGAACGCACTTCATCGGAAAGGCGCGCAGGTTGGTGGTTGCCTACTTGCATTTCGGTTTTCCTTCCTAGCCGAGCTAGCCTTGCCAGGCTCCGGTGTGTTCGCCACCGTGGGTGCCCTTCGCGAGCAACATCACGCTTGCGATCAACGTCGGTGCGATCCAGAACAAAACAAAAAACACTTGCCAGGTCAGGCTGGAAATCTGGAGTTGCCGGCCCAACCACTCCCAGCTTCGCCATGCCAGCAGCGTCGTGAATCCCGCCGACAACGTGACCAGCAGGCAGGAAATCGAGACCAGCCACAAGCGTTCCTGCCTGTGCTGGAGTTCCTGAGCCCGGAGTCGTACTCGGAGCTGGGTGTTCGCAACCAAGGACGAGCTGGCAGCGACCGGCCACGAGCGCAGTGCATGAATGACGTCTCTAGTGTCGCTGGCATACGCGCGGCACGCTGAACATTCCTCGAGATGGCGGTCGAGCCATGTGCGATCAGCAGTGCTGACCTGCTGCGCATCGGCTAGTGCGATCAGAGCCTGGGCGCGTTCATGCATGTTGTCCGTCAAGCCTGGGCTCCCTTCAAGTACGGTTGCAGCGCGCTGAGTCCGCGGTAGATTCTCGATTTCACCGTGCCCAGCGGCGCGCCGGTGATCACGGCAATTTCCTCCAGCGACAAGCCTTCCTGGAAGCGCAAGACCAGAGCCTCGCGATATTCGGCGACCAGGTGGGTCAGGCCGTCGGCTACGAGCTCGCTTAGTTCTCGTTCGACGGTCCGATCGAATGCACTGGGACGTCCGGTGTCGGGAATTTCGATCGGCCGGTTGTCGTCATCGAGCATGCCATCGAGGCTGGCATGATGCCGGCGGCGGGTGGAGTCGATGAAAAGGTTCCGTGCCACGGCAAACAGCCAGGTGCAAAATTCATGGCGACCGTCGTATTGGCCTCCGCGCTCGAGAACTCGGACCCAGGTTTCCTGGAACAGGTCCTCTGCCAAGGCTGGGTTGGCCGTGAGATGCAGGAGGTAGCGGAGCAGGCGATGCTGGTAGTGCTCGATCAGCCGGTCCAGCAGATCAGGGTCGCGGCGTCGAAGCCCACGCGCGATCTCACTGTTTTCCTCGGCCATCGCATGCACGAAGTAACAAACCGCCGCGTTCATACCAGACAATACGCAGCGGCCACTAAAAAAGACGCAGGGCGAACAAGGGACGAAGAAGAGGCCTCGTTTAACTTACTGATAACAGGCGGTATCTCTTCAAGCGAGGGGGTCGACACTCGCTACCCCCTCGCCGGTTTCAGGGTTTAGGGGTTCTGGGGCGGTTGCACGATGTGCGGCTTGGCCGTTCTTGGTTTGCCCTTATGGGGTTGGGGCAAGTCGATCTTCTCATAATCGCTCGGAACCACGAACAGGCTAGCCTCTTGCGGGCCTTCTTTAATGTGCTGAAACTCGACCGCGGTTTTTTCTCCCTCCCACTTGGTGACGAACTTCAGCTGGCGATCGACCCAGGCGAACCCGGTGTCGCCATTCGGAGCGGTGCCCTTGTATTTCACCGTGCTAAGGCCATTCACCGTCTCTTCACCAACTTTCGTACAACTTCCCGGCTTGTTGACCAATTTCTCCCAGGCTTCGCAGGCGTTGTCCGCATCCGCGGGACGGAAGAACGGTGTCGAAGACGGCGCCCGCGATGCCACATACGTTTTGCTGGCGGGAACCAGCATCAGGCTGGTGCGTTGCTCCAGGTCTATGATTGCTACGCCACTGTGTTCTTGTGAAGTGGTCTCGAGGCGCATCTTTTGTCCGCTCACATACACCTTGGTCACAACGTCGCTTTGCGGCTTCGAGTGCACCATGTCCGCCGTGAACTGTTGAGCAAAGGCGGCACACGACAGCGCCAGTAAGCCGGAAAGCCGAAACATGAGTCGATAGAACACTCGTATCTCCTTGAATGGATTGGACAAGAACCTCTAAAGCGGGGGTCGGGGCTGAGGGAAGAATAGCAAACCCTGCCTGAACCGCAAGAGCTTTCCCGCCGAGCCTGAACCGGGCTTACCACGGTTTCTGTTTTTTGGGTGGGGTCGCCGGCGTCTGCTCAGGCGGCATTCTCGAGGGCCAGCGCCATTCCCATGCCACCGCTGACGCACAGTGTCGCGACTCCGCGCCGGACCTTGCGCTTGAGCATTTCTTGAAGGAGCGTGACCGTGATCCGGGTCCCAGTGCACCCGATGGGATGACCGAGCGCGATCGCACCGCCGTTGACATTCAGCTTGTCCGGGTCGAAGCGCAGTTCACGATCGCAGGCCAGCACCTGCGCCGCAAAGGCCTCGTTCAGTTCGATGAGATCGAAATCGGCGAGTTTGAGTCCGCGCTTTTCCATTTTGCGGAGCGCGGGCACCGGACCAATGCCCATCAGTCGAGGATCGACCCCGGCCGAACTGACTCCGAGAATTCGAGCCAGCGGCTTCAAATTGTTCTTGCGGGCGAAAGATTCACTGGCGACCACGACGGCGGCCGCTCCGTCGGTGATGCCAGAAGAGTTTCCGGCCGTGATCGTTCCGGTTTTCGAGAAAACGGGTGGGAGCTTGCTCAACTTTTCGAGACTGGTGTCGGGAAACGGGTGTTCATCTCGGGCGAAGATTTGAGCGCCTTTCTTGCCGGCGAGGAGTACGGGAACCATTTCTTCTTTGAACCGGTCGGCGGCAAGTGCCGCTGCTGCCCTCATTTGCGACCTGAGGGCAAATTCGTCCTGTTCATCCCGTCTGATCCGGTACTTTTCGGCGAGGATCTCGGCGGTCTCGCCCATCACCATTTTCGCCATCGGACAGAAGAATCCGTCGCGATACATGCCGTCGACCAGTTCCTGGTCGCCGAGGCGGTATCCCCAGCGCGCCCCGTCGAGATAGTAGGGCAGGCGCGACATCGACTCGGTCCCTCCCGCCAGGACGCATTCGAGATTCCCGGTTGCGATCTCCTGGTAGGCCAGGGCAATCGCCTTCAGGCCCGACGCGCAGGCTTTGTTCACGGTATAGGCAGGCACTTCCTGGGGGACGCCGCTGCGAATGGAAATCTGGCGCGCAGGGTTAGGGCCCCCGCCGGCTTGGCGGGCATTCCCGAAGATCGTTTCCTCCACCTGCGGGGGCTCGATGCCGGCCCGCCGCAGCGCTGCCTCGGCAGCGACCACACCGAGATCAGGCGCGGACAGCGAAGCCAATGAACCTCCGAACTTGCCGATGGGCGTACGGGCCGCGGAGAGGATATAGACGTCGGTCACCCTGTTCCTCCAAACTTTTTAGTCTAGCATCGGGAGATTCCTGCGGCGCGGATGCTCCCCGCGCAACCGCTCAGGCGGTACACTGACCATTCCCATGAACTACATCTACGGTCTCAACGCGGTTAGCGAGGCGATCAAAGCGCGCGGGCGGGCTTTTCAGTGGGTTGGTCTGGCGAAAGAACGCCACGATCTGCGCCTGCAACGCATCATCGAAGAATGCCGCAAGCTGGGCATCCCAGTGCGCTTCCTTCAGCGTACCGAACTCGACCGCCTGGCCGGAAACGCGGCTCACCAGGGCGTGGTGGCCGTGACCTCGGCGAAGCAATATAGCGGGGTCGAGGATGTAATCGAAGCGAAGCGCGGAGTGCATTCGTTGATCGTGGTGCTCGACGGTGTCGAAGATCCGCATAACCTGGGCGCAATCCTGCGCACAGCCGACGCGGCTGGAGCCGATGGCGTGATTATTCCCGAGCGCCGAGCCGCGGCCGTGACCGGCGTGGTGACCAAGACGTCGGCGGGCGCGAGCGAGCACCTGCCGATCGCGAAGGTCACAAACATTGCCCGCACGGTGGAAGAATTGAAAGAGCGCAACATCTGGGTCGTCGCTCTCGACGAACGGGGCCCGCAGACCTACGACGCTCTCGACTACAACATGGACTGTGCCGTCGTACTGGGCGCGGAGGGCAAGGGTGTGCATGACCTGGTCCGCCGGAAGTGCGATTTCCTGGTGTCGATCCCCATGCTCGGGAAGGTGTCGTCGTTGAACGTGTCGGTCGCGGCGGGCGTGGTGCTCTACGAAATCGTTCGCCAGCGGCGCCAAAAGGCAACTCCGGATTCGGCATGAAGGGCTCGCTGATCGTTATCGTTGTTCTTGGGGCGATTGCGAGTTGCTTCTCTCTCGATCGCGAAGCCTTTACGTTTACCCAGTACGATCTCAAGGTCCAGGTGGAACCGGAGCAGCAGCGCCTGGCGGCGCGAGGCACAGTCACTTTGCGCAATGACTCGCCGGCGCCGCAGAAGAACGCGGTTATGCAGATCTCTTCCGGCTTGACCTGGCACTCCATTCAAGTTGACGGGAAACCGGTTCAGTTTGTTAGCCAGCCCTATACTTCCGACATCGACCACACCGGCGAACTCTCCGAAGCGATCGTCGCTCTACCCAAAGAAATAGCGCCCGGCGGTTCCGTTGAACTGACCATCGGGTATGAGGGCGTGATCGCGCTCGATGCGACCCGACTCACGCGGATCGGCTTGTCGCAGGCCGCGGCGATCCACAGCGACTGGGATCAGATCGGCAAGACATTCACCGCGGTACGCGGGGTGGGAAATGTGACCTGGTATCCAGTGGCGACCGAGGTGGGCAATCTGTCGGAGGGCAACAGCCTGTTCGAGACGCTTGCAAAGTGGAAGGCGAGAGAGAAGGATGCGCGCATCAGGATCCGACTCGAGTACTCGTCGCTACCGAACGATGCGGCGCCGCCTACGGTCCTCTGCATCGGAAGTCCGTTCCCGGGCGGAACTAGAGGCGAAAGCTCGAGCGGGCACGCGGCCGATTGTTCCCACGAATCCTTGGCTTTGCTGGCCCCAGGATTTGTCGCGGGCGAGTATGAACTTCTTGACCGGCCGAACGTCGAAATTGCCTACCGGGCGGAAAGCAAAATAAACGCTGAGAAGTTCGCGCAAGCTGCCGACAAGGCGGCGCCATTTGTCAAAGAGTGGTTCGGAGCCGTTCGGGAGAAGGCGCAAGTGGTCGAGCTGTTCGATGGGGAAGCATCTCCGTTCGAGACTGGCGCGACGTTGTTGACTCCGCTCCATGACACGGATCCGAAGCTGCTCGAGATCGCCCTGGTCCACGAACTTACGCACGCAGCACTGCCTTCCTCTCGTCAGTGGATCTTCGAAGGTGTGGCGCATTTCGCGCAGGCAGCGTACCGGGAGCAAAAAGAAAGTCGGGCTGCGGCGCTCGGTCTCCTCGAACGGCAGCGGCTCGCGATCCTCGAAGCCGAGAAGGCCGTTGCTGTGCGGCCCAAAGATGCGCCCGCGATGGATGATTCGCTGATCGCTACTGCAATCGACGAGTTCTATCGTAGCAAAGCGGCCTATGTGTGGTGGATGCTGCGGGACATGCTTGGCGAGGAGACACTGAAGAAAGTTCTGGCCGCCTATCGGCCTGGCCAGGACAAAGATCCGGCACACCTCCAGCATCTGCTCGAAGCCGAGTCCAAGCGCGACCTGCAGTGGTTCTTCGACGACTGGGTCTACCATGACCGGGGCCTGCCGGACTTCCGGGTCGAGTCCGCCTATCCACGGCAGGCATCCCAGGGCAATTACCTCGTGACTGTGACCATCGAAAACTTGGGGAATGCGGGCGCCGAGGTCCCGGTCACCGTGCGCTTTGAGGGGGGGGAGATGACCCAGCGTGTCGAAGTTCGCGGAAAGGCAAAAGGCGTTGTCCGAGTTACAACTCCGAAGTCGCCCACAGAGGTCACGGTCAATGACGGCAGCGTGCCCGAGAGCGATCTCGCGAACAACGTTTTTAAGGTGGAGAGCGCAGGCAAATAGAGACCGCACGGAGTCGCGGAGAACAGGGGCGCGTTCCGGCGAAAATACGGATACCGTGGTCGATGTTCCGCCTCTGGTCTTGCGAATGTTTCTCCCTGCCTCGATGCCTCCGTGGTAGCTTCTTGGGCGGAGTTCAGGGAGGAGCAATTTGGCCTACATCCAGTTTCTCGGCGCGGCCGGCACGGTCACCGGCTCCAAGCATTTGATCAATACCTCGTTCGACGGCGATGGGAATAAGGGCGTCCAAGTTCTCGTTGATTGCGGACTGTTTCAGGGCCAGAAGGAATGGCGAGAGCGCAACTGGCAGGAATTGCCGATTCCCGCGCGAGACATTGACGCGGTCATTCTCACCCATGCCCACCTTGACCATTGTGGCTGGATTCCGCGCCTGGTGAAAGAAGGATTCAGAGGTCCGATTTTTGCGACGGCCGCTACTATCGATTTGTGCGGCATCATCCTGCCCGACTCCGGCCACCTGCAGGAAGAAGACGCGGCCTTCTACAACAAGATAAGGAAGTCGAAACACGATCCTGCCCTGCCACTCTACACTTTCGAAGAAGCGCAGGATTGCCTGCAATACTTCCGGGTCGCGCATGTAGGCGAGACGAAACAACTCAGCCCCGAAATTTCTTTCCGCTTTGTTCGGGCGGCGCACATTCTCGGCTCCTGCATGGCCGAGGTTAGGCTCACCAGTGCCGGCCAGTCCCGGTGCCTGTTGTTTAGCGGTGACATCGGTCGCGTGCGCAACCATACGATCGCCCCCGGCAAGGTGGTGCATTCGGGGCCGACCGAAGGAGAGATTGCGGATCTGGTGGTGATGGAATCCACCTACGGCAACCGCCAGCATCCCGAGACTGATCCTCGCCCGGAACTGGCGGCCGTCATCCGGCAGACGGCCGAACGCGGCGGCGCCGTCGTGGTGCCCGCCTTCGCGGTTGAGCGCACACAGAAATTCGTCTTCATCCTGAAAGAGCTCATGGAGTCGGGCCAGATTCCAAGACTCCCCGTGTACTGCGACAGTCCGATGGCGATCAAGGCCGTGGAAATCTATTTAAAGTATGAGGACGAATACACCGATGACGCCCGCGCCCTCATCAAGAACTTTGGTTCACCGCTGGAGTGGCAAGGGTTCACCTTCGCGTCCACCTCTGATGAGTCGAAGAAGATCAACGACGTGCACTACCCCACGGTGATCATTTCATCGAGTGGCATGGTCACCGGTGGACGCATCCTGCATCATCTGGCGCAACGCCTGCCTGATCCCAAGAACACGGTGCTCTTCATCGGTTTTCAGGCGCCTGGCACGCGTGGATTCACCATCAAGAGCGGGGCGAAGGAAGTAAAGATCTTCGGCGATTTTGTCTCCATCCGCGCCCAAATCGCAGCATTCGAGCAGTTCAGCGATCATGCGGACCCACCGGAACTACTGCAGTGGCTGCACACCTTCCCCAAAAAGCCGGCTGCGACCTACCTTGTGCACGGCGAGCCGAGTGCCTCTTCGCAACTGCGCGACACGATGACGAAGGAACTGGGATGGAACGTGCAAGTGGCGGAGTGGATGCAGAAAGTAGCCGTGAAATGAAACTGGGACCGCGATTGGGAAGTTGGAGGCCTTATGACGGAAGCGGAACTTAAGAGGCACATCGAAGTAGCAGAAAAAAGCCCCAAGGAAATTGCCGCAGCTGTCTCGGGACTTTCGCCCGCTGGTCTGCGCTACAAGCCCAAGCCCGACAAGTGGTGCATCCTCGAAATACTGGGCCACCTAGCCGATATCGAAATTATCTACGCGCACCGTTTGCGCCAGATGCTGGCCGACAAGGAGCCAGTGATTGCGCCGATCGACCAGGATGAATGGGCCAGACATCTCGGCTATATGGAGAGTCCCGCGCCTGAACTGGTAGCTCTCTACGGGCTCAACCGCCACCACAATCTTCGCTTGCTGCGGAGACTGAAAGTGAGCGATCTGGACAAGTCCGCCTTTCACCCCGAGACCCAGGGACAGGTGACGGTGGCGGCGCTGGTGGAACAAATGTCTGGACACGGAGCGAATCACCTGGGGCAGATTGAGCGGCTGAAGAAGGATGCGGGCAAGAGATAGTTAGGCGTGCAGGTCAACCGGCTCAGGATGACAGATTATGGGAAGCGCTGTTAGCGTGACGCTGTGTGAATTCCACCAAAGCACGCAGTCTTGCGGCGGCTGCGCCCGAGTCGATCGACTGGGCCGCAAGGGGCAGAGCATCGTATAAGTGATCGGATTTTCCGGCCGCCACCAGGGCCGCCGCCGCGTTTAGCAGAACGACGTCTCGGCATGCGGACCTCTGGCCGCCCAGCACTTCCCGGATGATTTCAGCATTCGCGGCTGCGTCTCCGCCAACGATCGCTTCAATTGGTGTCCGCGCCAGGCCAAATTCTTCCGGGGTCACCTCGTAAGTACGAACCTGCCCATCCCGAACCTCGGCCACGCGGGTGGAGCCGGTGATTGTGATTTCATCCAGGCCATCAGACCCGTGCACGACCAGGGCCCGGCGCAGGCCGAGCATGCTAAGCGCCTCCGCCAACTTTTCCACCAGATCGTCGGAGTAGACGCCCACCACCTGTGCCGATGCCCGGGCAGGGTTGGTGAGGGGTCCGAGCAGGTTGAACACCGTGCGCAACCGCAACTCCCTCCGGGCGGGTTGCACGTACTTCATCGCGGAATGCATTGCCGGGGCGAACAAAAACGCGATGCCAACATCCTTCAGGCATTCGGCGACGCGCGATGGCGGTAGGCTGATATTCACGCCCAGGGCTTCCATGACGTCAGCCGAGCCGCACTTCGAGGTCACACTCCGGTTGCCGTGCTTGGCCACGCGGACCCCAGCCCCGGCCGCCACCAGCGCCGTCGCCGTCGAAATATTGAAGGTGCCGCTGGCATCCCCTCCGGTTCCGCAAGTGTCGACGAGGGCGTCGCGTTCGGTCCCGCTCACATCGATGGTCGAATTGCCGGACACCGCCAGTGGCGTCGCTGCCGCCCGAATGGCCTCCGCAAAACCGACAATCTCTTCCACCGTTTCGCCCTTCATGTGCAGGGCCACCAGCAGGGCAGCAATTTGCGCGTCGCTGCATTGGCCGGTGAGCACTTCAGACATCGCCGATCTGGCCTCGTCGCGGGAGAGGGACTGACGGTGATTCGCGATCCGATGGAGAACGTCAGTGATCATTCCGGCTACAGGGTAGCAAAGTTTTCCCCGAAGAGCGTCGTCACAGCGCGACGGCTTCCGTTTGCCCTATGCAAAGCCCTTCTATAGAATCAAGGGTTTGCTGTCTCATGCGAAAGCCGCAAGCAGGACTCTGCCCGGAAATACGGTCGTGATCCTTGGGATCGGAAATCATTTATGAAAATTCATGAGTGCCAGGCGAAAGCCATTCTGAAGAAATATGGAGTCGCCGTCCCGCGTGGCGAGATGGCGGAGACGCCGGAACAGGCCGAGGCCGTCGCGAAAAGTCTGTTCGCTGCGGGTGCCTCCGGGGTGGTGGTGAAAGCGCAAATCCATGCCGGGGGCCGCGGCAAAGGCGGCGGAGTGAAGATCGCGAAGTCAGTGGAACAAGCACGCGAACTCGCCGGCAAAATCCTGGGGATGACGCTGATCACGCATCAGACTGGGCCCGAAGGCCGCGTGGTGCGCCGCCTGCTGATCGAAGAAACGCTGCCCATCGAGAAAGAACTTTATATCGGAATCCTGGTCGACCGCGGCGAGGGGAAGCCCGCGTTCATGGCCTCGGCGGCGGGCGGCATGGATATCGAGCAGGTCGCGGCCGAGAATCCCGACGCCATCCTGAAAGAGTACATCGATCCAGGCATGGGCCTCGAAGCCTTTCAGGCCCGCAAGCTCGCATTCCAGTTGGGCTTGAAACCGCAGCTGGTCAACCAGGCAGTGCAGTTCATGACCGGCCTGTTCAAAGCCTTCGAAGAAACCGACGGCTCGCTGGTGGAGATCAATCCGTTCATCACCACGACTGACGGTCGCCTGTTTGCACTCGACGCCAAGATCACCTTTGATGACAACGCGATGTTCCGTCACCCTGATTTGAAACAGCTGCGCGATGTCAGCGAAGAAGATCCGCTGGAAGTCGAAGCTTCAAAATACAGCCTCAATTACATCAAGCTCGATGGAAATGTGGGCTGCATGGTAAACGGTGCAGGCCTCGCCATGGCGACCATGGACATCATCAAATATGCTGGCGGCATGCCCGCGAACTTTCTCGACGTGGGCGGCGGAGCAAACGCCGAGCAGGTAACGCATGCATTTGAAATTCTGCTTAGCGACAAGAACGTGAAAGCTGTGCTGATCAACATTTTCGGCGGCATCTTGCGTGTGGACACGCTGGCCACCGGCGTGGTCGAGGCGGCCAACAAGACCCACTTTCAGTTGCCTATTGTCCTTCGTCTCGAAGGCACCAACGTGGAGGTGGGCCGGCAGATCCTGAAAGATTCAGGCCTGAACTTCATTGTCGCCGAGACGATGAAAGACGCAGCTGAGAAAGTAGTCGCCGCCGCGAAGGGCTAAGCAGCGCCGGCATCTTGCCCGCTGTCCCGAGGGTGTCTCGCCCTCGGCAATCCGTAAGACGGAGCACGAGCAATCCGGACCAAAGACTCGATTCGAAGAAGAGAGCAATCATGGCCATTCTGGTAGATAAAAATACGAAGCTGATCGTGCAGGGTCTTACCGGACGCGAGGGCACCTTCCACGCCAAGGCAAGCCAGGCCTACGGAACAAAGGTTGTCGGTGGCGTCACGCCGGGCAAGGGCGGAACCACCCACGAGGGTTGGCCGATTTTCAACACGGTGCAGGAAGCGGTCGATAAAACTGGCGCCAACGCCTCGGTGATCTTCGTCCCTCCGCCGTTCGCAGCCGACGCCATCATGGAAGCGGCCGACGCCGAAATCGAACTGATCGTGTGCATCACCGAGGGCATCCCGACCCTCGATATGGTGCGCGCCTGGGAATTCTTGCAGACCCGCCGTTCCCGGCTGATCGGCCCGAACTGCCCCGGCATCATTTCTCCGGGCAAATGCAAGATCGGAATCATGCCGGCCCATATTCACAAAGAAGGCGGCATCGGCATCGTCTCCCGCTCCGGCACGCTGACCTACGAAGCGGTGTATCAGCTGACCACCCGTGGCATCGGGCAGTCGACGGCTATCGGCATCGGCGGTGATCCGATTATCGGCACTAATTTCACCGACGCCCTGGAGCTCTTCCATAAAGACCCTCAGACCGAAGCCGTGATCATGATCGGAGAGATCGGCGGCAACGCCGAAGAAACTGCCGCCGAATATGTGAAAAAGCACATGAAAAAGCCGGTAGTTGGTTTCATCGCCGGGCAGACGGCGCCGCCCGGACGCCGCATGGGCCACGCGGGAGCGATCATTTCCGGCGGGAAAGGAACTGCCTCCGAGAAGATCAAGGCAATGGAGGCCGCCGGAATCAAGGTTGCGAAGTCGCCCGCTGACATCGCGGACACCCTGCTTTCCGTAATTGGCGCGAGCGCGGCGAAAGCATAAGAACGCAGACCTCAAGATTGCCAACGACCAACGACCAACGACCGAGGACCAACGACCAAATATGAAGACCCTTGAACGCACCCTGACCATCATCAAACCAGACGCCGTCAAGAAGAACGGCGTCGGCGACATCATCGAGCAGTTTGAGAAGAACAACTTCCGCATCCTCGCGATGAAGATGCTGGAAATCTCCAAGCACCAGGCCGAGCAGTTCTACGCCGTTCACGCCCACCGACCGTTCTACAACTCTCTGACCGATTTCATGTCGAGCGGCCCCATCGTGGTGCTGGCGCTCGAGAAAGAGAATGCGATCGCCGACTTGCGGAAGCTAATGGGAGCGACGAATCCCGCCAACGCCGGGGAAGGCACCATCCGCAAGAAGTGGGCAACCAGCATCGAGCACAACGCGATCCACGGTTCCGATGCCGACGAGACCGCACGCTTTGAGCTGAGTTACTTCTTTGCGGGGTTCGAATTGGCGAAGTGATGGCGTCCGCGTGTCGCGGCATTTCAAGCGAGGCGAGTTACCTGTACGCCTCAATCTAACCGCCAAGAGCTAGGAGCTTACTCATGCCCCTTGTCCAAGTCACCATGCTCCAGGGCCGCACGGCCGACCAGAAACGCAAGCTCGCCCAGCGCATCACCGATGTGATGGTGGAAGAAGCAGGCGCCCGCCGGGAAGCCATCGTCGTGACGTTCGTCGAAGTGTCGAAAGAAAGCTATGCGTCGGGCGGCGTGCTGATTGTTGACAAGACGTGATTCGCCAGTTGTTTACCCCAGCGGCTCAAACAAATGCCCCTCGACCCGGTCCGCAACCTTGGGGAGCTGTTTCCTGGCGAACTGCAGGAAGTGAGGCGCGGCGCGGTGAGCCTCAAGGGCCGCGTCGTCCTTGTACTGCTCGTAGATAAAGAAGCGTCTTGGCTCAGTCTTGTGCCGGTGTACCACGTACATGGCGCAGCCGGGTTCTTTGCGGGATTCCTCGGTCAACTTGGAAAAGAGTCCGGCAACTTCGTTTTCGTGCCCGACCTTCGCCATCCACGTCACCGCCAAGACGACCATTGCTTGCTCCGTTCGCTGTGTTTAAGCGGTTGCTTCCACTTGTAGTCTGCCCGCAGCCTTCATCGCTGCGGTGAATTCGTCCACAAACATCGTGTGATTCCGATCGGGGCCCGTAGAAACCATGCCCACCCGCGCCCCGCTTTCCCTTTCCAGGAAGGCCAGGTACTCGCGGGCCTGTTTGGGCAGCTTTTCCATCGCGGTGATGCCCTGGGTCGAGGTCTTCCATCCCGGCTTCGTCTCGTAGAGGCACTCGATCGTCTCGTACCCGCTGGCCTGAGCCGGAATCTCATCGGTCTTTCTACCGTTGATCTTATAGCCGACGCAAACTGGAATCTCCGCCAGTTCGTCGAGCACGTCCAACTTGGTCACCACCAGCCAGGAGATTCCGTTAATCATGCCAGCGTAGCGCAGAAGAGGCAAATCCAGCCAGCCGCAGCGCCGCGGACGGCCAGTGACCGCGCCGTACTCGTTACCCCGGGCCCGCAGCAGGTCTCCCTGTTCGTTCAGAGCTTCGGTGGGGAACGGACCGCCTCCTACCCGCGTGCAGTAGGCCTTGGTGACGCCGATGACCATATCAATCGCCGTCGGCGCAACGCCGGTGCCGATGACCGCGCCTCCCGAAGTCGCGCTGGAAGAGGTCACGAACGGGTACGTCCCGTGGTCGATATCGAGCATCGTTCCCTGTGCGCCTTCAAAGACGATCGACTTGCCTTCCCCGAGCGCGCGGTTGAGATAGGCTGCCGTATCACAGGCAAACGGTACGATCTTTTCCGCCGCCGCAGCGTACTCCTGGAACATCTTGTCTGAATCGAGCGGCTCGGTGTTGAACAGTGCGTGCGCGATCATGTTTTTCTCACGCACCGCATTTTCAATATGGGTCTTGAGCAGCTTGAGATCGAGCAGGTCGGCAACGCGGAGGCCGCGGCGTCCCATCTTGTCTTCGTACGCCGGACCGATCCCGCGCGAGGTGGTGCCGATCTTGACCCGTCCCGGTGCGTTCTCAGCGGCGAGCTCAATCATGCGATGGTAAGGCAGGATCACCTGCGCCCGGTTGCTGATGAAGAGGTTGCCGTCCACCTGCACACCGGCCTCGCGCAGACCGGCAACCTCCTTCAGGAAGGCGATCGGGTCGAGCACCACGCCGTTGCCGATCACGCTGCAGCAGCCCGCACGCAGTACTCCGCACGGTACCAACTGCAGAATGAATTTCTTGCCATTGATGATGACGGTGTGGCCCGCATTGTGCCCGCCGGCGTACCGTGCGACTACCGGGAAGCCCTCGGAGAGGACGTCGACGATTTTGCCTTTCCCCTCGTCGCCCCATTGTGCCCCAACGATGACCGCAGCCTTGCCCTTTTTCACAGCCTGCTCCGTACGGAAACGATTCAAGCCCCGGGTTCGCACACACGCTTCGCCACGGATCTTCGCCGCCTTGAAAAATTACTGGGATTGAGCGGAGCGGGGTTGTGTACGGATAAGAATACCTTGCCGGGGCCGGGATGAGCAATGGAAAGGCAGTCGCCAGTCGCCAGTCGCAAGCCGCCACTGGTCAGCGACAGGCTCTGCCCTCGGTGTTTGCTGATTTTGAAGGCAACCAGTCGGAAGGGCTCATCGGTCGGCAATTGGCCGGGGACCGACGACCGACGACTGACGACCGAAGACCGTTCCCTGTAGACTATCGCTCGTGCCCGAACTCCCTGAAGTCGAAACCATTGCGCGGGGATTACAGAAACGCGTATCGGGCGATACCATCGAATCGGTGTGGCTCGGCTCCAAGCCTCAGACGATGAAGTCTCCGCCCGCCGAGATCGCCGCCACGCTCGAACATACGCGCATCACCCAGGTAAGACGCATGGGCAAGCACATCGTTTTCGATCTTGAACGTAACCTTGTCGCGCCGGGACTCTGGCCCGCGAAACGACGAAAACGCCCGGTCCCGCTGGGTCCGAACTCTCAGTGGATCGTGCACCTGGGCATGACGGGCCGCATGGTGGTCTGCCAGCCCGAAGACGAGATAGGGAAGCATACCCACGCGATCATAAGGCTGGCTTCCGGCCGCGAACTCCGCTTCGTCGACCCCCGACGCTTCGGACGGCTGAGCGTGGCCAGTCAAGGAGACTTTGAGGCTGGCGGCGCCGAGCCGCTCGAAGTCGAGAAAGAACGCTTCGTCGAACTCTTTCACGGACGAAAGACCCCCATCAAGAGTGCACTTCTCAATCAGAAACTCCTGAGAGGCGTCGGTAACATCTACGCCGACGAATCCCTGTTCCGCGCCCGGCTGCGACCCCGCCGCCGCGCTTCCACAATTTCCCGCGCGCAACTGGAGAAGCTTTACCGCGCGCTGCAAGTGGTGCTGAAGGAAGCCATCGTGCTGGGAGGGTCCTCGATCTCCGACTACGTCGATGCCGATGGCGAAGCGGGTTTCTTCCAACTGCAACATCGCGTGTACGGACGTGAAGGCGAACCTTGCCCGGTTTGCAAGACGCCCGTGAAGCGCGTCGTCGTCGCAGGCCGCAGCAGCCACTACTGCCCAAATTGCCAGAAGTGAAGGCTCGTAGATTAGCCGCCTTCGGAACGCCCTCGCGTTGGAAATCGCCACTCGCCATTCGCAAATCGACAAGCCAATTTCCCCAGTGGTACCCTAATTCCCTTTGTGACGTATGCCTAACTTTTCGATCGGTGTAGATCTGGGCGGGACGAACCTGCGCATCGCGGCGGTTACCGAGCAAGGCAGCCTGATGGAGAAGGTGACCCTCGGCACGAAAACAATTTTGGGTCGCGATCAGGTGCTCAACGACATGTGCGACGCGGTTCGGCACATGTCGGAGAAATATAAAGATGCAGCGAACCTGCTGGGCGTCGGCATCGGCGTGCCGGGCATCATCGACATGCAGACGGGCATGATGCGCGAGTCCCCCAACTTGCCCGGGTGGGCCGACTATCCGGTGCGCGCGGAAATCGAAAAGCGGCTCGGCGCGCCCGTAATTCTTGAGAACGACGCAAACGTCGCCGCGCTCGGAGAAAAGTGGTTAGGAGCAGGGCGTCATGTCGGCGATATCGCGATGCTCACGCTGGGCACAGGGGTTGGCGGAGGCATTGTCCTAGAGGGTAAGATATGGCGCGGCATGACCGGCATGGCCGGCGAGTTCGGGCACATGACCGTCGAACCCGACGGCCAGCAGTGCGGCTGTGGCAACCGCGGGTGCCTTGAGCAGTACGCCTCGGCGACCGCGGTGATGCGCATGGCTCGCGAAGCGATCGCCAACGGCGACGCTCCCGGCCTCGCCAAGGCTGCCAATTCCGATATCGAGTTCAGCGCCAAGGAAATCTATAACCAGGCGATTCAGGGAGACGAGCAAGCCAAGCGTATCTTCCGACGGGTCGGGCGCGCGCTGGGCATTTCGCTGGCCACCATGATCAACGGGCTGAATCTCGAAATGTACGTGATTGGCGGTGGGGTTTCGAGCGCATGGGAAGCTTTCTCCCCCGCGATTTTTGAGGAGTTGCGTCAACGCTCCATGGTCTACGCTGCGACTGCGCCGGCCGATCCGCTCGCCATGCCTTCGGGAGCATCAGGGCAGGTCGAGCCCGGCCCGGGCCGAAGGACGATCATCACCCGAGCACTGCTCGGGAGCGATGCCGGACTGTATGGTGCTGCCCGCCTGCCGATCGCCCCCTAGCTGCTAACTAGTCACCCTCTGCAAAGCCCGCAGGAACCTCTGATTCTGCTCCGCGCTGCCGGTGGTCACGCGGATCGCGGTTGGCGCACCCCATGCATGGAGCGGGAGGATGAGAACCCCCTCGCGGCACAGGCGCCGCGCAAACTCGCGCGCGTCTTTCTTGACGTCGAAGAACACGAAATTTGCCCAAGTGGGAATCACAACATATCCCAGCGTTGAGATCTCACCGGCCAGCCATTCCGTCTGTCGGGCGTTGTTCTCGACCGCATGGCGGACGTGTCCTTCGTCGTCCAGCGCTGCCAGGGCTGCGGCCTGCGCGACCGACGACACTACAAACGTGTCCTGCATGCGCGCGACGTAGGTCATCAATTCCGCCGGACCAATCCCATATCCCACGCGAACTCCAGCTAGACCATGCGCCTTCGAAAACGTCCGGAGAACTACAACGTTCCGGTCGGAACGGACATGATCGAGGGCGTTGGAATATTCCACTCCACGCAGAGTCGCAAAGTGCTGCGCATAATCGTAGTAGGCCTCATCGAGTACCACGACGACATGCGGAGGCACGTCCTTCAGGAACTGGTTGACGCGCGCCGCCTCCAGTAGCGTTCCGGTGGGGTTATTGGGATTCGCGAGAAACACGAGACGGGTGTCGTCATCGACCGCGGCGAGGATCGCCGCCAGATCATATCCTCCGTCGCGCAGCGGAGTTTCCGCCAGCGTTGCCCCGGTAGCACGCACCGCCATCGGATAGACGACGAATGAGCACGCGCTGGTCACCGCCTTCAATCCCGGTCGGAGCAGGGCGCGGGCCATCGACGCGAGGAGTGCGGCGGTTCCGTTGGAAATCAGAAAATGCTCAGCCGGCAGGCCATGCACCTCGGCCAGCTTGCGGCGAAGCGCGAGGGCACGGTCATCCGGGTACAAATGGCTGCCTTCGAGGGCCGCGCGCATGGCGGCAACTGCCCTGGGGGAAGGACCGTAAGGACTTTCATTCGCATTGAGCTTTAGCAGTGCGGTATCGGATTGCGGTCGAGTTTCGCGAACGGCTGGTGCGTATGGGCCGAGGAGGCGTACCGGTTCGGTGACGAGATCGAAGAACCGGCCCATGGGCTCAGGACGCTGCTCTTGGCTGCTTCGGCGTGGTGGGAGCCGCCTGCCCCGACGCAGTCCGCAGCCGGTCGACTTCCTGCATGGTCAGTGGACGAAACTTGCCGGGAGGAACATCGAGCGCCAGCGGCCCGAACTTCACGCGCTTGATTTTCTCTACGTGATGCCCGACTTCCTCGAACATGCGCCGTATCTGGCGGTTCCGTCCCTCAATCAGCGTGATTTCATACCACGGGTTGGCCGACTCTTTCACGATCCGGATCTTCGCCGGTGATGTCCGAACGCGTTTGCCATCGTCGGTCGCGATCGACAGTCCACCGCGCAGTTTCGCAATCGCCTCTTCGCTCGGCTTGCCGCTGACCTTGACCACGTAGGTCTTGGGAACGTGCGACGCGGCTTTCATGAGGCGATGTGCGAGCCTCCCGTCATTCGTCATCAGGACCAGGCCCTCGCTGGCATAGTCAAGTCGTCCCACGGGGTAAACCCGGCTGCCCACGCCGCGGATCAGGCTCATTACCGTGGGCCGCTTCTCGGGATCGCTCACCGTGGTCACGAAGCCTTTCGGCTTGTGCAACAGTAAGTAGACGTGACGCTGCGCTCCCTGCAGCAGCTTGCCGTTCACGCGGATGTGATCTTTTTCCGGATCGGCTTTCGATCCCAGTTCAGTGACCGGCTGGCCATTGACGAGAACGTGCCCCGCCGAGATCAGCTGCTCCGCCTTCCGACGGGAGGCGATTCCAGCGGCGGCGATGATTTTCTGCAAACGCTCGGCGGGCAAGTTGGGCTCCATGAAATGCAAGTCTTTTCCGGTGAGACAATCTATTCGTGCGTTTCCCCGGCGTGAGTTTCTACCGCTGTTTCGTCCGCGGACTCTGCGGGGGTGACGCTTTCGGGACTTTGGCCCGCACTCAGCTCGGGTGAGTCAGGCGCTGTCTCTCCGCCACCCGGCGGCAACAGATCACTCTGGAACGATTCCGAGACCAGTTTCTCGAACTCCTCCATGCTGGGCAGCTCATTGACATCCTTTAGCCCGAATCGCATCAGGAATTCTTTCGTGGTCTTGTAGAGGATCGGTCGCCCGATCACGGCCTTGCGCCCGGCCGTCGTAATCAGCTTGCGGTCGAGCAGGGTCGCGATCACTCCCCCGGAGTCAACACCGCGAATCTCGCTGATCTCGGGAACAGTTGCAGGCTGCTTGTAGGCAATCACCGCGAGCGTCTCCAGGGCGGGCAGAGACAAGCGAATCGGCGGCTTCAGGCTTTTCGCGAACGCCCGGACCATGTCATGCTGCTCCGCCTTGGTCGACATTCGGTACCCGCCGGCCACCTGGCGGATTTCAATGCCATGCTCCGCCGTACCGTACTCCGCAACCACTTCTTCCAGCGCAGCCCGGACGCGTGACTTTATCTCCGCGTCGTCGATGGCGCCGTGCTCCGCTACCACGGACTCCTTCACCAACAGAACCATCTGCTCCAACGTGACCGGAGTCTCCGCGGCGTAAACAATTGCTTCGAGTTTGGCTTTAAGATTCATGCTGAGAAACGACCCCGAGGCGTAATTCGACCTTGGCATACACTAACCACGAACGGCTAAGAGCTAATGGCTGCCTCTCATTTCCAATCATCCCGCACCGCGGCCTGTTCGTTCATGATGGCGTCGAAGCCCACATGCCTGCGGACCAGAATTTCTCCAAACAGCCGCTCCTGGCGCAACTGGATGGCCTGCAACCGCACCAGCTCAAGCAGCGCGAGAAACATGCAGACCAAGGCGGCTCGTGACTCGATGTTGCGCAGCAACTGCTTCAGCCGCATTGGCCGGTCTTCGAGCGACAGCCGCCGTCGCAGGTAGTCGATCATCTGTCCCACAGTCACGGTCTCTTCGTCTACTTGCAGGATGGGCCGGGTCCGCGCGCGATCGAGAATCTGCTGGAAGGTTTTGACCAGGTCGATCACGTCGGCTGCGAGTTCTGGTTCGGTTCCTTCGGCGTCCTTGAAGTCCTTCAGAGCCGGGTTCGACCAGATGGCATCTTCGATCTGCTGCTTCTGCAGGAGCATCTGCGCCGCCGACTTGAACTTCTCATGCTCCAGCAGGCGATTGACCAGTTCGCCGCGCGGATCATCGATCGCCTCGGCCGGAGCCAGCGGGTCGCGCGGCAGCAGCATCTTCGACTTGATGTGGATGAGCACGGCCGCCATGTAAATGAACTCGGCCGCAACGTTGACATCAAGTTCTCGCATGCGCTCGACATAGGTCAGGTATTGCGCCGTGATGCGCGCAATCGGGATGTCGTAGATGTCGATGTCCTGTTTGCGGATCAGGTCGAGCAGTAGGTCAAGCGGGCCTTCGTAAACATCGGCAACCGCCACCGCGAAAGGGAAGTCATTCGCTTCTTTCTTCGTGCTGGTCTTGTCGCCCGCCGAAGGCGGGGGTACCGCAGAGGGAGCAGTCATCTCCGCCGGAAGCAGCACGCCCGAAATTGCCTTCACTTCTTCGCTCATCCGAAATTCGTTTCGCTACTTGGTTCCCTCGGACGTCCACGGGAGTTCATACTCAAGCGACATGCCCATCGAAGCGCGGACGTCTTTCATCGTGGCATCCGCTACCTTGCCCGCAGCCGCCGAGCCAGCCTCCAGAATATCCCAGGCGAGCTGTGGATTGTCCTCGTATTTTTTACGGCGTTGCTGCATGGGCTGCAGCACCTGAACCAGTGCATCGGCGACCCAGCCCTTGCACTCGATGCAGCCGATTCCGGCCGAACGGCAACCCTCGTTCACCTTCGCCATGGTTTCTTTGCTGCTGAAGATCTTGTGCAGGTCGCCCACCGGACATACGTCGGGGTTGCCAGGATCGCTGCGCCGGATCCGCGCCGGGTCAGTCACCATCGTCTTCAGCTTCTGCCGCAGCACTGGTTCCGGATCGGTCAGCATGATGGTGTTGCCGTATGACTTCGACATTTTGCGGCCGTCAGTCCCCGGCAGTTTGGCGGCGGGCGTCAGGAGCGGCTGCGGCTCGGGCAGGATCGGCGCTTTCTTGCCGTAAAACTGGTTGAAGCGCCGGGCAATCTCGCGCGTCAGTTCCACGTGCGGCACCTGGTCTTCGCCGACCGGGACGAAGTCGCCTTTGTAGATCAGGATATCGGCCGCCTGCAGCACCGGGTAGCCGAGAAATCCGTACGTGCCCAGGTCTTTTTCCGTGATGTTCTCGCGCTGCTCCTTGTAGGTCGGGACGCGCTCCAGCCAGCCCAGCGGCGTGATCATCGAAAACAACAGGTACAGTTCGGCGTGCTGGGGCACGTGCGACTGGATGAACATCGTGCAGCGCTCCGGATCGAGTCCAGCGGCGAGAAAGTCCAGCAGTACTTCGATGGAGTTCTCCCTCACCTTCGAAGTATCGGCATAGTCGGTGGTGAGAGCGTGCCAGTCAGCGATAAAGAAAAAGCACTCGTACTGGTCCTGCATCCGCACCCAGTTCTGCAGCGCGCCGACGTAGTTGCCCAGATGCAGTCTCCCGGTGGAGCGCATGCCGCTGAGCACGCGTTTGCGTTGCTTGGAAGATGGCATCAGAATCTCGTCAGGATCGAATTGAAAAATCGAATAGGCGGAAAAATCAGCGCGCTCAACAGGCCGCCACCCAGGTACACGAGGGCGATCAACCCGAAGATGCCGATGGCGTCGTACGCACGCCGCAAAGAGTCGGAAAGGAAATGGCGCAGGACGTGGCTGCCATCGAGCGGCGGCACCGGGATCAGGTTGAAAACTGCGAGCACAATATTGATCAACATCAATTCATATAGAAATAGGACGATCGGGACCAGGACCGACGAAGACCCCATTCCAACGATGCCCAGCCTGTAGGCGAAGGGCATCGTCTGAACCAGTCCGTGACCCTGCACGGACGTTTTGGCAACCATGAACATAGCCAGAAGAGCGCCCGTCGCTACCAGGAGATTACTGATCGGCCCGGCCACCGAGGTCAAGATATCGTCAGCCACCGGGTTCTTGAAATTTCGCGGATCCACCGGCGTGGGTTTTGCCCAACCGAGCACAGGAATATGGGTGAAAGCCGCGACCAGCGGCAGCAAAATCGTCCCCACGGGATCGATATGTTTGATGGGATTTAGAGAAATGCGCCCCAGCATCCGAGCCGTGGGGTCGCCGCAGCGATTTGCCATCCAAGCGTGCGCCGACTCATGAACGCTGATCGCAAACAGAAACGCGATCAGTTGAAAAGCAATGCCGACAATGTCTACGTGACTCAGATCCATCTGGATGTGTCATGCGATTCTAGCAGACCGCCGGGCCCAGCCTGCTTTCTCCGGCCGTGCCTCCCGAGCACCACCGCGAGCGAGTCCTGCGCTGCCAACACCAATGGAAGCAAGCAGTTACGCTCCCGTGCCCAGTTGGCAAACCTTCCACAGATTGGTTCGTCTAATATGAAGGCTCCGCAAGCAGAGTAACCCACTAACACCGTTTAGCCAGCCGCAAGAGGGAACCATGTCGTTGCACATCAAGAGCGAGCAATCGGGGGACGTGGCCGTGTTGCAATGCGCCGGAAGGATCGTGCGCGGTGAGGCGCTTCATTTTCTGAAGAACGCGGTGACCGGGCTGACCCAGCCCCGCGTGGTTGTTCTTGATCTGACTGAAGTCGAGATGATCGATGGCGGCGGTCTCGGCATGCTGGTCTTTTTGCACCGCTGGACCCGCGACAACGACATTCAGCTCAAGCTCGTGAACCCGTCGAGCTTCGTGCGCGAAATGCTCGGACGCACCCGCTTGACTTGCGTCTTCAACATCTCGTCGGTGGACGATGCAGTGGAAATTCTGTGCACGGGCGTGACGGCGGCCCCCGACGCGAACCGCGCCGTGGCGTAGTCGTCCTTCCCAAACGCAAGGAGCTGCCGCCCCATCTTTCTCACCCCTCCTTCATTCTGCGTGATGCGCGCCCCCTAGCGGGGCACCAGGGGCCCCGCGGCTGGCGCCACGTCGCGTCGACGGGCAGGTGCTTTATAATTCGCGCCACCGTTGCGGGTCGCGGAAGGAATCCCTCGCCGCGCGGAGCTGCCCCAAGAACTGACCCGCGTTTTAGCCAACCTATGGCCGAGCTCGCCCGCCAGCTTCGCCTCACCGACTACTTCACCCTGGGTTGGGGCACCATGGTCGGCGTGGGTTGGCTGGTGGTCATGGATGACTGGCTCGAGCGCGGCGGTCCGTTGGGTGGCATCCTCGGATTCGCGATCGGCGGTGCGCTGCTCGTGCCCATCGGCTACGTCTACGGGAAGTTAGTGGCGGCGATGCCCGACGCCTCCGGCGAAGTCGCCTACACCGCGCGCGTATTCCCACGTTCCATCAGTTTTGCCACCGGCTGGATAATGATTCTCTCCTACTTCATCGTCTGCCCTTGGGAGGCTGTGGCCGTAGGCCGAATCGCGGCCTACATCTTTCCGAGGCTCAATTCGCTGGAGCTATACAGCATCGCCGGCAAGCCGGTATTCCTGCCGCGCCTTATCATCGGCCTCGGCTTGACCGGCGTGCTGACCGCGCTGAACTATCGTGGCGTCCGTCTGAGCGCGACCTTCCAGAACTGGACGACGTTCGGAACCCTCGGACTCTTTCTCTTCTTCGTCGGGTTTGGAGTCAGTCGGGGTTCCGTCAGCAACTTGCCGCCCTTGTTCGCACACACGCCCTTCCTGTCCCTCGTGCTGATGTTGCAGATCGTTCCGTACTTCATGACGGGGTTCGAGTCTGTGGCGAAGGCAGCCGAAGAAGCCAGTCCCGAGTTCGGCTCCAGCAGATTTCTCACGGCGATTGGCCTGGCCATCTTTGTGGGTGTGCTTTTCTATGCCATCGTGATCGCTGCAGTCGGTTACGTTGCACCCTGGAAACAGCTCGTGGGCCGCCAGTTCCTGACCGCCGTTGCCTTCGAGCGCGCCGTCGGCGCCCATTGGATCGTCAGCAGCATCCTGGCGGCGGCGTTGCTGTCGCTGTTCAAGTGCTTCAACGGAAACTTCGTCGCCGCGAGCCGCCTGTTGTTTGCCATGGGAAGACGGGGCCTCGTGGATAGCCGCATCGGGGAAGTGCATCCCGCAAACCAGACCCCAGCCATTGCCGTTCTGTGCATCGGGATCGCCACCGCCCTCTGCATGTTCCTGGGCGATGCCATTCTTGTGCCCATCACCGAGGTAGGCTCTGTCGCCTCCGCAGCGGGCTGGCTCGCCACTTGCGCGGCCTATTACGCGATGGGCCCACCGCCGCGCGAACGAATCATCGCGGCTTTCGGGATAGCGGTCGGACTCGCCATGATTCTCATGAAGGTTGTCCCGCGGGTGCCGGGACATTTCAGCGGCTACGAATGGTTGTCGCTCGCGATCTGGGCAGCAATCGGCGTGTTGCTGGCATGGCGGCGTAGGCGGAGTTCGAGGTTAGCCTGAGGGCTGGAAGGGGTCGTCACGCGCCACATGCCAGCTTCCTCAGATCTCTGGATAAAAATCGAAGAATGCGGCCAGACTGGTCTTCAGTTGCTTCTCGATGTCTTCCTTGCTCCCCTCGAGCACATGCATGGTGACGTGCGCGTCGCGGCCGCTTTTCAGCTTTACCGTGGCATCCCCCACTTCCGTCACTTCTTCGGAGGGCAACAAGCGCAGGCCATAAACGAGTGTCAGGTTCGCCATGCCCGGATTCTAAACAAACCCGTTCGTTCTGTCCTGTAGCTGACCCCTTCCGCAAGCGGAACCGAAATTTCGGGCGGCCCTTCGCTCCCCTCATTTAAAATGTCGGCGTGCTCCGCAAAATCTTATTGGTGATTGCGGCCATGAGCCTGCTCCGTGCAGGACTCGTTTCCGCCCAACAGCAGCCTCAGGTCAAAGTCAACGTCTTGAACGTCTGTTCGCCTTCGCCCGACGAGCAAAAAGAGATCGCCTCGGCTCTCGCGCGGGTGCCCAAGCAGCCCCTGTTTTCGCAGGATTTCGAAGTGGCCCGCGGCCGCTCCAGCCTGGCCGAAGGCCCGGGATTCCTGCAGGCCGGCCAAAGTGCCCAGATGTCCGATGAGCCCTCGGTCGCCAGTTGGGTGCGCTTGCGCCGCGACTTCGCCGTGCCGGCCGTGTTCTCCACCGTCCAATATTCCTTCAGCAACGACGGCAAGAACATGGTGGAAACGCTCGTGCTCCACGTGCGCGATCCGAAGGAACTAGCGCAGTTGTCAATTGAAGACAGCGCTTCGGCGGTTACCACTCCCGCGGCGATGTTAGGGGCGGCTACGCCCGCGAGTCGCATCAAGCTTGAGCGCTTTGGAAAAGCGTCGGTCGTGCTGGCGCGTTGCACCGCGAGCGAGTCGGGCCCCGCTCCGGACCAGAGCGCGTATGAACTCCTGTTCGTCGGTGCCTCAGGCATTCTCAATGACTACCGAAACCTGTTGAGCGCGCAACGCACCGTGCCCGACGAATTGGCGCGGGTGGCTGCCGCCGCGAGCGCGAAAGCGCCGCCGCACCAATCGACGTCCGGCAAGTCTCGCAGGCCTGCGCCGAAATCGCAGAACCAAAGCGCGCAGAAAAAGTGACTCAGGCGGTCGGTTTGCTCTTCGCGCCCTTTGCGGCTATTCTTAGCGTCCTTTGCGGTTAGGTGCTTTTTCGTGGGGCGGATGCGGGGCCGAACCCACGCTTGCACCCAATTTCAGATTCTGCAATCTAATGACCTGACGCTATGGATATGCGCAACGTTGTCATCATCGGTTCCGGTTGTTCCGGACACACTGCGGCCCTTTACTCTGCGCGCGCCAACCTGAAGCCGCTCGTGATCGAAGGCCACGAACCCGGAGGCCAGCTCTCCATTACCACGCTGGTCGAAAACTTTCCTGGATTTCCGGAAGGCATTCAGGGTCCTGAGCTGATCGAGAACATGCGCAAGCAGGCGCAGCGCTTCGGCGCCGAGTACCAACTGGGCCACGTCACCAGCGCTGACCTGAGTCAACGCCCCTTCACCCTGCACGTGGGCAAACATCAGATTCACACGAAGAGCCTCATCATCGCCAGTGGAGCGTCCGCGCGCTGGCTCGGCCTGCCTCACGAGCAGCAACTCATCGGACACGGCGTCTCCTCCTGCGCTACTTGCGACGGCTTCTTCTTTTCCGGAAAAGACATTGTGGTGGTGGGTGGCGGCGATACGGCGATGGAAGAAGCCAACTTCCTGACGCGCTTCGCCACCAAGGTCACAATCATTCATCGGCGCGACAGTTTCCGCGCGTCAAAGATCATGCTCGACCGCGCCCGCAACAACCCCAAGATCGCCTTCCTCACCGACACCGTCGTCGAGGATGTTCACGACGTGAGTAAGAAGGAAGTGACTGCCCTGAAGCTGCGCAACGTGAAGACGAACAAGACCTACGATTTTCCCACCAGCGCGCTCTTCCTCGGGATTGGCCACGAACCGAATGCCAAGATCTTCGAGGGCCAGCTCGACCTGGACAAAGAGGGCTACCTGAAGGCCCTCGACTACGTGTTTACCCGCGTCTCCGGCGTGTTTGCCTGCGGCGATGTGGTTGACCGCCGTTACCGGCAAGCCATCACCGCCGCGGGCACGGGCTGCATGGCCGCCATCGAGTCGGAGCGGTTTCTGGAAGAACATCCCGAGTGAGAGGTGATTCATGGCCAAGACCTGCACGCATCAGAAGGAGATCAAGAAAGTTACCCCGAGCGGCAAGGGCTGCAAGGAATGTCTCGAGATGGGCGACACGTGGGTGCATCTTCGCCTGTGCCTCGAGTGCGGCCACGTCGGCTGCTGCGACTCCTCGAAAAACAGGCACGCGACCAAGCACTTTCACCAGGTCAAGCATCCCATCATACAGTCGTTCGAGCCGGGAGAAGACTGGCGCTGGTGTTACGTCGACGAAGTGTTCCTGTGATACGCGAAATAACCGTGCCAGGGCAGACCGGGAAAATTCGTATGCTCGACCAGTTACGAGCGGCGGTGCGCGGTGAACTCCCACGGCCCCCGGTGGCGCAACTCGTCGGTTTCACCTTGACCGCTGTCGCCGAAGGTCGCTCGACCGTTGTGTTGGAAGCTGGGCCGCAGCATGCCAACCCGATGGGCACGCTTCACGGTGGTATCTTGTGCGACGTCGCCGACGCGGCCATGGGGATCGCCTATGCCAGTACCCTTGCTGAGGACGAAAGCTTCACCACGCTCGAACTGAAGATCAACTTCCTGAAGCCGGTCTGGCAGGCCAGGCTCACCGCCGAAGGCAGAGTGGTCAAGCGCGGCCGCACCATCGGCCTGACCGAATGCGATATCACCGACGAGAATGGAAGCTTGGTCGCGCGCGCTTCGAGCACCTGCATGACCCTCCGGGGCGATGAAGCCGCCGGCCGCTGACGGGTGATCCTCGCCACCTCCTGCCCCGCCCGTTTGTGATACAAATTCGTGTGAGCCGCATGCACGTCCCAGGCGCAAATCACCTTACAAATATTGTTTCGGACGGAAACCCGTGCTGAGAGCCTTGTTCATCTCTCTTTCCGAGAGCCGGTCGCTGCGCGCCGCGGCGGAAAAATCCGCCATCGGCCAACGCCTCTCCAGCCGGTTCGTCGCCGGCACTCAGGTCGACGATGTTCTTGGAGTAGCCGGCCGTCTCAACCAGAAGGGCATCACCGTCAGCGTCGACAACCTGGGCGAGAACGTGACCAACATCGAGGAGGCTCGCGCCAGCGCGCAGCTCTACCACCAACTCCTCGACCGAATCGCCGTCCACAAACTCGAAGCCAACGTCAGTCTGAAACTTACCCACATGGGCCTGGACGTCGACGAGAACCTTGCCCGCGAGCTCGTGACCGGCCTGGTTCAGAAGGCTGCGAGTATGACCCCTCCCAACTTCGTTCGGGTCGACATGGAAGGCTCACCCTATACCCAGCGCACGCTCGATTTCGTTCACCAGCTGCATCGCATGCCCGGCCACGCCGGACGCGTGGGGACCGTGATTCAGTCGTACATGCTGCTTGCCGAAGCGGACGTCACCAACCTGCTTGCCGATGGGATCCGCATCCGCCTTTGCAAAGGGGCGTACAAGGAACCGCCCGAGATCGCCTTCCAGAAAAAGTCCGAGGTCGACGCCAACTACATCAAGCTCATGAAAACCCTGCTAAAAAGCGGGATCTATCACGGCCTGGCGACCCACGACGAGAACATCATCAACGCGACCAAAGCCTTCGCCACGCAGGAAAGGATTCCGCGCGACGCGTTCGAATTCCAGATGCTGCATGGTATCCGCCGCGACCTCCAGACCAGCCTGGTTCGCGACGGCTGGCGCATGCGGGTTTACATTCCCTTCGGAACTGAGTGGTATCCCTACTTCATGCGCCGTTTGGCGGAGCGCCCCGCGAACGTGTTCTTCATCGCGAAGAACATGCTGCGCAGCTAATCGCGTGAATTCTCATCGCGAAATCTACGGGTGTAGAAAAATTGAGGTGATGAGAACAGCGAGCGCACGGACCGAGTACCGACCGAAGACCAAACCTTGCGCCCTGACACCCGGCACCTAAGACCTTAAGACCCTTCTCTATTGTTGCGCTGGTGGCTGCGCCGGCGCTAAAGGCAGTTTCGTAGTATCCCGCAGCATGCCCCGCTCCTGCTCTGAGAACATGCTCTTAAACCGCGGAGAGTCCAGCACCCGCTCGCGCTGATTCGGAGGCATGGCCCGCAAGTCTCCAATCGCCGTCTTCATCATCTGCCGGCGCGGCGGAGTGAGTTGCTGCCACTGCGAGGCGAGCTGTCGTGCCTGTGACTTCTGCTGCGGCGTCAGGTGTTCCCAGGTTTCGATCCGGTTCAACCGGCGCTGCTGTTCTTGGGGTGGCAGGCTGTTGAAATTCTGCAGGCGATTTTCAAGCCGCTGCTGCTGTTGCGGCGGCAGCTTGCGAAACTGAGGATCGTTCTGCAACGCCTTCTGCTGTTCCTGAAAAGGCAGATCCCGATGGGTCCGCAGCCAGTCACCACCGTGGCGCTGCGTGCCCGCTCCCGGAGGACGCGGTACCTCGTGTGCCTGCTGACTTCCTAGCTGTGGCGGTCGCGGCACTTCACGCGGCTGTCCCTGGCCGTACCCCGATCCCTGACTCTGCGGATGCGACTGGGATTGCGAAGGCGGATGTGCAACCTCGCGCCGTTGCTCTTGCGCGAACCCCGAACCCTGCGGACTCGCCTGTTGCCGTGCCGGTGGCCGAGGTACTGGGCGCCCCTGTGCCTGCGAGTAAGTCGTTCCCGAAGCGAAGGAGCGCGGTGGAACCCGCGACGGTACCATGCCGCGAACTGGTTCGCGCATGTACCCCGACGGTCGTTCCTGCATTCTTGGCTGCGCATACGAGCGCGACGCGCGCTCCGCACGCTGCTGCCGGAATTGTTGCGCCGGACGAGCGCTCTCTCGCGCTGGACGTTCCTGCCGCTGCACTCGCGGGGGCGCCGGAGCCTGGTTGTGGTGCTGTCCCCAACTCGGCAAGGGCAGCGCCATTGCCAGCATCAAGCAGGTCACCACCCTCCTCCCCGTTTTGGATTTGCCCATCACGACCAGTTCCTGCCTTCCACCGTTCAACTACGGAGTCTCGTTCTGGTCCGCATCGACGTCCGGCTGCACCTGCAGATCGTCCAGCAGATCGAAATTCGCATACAGATCCGCATTCTTATCGAGAACTTGCAGGTCGCCCACCGCGGTTCCCAGCTGAGCCTGTGGACCAGGTGGAACCACGGGACTACGACCAAACCAGTTCACCCCGCCCGCCATCAACAAAGCCAGCGCCAACGCACCTGCCAGCGCCGGAGCACGGAACCACCACAACCACGCCGACCGCTCCGGCTTTGCCCGTTCCTCGCGCATGCGTGCCGCCAGCCGCGTATCGAAATACGGCGACGGCTCCGGAGCTTGCCACTCGTCGAGCAGGGCCATCGTCTGCCGCATCCCCGCCAGCTGGCCGGAACAATCCGCGCAGCCGCGCAGGTGTTCATTCATGGCAGGCGTCGCCTCGCCCGCCCCTGCGGCCACGTCCAGCATCATTTCCTTAATTTCATCGCACTTCATGGTTCCACTTCCTCTACACGAACTCTTTCAGCTGTTCCCGCAGCGTTTCATACGCGCGGAACAACAACGACTTGGTTGCCGACTCGCTCAGCTTCAGGACTTCCGCAATCTGCTTGTAGTCCATCTGCTGGTACTTGTGCATGAGCACGGCCAGCCTCTGTCGCTCCGGCAGGCCGTTCACTTTCGCGCGAATCGCCGCCATGCGTTCGCGCCTCAAGATCGCCTGTTCCACCGTCAGGGAACCGTCGGCCACATCCATCGTGGTCCCGGTTTCTTCGTCCGGTTCGTCCAGACTCACCATGTTCTCTGGCCGCTCGTGCCGGGTATCGCGGGCATGATTCACGGCCAGGTTGGTCGCAATGCGATACAACCAGGTCGTAAATTTCGCGCTCGCTTCGTATCCCGAGCGTGACCGGTACACCCGCAGGAACACTTCCTGGGCCAGATCTTCCGCCGCCGCCGCATTGTGCGACATGCGGTACATGAAGCCGACCATGGCCCGGCGGTACTTCTGCACCAGGTATTCGAAGGCCGGCTCATCGCCCGCCTTCACTCGCAACATGACTTCAGCATCGGTGAGCCCGACGGCAGATCCAGGCAGGGGGGTAGTGGTTTCAGCCGCAGGCTGGTGTCCGACGGAACCCATTGCGAGGAGTCCCCGGTCCATGGCCACGCTGCTCACATCGGTATCAACCCCGTCCGGAGCGGAAAGTTGCTCGTCGTGCTCGTCCGGCAGGTCGGCGGAAGTCCCCTTGGAGGAAGGGGTTACGGACGGACGCGGGGGATCGGACGGGAACGCCATCGGCCTCGAATACTTCGAACGCCAGCGGGGCACACCCGTCTTCTGGCCTGCCCCCCCCGGCCTGCTGTCGACAGGCTACCACGCTCGCCCGTCCACCGAGAACTGGTTCGTTTGCTACAATATGCGGACCGCATCCAGTGGGCGCTTAACTCAGCGGTAGAGTGCCATCTTCACACGGTGGAAGTCATAGGTTCGAATCCTATAGCGCCCACCATCTTTTCGACAGCTTACGAACCGCTATCGGATCACAGGACGGAGCTACGAAACTCTCTCCGCAACCTAGCTGCTGGCCGCTGTCAATCCCGAATCGAACGTCGTGCCGTAGGTGTCCATAGTCATCGCAAGACTCGAATGACGCATTAGCCTTTGCTGAGTCGCAATGGGTGCGCCAGTCTGATTCAGCCAGGTTCTGAAGCTATGGCGGAATGCGTGAGTCGTCAGCTTTCCGATGCCGGCAGCATCAGCAGCCCTCTGAAGTGTCTGCCGCACGCCAGCGTAGGAATACGGCAGTCGGCCGATCTTCATGGGACTTGCAAAGACCCAATCTGTCTCACCAGCAAATTGTGAGCTCTGCTTCCACAGACGTAAACGTTCCAGCAGTTCGCGCGAAATGCCGATCGTTTTCTTGGAGCCTCGGGTTTTGGTTGCATCAACATGCTGCGCGACGATTGCACGTTCGACGTTAATTTGTGATCCAAGCCAGTCAACGTCTCCCCATCGCAAACCCAATGCTTCTGAGATCCGCAGCCCCATAGTTGCGCAGCACAACGCCAGAGTATCGAAAGGTTCGGGAAGTTCCTTCAGAAGAGCTTGGAACTGCTCGACTGTCAGGTTTCGTGCCTGTCGCACTTTTTGTGTTGCTCCTATGCTTCGAACGAGCGAGATGGGGTTACGTCCGAGCTCCAACACACCAGCGAACATCGCGAACTCGAATAGCGAATGCATGATGCTCCGCACGTGAGTCTTGGATTTTGGCGCCAGAGCTAGCCCTCGCAGCCACAGCTCGACAGGCTGAGGCTGGATTGCTGACAGAAGCTGATCTCCCCACTTTGGCAAGATGTGATTCCTCAGCCACGACCGATACATCTGCGCCGTATCGTGCCTCACGGGGAATCGCTCTGCCTGGTATCTTGCAACCAGAGCTTTCATCGTATAACCGCCTGGGCCGCTTGCTTTCCGTGGCAGGAGCCCACTTGAGCCAACACTATCGAATGCTTGCGCAGCTTCCGGAGCCGAACGCGTCGACACCATCGCGTCATGAAGCCCTCGAGTCGGAACCATCAACTGGGTTGGTCTCGCTACCGAGCTAGCCAAGACCAAAACCCCTCCAGGTTTGAGGCGGGACTGGATGCAAGCGACAACATCCATGTCCCCACGGAGGGGGAGGGGAGAATTTTTTTCTTGACATCCCCTTTCATAGGATAACTTAAGGACGCGTGATCCGTTCTTTAATCCGATAACGAAGACTCTTTAAGCACTCTGCTTGCTCTTGACCGGGTGTAGCCGTTTTGGGTACGATTGACCCCTAAATGGGTACAGTCAGCGTGCTTTCCCGGACTCTTTTCGGACGTACCCGCGGTGCTGTGCTCGCCGTACTCTACGGACATGTAGGCGATTCATTCCACTTGCGCCAGCTTTCTCGACTAACAAGAATCACACTCGGGGCTGTCCAACGCGAACTGCGCCAGCTCGTCGATGCCGGATTGGTTACGCGCAAGACATTGGGGAACCATGTCCTCTATAGCGCCAATGAACGAAGCCCTGTCTTTACAGAGATGAAGGGCTTGGTGACGAAGACTGTGGGAATCCACGATGTTCTCCTGGCAGCGCTCAATCCTCTTAAAGAAAAGATCAGTCTGGCGTTTGTTTATGGTTCAACCGCACGCTTGAAGGAGAATACTCAAAGTGATGTCGATCTGATGATTGTGGGCAAGGTTCATTTTCCAGATGTCATCGAGCATCTGGTGGACGCTCAGAAAAGCTTGAATCGCGAGATCAATCCTACAGTGTATTCGACACGAGAATTTGGCAAGAAGTTTCGCGGCAATTTTCTGAAGACCGTTCTCTCAGAAAACAAGCTATTTCTGATTGGAGACGAGAGTGTCGTACGAGAGCTGGGTCAAAAATAGTTGGCTCGACAAGCAATCATCGGATCGCGAGGAGATCGGGCGTCTGCTTGCGATCGCAGACGCCCGTCTGGATGACTATCGCAAGGCCGTTAAAGGAAAATTGTCGACAGACGTGCAGCTGGGTCTGGCGTATGACGCGGCACGAGCTTCCGCCACAGCCGCGCTACGCGCAGCCGGCTACCGGGTGGTGCGGGGCAGCAATGAGCATTACCGGACCATTGAGGCGCTCGAGTTTTCCATCGATCCGGAGAAGAAGATCATTCGCACGCTAGACACCTTGCGGCGCAAACGCAACACAGGCGCCTATGATGACTATGGGCTTGTATCCCAGGGCGAGGCCGATCACGCGGGCAAGGTAGCGGCGCAGGTCCGTACACAGGTTGAAGACTGGATTCGAAAAAATTTTGCGGATAAAATCTGACTGGGCAAGGTTTTAAACTCTGCTCCTAATTCGTGGTTAGTCTCCCATCTGGGTATCGGGCATGAGCACCCGCGCGAACATTCAGATCAGATTTTCACACCAGCATGGCCTGCGACGGTGCTATGAAATAATCCAGAGGGCGTGTCAATCGCTGGCAATTGGAATGTGTAGTACATCGCTTAGCTACGCTTGCATTGTGATCCGTTTGTGATCCGTTAGCACTGCTCACCACTGTCTTCCACTGCTTTACGGTGCCCGCCGCACTCTCTATGTTGTTGAAACTACATCTACACCAAAATTCGAATCCTATAGCGCCCACCATCCTTTCAAGTGTCCGTTCAAGTGTCCGTTCCGAAGACATAGGTCTCCATTTTTGGCCCGAAGGGATTCTGCAGGGGCTGCAAAGTTTTTTCCTCCAGATCAATATAGCCGACCATTCCGAGAGCTTCGAGAGCTGAAACGGGCCATGAGGAGAGGCGAAAGGAACACCGTTGTCGGAGCGGATGGCCCGGGCAAGCCGCGTTCGTGGAACAGGCGCTCAAAGGCCGGAAACGGAAGTTCTTCCCGGCTGGATTCCAGGCTTCACACCGTAGCAGGTTGCGCGAGCAGTCGTCGGTGATCGTCAGCGGATAACAATACCGTTTATCGCTAAGCTGAAACTCGCCCTTGTAATCGATGCACCAGAGATCGTTGGGAGGCGGGCCATCGGACAAAGGCGTCCCTTCGGCTCGACTGCGGCGCCGACCCATGGGCTGGACCAGCCCATGACGATCCAGCACGGCGTGAATGGTAGAGGCGGCGGGAGTCTTGATGGCATGCGGCAAGCACCGCAGCAGACTCTCCCGGATTTTGCGTGCACCCCAGTGAGGTTTCTCCCGTTTGGTACTCAGGATGGCGGCTTCCCCACCAGCACGCGTAACTGGTTGGCATAGCGGAAGGGCCGAATCAGATGGTCCGCATCTTCCAGAACTGCGCTTGAGTTGCCACGGCTTCATCAACTAAGCGGTTTTCTTTTTCGAAGGTTCAGTTGACTTGCTTCGCTGGGCATATTTCGGATGCTCGCTCTGGTGAAATGACAGGCAGGAGGGGCAGAAGGTCTCGCTGCACAATCCGCAGCATTCGGTATGCACTGAACAGAGAGACGTGCCACAGTCGTAGCACAGGGTTTTTGCGGAGCGGCCACAAGCCGTGCCCAGCTGATCATGTACAGCCCGTGCTTCAACGACTCCACACAAAAAATAATTCATGTCAGCCGAAAAACTATATCACTCTGCGCTGGTCACCTGCGACCCCGTGATCCCTTATTTCGCAATTGAAGCGAACGCTTTGCTTGCTTCAACTTGATTCCAAACCAAATGTGAGCAATGCTGCACACCTCGGCAACTGCACAGCCCGGCATGTAAGGTGGGGCACGATGGCTAGAGCACTGGTCTGGCTTGAAAATTTCGCCTTCGCAGCTTGGGGATGTAGCGCACGCGCTTGGATTTCGCCAAATCCCGGTGCAACAGTTTCAGGAAAGCCCCCAGCGAAAGTTAAGGAAGCCTTCGACAACCACGAATGCAGAGTCCTCGTGCACCGCAATCGCGGCAACTGCCTAACGAAGCCACTCACTTGGTAGCGTCGAGCGCGGCCAATTGGGGCGGCGTAGGGAGCTTATACGGGCGTCGATCTTCCTACGTTTAGCCTCCCCTTCCGGAGTCCACCCGACGTAAATCGCGTTAATGTGAGCTTTCGAATGCTGTTTTACTTGAGATTTACCACGCAGGTACCTGTGTGCAATTGTGCATGACCTATATTGACCAGCCAAAGCAGATTCCTGAGCCATATGATTTATTTTTTCTAAACAGACGATGGTACCCCCGCAGGTGAGTTGATCGTGCCAAGGAGACAGATGGCTCAACGAACTCTCGGTTTCAGTGCCACAGTTTTTCGCAAAAAATTCCGTGATGGAATGAGTCTACGAAACTACCGGGACAACGAGATCGTTTTTTTGCAAGGGGACAAAGCCGATGCTGTGTTCTACATCCAGAGCGGCACGGTGAAGCTCACGATGGCCGCCACCCGCCGCAAGAAAGCGATAATCGCCGTCCTGCTGCGTGGTAGCTTTTTCGGGGAAGGCTGTCTAGGAGGGCAATCTCTGCGGATGTACACGGCGAGATCAATTGGGCCATCCAATATTACTCGCTTGCAGAAGGACAACACGCTTCGCATGCTCAAGCGCGACCCGCAGTTTGCAGCGTTGCTTAATGCATATCTGCTTTCCCGAGTTATTCGAGTCGAGGAAGACCTAGCAGATCAATTCTTCAATTTCAGCGAAAAACGACTGGCACGGGTTCTGATGCTGTTTGGGCAAATAACAAGGGAATCAAAGCCGGAGAACCCCCTGAAGGTGAGCCAAGCAACCCTCGCGGAGATGGTTGGTACCACTCGCGCAAGGGTAAGTAAATTCATGAATGCGTTCAAGAAGAAGGGCTTCGTATACTACAACGGCGGCTTGCAAATAAATAGCAGACTTCTCAGTGCCTTTCTGCAAAATCGGCCTATGTCCGTCGTCAGAAGGGCGTAGACCGTCCACATGGGAACTGGTCTATTTGACCACCCTTTGTACATTGAGGTTTGTGTGACAAAAGAACTCAGCCCGAAGCAGGTGCTAGCTGTTCGCTGTCCGACTTGCGGAGCCGCTCCGAGAGAGAAGTGTGAACTTAGCACCGGTCAGCCGCGCTCCAGTCCACATCGCGACCGCATGTGGATCCTGAAGGATAGACCCTAGCAACACTCCATTGTGAAACACGACTCCGCCAGCGACTTTTTTACAAAAAAGCCCTCCTCGACCGGATAGGCCAAAGTGGGGCTCCAAGCAGTGAGGACCTCAGCAAGACCGGCCCCCAACGGTATAGGCCTTTCGGCTCGCTTCTGTTTTCATCGCAGTCTAGCGCTGGCGGACCATGCCACGGCTCAGACGGATTTCCCCGGCTTCGAAGTCGCAGTGCCAGCTTAGAGCGAGCAATTCCGAGACCCGTAGCCCGGTCGCAACAGCCACGAACACCATGACGCGGTTAACTCCACTGAGCCCCGTCAGCAAAGACTTCAGCTCCTCGGCTGTCAAAACCTCTGGTTGCTTTTTCCGTTTGGCGCTCTGCCTCGCATGGGTTATTGGGTTCCGGTCAAAGACTCCCACCGTGCAGCAGGTGAGAACGATGGCGCTCGCGATGTTTCGCACCTTGGCTTTCGAACCGTCAGAAAGCTTCAGGGTCTTGAGCCGACGAGAACGACGCCACGAAAAGTGTGTGTAACAGCTTCTGCAACGGTGCAATGCATCCTCTCGTTCGAAAACTCGGTTGGTTCGATGTTCTTGGCAGGAAACGCTGGCGGGATTGAGATTTAGAATCGCGAATAGGCCCGGAGAGTGGAATGCGCCTCACCTGGGACGCAGACGGAGGGTCATCTAGAAATTATCCATGCCGTCACGGCTCATGGCAACAAAGAGAATTGGCGATGTAACCAGACCATTTCACCAAGTGAGAGTTTGTAGTTCAGAGCGGGCTAGTGCAGCAAAACGCTCTCCAGAGCCGTATACGTCGTCTTTCCATCGCCCCCCAAGGCCACAATTCTAATTGTCAAGCTACCTTTGGCAGCAGCTAGGAAGGGTTTTGAGGAGACCTCAATGGTTCCCGAAGTGAATGTGTACTGGTCCGCGCTCGCCACAAGTTCCGCAATATCGAAGCTTTCGTCCGCCTTCGGGTAAACACGTACAGTGCTGACTCTTGAGTTCACAACCTCCAAGCTGATCAGCCTACCGTCTGTCGTTGAGTGTTGGTAGTCCAGCATTACCCCATCTTGCTGAAGTACCTCTTCTCTAGGCGCACCAAGACCCTCCGTTACCTGTTCCTCACTCATCCCCACGAGGCGATCATACTTGTGCCAGCTCAAAATCTCTTGCAAAGTCAGGCGACGAACCGGAAGCTTGTGCTCTTGCTTCTTGTCACCTGTTGGGGGACTTGGAGTACGTGGGCTGGCTCGGTAGCCACAGCCTAACAGAACGATCAAACACACGCAGAAGCCATTCACACGGCGAATCATCTGCTGCCATCGGAGGTGTGCAGAAAGCATTTGGGCCTCACAAAGAAGGCTTGCGGCAGCCCTGTGGAAGCTCGGGGCTGAGTGCGGGCAACAGGTGGCATTGTACGCCGCTCGTACGGAAGCCGGTCCTTGGCTGGGAGCTGTGAACGCGTCCCATCGAGAGATCGGAGGTGGGTGTCTGGGGAAGCGGACTAAGAAATCCCTAGGCGGATTTTCTTTGCGAGTCCACAGGCCGCATGGAAGCGTCCCGATCTGCCCTGAACAAGGATGGTGAACCGCTGGTTTGGTTTGTGCGGAGAGAGGTGAGGCTCGGATCGATGCCGAGCCTCGTCTTCAAATCAGTTGCAGGTGATGCTTGGGTTATCTTTTGCCAAATCAAGGCAGGCTTTGTGCTGCTTCGCTTTCTTGGCAGCGTCCGCCAGAGAGTCGCTGGCGGTGGGAACGGGGGCTACGGCTGACACCGGAGTGGTTTGTACCTGTGCCGGGGTAGCGACTGCGGGTGTGACTTGGATTGCTGGCGTGGCTAGCACCGCAGGCTGCACCGTTGGTGCCTGCGAAACGGGAGTTGCCGGAGAGTTTTGGACGTTGAGACGCCCGTGAGCTTGCCAGTCCGCCACGATCAAGTTACAGGCATCCTTTGAGGCATTTCCGACGGTATGCGTGGCTTTGCTGCCTAGGATGTCACCGGCCTTGTTGGCGACTTGGATTTGGTTATTGGAGCGGAGCAGGCCCCGATTTTGCTTGGACTCGCGATTCAGCATCACGATGTAGTCGGCATTCGACTGATTGATGGTGACGGTCACGCCCCCGCAGTCTCTCTGAAAATCCTTCGTGACCTCCATGCTCTCGTCGTGTGCGTCAATCGTAGACTTCGAGCCCCATGCTCCCCAATGGTGTCCACCCCCACCACTTCCGTTGGAGCTGACGTTCTCCGAACCTTTCCCTTGAACGAAAACACGAGGTTTGTCCTGAGCGTTTGCGGACAACGTAACTGCGGCAAGCAGGAGTAGCCAAACTGATTTCATGGGTTGCTCTTCTTTCCTTCTCCGGACGACTAGTTGCAAGAATCGCAAAGGTACTCGTGGAGTATCGCGAGCACGGTGAGAGAGGGCAAGTAACCACGGTAACGGAGGGTGGAAGGCAATCCGGAAGGGTCGCACGGGAACGGGAAAACATGTGGCTTGCTTCCCCGCGCTGCTCCTACGGTCCCACTGAAAGAGGGGACCCCTTTTCCGTTTCCGGTCCTATGAGAAAAATGGGACGTTACGAAAGCTAGAATGTTGGGGTCGGATTTTGTACCCGAGAAGCCACGACCGGGAGAGGAAATGCAGATGCTAGAGCCCATCGCGGAGGGCCGTAACTCGTGGTGGGTAGCAGTACGCTAGGTGTCCTAGGTATCGGCAAATTCTGGCCATCTACATATTTTCCTGTATTTCAATACGGCGATAGTCGCGGTAACTTCTCGTTGGTACAAGAGTGTTTGTCCCCGTGTCGGAACCCTTCCACCGATACGGGGTTTTTTCTCTGCAGGTCCTCCGTGACCAAGCGAATCCTAATTGCAGATGACCACGAATCGATGCTGCGAGGTCTTCGGGTATTGCTGGGGGCCAATCCCGCCCGGAAGATCTGTGGGGACGCGCCCGTCGATGGGAAAGAAGCGGGTCGCAAGGGCCACCGAGCTGCGCCCTGATCTGATAATTCTGGACGTGGTCATGCCGCGCATGGACGGGCTAGGCGCAGCGCAGGCTATCAACAAGCTTCCAACGACGGTGCCTATTGTGCTGAACCCGTTCTGCGGGACCCCCGAAGTCAAGCTGGCAGCGAACAGGCTTGGAACCTGCAGAGTAGTGGACAAGACGAAACCCGGCTCTTTGATTTCGGTTGTCGAAAAATTGCTGAGCACTGCTTAGTCGTGCGATGAAGTCCCCGACGCGGTGAGGGATTCCGGTTGTTGGAGGAAGGCTGAAGCGCTAGTTCTCTCTTCGGATGTCGGAATTGATAGCGAGTGGTCAGTCGCCGGGGCGCTGTGAGGCGAACGATTTCCCCCGCCCGCTGCTGAAGTCTTTTGGAGGTCTTTCTCCCTCGCGGCTTGCTCGCACAGGTCCTGCAAGTGTTCCTTCCCTTGTGGACAACGATCCGCCTAGAACGTCCAGAGCTGCGGAAGCTGGCTGACCGCTGGAAAGAGAGTGGCGAAGAGCTGGATATACGCTCAGCGGAACCAGAGAAAACGATACGCTTATCAAGCACCGTTCCATTTTGAGATTAAGGCCCGCTAGTGGTGTCAGAGATTCACGCCGTGGCACCCTTCTCCGTTACCGTGACGAACACCCCAAGCACGTATTCGTTGAGCTGATCGGCAAGCTTCTTGGCCTGCTCCACCCGTGTTCCTCCTAGCAAGTCAAATCCCACCACGGAATTCCTTAGAGATGGAATGGTCTGATGAAGAACTTGAACCACCACCACCACTTTTCCGTCCGGGGTTTGCTGAACCACGAACTGACAGTTGCTGCGTTCAGTGTTTGGCTGTGACATGTCGCGGAGCATAGCTCAATCGGGACCGTGGCTGCAACTTGAAGTCTCGGGCTACTCGGGTTTGCGTGACGAGATTTGGGTCTGCTCCTGCCTAATTTAACGACGATCACTTCGCAAATCGCAGTCGCACACCCGCTCTGATGCAGCTGGCCGTCATGTCACCTTCGCTGTGAAATCCCCAGTCACTGCCGCTAGCGTCCTCCCGGAATTTCACTAAGTCTCATAAGGGCGTCGCGGTAATTGCGCCGAGCAGTGGACACCGCCTCGTATTGACGAGAGAAGGATTCAGGGCTCAAAGTGCGCTGTCATATGGGGCCAGGTGCGGCTCTGATAGGTGGCTGGTCCCGCAGCAGTTGACAAGACTGCCACCGAAAATTCTGGCCCAAAGTGAGTCGGTTATTTCTGCCAGGTCCAACCCGCGCGGTGGATTTCTACAGGGAAACTTCGGGGACACGAACAACTCTCGGGTCTCTGAACCGTTGACCCCGCATTCCTGAGCATTCCCCAACGTTCTCGCTAACTATCTGATTCTTATGGTGCTCTAGTTTCCCCACGGTGGAAGTCATCGATTCGAATCCCATAGCGCCCACCAATTCATAGCGAAATCTTCCAGCGTAATTCTGGCCGGAGTTCTTCCCAGACGCACCTGGCGAGCTTGCCCGCAGGTCCTTGCTTGCCAATGGAGGCGCCCCCCAATCCAATTTCGCCCCTGATGTACTCTTGATGGATGAGCCCGGGATCCCACCGTAAAGACACGAAGGAGACGGTGACGGCAATTCTCACCGACAGCCATTTTTGGATACCTGCAATCGTGTTGTCGCTCGGCGTCTGCGTGCTCATGTATCTCCGATAAGGAAAATCTCTTGCCCGTGGGTAAACCGCATGGCGGCAGCCGAAACTCGATGCACGGCTTGGGGGTCGCGTGTGGTCTGGCGGCCGGCGTGTGGCTGGGCGGTGCCGAGGCTCCCACCAAGCTGGTCAGCGTGGGTTTTTCTCCGTTCGCCATCTCTCTCTGCATGGTGATGGGCGTCTTCGTCGCTCGCTGGACGGTGCCAACGCTATTCAAAGGCACAGACTTCATCTTTGCGGACATCTTCGAAAAACGGCACTTGATTGTCTGGGCCATACTCGCCGGCGCATTGTGGGCGGTCGCCAACACCCTTACTGTTTTTGCCATCAGGAATGTAGGCCTGGCCATAGCTTTTCCTCTCTGGAATACGAATTCCCTGGTGGGGCTGTTCTGGGGCTGGCTGCTTTTTCATGAGCTGCGAGGCGGAGGAACTCGGAACTGGGCCAAGGTGCTGGGCGGCGCAATCGCCATCGTGGCAGCCGCCATCATGCTGGGCTTTGCGTCCATGCATGGATCAGCCGCGACCCACGAGCGCGCCGTCTCCGGCGTGGTTGCCGCCTTCGGCGCCAGCCTGATGTGGGGAACCATGTACGTGCCGTATCGCAAGGCGTACTTGAGCGGAATGAATCCACTTTCCTTCGTGACGGTTTTCACTTTCGGTGAATTGGGGACGATGGCGTTCCTGGCGGT
>Ga0210408_10000154_pt1 | contig 108541 bp, 88 predicted proteins | sample IncBWH4MmetaG_FD_155471 | JGI IMG/M metagenome (GOLD analysis project Ga0210408, IMG submission 155471) | Forest soil microbial communities from Barre Woods Harvard Forest LTER site, Petersham, Massachusetts, United States - Inc-BW-H-4-M | ecosystem: Environmental > Terrestrial > Soil >...
GCAACGCCGCGCACACGCAGCGCCAGCTCGACGTGTTCGGCGAGACCATGGACGTGGCTTACCAGGCGCGGCGCAACGGGCTTTCGACCCAGGAATCGGGCTGGGACATCCAGCTGAAATTTCTCGAACATCTCGCCGAGATCTGGCGCGAGCCGGACCAGGGCATTTGGGAAATGCGCGGGCCGCCGCAGCATTTCACCTATTCCAAGGCCATGGCCTGGGTGGCGTTCGATCGCGGCATCAAGAGCATCGAGACGTTCGGGCTCGACGGGCCGCTCGACGAATGGCTCAAGTTGCGCGACGAGATTTTCGCCGAGGTCTGCGAGCGCGGTTTCGACGAGAAACACGGGACATTCGTGCAGGCCTATGGCTCCGACCAGCTCGACGCCAACCTGTTGCTGTTGCCCTGCATCGGCTTTTTACCGGTCACCGACCGGCGCATCGCCAATACCGTCGCGGCGATCGAACGGCAACTCGTTCGCGACGGCTTCGTCATGCGCTACAGCACCGAGCAGGTCGACGATGCCTTGCCGCCGGGCGAAGGCGTATTCCTCGCCTGCAGCTTTTGGCTGGTCGATGTTTATGTCCTGCAGGAGCGCTACGACGATGCCGAGCGGCTGTTCCGCCGCCTCGTCGGTCTGTGCAACGACGTCGGCCTGTTGAGCGAGGAATACGATCCGCGCGCCGAACGCCAGCTCGGCAACTTCCCGCAGGCCTTCTCGCATCTGGCGCTGATCAACAGCGCTTATAATCTGACGCGCGAGCGGAACCCGGTGCAGCAGCGCGCCCAGGACGAGATCGCGCCGCCAAAAGAGGTCGCGACGGTCACGGAGTGATGGAGTCGCCGCGGGGCCTTACAGCAGCGTCACGTCGCCGGCTTTTTTCTTGTGCAGCTCGGCACGCCGGCGCTGGTTCTGTACGAACGCCTGCGGCGGGTTCGCCTGGTTCGTGCGCAGCACGATGCGCGAGACGTGCTCATAAAGCGCCTTCGGCGAAACCGGCTTGACCAACAGCTCGTTGGCCCCGGACTCGTTGACCGCCAGCGTCGCGGTCTTGGTCAAATAGCCCGACAGCACGATGATCGGAATCCGGCTGGTCGTCGCGCTCGGCGCTTTCACCATCTTGATGAATCTCAGTCCGTCGAAATCGGGCATGATCAGATCGGTGATGATGATGTTCGGCATCGTAGCGCGCGCGAGCTCGAGCGCTTCGGCGCCGCTTGCGGATTCGTAAACCTCGCGGCTGCCGAAGCCGTGCAGCATCGATCGCACCAGGCGGCGCGTGAACGGCTGATCGTCGACGATCAGGAAACTGATCAAGGCAAAATCCAGCGGGAACGAATGCCCGCCGGCCGAGGGTTGCGTGCTTCGCGCAGCCGCCACGTCAGTGCTTCTGGCTCATGCGGATTTGGCCCCGCCGACGGCGGAGGCCCGCCTGGCGGCGCCGGCGAGATCATCGACGATTTGCGCGATCAGGTCCGCGGCGGCGGCAAGAGCGCCGCGCAGGCGATCTTTGCCGGCGTTGTCCGGCCAATCCGGCAGAGCCATTTCCTGTTGTCGCAGAATGTCCGTCACGCTCTGCAATTTGGCAAAGACGTTGCAAGCGTCGGCGTCGTCCAATTGCGGCTGCAGGGTGCGCGTCACGAACAGCAGAATCTCGCTGTCCGACAGTCTGCGAACCGGCTCGCGGCCGAGGTCGCTTTTCTTCGCCGTCTTCGCCATGCACCGTCCCCTGGCCCCGCCCGGTGGTTGGCCGCCGCGTTGTGTGCCGCCCGCCGTCTCCCGTGCTGCAAGCCATACAGCAAAGTACGTACTGGAAAGCTGAGAACACGGCTTGGCGCTGTCAGAGATTGCCTGACGTCTTAACGAAGCCGTTACCGTGTTAGAGCATGATCCGGAAAAGTGGATGCCGGTTTTCCGAAAAGATCATGCTCCAACGTCTAGTGGATCAGAAATCCAGCCAGCCTTGGCCGGAGGCGTAGCGGACCAATTCGGCGCGAGTCTTCAGCCCGAGCTTTTCCAGGCCGCGCGCCTTGTAGGTCTCGATCGATTTGACGCCGACGTCGAGGCGCGAGGCGATTTCCTTGTTGGTGAAGCCCAGCGCCGCCATCTTCAACACGTCGGCCTCGCGGTCGGTCAATGCCGGCGCGACGCCTTTGCGCGCCGCCAGCCGCTTGTTGATCTGCTTGTTCTCGAACACCCGGCCGACGATCGCCGGATCGATGTAGAGGCCGCCGACCATCACGGCGCGGATGGCCTGGACCAGATTTTCCACGGCCGAGCGCTTGAGCACGTAACCGCGCACGCCGGCCTCCAGCGCCTGGTTGAGGTAGGCGCGGTCCTCATGCAGCGTGAGCACCAGGAGCCGCAGCGCCGGCATTTCGCCGGCCAGGCGGCGGCTGAGCACGATGCCGTTGAGCTCGGGCATCGATATGTCGAGCACGGCGACGTCGGGGCGCTGCTCGCGAACGATCTTAAGCGCGCTGAGTCCGCTCGCCGCCTCGCCGACCAGCTCGAAATCCGGCTCCGCGCGGATGAGATTGCGCAAGCCATCGAGCACGATGGGATGGTCGTCGGCGAGCACGATGCGGATTTTCTCGGTCACGCCGCCGACCTTTGCCCGTCGAGCGCGATGCGGGCGAAAATCGTGGTGCCGGCGCCGATCGCGGATTCGATTTCAAGCGTTCCGCCGATCAGTAGCAAGCGCCCGCGCATGCCGTCGAGTCCCAGGCCGCGATAGCCGCCGGGTTTTGCCGCCATGGCGCCGACGTCGAAACCGCAGCCGTTGTCCTCGATGGTCACCTGCAAGGTCGCCCCGACGCGGCGGATGACGACGCTGACGTCGGACGGTTGCTGGGCGTGCTTGAGGATATTGGTCAGGCCCTCCTGCACGATGCGATAGACGGTGGTGCCGATCTCGCTCGGCACCTCGTCGAGGTTCGGATCGTCGCAGTGAAAATCGACCTCGGTGCCGCAGCGTTCGCCCCAATCGGCGATGTAGCTCGCCAGCGCTTTGCGCAAACCCAGCTCGTCGATCGCCGGCGGCCGCAATTCCCAGGCGATGCGATGCAGCGTCTTGCCGAGCTCCTCCATTTTCTTGCGCACCAGGTGCAGGCGCTCGCGCGCCGGGCCGTCGATCAGCGAATCGATCTCGTTGAGCTCCAGGATCGCCGCGATCAGGTCCTGGCCGGCCTGGTCGTGAAGCTCGTAGGACAGCCGCAGGCGCTCCCTTTCCTCGACGATCGACAGGTGCCGGCGCAGGCCGACCACCAGATGGGACTTTGTCTCGCTTTCCCTCTGCAATTGCGCGTTGGCGAGCGACAGATCGCCGAGCAGGCGGTCGCGCTCGGTCAGAAGGGCGGCGATCGGCAGACACCACAGCGAGCTGAAGGCCAGCAGCACCTGCATCGCCAGGACCCGCTCCGAGGAATCCGATCGCGACAGAATGGGTTCGCCGATGTTGAAGATAACGAAGCTCGAGGTGAAAAGCGCGGTCAGGAGATTAGCCGTGGTGGCGCCGAACATGCCGAACCGCAACGTCGAAAACAGAATCGCCGGCACCATGAGGAAGATGAAGGGACGGAAATAGGCGCCGCCAACGCCAACGGCGATGACGACTGCAAAAATCGCCGCCGCCTCGGCGAGCCGCTGCCGCACCCGCAGCTCATGCCACTCCCGCGACGTGACGCTGATGAGAAACGGCGCCACGACAATCATGCCCAAGGCATGGGCCGGATAGGCTTGGAGCCAGATCGTGCGCCACGGAATTCCGTGCGCCGCGCCGATCACCATCGCGTTGACCGCATTGCTGCCGGCCGGCGCCACGACGCCGGCGATAGCCATGAAGATGAGCAGATTTTTGAAGCTCGTGAGATTGGCGGCGTTGATGTGCAAGGCCGAGAGGAAAGCCAGGGTTACCGCGACTTCGAAAATATTGGCCACGCCGAAGATCGCGGAAGACGCCGCGCTATCGCCTATGGCGACGTTGGCGAGCGCAATGGCACAGATGCCGCCAATAATGATCGAGCCGTAATTGCGCAGATTGCGGCGGTGACGGAGCAGCGCGACCAGGACGATGGCGTTCGCGGGCCAAATCGTTGCGGTAAAATTCGCGCTGAGCAAAAATTCGAGGGTCAGCAACGTGACCGTGAAAATCCCAACCGGCAGCAACACGTGCCCGGCGAGGGAGAGATCCGGCAATGGCGCGGAGGGCGCGTCGGAACGAGCCGCACCAGTTTCCGATATGCGCAGCCGCTCCGGTCCGGCCGGCGGCCGGCCGTGCACGGCAGCGGCGAAAATATTGGAAAACCCCGTTCTATCCGGCATCTATCGGTCGGCTGCCGCGGTTGCACTGGCCAGCAGCCCATAAAGAACCAAATGGGCGAATCAGGCCATCCCGGGCGCGGATATTCTCACGAAGACGCCGCCGAGGGATAGCGATTATCGGCGCTGTGTCGTTTGCCGGCGGCATCAGATGGTGAAGTTCACCGTGAAGGAATTGCCGATCGGATCGGTCGGCATCGACGTCGCCTTACCTGTCGGGTCTTTCATGATGATCCCATTCGGGGCGCGTGACAGCTTCGGATTGATGTTATTGACGCTGATCGCGCTGAACGTGGTCGAGCCGTAATTGGGCATCGAGGCGAACCCGGGCGATGAGGATCCGCAATCTTTGATGCACGGACCCTCCATGATCCATTCGACGGAGGTCAGGCTCGAGGCGTATTGCAGCGTTATCGTGTACGGCTGCGGCCATTTGCCCGCATTGGTCAGTGTAAGGACCCAAGTCGATAGTCCGTACGGCGCGCATGCCGCGGTGCATTGAATCGTGGCGGTGATGGTGTCGCCCGGCTTGACCGGATATTGCTTGCGGCTGATGGGAATCTCGGCCGCCGGGAGAACCTCGTACCAGGCGAAATATTCGGTCTCGCCGTTCGGCGCGGCCGCTTGCATGGTGCCGATTTGAATGAGCGTCTCGTCGCCGTCCTGGCCGCCGATGCCGATCCAGGTCGAGGAGGCCTCGACGCCGGGCGAGTTCGAATAGGATTGATACGACACCGAAGGCACGGTCCAGGTGCCTTGCACGATGGTATAAGTGCCGCCGCCGTTTATGCCGTAGCCTGACCAATTGTTCGACACGGTCTCGTTGCTCGGCCCTGAGAGCGGCATGCCCTTGGCGTCGCGCCAGCGATACAGCCGGGATTGCGTGCTTTGCGCTATCGAGCGCAAATCCGTCACGGCGCCTTTGACGGCGATCGTGTCCGTCCAAGGTCCCGCCACCCAGGCCAGAATCATGGCCGGTACGGAAAATCGCATGAGAAATGTAAGCAAACGCGAGCGAGCTCTCGCGTCAATCTTGCCGTGCCGCATTCACCCTCTCACCCACGCCCCTTATACGTGCATCTTGCCACGGAGCTGCGGCTAGAAAAAGCCCACGGATTCGCAGCCGGTGCCGGCCCTAAAACTGCCCTTGGCGCGGCGCCCCGGAATATCGATGACATGCATGGAGCCGTCGCCCTGGCAGGCGACGAACAACTCGTCGCCGCGGAACGCCATGTCCATCGGCTGCGAGCCGACCTTGATCGCGGTCTGCTCGCGAAATGTCGGATCGATCAGGCTCACCATGTCGCTGTTGAGGCTGGTGACGCCGATCAGGCTGTTGTCCGGCGCGTAGCGCGCGATCTGCGCCGCCTTCGGCACGTCCTTGAGCACGATCTCGTCGCGCACCGCCCCGGCTTCGGTATCGATCAGGAATAATGTCGGCTGCGCGTCGTCGACAGCGACCACGGTGCGGCCGTCGGCCGAGATGGCGATGCCGGCGAGCGGCCGCGGCGTCTTGATCTTGCCGAGGAGCTTTCGCTTCGGCAGGTCGATCACCGACACGGTGCCGTCCTCCTCGTTCTCGGTGTAGAGGCGCTCGCCGTCCGGCGCGATGATTAGCCGGTGGCCGTTGGTCGAGCCGGAGTCGATGGCGTCCACCACCTTGTTGGTGCTGCGATCGACCATCGCCACCACCGCGCTGTTCTCGCAAGTGATGTAGATCAGCCCGTCGGGCCCGAGTTTTAGCGTGTGCGGGGCGATATAGGGCCGCAGGTCGATGGTGGCGACATGGGCGCGCTGGTGCAGATCGAACACGCAGAGCAGATGCTGCGGGTTGGGATTGCGGCCATGGATGCCGTCGCCGAAGATCGGCACATAGGCCATGCCGGTTTCCGGCACCACCAGGAGCTCGTGCACGGTGCGCGGAAAGCCGTCGATCACCACCTCGGTCGCGTAGGTCGCGGGATTGAGGAACAGCACCTTGCCGCCCATCTTATCGACTGCGATCATTCCGTGTTCGGCGTCAGCCATCGTCTCTACCCTTGCGTCCGGTGGTAAGTTTACCGCGTCATGCTCGCGCTTGTCGTGGGCAAAACTGGGAGGAAAACCATGACCGCTGTGGCGTCACGCAACATCAAATTCCTCAGCCACAGCGACCAGGGCGGCCGCGGCGACGGCGTCCAGGTCATGGTCAATCGCGGCCACGCCTATATCGGCCACGGATTTTCCAACGGCATCACCGTCATCGACGTGCGCGATGCAAAAAATCCGAAGACGGTCAATTTCCTGGCCTGCCCGCCGAATACGCGGGCGCACCATATCCAGACCCACGGCGACCTGTTGCTGGCGGTCAACGGCCCGAGCGTGTGGACCATGCAGGTGAGCCAGGAGGCCTATTTCGCCGGCACCTCGGGTGACGCGCTCAAAGGCCAGCAGTTCACCAGCGGACTGCGCGTCTACGATCTGGCGAAGCCGGAAGCGCCGCGCGAGATCGCGTTCCTGCCGCTCGGCGGCTTGGGGCCGCATCGCATCTGGTATGTCGGCGAGCGCTACGCCTATGTCTCGGTGCATCTGCCGGAATTTTCCGACCATATCATGGTCATCGTCGACATGAAGGAGCCGACCAAGCCGGAAGTGGTCGGCAAATTCTGGCTGCCGGGCATGTGGACCGGCGGCGGCGAGACGCCGACCTGGCCGAAGGGCCGGCGCTACGCGCTGCATCACGGGCTGGTCGTCGGCAATCTTGCCTATACGGCGTGGCGCGACGGCGGGCTGGCCATCGTCGACGTCGGCGATCCGGCAAAACCAAAACTCGTCTGCCACCGCAATTGGGATCCGCCGTTCGGCGGCGGCACCCATTCGCCGCTGCCGCTGCCGGACCGCAACCTTCTGGTCGTCGCCGACGAGGCGAACTTCGCCAATTGCAGCCTGGGCCTGCGCTATATCTGGATGCTCGACGTGCGCGTGCCGGCCAATCCGGTGAGCATCGCCACCATGCCGGTGCCCGACGAGTTCGACTATTGCAAGAAGGGCGGCCATTTCGGCCCGCATAATCTGTGGGAGAACCGGCCCGGCGCGTTCCAGAGCTCGCGCTTGATTTTCGCCACCCTGCACAATGCCGGCGTGCGCGCCTACGACATCGCCAATCCGTTCCAGCCGCGCGAGGTCGGCTATTTCGTGCCGCCGCCGCCCGAGCGCATGTTCGATCCGCGGCCGAACCGGCCGCAAGTGATCCAGTCGTGCGATTGCTTCGTCGATGCGGAAGCGCGGATGTACGTCACCGATTCCAACGCCGGTTTGTACATTTTGCAGTTCGAAGGGGCGTGACGCGGCTGCTGCGGGTCCTGATGTAAACCCATTAAATGTGCGCCGAGAAAGCGGCCTTGATCGCCAACACGAACAAAGAGCATCCAAGCGATCAAGGCCGCCATCCCGATCGGTCTCCGTCTCCATCAGCCGCAGTTCCATGACGCCGACACCACATTGACAGTGGCAGCCGGCCCTACCACAGTACGCCGCTCAGAGCCGCTCAAGCGGCCTTAAGGGGAGGGGATGGACATGGCGCAGACAATCGAAGCCTTCGTCGGCAACGCGTTGGATGAAGCGAAAATCTCGCGGCTTCACGTCAAGGTCATTGCGCTGATCGCCGGCGGATATTTCTTCGACGTCATCGATTTCACCGTGTTCGGCTCGCTGGTGCCGTTCCTGCTGCAATCGAAATTCGCGACCGGGGCCGAAGTGGCGGCGATCGGTAGCGCCACCATTTTCGGCATGTGCATCGGCACCGCCGGCCAGGGCGAATTCAGCGACCGGTTCGGCCGGCGCTTCATTTATCAGTTCAACCTGCTGCTGTTCGGCGTCTTCACCCTCCTCGGCGCGTTCGCGCCGAACGTCACGGTGCTGATCCTCTGCCGCTTCATCGCCGGGCTCGGCTTGGGCGCCGAGCAGCCGCTCGCCTTCGCCTATGCGGGCGAATATTCGCCGAAACGCATCCGCGGCCGCATCCTGGCCATCGTGCATTTCATCGGCGGCGCCTGCGTGTGGCCGATCGGCACCGCCTTGGTGCTGCTGCTCGGCAGCACCGTTTCGACGCCCGACTATGTCTGGCGCGCCGTCTGGATCGTGGCCGGCGTCGGCGCGCTGATCATCTGGGTGTTCCGCTTCACATTGCCGGAATCGCCGCGCTATCTGGCGACGCATGGTCGCGGCGACGACGCGATAAAAGTTCTCGAACGCCTCGGCATCAAAGGTCCGACCGAGCCGCTGTCGAGCGACGCCGCGAGCGACACCAAGAGCGACCCGATCGGCGTCGTCTTGCGTATGTTTCCGACCCGCGTCGTCGCCGGCATGATCTGCTTCACGGCGTTCTTCGGCGTCGCCATCGGGCTCGGCGCCTGGCTGCCGAACATGATGAACGCCAAGGGCTTCTCCATCACCAAGTCGCTGCAATACACCCTGGTGATGAATTTCGCCGTGCCGACCGCCAGCATCTTCATGATGTACGCGCTCGACAAATACGGCCGCAAGATCACCTCGGTCTGCGCCTTCGTCGCCGCCGGGTTGATGGCGATGGTGTTCGCCAATGCCGGCACGCCCACGGAGCTGATGGTCGCCGGCTTCATCATGGTGTTCTTCGTCCAGGTCGCCGGCAACGCGATGCAGATCTTCACCTCAGAGGTGTTCCCGACCAACGCGCGAGCCTCGGGCTTCGGCCTGGCCTCCGGCGTCGGCCGGCTCGCCACCGCGTTCATCCTGCCGACGATTCTATGGGTGCAGAACGGCTGGGGCCTGACCACCGTGTTCGTCTGCCTGGCGATCCTGCTGCTGATCGCCGCCGTGTCGGTGACCCAACTCGGTCCCGAAGCGCGGCAGAAGAGCCTCGACGAGATCGCGCCGCCGACCGGATGACGCGCGTCGCCTGGCTGGTAACGGTCGTCCTTTGCTTCGCTATCGCCGCGCCGGCCGTTGCACAAACGGCCGGCGCGCCGCATTGGCGCACCTATCAAAACGACCGCTACGGCACGACGATCGACTATCCGGATTCTTTCAAAGCCGAGCCGCCGCCGGACAACAATGACGGCCGGCGCTTCAAGAGCGCCGACGGCGCGGAATTCGCGGTCTTTGCTTCCTACGGGGCGCTCGATTTCGACCTGGCCGGATATCAGAAATACATCTTGGAGAAACTCGGTCCCGGCAAGGCCGTCACTTATCAGGCCCACGGCGAGGATTGGTTCGTCATCTCCGGCACCGAAGGCGACGGCATCTTCTACGAGCGGTATAGGCTGTCGCACGGCAGGGGGATGGCAGAGGGTTTTGTCGAGGGTTTTGTGATGTCCTATCCGGCCGCGCTCAAGCCGATCTACGATCCGATCGTGGCGCGGATGGCGAAATCATTTCGCTCCGGGACTGGCTTTCAAGCGCCGAAGCGCTGACGCTCTCGACAAGCGTCGCTCAGCCGCGCCAATAGCGGTCTTCCCAGCTGCGCGACAGCCGCATCGCCGAGAGGATCAGTCCCGCCATCGAATAGGTCTGCGGGAAATTGCCCCACAGCGCGCCGGTCTGCGGGTCGACGTCCTCGGACAACAGGCCGTAGCGATTGCGATGATTGAGCGCGTCGTTGAACAGGTCTTTGGCCGCGTCGCGCCGGCCGAGCGACCATAGCGCGTCGATCAGCCAGAACCGGCAGATCAGGAACGCAGTGACCGGCAGGCCGAAGTCGTCGGCATTGGCGTAGCGCATGACGTGCTTCTCGCGCATCAATTCGCGCTCCATGGCGGCGACCGTCGAGGCGAAGCGCGGGTCGTCGACCTCGACGACGCCGAGATCGGCCAAGAGCAGCACGCTGGCGTCGAGATCGTCGGAGCCGAAGGCGGCGGTGAACGCGCCGCGCTTCTCGTTCCAGGCGCCGTCGATCAAGGCGGCGTGAATCGGCTCGGCGATCGAATTCCAATATTTGGCGCGATCGTTCAGCCCGATGCGGTTGGCGATCGCCGCCAGCCGCTGACAGCCGGCCCAGCACATCGCCGCCGAATGGGTGTGGATGCGCGAGCGGCCGCGATATTCCCAGATGCCGGCGTCGGGCTCGAGCGCCTTCTGGGCAGCGCGGTCACCGAGGGTTTCAAGCAGATGAAACAGGCCCTCGTCGCCCGGCCGCGGCAGGCGGCGGTCGAAGAACATCGGCATGGCGGCGAGAATGACGCTGCCATAGGTGTCATGCTGATTTTGATCGACTGCCGCATTGCCGATGCGCACCGGGCCGTCGCCGCGATAGCCTTCGAGGTCGGGCGCGGTCCGCTCGGCGATGCCGGTCGTCTGCACGACGCTGTAGACCGGACGCAACTCATGGTCCGACTTCGATGCGATCGACAGCGTGAACGAAATGAACTCCTCCATGGTGCGCGTGGCGCCGATGCGGTTGAGCGCCTGGACGACGAAATAAGCGTCGCGCAGCCAGCAAAAGCGGTAATCCCAGGTGCGGCCCGACGACGGCGCCTCGGGGATCGAGGTGGTGTGCGCGGCGATGATGCCGCCGGTCTCGTCGAAATTGGACAGTTTCAGCGTGATTGCGGCGCGGATGATCGCTTCCTGCCAGTCGTACGAGATCGACAGGCGGCGCACCCATTCCATCCAATAATCGTGGGTGCGCTCGGCAAATTCCCGGCAGGTCTGTTGCAGATCGCCGGAATACGGCTCGTCGGGGCCGAACACCAAATGCAACGGCCGGGTCAGCACGAACGGAGATTCGCTTTCGATCAGCGACAGCGGCGCGTCGGTGGTCAAGCGGATCACGGTCGAGTCGGTGGAATAGCGGATGTGATTGCTGCCGAGCGAACGATTGGGCAGCGGCTTGCCGTAGTCGCAGGTCGGCCGCATCCGGATGGTGACGCGCGGCAGGCCGGCAATCGGCTCGATGATGCGGAACAATTGCGGCGGCCGGAACACGCGGCCGAATTGGCGAAAACGCGGCGCGAAATCGGTGATCTTCACCTTGCCGCCGTTCCGGTCGGTCAGCACGGTCGAGACGATCGCGGTGTTGCGGGCGTATTCCGACTGGTATTCCGCCATGTCGTCGAGCAAGACGTCGGAAAATCCCTTCTCCTCCTTGCCGGAGACCAGCCGGCAGAAGATCGGATCGCCGTCGAAGCGGGGATAGCACCACCAGACGATGCGCGATTCCGGATCGACCAATGCGGCCGTGCGGCCGTTGCCGATGACGGCGAGATCGAGCCCGTGATCTTTCATTCTGCCGCGCCCGTGGCTTCGGCCGCGATGCGCTCGAGCCAGGCGCGCACGGATTCCGGCCTGTCGAAATGGCCGTTGGTGTCGGCAATGATGCGGCCGACGGAAAAGCCCAAGCCGCCGAATTTCGCGATGGTGCCGAACACCGGCTCGTCGGTGACGTCGTCGCCGATGAAGATCGGATTGCGGTCGGCGAACGGCCGAAAGCCCATCAGCTCGCACACCGCGTCGGCTTTGTTGATGCCGGCCGGCTTGATCTCGACCACCAGTTTGCCGGGCAGGATCTCGACCGAGCCCGGCGGCGCGGCGGCGCAAATCGCCTCGACCGCCGCGCGCACTTCGTCTTCCTTGTCCGGCGCCAGGCGATAGTGAATCGCCAGCGAGTAACCCTTGTTCTCGGCGAGGATGCCCGGGCCGATCTCGGTGACGCTGGCGAGCTTGCGCTTCAAAGCTGCGCTCAGCGGCCCCGCGCGCATGATCGGCTCGCCGTCGGCCGTGGCGCGCAACTCGGCGCCATGGCCGCCGATCGCGGCAAGCTGCAAGGGCGAGAAGATCAGGTCGATGTCGGCAAGCGAACGGCCCGAGACCAGCGCCACCGCGCCGCCGGTCAGGTCGTCGAGCCGCGCCAAGGTGCGGCGCAGTCCCGGCGGCACCCAGACCTGCTGCGGCGATGGCGCCAGATCGAGGATGGTGCCGTCGATGTCGAGCAGGATCGCGCATTTGCGTAGCTCGGGACGGAGCGAAATGTCCGCAAGTTCCATGTCGAGATCCGAGATTTCCACGCTCATGTCCAAGTCCAAATCCGACATCTATGATTCAGTCGATGAAGGCAAGCGGCCGGCTCACCGTTTCGAGCGGCTTGCGTTCGGCGGCGACGCCCCAGCGCGCCGCGACGGCCGCAGCCGCGACCATCAGCATCGCGCCGAGAAGGTATCCCAAGGCGACGCTGCCGCGCGAGCCCGTCGAGATCAGCATGCCGAACAACAGCGGGCCGGCGACGCCGCCGATGCCGGTGCCGATGGCATAGAAGAAGGCGATGGCGAGGGCGCGAATCTCCAGCGGGAAAATCTCGCTCACCGTCAGATAGGCCGAGCTCGCCGCCGCCGAGGCGAAGAAGAATACGGTCATCCAGGTAGCGGTCAGGGACGTCGCGGTCAACAGGTTGCGGCTGAACAGATAGGCGGCGACGGCGAGCAAGAGGCCGGACAGCGCATAGGTCGATCCGATCATGATCTTGCGGCCGACGGTGTCGAACAGGCGGCCGAGCAGGATCGGCCCGAGCACGTTGCCCGCGGCGAACGGCAGGATGTACCAGCCGACCGCATCCGGCGGGATGCCGTAGAAGTCGGTCAGCACCAGCGCATAGGTGAAGAAGATCGCATTGTAGAAGAACGCCTGCGCGGCCATCAGAGTGAGCCCGACCAGGGTGCGCTGGCGATAGGTCACGAACAGGGTGCGGGCGACCTCGCGCAACGGCGTGTGATCGCGCATGCGCAAGCGAACTTTGGGAAGCTCCGGCGCGGGCGCATCGCTGCCGTGCGCAAATTGCGCTTCGATGCCGCGCACGACCGCAAGCGCTTCTTGCGGGAAGCCGTGCGTCACCAGCCAGCGGGGGCTTTCGGGAATCCACAGTCGCATGACGACGATAACGAGCCCTATTGTTGCGCCGATCAGGAACGCCAGCCGCCAGCCGATCGCCGGATCGATGAACGCCGGATCGAGCAGGACGAGCGAAATGCCCGCGCCCAGTGCCGCGCCAAGCCAGAAGCTGCCGTTGATGAGGAGGTCGGTCCAGCCGCGGAACCGTGCCGGAATAAGCTCCTGGATTGTCGAATTGATGGCAGTGTATTCGCCGCCGATGCCGGCGCCGGTGATAAAGCGGAACACGACGAAGCTCAAGGCATTCCACGACAGCCCGGTGGCCGCGGTCGCCAACAGATAAACCGCGAGCGTGATGGTAAAGAGCTTTTTGCGCCCCAGCCGATCGGTCAGCCAGCCGAAGAAGAACGCCCCGAGCACGGCGCCGGCGAGATAGCAGCTCCCCGCAAGCCCGACCTGCGCATTGCTCAACCCTAAGGCCGAGTTCTGCTTGAGCTCGCCGGCCAGCGCGCCCGCGAGCGTCACTTCGAGACCGTCCAGAATCCAGGTGATGCCGAGCGCCATGATCACCAAGAGGTGAAATCGCCCGAACGGCAAGGCGTCGAGGCGCGCCGGAATATCGGTGGCGATGACGGCACTCGATGGCCATTCGCCGGCAGGCTCAGGGACCCGATTCTGGCGCCCGGGAGGCGAGGCGGCGCGATCCTGAAAATCTCGATGCGGCAATAACTTGCCTGCGAAAATTGCCATGAAAAATTGCCATGTCTGAATGCCGCCAGGCCTGGGTTCCCGGCCACCAACGCCCGGTCGGGGTCGAGGGTTCCGGTTGCGGGAACTTAAGGCGCCCGCGCCGCCTTACCCGAATAGGTAATCCGCCATAGGGTACCGCTGGCGTCTTCGGAGACGAGGAGCGCGCCGTCCTTATCGACGGCGACGCCGACCGGCCGGCCCCAGACTGCCGAATCGCTGATCACGAAGCCGGTGGCGAAATCTTCGTATTCGCCCGTCGGCGCGCCGTCCCGCATCGGCACGCGGATGATCTTGTAGCCGGTGCGTTTGGAACGATTCCACGAGCCGTGCTCGGCGGCGAAAATGTTGCCGCGGTATTCGGCCGGAAATTGCGTCGCGTCATAGAACGTCATGCCGAGCGACGCCGAATGCGCCTGGATCAGCACGTCGGGAACGGCGATCTTGTCTTTGAGGTCCGGCCGCTCGCCGCGATGACGCGGGTCTTCGTGGGCGCCGATATAGTACCAGGGCCAGCCGTAAAACGCGCCGTCGCGCACGCGGGTGATGTAATCGGGCGGCACATTGTCGCCGAGGCCGTCGCGCTCGTTGGTCGAGCACCATAGCGCGCCGCTCGCCGCGGCGACCGCCATGCCGACGCAGTTGCGGATGCCGGTTGCGAAGACGCGGCCGTTCTTGCCGTCCGGATCGAAGGCGAGCACGTCGGCGCGCTCGGTCTCATTGCCCCACGTCGCGCCGAGCGGATGGCCGGACTGCCACGCCGGCAGCGCCGATGCGCTCAGCCTCTCCAGGCCTTCGCCGTCGTTCGAGGCGGAGCCGACCGACACATACATTGTCTTGCCGTCCGGCGCGAACACCACGTCGCGGGTGCTGTGGCCGCCGGCCGGCAGATGCGGCACCACGACCTCGGCCGGGCCGCGCGCGGCGACGTCGCCGTTGCGATAGGGGAAGCGCAGCACCGCGTCGGTATTGCCGACATAGACCCATCGCGGGTCGGCGCCCAAGGGATAGAACGCGATGCCGAACGGCCCGTGCAGTGCCGATGCGAACGTGCTTGCCGGCGTCGCGCCGCTGCCGCTCGGCCGCAGCACGCGGATGCGCCCCGCGCTGCTCTCGGCGACGAAGACGTCGCCATTGGGCGCCACGCGAATGAGGCGCGGCTCGCCGAGACCCGAGGCAAAAAGGTTGACTTCGAAGCCATTTGGGACGATTGGCTTTTGATCGGTGCGGCGCACTTCTCTGACGAAATTCCGCGCCGATTCGGCCAAGTTCGGCGCCGGCAAGTCTTGCGGTCTGATGATCCGGCGCACACCCGGATGATCGCCGTGCCAGTCGCCGAATGCGGCCGGGCCTTCGAGCAAACCCGCGCCGGTCTGGGCGAACAGCGGGACGGCCGCGAAGGCAATAATTGCGGCGAAGGTAACAATGGCGGACGCCGCCAGAAATTCACGAACGGGGTGCGGCATGCGTGCTCCGGGTTCGAAGGATCAACGAGCCGAGCTTAGTACGGTTTCACCGGTGATACGCCTTGATTGCTGAAGCTGCCACCCGACTGGAGATTCCGCGGCGTCTGCGCGCCATCGTGCGGGCGCGAGAATCGAGCCTGATCTTGCTGGCGGCCTTGGTCGGCGTGCTCGGGGGAGCGGTCGTGGCCGGCATGGGCATCGGCGTCGACATTCTCCATGAGGTGTTCTTCGACTTGGCGCCGGGCGAGCGGCTGTCGGGGCGGCTTTCGCTCGATCCGTGGCTGGCGGTTCTGATACCGCTCGGCGGCGGCATCCTGTTCGGTATCGCCAGCGAAGTGATCGCCCGCTGGCGGCCGGAGCGCGAGGTCGATCCGATCGAAGCCAATGCGCTGCATGGCGGCCGCATGTCGCTCATCGGCAGCATGATCGTCGCGGCGCAGACCATGTGGTCGAGCGGCGTCGGCGCTTCGGTTGGACTGGAAGCCGGCTACACCCAGATCGCCAGCGGCATCGCCTCGCGCATCGGCCACGCCTTTCGCCTGCGCCGCGGCGACCTGCGCATCCTGGTCGGTTGCGGCGCCGCCGCCGGCATCGCCGGCGCGTTCGGCGCGCCGCTGGCCGGCGCGTTCTACGGTTTTGAGCTGATCATCGGCAGCTATTCGCCGACCTCTCTGGCGCCGGTCGGTATCGCAGCCCTGATCGGGTTTTTGGTGGCCAACCATTTTTCGCCGGCCGAGATCGGTGTCGTCGCGCCCGACAAGACGACGATCGCCGCCCACGACCTGGCGCTGGCCGCCACGCTGGGCCTCATGGCGGCGATGCTCGGCATCGTTCTCATGCGCGGCGTCGCGATCTGCGAGGCGATGTTCACCCGGTCGCGGCTGCGGCCGACCTTGCGCACCGGGGCCGGCGGCCTGGTGGTCGGGCTGATCGCGATCATCTCGCCGCAGGTGATGTCGTCGGGCCACGGCGCGTTGCGCGTCGCCGGCATGCTGGATCTGTCGTTTCGCGTGGTGGCGCTGCTGTTCGTGCTGAAAATCATCGCCTCGATCGCCTCGCTCGGCTCCGGCTTCCGCGGCGGGCTGTTCTTTTCCTCGCTCCTGATCGGCGCGCTCGGCGGCCATCTGTTGGCGATCGCGCTGACCATGTTCTGGCCGACCGCCTATTTCGATCCGAACGCCTATGCGGTGATCGGCATGAGCGCGCTGGCGGCGTCCGTGATCGGCGGGCCGCTGACCATGATCTTCATCGCGCTGGAGACCACCGGCGACCTGTGGCTGACCACCGCGGTGCTGATCGCCGTGATCATCTCCGCGCAGGTGACGCGGGAAGGGTTCGGCTATTCGTTCGCCACCTGGCGCTTCCATCTGCGCGGCGAGACCATCCGCAGCGCCGCCGACGTCGGCTGGATGCGCGATCTCACCGTCGGCAGCATGATGCGCGAGGACGTGCAGACCGTGCACGCCTCGACCAGGATCGGCGCGTTCCGCGAAGAATATCCGCTCGGCTCCATGCCCTATGTGGTCGCCGTCGACGAGAGCGACCGCTATGTCGGGCTGGTGCTGATGCCCGACGCGCACTCCGCCGAAGTCTCGCCCGACAAGCCGGTCAAGGAGCTGTTGCACTACCGCGAAGACCTGCTGCTGCCCGGCATGGCGGTCAAGGAGGCGGTGCTCGCCTTCGACCGCGCCGAGGCCGAAGCGCTGGCGGTCGTCGATTCGTTCCGCGACCGCCACGTCATCGGGCTGCTCACCGAAGCCTATGTGCTGCGCCGCTATGCGGCCGCGCTGGAACGCCGCCGCCGCGAGCTGATCGGCGACGAATAGCGGAGCAAATCCGCCCTATGGGCTGCCGCGGTCGGCGAGCGCAAGCGTTTAGAGAAACGCTCGACCTTCTATCTTGAGCGGCCGATAGCGGGACATCAGAGCTTCCCGAAACGCTTTGGTGGGCACGGTGCTGCGCGCCTTTGCCCACCCTGCGCTTGCTGTTATCAGCAGTGATGAAAAACGCGGGTGCTTTTCGGCTATTGGCCCGTTTCCATGAATCGGACTACCTTACTCAGCACTTCGCGCAGCATCTCGATAATCACACCTCTCGCCACAGGCCAGTCGCTAGCATTAAATCGAGTAACTGCCACGGTCCCGTCAACGTAATGCTGGTTCGAAATTTGGCGATGCCACATCGGGGCGCTTGTGATCGGGACCGCCCGCGGTAGGCCATGCTTTCGAGGCTCTCCTAAGATATATCCCTTATTCTCAATCTCGATCCTTCTTGGCGTATCATCTCGAAATTCGAACATGGGCAAAATAGCCATCGCCGGGTTGCCAGGACCGCCAAGGTAGGCTGGGTCTTCAAATGCCAGCTTGTGATTGACCTCCGAACAGACATATAGGTGCAAAATATATGCCCAATAGCCCTTATTGGTCATCGGACGTATAAACAGCGAAACAACATCGTGCTCCTGAAAAAGCGTATCGTTTCGCGTGTCAAGCTGTAGCGGACGACGGTTTTTTGGCTCATTCACATAGACATCGACAACAATAGCGCCACCTGCGCTGAGTAACGGCTTCTGCGCCTCCATCTGTTGCGCCAGCCATTCCGTCGCGCTGATCGCTACGGTATTTATTAGGTTCTGCTCACTCGTCCGGATAACTGCTGCGTCTGCTTTTTGCTGCAGCTCGCCTACTATGCGCTGTTGTAACCGGGCTGTGGACTGCAGCGCGAACTCGTCGAGCAGGCTTCCTACCGCGCTCCTTTCCCAATTCTCGACCTGCTCCAACTCTCCGACGACTACGCTCATGTCTCTATATCGATTATCGAGCGGTGCTATCATCTTTCCCAACAATAGCCGCAACAACCTATGCCGTTCTCCTTTGGAGAACACAGCGTCATATCGTCGGTCTAATACGTTCAAGTGCGACACCCATTGTCCGCCTGTCAGCATGTAAAAGATCAACTGGCCCAGCGAATAAATGTCGGCCGCCGGTTTCACGTCGTGTATGCCGTATTCTGTAAGCTCCGGCGCAATAAACAGCCGTGGCCCAACAACTTCATCAATCGGCGTATTTCTTTCCTCTGCGGTCAAATCGAACGATAGTCCAAAATCCGATACCCACACTTCATGTCCCACGTTAGGAAACAGGATGTTGCCCGGCTTGATGTCTCGATGCACCACGCTCGCATCGTGAGCGTGCTTCAAAGCACGCGCAATCTGTAACGCGACTTGGACGACGCTTCCGAGCTGATCCGCATACAATGAAAGGCGCGCATTGAGGTCGCCATGCGCCGCGACCGGCATCACGAGATAGTTCGTGTCGTCGCTCCCATCTTCGCGAACCTGAGCATCAATGAGCTTGATGATGTGATCGTGGTTGAGTCGCCGCAAAATCTCGACTTCGTTTCGAAAACGTGCAACACGGTCCTGCCGCTTCAGTCGCTTGAGAGCGTAGGCACCCTTGAACTCGCCAGTTGTGTCCTCGACGATATAAACCCAGCTTTGCCCGCCTTCGTTTAGGCTTTTTATGAAACGCCAGCGGCCGCCGTATATCTTCGCCATGGGAGCGTCCTTCATCCGCAGCGAGCGTGGCTTTCGTTCATAACGTCGACTATATGCTTAGCTACTTTGCTTGCAAGAAAATATTGCCTTGTGCTTAGCTAAAAAGTCTATAATATGCTTAGCAGCGATGCCGCCAATCAATCGCAGTTTTAGGCCGTATAACCAAGGTAATTCAAATGGATAACGATCAGACACCGGAGGAACGCGGAGCCATGGGCGGCCGCGCAAGAGCCGAAATCCTGCCCCCTGAGCGACGTTCCGAAATAGCCAGGGAAGCGGCGCTAGCAAAATGGTCGACGACAATTCCCCATGCATTATGTGAGGGAACGATCGATTTTGCCGGCCGACAGATAGCCTGCGCGGTTCTGGACACAAAATTGCGCCTGCTTACCCAAGAAACCTTTCTCACGACGTTGGGGCGTGCCGGTAAAGCAAAGGGCGGCCAAGGAAGCGAGCGGCTAATGCGAGTGGGCGGTCTGCCCCCCTTCCTTGCGGCTGAGAATCTCACTCCGTTTATTTCCGACGAGTTGCGCCAAGCGGCCATGCCCGTTGTTTTTCGGACCACGCGGGGCAATAAGGCTTATGGATACGACGCCCGGCTTCTTCCCATGGTGTGCGAGGTCTATCTCCTGGCCCGTGACGCCCACCTAAGGGCCCTGAAAGATGCGCAAGAACGGCGATCTCAAGGCGAGAACGTCGAAGCCAAGCCGGTTCTATTGCCGAACCAGGAACATCTCGTTGAAACGTGCGATCTGCTCATGCGCAGCATGGCAAAAGAGCACATTGTCTCGCTGGTCGACCGGGCTACGGGCTATGCGGAAATAGAGATTAGAGACGAACTAACCAAAATTCTGTCGCAGTACATTGCGCCACACTTGATGCCCTGGTTGCCTCGGTTTCCTGACGAGTTTTTCAGACAGGTCTATCGAATTCACGGCTGGCCATACGTCGCCGGCAATCGGAAAATGCCGCAATACGTCGGCAAATTCATCAACAAGTATGTCTACGGCTACCTGCCGCCCGGCGTCTTGGAGAAATTCAACGATGTAAATCCGGTCTTAGAATCTGGCCACCGGGCAACCCAAAACCATCGTTGGCTTACAGATCATGGTCTTATCCACCTTGATCGGCAAATCACGTCGACGATCACGATCATGACACTGTCGGCCGACGTTTCCGAGTTCGAGCAAAATTTCCACAAGGTACACGCGCTACGAATTCCGCAGAGGAAGCCCTTGCAGCTTAAGGCTTCGAAGGCCGCCGCCACTTTGCCGCTTTTCCCGAAACTTGATCCGCCGACGACCTTTGAGGCTTTAAAGCGTCGTCGGGTTTAGCGCGTAGGGCGGATTAGCGAAGCGTAATCCGCCGCTCGGCTGTTCCGGCGACGCTGTTGGCGGATTACGCCTTCGGCTAATCCGCCAACAGCTACGTGCTCATAAAAATGATTCGTCCGCCGCGCTGAAGATCGAAACGGTTAGTAGAAGCAATTGGAGCTACTTCCGCCACCAAGGCATAGTCATTTGGTGAACGTTATGTCGAGAAGTCCGTTGTAGTAGATCGAGTCAAATGTGAGTATGGCGTAACGAGGATTTTGGCTTGTTAATTCGAATGTGGAAATGCCAGTACCGTGGTCGTCAATATGGACGTCGCCATACACCAAAGGCTTCTTGAAAACGATGAGGATCGCCAAACCCGGATAGTTTTGTGTAGTGAGCAAATTGGGACGCTGGCGCCACATTATTAGTTTTGTCGTTGAGATAACATTTCGCAAATCGATTTCTTCATAATCGGGCCCTTTAAGAAGCACCTTCAATGACGTTGGCAATTTATCGACCCCTACAGGGGCATCGGATTGCGCCGAGGACTGCGCTGTTGCCTTGGCTACCGCATCGGCGATTTGCTTTGCGGTATTCTGCCGAAGACTTTGAGCGTCATTATTGGCTTGATCTATTTGTGCCTTGAGTTGCTTGGTCGCGCCAGCAACAAGATCATCAACCTGCTGTTGGGTAAATCCAGGCGAAAGAGATGTTGGGTAAACCCAGTCATCTTTGAGCGGCGGTGGTTTAGCTTGAACAGTTGCCAGGTAAAATGCCCCAACGACAAGAACCACTGCGATACTGGCCGTTATCCGTTTTACGGATGGACTCTTTTGCAACGTGTCATCTTCGCCGAGGCGATGCGGAAACGCCCATATAAGCCAAATCGCAGCGGCTGCCCCGAATAGAAGCCCGATCCCGAGCCACGCTGCTGGATATTGAAGAATTTCAGGCATCGCGGTGAATGCCCGAGTTAGGAAGGTGTCCCAGCCGCGATCTTCGAATAAATGGCGGACGTTCGATTCCGCCAAAATCCCAAATATGAACAGGATGACGGTGCCGACCAGAAAGGCCAAAGCCAGCCTGATCCAGCCGAAAATCGTCCAATTCCTCCAATCGAGCATTATCGCAGGGCCCGCACCCCCTATTTTTCCAACAGGACGCAACCGTAGGATAGCCCTCCCTGACTGTCCATAATCGCCCTTGCGGGACAGGACAGATCGCGCGACGGCGCGATCTGCGGCTGTCGCCTTCTCTGCACATCCCCACCTGCCGCGCTAGAGCGCGGCGGCCTCCCCCTGCAGGGGAGGCTGGATTTCGCGTCACTTTTCTATTGACATACGTCCCTGCATCGGTTACTGCATGATCCTCGCTCCGTGAAGGACGTGGCGCGGAGGCACACCGCGTCATGGGAGCGAGGGCGGTGCCCGCGGGTGGGTTTGCAGCCTGCTCCCGGGCGGCTTGGGTATCAGCCTCCCGGCACGATGACCGGGATGGGAGGTGCATCCCTGGACTGGGACAGGCGAAGGCGGGTAACGCCCGATCAGACCGCGTCCTAGGAAGCCTGGCCTGAAGCTGAGCCTTTGGGATGAAATAATTCCCTTAGGTGAGAGCCGTGGTGGAACGCCGTCAAGCGTGCGCGCTCCAAAAGGGCGCGCGCCGCGTCGCGAGATGCGGCGGTTGTTACCCTGCGTTTGCCGGCGTTCCGCTTCCTTCAATTTTTCGTAGCCCGGGTGAGCGAAGCGAGACCCGGGGAGCGGCAGTGAAGCGGCGCGATCGTCCCCGGATGTCGCTTCGCTCATCCGGGCTACGAACCAGGAACGGAAGACCGAAAGCCAGGCCCCACCCCTGACTTTCTTAAAGCCGGGCCGGGTTCGCCACGCCGATCGAGCGAGTCCCGCGTTGCGCGGGATGCGGCGACGCATGCCATTTTCACAACAATGTCCGGTGATCAAGTGAGAGAGAGCGGGCATTCGCAGAAGCGCACACGGAGAGAAATCCATGCGGACAATCCGGTGCCATTGCGCGATTGACGGCGTGGAACGCTCATGCATGGCCGGCCGGCGATAGCGGCCGGCCAGGGAATTCAAATTCGCGGCCCTGGGCAAACCGGTGGCAAAGCCGATAGAGTGCAAGCCTAGAAATCGCCCGCAAATGTGGCGAGTATCCGGGAGGCGATCATGATCAAGCTGACAATGCGGCTAGTGGCCGTCGCGCTGTTGTGCGTAGCGTCGCAGGCGGCCTTGGCACAAACGCCGCCGCCGGCGCAGCCGGCCTCGGCGCCGGCGCAGCAATTGCTGACCGCCGGCCAACTCGATGCGCTGGTCTCGCCGATCGCGCTCTATCCCGACGCGCTATTGTCGGAAATCCTCATGGCTTCGACTTATCCGCTCGAAGTCGTCGAGGCCGCCCGCTGGGTCAATGCCAACAAAAATCTCCAGGGCGATGCGCTCAAGGCGGCGCTCGACAAGCAGAACTGGGACGACAGCATAAAATCGCTCGCCGCCACGCCCGATGTGCTCGACATGATGAGCAACAAGCTCAGCTGGACGCAGCAGCTCGGCGATGCGGTGCTGGCGCAGCAGCCGGACGTCATGGACGCCATCCAGCGGCTCCGCGTAAAGGCGCAAGCCAACAACAAGCTGCAGTCGACCAGCCAGCAGACCGTGACCACCCAAAGCACGGGCGGCCGGCAATACATCTATATCGCCCCGACCGATCCGGATGAGATCTATGTGCCTTATTACGATCCGGCCGTGGTCTACGGGCCGTGGGACTATCCGGATTATCCGCCGTATTACTGGCCGCCGCCGGCCTATATCGGCGTCGGCATTCTCGCGACCGGGCTGGCGTTCGGCACCGGCTATGCGCTCGGCCGTTGGGCCTCGGGCGGCTATCGCTGGGGCGGCGGCTTCAACTGGGGCGGCAACAACATCAACGCCAACCGCTCGGTCAACGTCAACAATTTCAGCGGCAACAACTGGGCGCACAATCCGGCGCATCGCGGCAATGTCGGTTACAACAACCCGGGCGTCGCGGCCAAATTCGGCGGCAATAATGTGCGCGGCGGCAGCAATCAACTGAACTTCCGCGGCTCCGGCGGCCAGCAGGTGCTGCAGCCGGGCGGCGGCGGCGGCGGCGGCAACCGTTCGAATCTCGGCGGCGCCAACACCGGCGGCAATCGCAATATCGGCAGCGGACCCACGGGCAATAAGTCGTTCGGCAATGCCGGCGCCAATACCAGGCAGACCGGCGGCCAGAACACGCGCAGCCGCGGCAATGCCGGCGCCGGCGCCGGCAGCAATCGCATGGGCGGCGGCGGCGGCGGTAGCGCAGGCCATAATCGCATGGGCGGCGGCGGTGGCGGCGGCGGTGCTGCCGTTCACGCCCGCGGTGGCGGTGGTGGCGGTGGTGGCGGCGGTGCTGCCGTTCACGCCCGCGGTGGCGGTGGTGGCGGAGGCGGAGGCGGTGCCGCCCGCGGCGGCGGCGGAGGTGGCGGTGCCGCGCGCGGTGGTGGCGGTGCGCGTGGTGGTGGCGGCGGCGGACGCCGGCATTGATCGTCGGGACGCGTCGCTACGCATGCTTGACGTAAAGCCTGTCAGGCCATTTCCGAGCACGGTTCAGGGCTCTTCGAGCCCTGGAAAGGAAGCAGCAATGCCCATCGCCGGCGGCAAGATCGTCGACATCAGTCTGGAGCTCGATGCGAAAAATTTCGGCATGCGCACGCCGGCAGGCTTCAAGAAGGACATGCAGTTCGCCATGGAGGTGCTCAAGGAGCACGACGCGCCGGGCGGCGCCGGCCAGATCGTGCGCGGCGTCCATATGCGCCTGCATGCCGGCAGCCACGTCGACGCGCCCGAGCACAATGTGCGCGGCGGCACGCAGATCCATCAGCTGCCGCTCGAGCTTTTCATCGGCGAGGCGATCGTCGCCGATCTGCGCGACAAGATGCCCGCCAAGGCGATCACCGAAAGCGATCTCGACGGCGCCATCGGCGCGCGGGTCAAGCGCGGCGACCGCGTGCTGCTGCGCACCGACCACAACAACGCCTACGACGGCGGCTCCGACACATGGATGAAATCGTCGCCGTATCTGACCATCGGCGCCACCGAATGGCTGATCGACCAAGGCGTGGTCATCGTCGGCTACGATTTCTATCACGGCAACGACGAGCCGGGCGCGCCGCGAGTGTTTCACAATTCGCGAACCTTGAGCGAGCACGGCATCATCACCATGCCGTATCTGAAAAACCTCGACCGCATCACCAGCGAGCGTTTCACGCTGATCGCGCTGCCGCTCAACATCGTCGGCGCCGAAGCCTCGCCGGTGCGCGCCGTGGTGCTGCTGTGATCGCGTTGACGAGGTTATGCGCGCTGGCACTCGCGATCGTCGCGTCGGGGTGCGGTTTTGCGCGCGCGGACGATCATTATCCGTCGCGCCTGATCACGATCGTCGTGCCGCTGACGCCGGGCACGGCGATGGACATCCAAGCCCGCCTGTTCGCCGATGGATTGTCGAAGCGGTTCGGCTACCAGACCATCGTCGTCAACCGTCCCGGCGCCGGCACCCTGATCGGCGCCGAGACGGTCGCCAACGCTTCGCCCGACGGCTACACCATCCTGCTGACCAATTCGGCCCACGCCATCCTCGGCGCGATGAACAGGAATTTGCCGTTCGATCCGGTCGCCGATTTCGCCGGCATTTGCATGGTCGGACTGGCGCCGACGGTGGTCACCGTCGCGCCGTCGCTCGGCGTTCACAATTTGCAGGAGTTCGTCGCGCTGGCCAAAGCAAAGCCCGGCACGATCAACTACGGGTCCGCCGGCATCGGCACCGCGACTCATATCGCCGGCGCCTATTTTGCCTATAAGACCGGCACCGAACTGGTCCACGTTCCTTATACAGTGAGCCAGACCATCCTGACCGACTTGCTGAGCGGCAACATACAGGCGACCTTCGCGCCGGAAGCGTTCACCTTGCCGATGCTGCAGGACGGCCGCTTATTGGGGCTGGCGGTAGCGGACGACGAGCCGGTACGCGAGCCGATCCAAATTCCGACCGCGCGCTCCGCCGGCGTCGATTACATCAATGCGACCTGGTACGGTTTTTTGGCGCCGGCCAGGACGCCGCGCGACGTTCTGGAAGTGCTGCACGGCGCCATCGCCGATGTCGGCAACGATCCGGACATCCAGGCCAAGATCCGCGTGCAGGGGATTACGCCGGCCAGCATCGGGCTTCGCGACTTCGACGCCCATATCCGCGGCGACATGGCGCGGCTCGAGCCGCTGTTGGCCAAGCTCGGCCCGTCCAAATAAAGCGGCGGATTACGGCCGCAGATAAATGTAGCCCTGCGACTGCAATTCGGCGAGCCGCACCACGCCGCCTTTGTCGGCGACGGCAAAGCCCGGCAGCAGGTCTTTGAGCGTCACTTCTTGCCCGCGCATGGTGTGGATGCAGGCGCTGAGCTCAAGGCCGGACTTTTTCATCTCGGCGGTGCGTTTGGTCATGTCGGGCGTGGCGCCGGCGGCATGAAACGCTTTCAGCGCCGGCCCGTGCACGACCAGCGCGATCGTCACTTTGTCCGGGCCGCCCATGCCGTTGTAGTGGTTGCGGATGTTGCCCATCACGAACTCGACTTTGTCGAGATCGGACAGGTGATAGACGACCTTGGACTGATCCGGCGTCGCCGCCTCGGCGCGCGTGGTCAGGAGCGAAATCGGCATGATCGCGCAGACGAGCTGCAGCAATGAGCGTCGTTCCATGGTGCTCTCCCAAAGCTTTGTGCCGATCATAACATAGGCATCGGTCACTTGTGCCGCATCGCGGCGAGTTCCTTGCGGTCGGCGACGAGCGGCGTGCATTCGTCCAGTTTCGTCCGGTCGAGCCGGAACACCTTGTCGTCGGCGCCGGCGTTGAGCGCGGTAGCCGCCGACTCGTCGGGGTTCTTGCCTTTCCAGATGCGGATGCGGTCGATCGGCTTGACGATCACGGAAGCGTCGTTGTTGGCGAGGCTGACGGTGACGCCGCCGCCGTCGCAATCGACGCCGCATGAGATGTCGACTCCGGCCGGTATCACCGTCTCGGCTTTATCGGGCACCTTCGTCACGGCGGCGTGTCCGCAATCGCCGCTGGAATCGAAATCGCCCGGGCGGTCGCGGAAATTCACGCCGAGCCGGAACGAATATTCCAGCACTTTGTCGTCGGGCACCATTTCGGCAGTGATGAGGAGCTTCATCACCGTGACCTTCTGCAACGGGTGCTGGGCCATGTGCGCGGCATCGTAGCGGCGGACGAAGCAGGCATAGCCCTTCGGCTTCGGCGCGCTGCCGGCAAACATGCGCTTGGCGAAGGCGATGTCCGGGCCGTCGTCGGCAAGCGCCGCGTTGCCGGCAAAGCCCGCGGTCGCGGCCAACACGCCGGCAATCACCGTCATCGCACGCAGGGAAGGCATTCCGTCCTCACGCAGCAGTTGCGGTTGACGCTTAGTCGTCTCTGCAACGCCTGACGTTCATGGCCGCTTGGGGGTGATCCGGTGCCGACAATGCGCTCGGCCCGCAGCAGCGAGGGACGTGTGGAATCATTAGATTCTCCTTGCGGTTGAGGATAAGCTGGAAGCATCGGTACCCGTCGGTGTCCGCTCATTTTGCGTGCTGCCAATCAAAAGGAAGGGAACATGAGAACTTCGATTCTATCGGTCGGCCTCATCTGTCTTGCGTCCATGGCGTCGGCCCAGGAGCCGAAATCCACCGCCATGGTGCCAGGCGCCGAGGCGGCGTTTGAATGGCAGGTCGTCAGCACGGCGTCACGCAAGATGCTGGAAGTCCAGCGCGAGACCGATCCGGCCGTCAGGGCCGACGTCCCGCAATTCCTGCAGATCGTCGCCACCAAGTATCCGGGCAAGCCGGTGATGTACGGTGCAATGTCGGCCGCCGGCAGCACCATGACCGGGCAGGGGCCGGCCGCGCCGTCGCCCTACCAGACGATGTATCACGTCACCAGCGCGTCGAGCTTCTACAATTACAATGTTTCCGACGACTGGAAAAAAATGACCGCTGAAAAGCTCTCCAGGCCAGGCCAGCCGCCGGTCAACTGGCAATCCTCGGAAGTGTTCGAAGCCTGGAAGGTCGCGGTGACGAACGGACACGACATACCGGCGGACATGACCTTGCCGGACAGCACCGGTTTGCTTTCGCTTGCCTGGGTGTCGCCGGACCCGCGCATGGTGCGACCCAGCAGCTCGAACCGGCTGCAGGGTGACGACGACTTCTTCGCCATGTGTCACCTTTTGTCGCTTGCGCCGGAATGGTATCCTGACGGCCTCGTCAATCTCCATTACGACGAGCTCAACCAGACCATGATCCGGCCGGTTTCCTTCGACGGAATGCTCAGTCCGTTGTGGGTACAACGACCGCCGAACCAGTCGGCGGCGACGGGAGGCGACGCCGTCGAGGCCTTGAACAAGGATGCGGTCCGGCTCTCGGCCATGGGGCCCGCCCAGGCCTATATCGTCACCCCCGAAATGACGAAGGCGCTGAAACAGGCCGCGACCGAATGGCCGGTCAACGCCTATTCGGAAGACCTGAACAAAGTGGCCAAAGGCGATGATCCGGCGGTTACCCTGCTGGGCCGGGAACAAACCAGTATCGTTGAGGAAGTCCGGCGCTCGCGTCGCGCGGCTGACGCCGCGTTTCGCGACCAGACGGCATCGCCGCCCGCCGTGGCATCGGCCGCCGTGGCCGCCGCGGCCGCGACCGCGGCGCCAAGCATGAGAATTGCGATGACGAAGCTTCCGCTTCCGACCGGCCAAAGCAATCTCGCATCGCGCGAGGCGCTCACCGAGGAAATGATTGCGTGGGCCAAAGCAAACCACATCCAGAATCGCGGACAACGGTTTCCCGCCGAGCGGTTCCGCGAGGAAGCCAAGCAATCGCCGGCGGCCGCGCAGGCGATCATCGAGGCGGCCACCGTGCTGCTGCGCAATTCTGATGATCCGGCGGTGCTGCAACTGGTCGCGCAGCTGGAGCCGGATACCTCATACCGGCCGTTCTACGAGGCGCTGCTGGACAGGCTCGAGGCAAAACGACACCGGTTGCCCGACGCGCCGGGGCTGCGGACGAAAACCATCCGAGGCGACCTGATGCTTCGGCTGAGCGATCATTTGCCGGCGACCGATCCGCAACTGTCGCGGCGCGCCCATATCCTGCTCGGCCATGCAGGCCGGCACGATATCCGGCTCGCCATGTTCCTGGAGGCCGGTCGCCACGATATGCTCGTCGCCACCCTCGGACAGGCCGCAGGCAGCGCAAATCTCGATCCCTGGATCGCCGCGAGAGTGGCGCTTGCGCTCGCGCGCGAAGAGCCGGAAGGCCTTCAGGAAGCCACCGCCCAGATGGCGCGACAGCCGGCTGCGACGCGCGATCGTTTCATGCAGACCGTTCGACAGGCGGCCCCGGATTGGTACGCAGGCCATGAACGGTGGGTCGCGCAGCTGTTCAAAGCCGACTGACGCAGCGCGAAACGTTTGCCGGCAAAGCCCGCGGTCGCAGCCGACACACCCGCAACCAGCATCGTGTTAGCCATGGCAGGCATTTCGTCCTCACGCTGCAGTTGCGGATGGCGCTAAGTCGCCGCCGCAATGTCCGATCGACCTCCACGGCCGCGTCGGGGCGCCAAGGCCGCCGCCGAAACCGGTTTTGCGCCACGAACGCCGATGGACCGCCGCGTTGCGGCAGGTAAGATGTAGCCGGCGCCCGGCGGCAAGTCGGGGATTTTGGGAAACGCGCATGGATGATCGGGCAAAAGTCGATTGCGTCGCCAATGCGCGCGCGCTGGCGCCGGTCATCGCCGCCGCGGTGCCGCGCATCGAAGCCGACCGCGAACTGCCCGCCGACCTGGTCGACGCCCTGCATGAAGCCGGCCTTTGGCGCATGTTGCTGCCGCGGTCTTACGGCGGCGACGAGGTCTCGCCGGTCGACTATGTGCAGGCCATCGAGGAAATCGCCAAGGCCGACGCCTCGACCGCCTGGTGCATCGGCCAGACCTCGGTCTGCGGCACCATTTGCCGGAACATGAAGCCGGAAATCGCCGAAGAGATGTTCAAGAAAAATCCCCGCGGCGTGCTGGCCTGGGGCCCGACCAACAACGCCAAGGCGATTGCCGACAAGGGCGGCTATCGCGTCAACGGGGTGTGGCCGTTCGCCAGCGGCAGCAAGCACGCCACCTGGCTTGCCGCGCACTGTTTCATCTATGAGGCCGACGGCCAGCAGCGCCGCGACGCGAGCGGCAAGCCGGTGCAGAAGACCTTCGTCGTGCCGCGCGAGCGCGCGACGTTCCAAGATGTGTGGCACGTGATGGGGCTCAAGGGCACCGGCAGCAACACCTATACGTTGACCGACGTCTTCGTGCCGGAGGATTACGCCGTCGATTACCACGCGCTCGATCCGGCGCAGCGCCGCGAGCACGGCCCGCTCTACAAATTCACCATCTATCAGCTGTTCGGTTCGAGCTTTCCGGCGATCGCGCTCGGCATTGCGCGCGTCATGCTGGATGATTTCTGCGCGCTGGCGCAAGGCAAGACGCCGCAGGGCCAGATCTCGGTGTTGCGCGAGAGCGCGGTGGTGCAATCGCAGGTCGGCGTCATGCAGTCGCAGCTCGCCGCGGCGCGCGCGTTCTTCCTCGAAGCCTGGCGAGAGATCTGGCACGGCGCGCAAACCGGCACGCCGACGATGGAGCAGCGCATCGGGCTGCGCATGGCGTCGATCAATTTGAGCCAGACCGCGGTGCACGTCGTCGAGCAGACCTACCTCGCCGCCGGCGCCACGGCGATCTTCGAGGCCAATCCGTTCGAGCGCCGGTTCCGCGACATGCATGCGGTGTCGCAGCAGGCGCAGTCGCAATTCTCGATCTACGAGGCGATCGGCCGGCACTTTCTCGGCCTGCCGCACGGCTCGCGGCTGGTCTAGCGCATGATCCCGAAAAGTGGATACCGGTTTTCGGATAAGATCATGCGCAAACTAAGTTCCTGGAACTTGAGGCGTGAGTCATGTTTTTTGAAGAGCGTGTTGCCGAACTGACGCGCAAAATGCTGCGCAAGAAGTTTTACGTCGTGCTGTCGAAGCCTGTGGTGGCGCCGGACAAATTGCAGCCGTTCCTCTCGGCGCATCTCGAATACATGATCGGCCTGGAAAAGCGCGGCCACGTGTTTGCCTCCGGCCCACTGGCCGACGGCGCAGGTCCGCCGACCGGCGCCGGGCTCACTGTGCTCCGTGCCAAGGACTTGAACGAGGCGCGTGCGTTGGCCGAGGGCGATCCGTTCTTCGTCAACGGCTTGCGCAGCTTCGAGCTCAAGGAATGGACCGTCATGGAAGGCACGCTCGGCGTGCGGGTCAACCTGTCCGATCAGACCGTGGAAGTGACATAAGAAGAGATACTCGGGGAAAACGTGCCATGGAGACCATCGGCTTCGTCGGCGTCGGCAAGATCGGCATGCCGATCGTGGAAAATCTCATCAAAAGCGGCTTTCGCGTGGTTGGGTTTCGCCGCTCCTCGCTCGCCGAATTCGAGAAGATCGGCGGCGTGCCGGCGCGGTCGGCGGCCGACGTCGGCGCGCAGGCGGATATCGTTCTGTCGTGCCTGCCGTCGACGGAAGCGCTCGACGACGCCATGCAGGGCCCGAAAGGGCTGGTGCAAAGCGCGCGGCCCGGGCAGATCGTCATCGAGCTCGGCTCGCATCCGGTGCCGGACAAGAAGCGCCAGATCGCGCCGTTGCAGCAGAAGGGCGCGAAATTCATCGACGGCGAAGTCTCCGGCACACCCGGCATGGTCGCGGCGAGGAAGGGCGTCATCTATCTCGCCGGCGACGCGGATGCCTGCAAGCAGGCCGAGCGGGTCGTCGCCGGCTTTGCCGATTCCTGCCTCTATTTCGGCGAGTTCGGCGCCGCGAGCCGGGTCAAGCTGGTCAATAATTTGTTGGTCGCCATCAATATCGCGGCGACCGCGGAAGCCATGGCGCTCGGGCTCAAGGCCGGTGTCGACGTGCCGCTGATGATCAAGGCGATCGCCACCGGCTCCGGCGGCTCGACCCAGTTCGGCATCCGCGCGCCGTGGATGGCGGACCGCCGCTTTCGGCCGGTGCAGGGTCCGGTGCCGGCGCTGCAGCATTATTTCGATCTGATCGGCGACTTCGCCGACCAGGTCGGCGTGGCGACGCCGATCCTCGATTGCGTGATCCCGCTCTACGAGCGCTTCATGGCGATGGGCTTCGGCGGCGACGACGTCGCCAGGATGGTCGACGTCATCGGCGCCATGCCGCGCGAGAAACATTAACCCTCCCCCACCCGGGCCGCGCTTGCGCGCGCCCGAGTGCAAGCTTGTATTGGGCAGGGTAGGGTGGGGGTCGGGAGGGAGTTCGCATACGTCGACGCATGCACCTTGCCTCGCGACCCCCACCCCAACCCCTCCCCACAAGGGGGAGGGGCTAAGAAAAGGAGTCCTCCATGATCCGCGTCAAAAAAATCGCCCACGCCAGCTACGAAGTGCCTGACGTCGACCAGCAGGCCGACTATTACAGCAACATCCTCGGCATGACGGTCGCGGCCAAGGAGAAGGACGCGACCTTCATCGCCAACACCGTCGATCATCACTCGGTGGTGCTGCGCAAGGGCGCACAGCCGCAATGCGTGCGCGTCGGCTTCCAGCTCGGCGAGGCCGACGATCTCGACGCCTTCGAGAAGCAGGTCCAAAGCCACGGCATCAAGACTGCGCGCAAGAAGGATCCGGAGCCGTCGATCTCCGATCTGCTGACCTTCGCGGATCCGAAGGGCACGGTGATGGAAGTGTTCAAGCGCGCCGATTTCGCGCACCCGAAATTCCAGCACAAGGGCATCGTGCCGCACAAGCTCGGCCACGTCGCCTTCCACGTCACCGACGTCAAGCACACCACGAAATTCTATTGCGACGTGCTGGGTTTCCGCGAATCCGACTGGATGGGCGACTTCTTCTCGTTCCTGCGCTGCGGGCCCGATCATCACACCATCAACCTGATGGAGACCGGATCGAACCGGCATTTCCACACCGCGTTCGAATTACGCGACTGGGCCCACATCCAGGCAGCGTGCGATTTTCTGTCCGTCAACGGCTACAAGCTGTTGTGGGGGCCGGGCCGCCACGGCATCGGCCACAATCTTTTCACCTATCACCGCAGCCCGGCCGGCCTGATCACCGAATTGTTCGCCGAGCTCGACCGCATGAACGAGGAACTCGGCTATTTCGAGCCGCGGCCGTGGCACTGCGACAATCCGCAGCGCCCGAAAGTGTGGGCCAAAGACCCCTCGGCCGCCAATCTCTGGGGCATCATGCCGGGCGACGAGATGCATCACTGACGTATTCTCTCGCCAATGAACCGCCCGCGACGGCGCGGCGACAGATGCCGGTAGAGCGCGATCGCGGAGGACGGCGATCGCCATCTTGCGCCGCCTCTACGACGATTGCGTGTCAGCGCCCGGACGGATCGCCGGCCGTTTATGTTTCTCTTTCACGTCGGCGATCTTGTCCAGCATGGTCTTGAGCGCTTCGATCGCCTTGGTCTCGTCGGCGGTCAGCGGCTTGCGTGGATGAAAGTGCTCCACCAGCACGACCAACGCGTCGCCGATGCGGCCGAGCTGCTTGCCGTAGGTGGCGACGTCGGACAGCACCTCTTCCTCGACCTTGGGCTCGCTCGATTGGCCGAGATTGATGTTGACCAGGCCGAACTGGCCGCCGGTCATGAACGCCGTGAACGGATTGATCGATTGCACGACGTCGCCGGACAGCGGCAGCTTGAAGGTGGGCATTGGCGGCTCCTTCCTCGTGTCGGTTGTGCGACACGCGCGCGGGTTCACCGGCCGGGCGATTGTACCTGTGGTGGTGCGTGTTGTGTAGGATGGGTAGAGCGAAGCGAAACCCATCGATCACCCGCTCCGCTGTATGATGGGTTTCGCTTCGCTCTACCCATCCTACCAACAGTCGTCATTGCCGAGCGCGATCCGGCACTCCATGATGGCCGCCGCCAACACGACGGAAAGACAAACATGCGCACCATTACCTTGGAAGAGCACTTCGCGCCGCCCGGATTTCTCGACGGCGCCGGCCGGCAGCTGCGCGACAATATCGCCAAGACCGGCGCCCGCGGCGCCAAAATCCTCGAGCAGCTGGTCGAGATCGACGACAAGCGGATTGCGGATATGGACGCCGCCGGCATCGACATGCAGGTGCTGTCGATCAATGCGCCAGGCACCGAGCAATTGGACGCGGCGGAAGCGCTGACCCTGGCGCGCGACGCCAATGATTTTCTAGGGCACGCCGTGAAGAAATATCCCAAGCGCTTCGCCGGGCTGGCCGCGCTGCCCACCATGGCGCCGGACAAGGCCGCCGCGGAACTGGAGCGCTGCGTCCGCGAGCTCGGCTTTCGCGGCGCGCTGATCAACGGCCATATCCGCGGCCGCTACATGGACGACACATTCTTCTGGCCGATTTTCGAGCGCGCCGAGGCGCTCAACGTGCCGATCTACATGCACCCGACGCGGCCGCCTTTAGCCGTGGTCGAGGCGCAATATTCCGGTTTTTCGCCGGAAGTGAGCTGGGTGTTCGCGACCTCGGGCTGGGGCTGGCACATCGAGACCGCCATTCACGTCATCCGCCTGATCCTGGGCGGCGTGTTCGACCGCTATCCCAAGCTGCAGGTCGTGGTCGGCCACTTGAGCGAAGGCCTGTCCTTCATGCTGCCGCGCCTCGACCGCAATTTTCAGCCGCCGCTGACCAAGCTCAAGCGTACGCTCGGCGACTACCTGCGGCAGAACGTGCACTACACCTTCGGCGGCTTCAATTTCCCGGCAACCTTTTTGGGCCTCCTGCTCGAAGTCGGCGCCGAGCGCATCATGTTCTCGGTCGATCACCCCTACGGCTCCATGGCGCAAGCCCGCGCCTTCCTGGAGCAACTCCCGGTCAGCGCCGCCGACAAGGAGCGCATCGCGCACGGCAATGCGGAGAAGCTGTTTAATTTGTAGGGTGGGTAGAGCGAAGCGAAACCCACCATGGGGCTGACGGAGACTCGAAAAGCGATGGGTTTCGCTTCGCTCTACCCATCCTACGCGCTACGCGCTGCGTTCCTGTATGACCGTGATCCGTCCCGTTCCCGCACAGGCTTTGCAAATGATCCGATCGCCGCGCTCGCGGACGCGCCCGGTGCCGCAACACCGCTCGCAGGTCTGCTGGACGACTGGGGCTGGGCGTTCGTTGTGCATGGAGAATCGTTTGCCGAAAACCATTCGACTATTCCTTGTTTTTCGCACTTTTTGAAAGCAAGCGGGACATTATCGACGGCGCATTAAGGCCCCGCCAGGAAATTGCGTAAAATGCGGTGGAAGCGAATAGGCCGGATCGCGCGCAGCGACATCCGGGGCAGACAGCGAGGCGAGAAACCCATCGCGGCCCGATCCGAGAAGTAAACCCACCATTGCTACCGCAGTCACAGATATTGACGTTTATACATATAGTCGTATATGCATATAACAGATGAAGCCCGTCATCTGGATCGGATCGAGCCGCCGTGATCTTCGCGAGATGCCGCAGCAAGTCCGCCGGGACATCGGGCAGGCGCTCTATGCGGCTCAACAGGGCATAACCGATCCGGCAGCCAAACCGTTGAAAGGATTCAGCGGGGCGCGGGTGATGGAGATCGTCGAGCGGTATCGCACGGACGCCTATCGGGCCGTCTATACCGCGCATTTCGACAACGCAGTGTATGTGCTGCACGTGTTCCAGAAAAAATCGAAGTCCGGCATCGCGACGCCGAAACAAGAGATCGAGTTGATCCGCAGGCGCCTTGCCGAGGCGGAACGGCATTACAGGGAAAGGCAGAACTGACATGCGCAAGAAAAAAGTCCGGGTCGAAGAAAGCTCCGGCAATGTCTTCGCCGATCTCGGCCTGCCCAATCCCGAGCAGGAACTTCTGAAAGCCCGGCTCACGCTGCAAATCCACAAAATCGTCAAGGCGCGCGGGCTGACCCAGGCGCAGGCCGGCCAACTCCTCGGTATCAAGCAGCCGCATGTCTCGGCCCTGATGCGCAACCGCGCCGGAAATTTCTCCATCGGGCGGCTGATCGAATTCCTCACCGCGCTCGGCCAGGACGTCAAGATCACGGTAAAGCCGACGCGCAAGGCGCAGGGGGAGATGTCGGTGGAGGCGAGGTGAGCGTTGCAAGATTCATCGGGAAAAACTATGAGCAACAGAACCGTTAGATACTCGGCAGGAGAAATCGGCCGCGCCCGGGTAATCGACGATTTCCTGCCCGCGCCCGCCGACCTCGTGCCGCGCGAGGAGAACGTCAAGGTGACGCTGTCGCTGTCGCGCCGCAGCCTCGATTTCTTCAAGCGCGAAGCCAAGAAGCGCCGCGTGCCCTATCAGCGCATGATCCGCGCTCTGGTGGATACCTATGCGGAGCGGCAGGCGGGAGGCAGGGCCAAGTAGCTGGAAGGAGTGCAGCGAAATCGAGGCGTTCTGCGAGTTGAGATCGTTGAACCCCGGATCAGGTATCATTCCATCTGAGTTAGGTTCGCTTTGTCAATTCAATAGCCTTGATATGAACGTTGGAGATAGCCGTGCCTCTCTATGATTTTCCAATCTGGGCAGGAGATTCACAACGATTTCCTACAGTGGGTATCAGGGGAATTGATTGGAAGCTAATGACGGTCGAAGTGCCTTACAGTCGGCACGGCTCGAAGGCCTGGAATCGTCATTTTACAGCAATGAGGAAAAAATATCCGAGATATAGCGTGCTTACGCTGGTTGATTCCGGACTAAAATCAATCCCGAGAATCGCACCCCAAATCATTGCTGAAGCAAAATCACGAAGGACAGCACAAAAAGCATTCGAGTTGTTGGCAACAGCTATCTGTATTCTTGACGGATGTATTATTTTTTCTGTCGAGGACGCGATTGTTGTGCCGCGCGACCGTTCAAAATTGGAGGGTCTCTCCGCTGATACGGTAATTGCAGCAAGTCACAGAACTTGGTCAAGGGACAATGTCATTTTATCGTCAAAATTTGCCGCGGCGCTTTCTCGGAGACGATTTTTGTCCTACGCGGCTTTTAAGCTAAGACTGAGTTACGAGATCGCCTCAGTGCCTTGGATGGACCTCCACCCAGGCTATTACCCGAAATCTTTCGGGGTTTCGCGATTGTTATCTGAACATGTTCGAATGGCCTCTGCAATTACATTGGCCTACTCTGCTATTGAGGAGTTGCAATTGGAGCCGAGACCACAGAAGGGTGGTTCAGTTAAGGTAAAGGGCGTTTGGGATCCGGCCGCTCTCATTGACATACAACGCCGATTGCGTGAGGCACGCATTGACCTTGCTGAATCAATAGTCTGGACCGTAAGAGGCAGTCAAACTCGGATACACAAATCTGACCGTGCCCCAGATGGATCAAAATTATCGTGGACAAAGCAGGGAGTCCGAGACAGAGCAGTCAAAATCGAGGATGCGCTCGTCGCAGCAAGTTGGCTGCGGAGCAAATGCACTACGCATAGGTACGGGAAGCAGACTGCCTCCATTTCGATGTACGATGTCTCCAATGTTCAGAATTTAGCCCGACGTTTGCTCTTGGGAAGTACGGGTATGTGGTCGCAATTGATGGCTTGATGCTTCGCAAATCTGGGCGGCAATCAAAAAACGGCTTAATGGAAGTAAATCTAACCAATTGATCGAGGAACCATGAACGCCCCCCTCTCCACCCACCCGACACCTCCCTACAAGCACACCCCGCTCTTCCCGCTCGGCAAAGACCCGGCGCCCTACCGCAAGATCGCCGACGGCGTGAAGGTCGAGCGCGTCATGGGCGAAGACGTGCTGGTCGTGCCGCGCGAGGCCTTACGCGCGCTCGCGGAAGCGGCCTTCACCGATATCAACCATCTGCTGCGCCCCGGCCATCTCGCCTCCCTCAAGCACATCGTCGAGGACCCCGAGGCTTCCGATAACGACAAATTCGTCGCCTACGACTTCCTCAAGAATGCCAATATCGCCGCCGGCGGCGTGCTGCCGATGTGCCAGGATACCGGCACCGCGATCATCATGGGCAAGAAGGGCCGGCTGATCTGGACCGACGGCGACGATGAGGCGGCGCTGGCCGAGGGCGCGCGCGACGCGTATCTCAAGCGCAACTTACGCTATTCGCAGCTGGCGCCGATTTCCATGTTCGAGGAGAAGAACACGCGCTCGAACATGCCGGCGCAGGTCGAGCTTTATGCCGAGAGCCACAATCCTGATCATGCCGAGGCCGATGCGGCGTACAAGTTTTTGTTCATCGCCAAGGGCGGCGGCTCGGCCAACAAGGCGTTTCTGTTCCAGGCGACGCCGTCGATCCTGACCCGCGAGCGCATGCTCGCTTTCCTGAAAGAAAAGGTGCTCACGCTCGGCACCGCGGCCTGCCCGCCATACCATCTCGCCATCGTCATCGGCGGCACCTCGGCCGAGCTGACTATGAAAACGGTCAAGCTCGCCTCCTGCAAATACTACGACGCGCTGCCCGATCACGGCTCCGAGGACGGCCACGCCTTCCGCGACAAGGAGATGGAGCAGGACATCCAGAAGATGACCCAGTCGCTCGGCGTCGGCGCCCAGTTCGGCGGCAAATATTTCTGCCATGACGTGCGCGTCATTCGCCTGCCGCGCCACGGCGCCTCGCTGCCGATCGGGCTCGGCGTGTCGTGCTCGGCCGACCGCCAGGCGCTGGGCAAGATCACCAAGGACGGCGTGTTCCTGGAAGAGCTCGAGCACAATCCGGCGAAATATCTGCCCGAGGTCGACACCTCAAAGCTCGGCGGCGAGGTGGTGCAGATCGATCTCAACAAGCCGATGAAAGACATCCTCGCCCAGCTCACCAGATGTCCGATCAAGACGCGGCTGTCGCTGTCGGGCCCGATGATCGTGGCGCGCGATCTGGCGCACGCCAAGCTGCGCGAGCGGCTGGAGAAAGGCCAGGGCCTGCCGGATTATTTCAAAGATCATCCGGTCTATTACGCCGGCCCGGCAAAAACCCCGGAAGGCTACGCCTCGGGCGCGTTCGGGCCGACCACGGCCGGCCGCATGGATTCCTTCGTCGAGGATTTTCAGTCCGCCGGCGGCTCGATGGTGATGCTGGCCAAGGGCAACCGCGCCGCCGTGGTGCGCGACGCCTGCAAGAAGCACGGCGGCTTTTATCTGGCCTCGATCGGCGGCGCCGCCGCCAACCTCGCCGAGCATTGCATCAAGAAGGTCGAGACGGTGGAATATCCCGAGCTCGGCATGGAGGCGATCTGGCGCATCGAAGTGGTCGATTTCCCCGCCTTCATCGTCATCGACGACAAGGGTAACGACTTCTTCAAGGAATTGAATCTGGGATGAACGATGCAAGCCTTCGCGCTTCACGCGCGAAGGCTTGAATTGACGGCGACGGCCGAAACGGCGATCCGGCTACTTGTCGGGCTTGTCGGCGGGCTTCTTGTCGTGTTCAGCCATATATTGCTGAATGTAGTCGCGCGGCGAGAGCGGCGCCTTTTTTTCTTCCGAAAGTTTTTCGCCCGCAGATTTTTCGTCCGCGGGTTTTTCGTTTGCCTTGCCGCTGGTCAGCCGGTCGATCTCGGCGTGAATGGCTGCGGCGCGCGCTTTGCTGTCCGGGCTTGGCTTGGGCTTCTTGTCCATGGTTGTCCTTTCGCGCTGCAGTGAAGGGAACGCAAAGGTTCGGGCTTTCCCGTGCCGGAATCAATTCACAAAAAGCGGCGCGCCGCTGGTGCCGCCGCTCGGGCTCACTTGCGGCGCTTGCCGGGCCGTCGCGCCCGCTTCGCGGCGCCGCGCCGGCGCGCCGGCCGGCCCAGCATCGCGTCGATCTGTTCGCGCCACATCGCCGCATTGGCATTCAGCGACGGCTGCACCTGCGCCACTGTAAGGCCGGCGCGGGTGGCGGCCACTCTGCCGCGGGCGATTGCTTTCAATGTGTCCGCTGATGTTATGCGATCGACGAAGGCGCGGATGCTGCCGGCTTTGGCGTCGGCCGGCCCGATGTCGCGGAACGACGGTTGGCCGCCATCGAGCCACGTCTGCTGCCACCAGTGCCCCGACGTCGAATCCTTCCAGGACAGATAGCCACCGCGCAGAACCTGCCGCGGCTGGGTTATCGCGCCGGTGTAGGAATATTGCACGCCCGCTGCCGCGACCGGATCGAAATAATGCGGCGTATAGAAGTCCGACACCTGAATGCTGTTGACGCTGTAGGCGAAGTCGGCGGCTTCCGAAGGATCGCAAACTTCTATCAGGAAGCTCACGCGTCCCTGGTTCGGCATCGGCGAATCGCCGGATATTTGTCGATTGCCGGATGGATCGACGAGCATCTCGCACATTTCATGGCTTGCGGTGAGCGACCAGTCGTCAACGCTCTGCGCCGACGAGATGAGCGCGAACGGCTGTCCGTCCTTGTCCGAGTGCACGCCGTCGGCGCCGGACTGGCCGATATCATCCTTGATGATCAAGGGCCAATAACCGTCCGGCACGTCTTCGAGTTTGTCGAATGCATCGACGGTCGCGGAGATATCCCAGACCGGTGCGAGATCGCGGCTCGCCTGCTTTTGCAGGGCCGCCGCGACGGTCATCAGATCGCTTTTCTGAATAAGGTTGGATTCCGATACGAGCGCAACTTGACGAACGAGTGCAGTCATCTTTCCCTCCTATGGCAGGAAACCCTGGAAAGTCATGCAGCATCCTCGCATATTGTACTTTTGGTTGCAACGAATCGGAAAGCTCGCAGAGAGCGCGAGTGCATCTACGGCAACGCGGCCTGCTACGCTTCGCAGGCTGGGCCGCTTATTCGCGCCGGCGCTCGACGACAAGGGTGAACGAAGCGTTGCCGCTGGCGCAGAAATGCCGGGCGATGGCGCAAAAACCCCCGGCCGAAAGCCGGGGGCTTTGGCCGCGAAACGGTAGCGTAGTCTACTTCAATGAGGTCGAAACCGTCGAGAAGGTGCTGTTCAGGTTGGTGCCGAGAGCCTGGACGGTGGCGATGATCGCGACCGCAATGCCGGCCGCGATGAGGCCGTATTCGATCGCCGTGGCGCCGGTTTCGTCGGCGAGAAAGCACAAAACAAGCGTCGTCATGATGGGTTCCTCCGTGCTGACCGTGACGCTTGTAGCGACGGCGGGTTGTGGCGGATTTAACCTCTTCGATTGAACTTTCATCAAAACCGTGATGGAGAAGCGAGGCCGGACATGCCCCAACCCGTTACCACGCCGGTCTGGCGCGACATGGACCAAAAGGCGCTCGACGACGCTTACGACCAGGACGTCTATGCGCCGAACCGTCCATTGATCGTCGCGCGCCGCATCGCCGCCAGCGAACGGACCCGGGCGATCCTGGGGCCGCCGCAGCGCGTCGCCTATGGGCCGAGCGAATACGAGCGGCTCGATATTTTTCGTGCCGCCGCGGCGAACGCGCCCGTCAACGTTTTCGTCCATGGCGGCGCCTGGCGCCGCAACAAGGCGGCCGATTACGCCTTGCAGGCCGAGCCGCTTATTCGCGCCGGCGCCCACGCCGTCATCATCGACTTCATCAATGTCGAGCAGGCCGGCGGCGATCTTTTCCCGATGTACGAACAGGTGCGCCGCGCGCTGGCCTGGACTTGGCGCAACGCCGAAAGTTTCGGCGGCGACCGCGCGCGGTTCTACATTTCGGCGCATTCGTCCGGCTCGCATCTTGCCGCTTGCGTGCTGACGCGCGGCTGGCGCGAGGAAGATTTGCCGCAAGATTTCTGCAAAGGCGCGCTGCTGCTCAGCGGCATGTATGACCTTGAGCCGGTGCGGCGCTCGAAGCGCAGCACTTACGTCAAGTTCACCGACGCCATGGTCGAAACGCTCAGCTCGCAGCGCCATCTCGACGGCCTGCATACGCCGCTCATTCTCGCCTACGGCACCTGCGAGACGCCGGAATTCCAGCGCCAGACGCAAGATTTCTTCGCCGCCGTGCGCGGCCTGGAAAAACCCGCCGAGTTGATCGTCGGCGAGGCCTACAATCACTTCGAGCTGTTGGAGACGCTGGCGAACCCCTATGGCCTGACCGGCCGCGCCATGCTGCGGCAGATGGCGCTCGCCTGAGCCGGCCCGAGCGGCCGAACACCGCAAAACGGGCCCTCAAGCCGCCATCCTTGTTGTGCTAGTCTCGGCCGCCGGAGCAAATCCGACAGCGGCAATTCAGCAGCACGCGGGAGGCGACGATGACCGACGTCAAATGGATGATCAAGGCGCGCGAATTCGTCAATTGCAACTGCGCCTATGGCTGCCCGTGCCAGTTCAACGCGCTGCCGACCCACGGCAATTGCCAGGCCGTGGCCGGCATGCAGATCGACCAGGGCTATCACGGCGACACCAAGCTCGACGGCCTGCGCTTCGTCGGCATCTTCCGTTGGCCGGGCGCTGTTCACGAGGGCAAAGGCGAAGCGGCAGTCGTCATCGACGAACGCGCGAACGAGGCGCAGCGCAGTGCGCTGTTGCGCATCCTCAGCGGCCAGGATACCGAGCCGGGCGCCACCATCTTCCAGGTGTTCTCCACCACCTTCGAGAAAATGCACCCGCCCATTTTTGCCGCCATCGACCTCGACGTCGACATCGACGGCCGCAAGGGCCGGCTGGTGGTGCGCGGCGTCACCGAGGGCCGCGGCGAACCGATCAAGAATCCGGTCACCGGCGCGGAGTATCGCGCCCGCATCGATCTCCCGGACGGCTTCGAATATACGCTCGCCGAGATGGGCCGCGGCTGGACCACGGTGACGCAGCCGATGGCGATCAAGCTCGCCGATTCCTACGCGCAATTCGCCCACGTCAATCTCTGCCAGAGCGGCATCGTCAAATAATTCAACGACATGAGCGATACCGCGCTCGAAGCCGTGCTGCGGCGCGATCGCGCCGTCGTCATTGCCGCGCTCGCCGTCATCACCGCATTGGCCTGGGCCGATCTCCTCTGGCTCGCCGACGACATGGCAATGGGCGGCATGGACATGACCGGCTATCGCATGATCCCGGCCGGCCGCGGCCTGATGATGCCGGCCGACGCGCCATGGCAGCCGATCGAGTTCGGCTACGTGTTCGTCATGTGGGTCGCGATGATGATCGGCATGATGATGCCGTCGGCGGCGCCGATGATCTTGATCTACGCCCGCGTCGGCCGCCAGGCGACGGCGCAGGGCAAGCCGTTCGCCGCGAGCGGCTGGTTCGCCGGCGGCTATCTGCTGGCCTGGATCGCCTTCGCGCTCTTTGCGACCTCGGCGCAATGGGCGCTGGAGCGCGCCACGCTGCTCACGCCGATGATGGAAAGCGCCAGCAACCGGCTCGGCGCGGCGGTGCTGATCCTGGCCGGCGTCTATCAATGGGCGCCGCTCAAGGACGCTTGCCTGTCCCATTGCCGGTCGCCGCTGCTGTTCATCCAGCAGCACGGCGGCTTCCGCCGCGAGCCGCACGGCGCGCTGGCGCTCGGCTTTCGCCACGGCCTCTACTGCATCGGCTGTTGCTGGGCGCTGATGGCGCTGTTGTTCGTCGGCGGCGTCATGAATCTGTTTTGGATCGCCGCGCTGGCGATCCTCGTCCTACTTGAAAAGGTCGCGCCATTCGGGCGCGTCATCGCGCGCGCCGCCGGCCTCGCCTTTGTCGCTGCCGGCGTGTGGCTGCTCATGCAAAATCCCTGAATGCGAAACACGGAAAGGCCGATCGAATGACCAAAAGTGTGATCTCCGCACTGGCAATCGTTGCCGGGCTTGCGATGACCGCGGCGAACGATCGAGCCCTGGCGCAGAACGGGCCGGCCGCCACCGGGACGACGCTGATCACCCTCGGCACGCGCGGTGGACCGCTGCCGACCAAAGATCGCGCTCAATCGTCCAATCTGTTGGTGGTCAACGGCACGCTCTATCTGGTCGATGCCGGCGGCGGCGTGACCGGCCGCATTGCCCAGTCGGGCTATGATTTTCGTAAAGTCGGCAAGATCTTCATCACCCATCCCCACAGCGATCACACCGCGGGTCTGGCGACGCTCATGGTTTCGCAGTGGGAATACCAGCGCGCCGAGCCAACCGATATTTACGGCGGCGGCGTCGCGGCACTGGTCAAGGGCGCGCTCGACTATCTGACGCCGAACGCCGAAATCCGCTGGGCCGAAGGCAAGCGGCGGCCGATGGCCGACACCTTCCACGGCCACGACGTCGAGCCCGGTCTCGTCTACCAGGATGCGAACGTCAAGGTCACCGCGGTCGAGAACACCCATTTCCATTTCCAGCCGGGCACGCCGCCTTACGGCAAATACAAGTCTTATTCCTATCGCTTCGAGACGCCGGACCGTGTCGTGTTCTTCACCGGCGACACCGGACCTTCCGACGCCGTGGTCGAGCTGGCGAAAGGCGCCGATCTCTATGTGACGGAAACGACGTCGCCGGACGACGTGGTGGAGCTGTTCAAGCGCAATGGCGCCTGGCAGGCCAAGACGCCGTCGGAGCAGGAGGGCTTCCTCCGCCATATGCACGAAGAGCACGTGACGCCGGAGGACATCGGCAAGATGGCGGCGAAAGCCGGCGTCAAGGCCGTGGTCATGACCCACATCGGCCCATCGGCAACACCCAATGACGACTATCAACGCTTTGTCGATGAAGCGAAGAAATATTATGCGGGGCCGATCACGCTCGCCAAGGATCTGATGAAGTTCTGACATTCTCCCCGCTTCGCGGGGAAAAAGATCAGCCGGCTTTGCGCCGGCGCGGCGCCTGGCCGTGAGGGTGCCCATGCTCATGACTGTGACTCGCGCCGCGGCCGTGACTGTGCGCACCGTCGGCCGGCAGATAGACCACGTGGCCGTGGCGCACGCCGCGCTCGGCGATGATGTGGTCGGCGAATTGCTGCACGTCGGCGCCGCGGCCCTTGAGCACGGTGACCTCCATGCAGCTTTCGTGGTCGAGATGCACGTGCAGCGTCGCCTGCGCCAGATCGTGGCGGTCGTGGAAGTCGCGGGTCAGGCGCTTGGGCAGTTCGCGCGCCTCGTGGTCGTAGAGATAAACCAGCGCCGCCACGCAAGGCCGCGTGCCGCCGACTTCGGTCGCCGCCTGCTGCAGGCCCGAACGGGCGAGATCGCGGATCGCCTCGGAGCGGTTGGCATAGCCGCGCGCCTTCATGAAGCGGTCGAGCTCGGCGTCGAGCTCGTCGTCGATGGTGATGGTCACGCGCTGCATCGCTGTCTCCCAGATGACTTCCGAGCAACTCTAGCACTGATGGACAAGCCAGGCAGCGGCCGATAGCCTTCGCCGCCCAAGACGAACGGTTCCGGCAATGACGGATTCCTCCCGCAGCGACATCTACGGCAGCCGCGCCCGCATCGGCTACACTTCGCCGCCGCTCACCACCGAAGTCTTTCCTTACGAGTTCTACCAAATCGTGCCGAAAGGCGTGACGCTCGTGGTCACCTCGCTCGCCATCGTGGTGCGCAGCAAGGCCGAGGTCGACCAGTCCTACGACATCAGCATGCGGGCGGCGCGCGAGATGGCGGCAGCCGGCTGCGACATCGTCGTGCTCGGCGGCGTGCCGATCAACCTGTCGCGCGGCGCCGCCAATGCCGAAGACATCATCCGCGATCTCGAAGCCGAGCTGAGGGTCAAGGTCTCGACCAGCACTTCCGCGCAAGCGGCGGCGGCGAAAGCGCTCGGCTGCAGGAAGGTCGTGGTCTGCCAGCCCTACGAGAAATCCGAGACCGACCGCATCGCTGGCTACGCCAGGCATTTCGGCTGCGAGGTGTTGGGCGCGACCGGTTGGGGCGCGGCGTTCAACCAGATCGGCCGCATACCGCGCCATGCCGCGGTCGACATGGGCCGCGAATTGATGGGCAAGCATCCCGATGCCGACTCCATTTTCTTTCCGTCGCCGCATTGGCCGACGGCCGGCGCGCTCGACGTGCTGGAGCGCGAGTTCGGCGTCAACTGCATGGCAGCGCACCAGGCGATCGTCTGGGACGCGCTGCGCCGCTGCGGAATAAAGGACCGCATCGAGGGTTTCGGCAGGTTGTTTCGGGAGTTCTAGGGGGAGACAAGGATGCAAAGGAAAAACATCTTTGCCGCCGCGCTGGCCGGGCTTTTTGTCGCCGGCGCGTTCACGGCCGCAACCGCGCAACAGCCGGCGACAATGGGACCGCCGCCGCTGCCGGTGCAGATCAAGGCCGGCATTTCCGACCCGGTGAACACCGTGCTGGCCTGGTACATGGCGCGCGCGGCCGGCCGCTACGGCGCGGAAGGGCTCAACGTCGACATCCTCAACATGAACGGCGGCAGCCGCGGCGCCGAGGAATTGCAGGCGGCGCGCATCGACATCATGCATGTCGGCCTGTCGTCGGTCGTCAAGGTCAATCAGGCCGGCGGCAATCTGCGCGTCATCGGCTCGCTGTCGAACGTCATCCGCTTCACCTTCTTCTCGGCGCCCGGCGTCAAGACCGCGGCCGATCTGAAAGGCGGTGTCGTCGGCGTCTCGACCTTCGGCTCGGAAAGCGATTCCACGGTGACGCTCGCCTTGCAGAAGCTCGGGCTCACCCGCGCCGACATCACCGTCAAGGAATACGGCGGCAGCATGAAACGGCTCGAAGCGGTGAAGTCGGGCGAGATCAAGGCCACCGCGATCAACGAGCCGATCGCGTCGCTGGCGCGCGAGCAAGGCGTCAACGTGCTGGTCGACCTGGTGCCGGATCAGATCCCGTGGCTGTTCAGCGGCGTCGTCGTGCGCAGGGACGATATCGGCGTGCGCCGCGATTTGCTGACGCGCTTTCTCAAGGCCAGCATCGAGGGCAATTACATCGCGCTGACCGACGCCAAGCGCGCCAAAGAGGTGCTGGCGAGGGAATTGAAGATCGGCAGCACCAAAATCCTCGACATCACCTACGGTGATTTCAAGCAGCAATCGCCGCAGAACCTCGAACCGTCGGCAGAGGGTGCGCGCAACATCCTGAAACTGTTCCCCAATGCCAGCCAGAAGCTCGGCGATTATATCGACCTGAGCCTGCTCGATGCCTTGAAGAACGACGGTTTCTTTGCGGCGATGGAAAAGAAATACGGCCTGCAAAACCGGTGACGTGACAGCGCGATGGACCCTTCCGGCAACAAAGCGGTGGTCGACTGGCTCATGGACGGCGCGCGGTCGACGCCGCTGGCGCAGGAGGTCTTGAGCGAAATTTGCCGGCGCTTGACCGCTGGCGGCCTGCCGCTGTGGCGCGCCGTCGTGTTCGTGCGCACCTTGCATCCGCAAATCGTCGGCCGCCGCTTCGTCTGGCGGCCGGATACCGGCACGGTCGTCAGCGATGGCACGTTCGATCTGCTGGATCGCGACGAATTTCGCAACAGCCCGATGACATATGTGACCGCGACCGGCCAGGCCTTTCGCCGCCGGCTGGCGGATGCCGATTGCCCGCTTGATTATCCGATCCTGCGCGACCTGCGCGCCGAAGGCGTCACCGACTACGTGGTCTCGCCGCTGCGCTTCACCAACGGCGACATTCATTTCGCCTCATGGGCGACTTTGCAGCCGGGCGGATTTACCGACGCGGACATTGCGGCGCTTGATGCCATTGTCATCCCGCTGACCCGGGTTGCGGAGATTCGCGCCTTGCACCGGGTGGCGAATGTTCTGTTGTCGACCTATGTCGGCCAGAATGCCGGCGCCCGCGTGCTCGCCGGGCAAATCCGCCGCGGCCATGCCGAGGAGATCCACGCCGCGATCTGGTTGTCCGACATGCGCGGCTTCACCAAACTCGCCGACCGCTTGCCGCCGCAAGCTTTGGTCGATCTGCTCAATCGCTATTTCGATTGCCAGGTGCCGCCGATCGTCGAACACGGCGGCGAAGTGCTCAAATTCATGGGCGACGGGCTGTTGGCGATCTTTCCGATCGGCGACGCGGCGGCGCCGGTTTGCGCGCAGGCGTTGGCGGCCGCGCTGGCGGCGCGCGCCAATGTCGCGGCGATGCAGGCTACGGACGAGGAGACCGGCGTGCGCTTCGGGCTGGCGCTCCATCTCGGCGACGTTCTCTACGGCAATATCGGCAGCGGCAACCGGCTCGATTTCACCACCATCGGGCCGGCGGTGAATCTGGCGGCGCGGCTGGAAAAACTCGCCGGCCAATTGGGCCGCACCGTCCTGGCGTCGCAGGCGTTCGCGACCCATTGCGGCGACGCTTTCGCGCCGATCGGCCGGTTTGCCGTCGCCGGATTTGCCGACGAGCAGACCGCGCTCGGCCTGCACGATGAAGGCGGCGTCATGCAGACGGATTCGTGATGAGATTTCTCGCGCGAACTCTCCTGGTTGCAGCAATGCCGTGGCTGGCGTCGGCGGCGCACGCGCAAACGGTCGAAGAGTTCTACAAGGCGCATCCCATCACCATGCTGGTCGGCAGCGGCGCCGGCGGCGGCTATGACATCTATGCGCGGGCCTTCGCGCGGCACTGGACCGAGCACATTCCGGGTCATCCGAACATCATTGCCAAAAACCTGCCGGCCGCGGCCGGGCTTGCCGCGGCGAGCACGCTTTATAACGGCGCCGAGCGCGACGGCTCGGTGATCGGCGCCTTCACCAACGGCGCCGCGATGGACCCGCTGTTCGGCAATGCGGGCGCGCATTACGACGCGCTGCGGTTCAACTGGCTCGGCAGCATCGGCAAGCTCGAAAATGTCTGCGCCACCTGGCACTCGAGCCCGGTCAAGAGCATCGCCGACGCCCGCGCCCGCGAAGTGATCGTGGCGGCCGCCGGCGCCACGTCGAATACCGCGATCGTGCCGAAAATGCTCAATGCCTTGCTCGGCACGCGGTTCAAGGTGGTGTCCGGCTACGACACCGGTTCCGGCCTCACCATGGCGGTCGAGCGCGGCGAGGCCGAAGGCATTTGCGGGCTGTCGTGGTCGACCATGAAGGCGTCGCGGCCGCATTGGATCGCCGACCATCTGCTCAACGTCATCGTGCAGATGGGGCTTTCGAAATTGCGCGATCTGCCCGACGTGCCGAGCGCGCTCGACCTGATCGAGGATCCGAACAGCAAGCAGGTCATGGAGCTGATCCTGATCCGCCAGGAAGCCGGCCGGCCGTTCGCCGCGCCGCCGGATGTGCCGGCCGACCGGATCGCGGCGCTGCGCCGGGCGTTCGCGGGCACGCTCGCCGATCCAGACTTCATCGCCGAGGCGGGCAAGACGCAGCTGGAGATCGAGCCGATGACCGGCGAGGACATTGCCAGAATGCTGGCGAAGGCTTATGCGGTGCCGAAAGTTATTGTCGAACGTGCCGCCGAATTGGTTTATCCTACAGCGCCGAAGGCGCAGTGAAGACGTTGAGGAAAAAATGAACACGATGACCGCGACCGCCGCAGCGCCGAAAGTCAAAGGGCCGATCGTCTGGCTCGATATGGACCAGAAGGAGCTCGACGACGCCTACGACCAGATCGTCTATGCGCCGAACCGCGATCAGATCGGCAAGCGCCGGCTCGCCAACAGCGCCGCGGCGCTCAAGCGGATCGGCAAGCCGTCGCGCTTCGCCTATGGCCCGACGCCGATCGAAGGGCTGGACGTCTACCGCACCGCAAAGCCGAACGCGCCGATTGCGATCTTCATTCACGGCGGCGCGTGGCGGAATGGCGCCGCCTCGGAGTTCACCTGCCTGGCGGAACCGTTCGTCCATGCCGGCGCTCATTTCGTCGTGCTCGATTTCACCAATGTCGACGACACCAAAGGCAGCCTGTTCCCGATGGTCGAGCAGGTGCGCCGCGCGGTCGGCTGGGTCTATCGCAACGCCGCGGAAAAATTCGGCGGCGATCCCAACCGGCTGCACCTGATCTCGCATTCCTCCGGCTCGCATCTCGGCGGCTGCACGGTGACCCACGATTGGGCGAAGGACGGTTTCCCGCTCGATATCCTCAAAGGCGCGACCCTGTCGAGCGGCATGTATGATCTCAAACCGGTGCGGCTGTCGAAGCGCTCCAAATACGTGGCCTTCACCGACGAGATGGAACAAAAACTCAGCGCCATGCGCCATCTCGACAAGCTCAACACGCCGCTCATTCTGACTTACGGCACCTACGAGACGCCGGAATTCCAGCGCCAGTCGCGCGATTTTGCCGCCGCCGTGAAAGCCGCCGGCAAGCCGGTCGAGCTATTGGTCGGCGAAGGCTACAATCATTTTGAAATGCTGGAGACGCTGACGAATCCGTACGGCCTGCTCGGCCGCGCGGTGCTGACGCAGATGAAGTTAATTTAAGCACACCTGTTTCCCGGGCGCGGCGCAGCATGTAGCGAAGCGGAATGGTGCGCCGCAGACCCGGGATCGTATCAAACGCCGTGTCCGGAGCGATCCCGGATCAGCGGCGCACCGCTACGCTTCGCTGCGCGCTGCGCCGCATCCGGGAAATGTCGGCTTTCGATAAATGAGAGATCAAGCCGCCGCGGGCCGCAGCGTGCCGGGGCCGGTCGGCGTCTTGCACACCGAGGTGCGGATCAACTCGGCGCCGCAGCGCTTGCAGGCGTAGACGGTGTCTTCGACATCGGCGGCGATCGGGCGGCGGCCGTGATAGACCATGCGCCCGGCGCAAACCGGACAAGGCATCATCAGTGAGGGCAAGCTCGACGCGGGCGAAGCCGCATGATGGGGCATATTTGGTTCAGCCGAGTGACCGTTTTGTGAATTACCTGCCGGAATCGAACCAGAGTCAAGAAAATTTGTGCATTGCACACAGAGTTGCTGCACTGCGGCCGGCTTATCCGGCATAAGCCATTCAAATCATTACGAATCGGCAACAATCCGGCCGCGGGATAGTTCCGCCATTCCACGCGGCAGTGCCGCATGGGCGCTCAGCCGGCGGCGAATTCCTGCATGGCGCGGCAGGGAATGCCGAGCGCCGTGAAACTCGCCCGCGCCGCCGCGACGGAACCGGCCATGTCGATGCCGCGGCAGCCGTCTTCGATGACGAACACGGCAAAGCCTTCGCGCCGCGCGTCCTCGGCCGAGTAGCGCACGCAGAAATCCAGCGCCAGGCCGGCGAGGAACACCCGGCCGAACCCGCGCTCGCGCAGATAGCCGACCAGCCCGGTCGGCGTGGTGCGGTCGTTCTCGTAGAACGCCGAATAGGAATCGATGGCGCGATTCATGCCCTTGCGCACGATCAGGCCGGCATGGGGGATCTGCAGCGATTGGTGAAACGCGGCGCCCGGGGTTCCCTGCACGCAATGGTCGGGCCACAGCACTTGCTGGCCGTAGGCGGCGGTGATCGTCTCGAACGGCTGCTTGCCGGGATGCGACGAGGCAAACGAGGAATGGTTCCGCGGATGCCAGTCCTGGGTCAGCACCACGTTGCGGAACCGCGCCGCCAGCCGGTTGACGATCGGCACCACCTCGTCGCCGCGCGGCACCGCCAGCGCGCCGCCGGGACAGAAATCGTTCTGGATATCGACGACGATCAGCACGTCGTTGTCGCCGAATGTCGTGGTCGCGTTCATGACTCTGCTTGCATGCGGCGGTCCACCTCCGCGGCGAGCGTTTTGAGCTCGTCGGCAACCTCGACCGGATAGGTCGTGCCGGATTCCAGCCGGCGCAAGGGCTCCGGCAGACGTTCGAGTTCGCGTTTCACGCGCGCTCTGATCGCGTCGAGCGGCGGTGACGGTTCCAGTCTTCGGCCGTGTTGCATCACCTGTTGTAGCAACGGCTCCCCGGCTTTTGCGTGACCCTCGAGCGCCAAAATATCGCCGGCCATGCGGCAGTCGGCGCCGTAGCGCCGCCAGACCTGCTTGCGGCCCGGCCAGGTCGCCTTGCGTTCCGAGCGCTTGCGCCGCGCGATGCCGGCATATTCCTGCAATTTGTAAACGCAATCGATCGCCGGCACGTCCTGCGACGTGGTCATGGCGGTGCCGATGCCGATGCCGTCGATCGGCGCGCCAGCGCGGGCGAACGCGGCGAGCGAATCCTCGTCGAGGCCGCCGCTGGCGAAAATCGTCACGTCGCGCAAGCCCCCGGAATCGAGAATGCCGCGCACGCGCTTCGCCAGCGCGATCAGATCGCCGCTGTCGAGCCGCACGGCGCGGATGGTGATGCCGGCGGCCTGCAATCGCGGCGCCAGCGCCACGACTTTTTGCGCCGCGGCCTCGGTGTCGTAGGTGTCGAGCAGCAGCACCAGATTGTCCGGCCGGGCGCGCGCGAAAGCTTCGAACGCCGCCATCTCGTCGTCGAATGCCTCGATGAAGGAATGCGCCATGGTGCCGTAGAGCGGGATGCCGAACATTTCGCCGGCCTCTACCGTGGCGCTGCCGGCGAAGCCGGTGAGGTAGCTCGCCCGCGCCGCCATCAGCCCGGCCTCGGCGCCATGCGCCCGGCGCAGCCCGAAATCGACCAGCACCTTGTCGGGCGCGGCAAGCCGCATGCGCGCCGCCTTGGCGGCAATGAGCGACTGAAAGTGCAAAATGTTGATCAGCCGCGATTCGACGAACTGCGCCTGCGGCAGCGGCGCCGTCACCCGCAGGATCGGCTCGCCGGCGAAGAACACGGTACCTTCCGGCATGGCGTGCACGTCGCCGCTGAAACGGAAATCGCGCAGATAATCGAGCAGATTTTGCTTGAACCGCCCGGTGCCTTGCAGCCAGGCGACGTCGTCCGCCGAGAAGCGCAGGCTCTCCAGAAAATCCAGCGCCTGCTCGAGCCCCGCCGCGAGCAGGAATCCGCGCCGCGCCGGCAAGGTGCGGGCGAAAAATTCGAACACCGCGGTCGCGGTCGCGCCCTGGTCCAGATAGGCCTGGGCCATGTTGAGCTGGTAGAGGTCGGTGAGCAGCGGGCTGATCGCGGTCATGGCGGCCCCATCTTATCCGCCCCCGCGAAGCGGGGGAGGGGGCGCAAGCCTCAGCGCCGCGCAAACATTCCGGCAATGTTCAAACATTTTCCCTCGCTCGAATGATGCCATGAAAAATCTCCTCGCATGACGCTCGCTCCTCCCTCTCCCCGCGTGCGGGGAGAGGGAGGGGTGAGGGGGCGTTGCCGCTGCCTGAGCGGTGCAATCATGGCTGAACCGCCAAGACACTCCCTATCAGCTCAGAATCGCGGCACCGCCCCCTCAACCCATCCTTCTCCCCGCACGCGGGGAGAAGGAGCCGCGAGCGGCGCGGGTGAGCCAATGACGTGCGCTCTCGTTCTCGCGATGCACCGGCATCCGAGTTTTCCGAAGAACGCCAAGAATCATTGGCCTCCAAAAAAATAAAGGGAGGCGGAGCGCCGAAAAGGCGCAACTGTCCCGTGGGGCCTCGCCACGCAGCGGATGTCGCCATCCATCTGCGCTTCGGGCGCGGCCGCGCGTTCAGCGGAACGCGCTCGCCTTTCGGCGCTCCACCGCGGCGCTTGCTTCGGCCATGTGCCGAAGCTCGATCCAGGCCGCGCTTCACGCGATGCAGTGCGCAGGCGTTACCCCCGCCTTGGCATCGCGCTTAAGCGAAGCACCTCGCGCGCCGGTCGTAATGCCGGCGGGGTCGATGCCCGGACCGCCCGAGAGCGGCAGTGACGAGCCGCCGCCCGCAGGAACCGCACCCACTCCATCAGTCGGCGTCACCGGTTGACGTCCCTTACGTGAGCAGGATGAGGTGCTGTTAGCGGAAGGGCGAGACGAGTCAAGCAGCAACGAAATTGCGCCGAGGCTGCACCGCAAACGACGGAAAACCGGGCGTTTCTTGTATGCGAGCTATTGAATTTGCGGGGGTCGTCCACGGCCAAATGGCACGAGACGAGTTTCACTCAAAAAGATTCGTTGCCGCAGCAAGCGCTTTTGTTTGACGACGGCGGTGACGAAATCTCCCCACCTCCCCTGGAGGGGGAGCAAAAGGCGGCCTCCGGCCGCCGTCTTTCGTACGAAGAACGCCGATGCGAAGCATCGGCTATGGCGCGAAGCGCGGCGGGTGGGGTGACAGCGTCGAAAGGCTCTCGTGCGGGCGGTAGCGCCGCGCACCCCACCCCGCGTCCCTTCGGGCCGCGACCCTCCCCCTGCAGGGGAGGGTGAAGCGCGCCGTAGCCCGGATTGAGCGCAGCGAAATCCGGGGCAAGCATGTCCGGCTCAAATGCCGTTCCCGGGTTTCGCTTCGCTCAACCCAGGCTACGATACGCGTCATGCCCGCGCATAGCCGTTCGAAGAACGGCGTCGCTTCGCTCGCCTATGTCGCGGGCATCCACGTCTTTTTAGGTGCGCAGCAAACCAAAGACGTAGATGGCCGGGACAAGCCCGGCCATGACGTTGTTGCAAGTTGGCGCGAGCGCCGCCGGTCAATCCGCCAGCGGGCTCGGCCTGATCTGGAAATGCACCGCCATCGGCGTCATGCCCAGGCCGCCTTCCTGGTGCCAGGGCGCGCGGTCGCCGCTCGAGGTCCACAGGCCGCGGCCTTTCCAGCCGGTCTTGGGATCGTCGATGCGGCCATCGAGGCCTTTGGCGTAGAAGCCGGTCGGGTAGGGCACTTTCATCGTAATCATTTTGCCTTCGGCATAGGCGATCAGGCCGTCGTTAAGGTTGCCGGTCGAGACCGGCACGTCGTTGCCGAGGCCGAGCGTATTGTGCTGGTCGACCCAGGTGTAATAGCTCGACTCGGCCGAGTTGTTGCCGAGACCTTCGAAGCCCGGTCCGGGATATTGGTAGAACGACCAGCCTTCCGGACAATGATTGCCGGTCGCGGTCGGGCCGTTGAGCGGGCCTTTGCATTTGCGGCGGTCGAAGCTGCCGAGATGGCCGCTGGCCAGCGACACCCAGACCACGCCCTTGCTGTCGATGTCGCCGCCGCGCGGGCCGAAGCCGGGCGCCGGTACATTGTAGATTTCGGCGAGCGCCGTCGCCGGCGGGTTGGAGCCCGGATTGAGGCGGACGATCGCGCCGGGATTGGAGCGGATCGTGCCCCACACCGTGCCGTCCACCGGGCTCGGCATCACCGCGTAGAACACCTGGCCGATGCGCATGTCTTTCCCCGGCTCGACCGGCTTGCCGGGCTCGGTGTAGTCGCCGCGCTGGCCGTCGCCCGACGTATCGACGATGAGCGCGGTCCAGCCTTGCGATTTCGCCGCGTCGCCGGTCTCCAGGAATTTCTTGGTATTGAGCCAGCCGACCACGCCGCCGCCGCCGCCGCTCGACGTCCACAAGGTATTGTCCTTGTCGAAGCCGAACTGCAGATGATGCGTGGTGAAGCAAGTGTCGACGAAAGTGTATTTCATCGTCTTCGGATCGAGCATCGCCAATTGCCGCTGGCTCGCCTCCAGCGGGAACAGTTTGGCCGACGGCAGGTCGGAATCCTTGCCGCAGAAGTCCGGATCCTTCACGCCGCGCACCGCGGCGGCGAGCCACAGCCGGCCTTTGTCATCCATCATCGAATTGTGGTTGTTGATGTGGGTGTCCCAGATCTGCTCGCTGCCCCAATAGGGCGACGGCGCCAACGATTTCAGCGCCGCGGCGTGGCCCGGGCCGAGCGAGTACGGCATGTCGGGGTCGCGCACCGGCGCTTGGAAATTGGTGACGCTATTCTTCACCGGATCGAGGATCGGGATGGTGTCCATCGAATATTCCGGCGAGCCGAACAGCGGGCCGTAGCCGTTGACCGTCGGGTTGCGCTTGTCGGTCGAAATCTCGTCGTGCAGATAATGCTGCTTGTCGGCCCAATCCCAGGTGGTGACGACGATATTGCGTTCGATGCCTTGCGGCCGCTGCGGTTTTGCGCGCGGCAACTCGCCCTCGGCGATGCGGTCGGTCCATTCGGCGAAATATTTGATCGGCGCCGAGGCCAAGTCGCCGGCAATGAGGTTGACCATGTTCGGCCCGGCTTGGCCGGATTGGATGCGGCGCGCCCAGGCTTCTTCCGAGGTTTTGAATTCGCCGAGTCCCTTCGGCAGCGTGCGCGTTGAGAGGTTGCCGAGCTGATGACAGCCGATGCAGCCGTTGTTCTTCATGGTGTTGAGCCAGTCGGTCTGCTTGACCTTGTCGGGGATGTCGCTATGGCCGCCGAACTGGTCGGCACCGGGAATTTTCAGCATCGAATACCAGTAGATCGCCGGATAGACTTTCGCGGCTTCCGCGGCATTCGCCGCCGGCACCGCTTTCAGATTGAGCTGCTTGCCCGGCTCGGCTTCGACCTTCGCTGAGTCGGAAAGGCCATAGCCGCGGACCCAGACCGAATATTTGGCCTTCGGCAGATCGGGAACCACGTAGCGGCCCTGGTCGTCGGTGACGACCATTTTGGCGAAACGGGTCGGCAGGTCGCGGGTCTCGGCAATCACCCAGACGCCGGCCTCCGGCCCGCTCGGGCTCGTCACCACGCCGCCGATGTCGGTCTTTTTGATCGGGACCGTGGTCTCCGCCCGCGGCTGCGACCAGATAAAACAGCCGGCAAGACAAATAGCCGCGACGCTCAAATAGAGGCTGCGCTTCCTCGTCATCACACGCTCCCTGATAGGTCTTCCCTACACCGATACCTCGCAGCCGGCGGCACGGTGTCGTACGGCACAGTCTGCGGGGTTCGATTGTGTAAAAATGTGCCTAACTCCACGCCGCTTGGCAATGGAGCGCGACCAATTTAAGCCTTGATTCACGATAATCTTGCCTCTGCGGTCGGCATGGAGTACGCGTTTTCCCGCAGTCACTTAGGGCAAATTTCGGGAAGTGGCTGACGGCGCGCCGGCTCGGGTGAGGCTTTCGACTCTTCGGTCGAATGGGAAGCGGGAATGGCATACGCGTCCGCCATGCAGGGCGGGTTAGGGACTGGTGGGTCCGTAATCCTTCATGAGTCTCCAGCGCATTCGGTGCTCGTGCCGGATACCGAATTGCTGTTCACGGCGCAGTTCCATCGCGCCGGCCCCGATCTCGTTCTCACCGGCCGCGACGGTCAGCATCATTTAGTTCCCGGCTACTTCGCAAGCGAACAACATCCCGCCTTGGTGGCGCCGAACGGCGCGCATCTGTCGCCCGAGACGGTCGATCTGCTCGCCGGATCGCCGACGCCCGGACAGTACGCGCAGGCGCAACCGGCGCCGCCGCCCGACACGATCGGCAAAGTCGAAAAAGTCGTCGGCGACGTCACCGTGGTGCGCAACGGCGTCGCGGTCGCGCTCCATGTCGGCGACGCCGTGTTCAAGAGCGACGTGGTGCAGACCGGCGTCAGCTCGGCGTGCGGCATTTCGTTTCCCGACGGCACCGCGCTCAATCTGGTCGCCAATACGCGCATGGCGCTCAACGACTATGCCTACGACTCAAACAGCGGCGGCGCCAACGGCGCGCTGTTCACCCTGGTCGAAGGCACCTTCGCCTTCGTCGCCGGCAAGGTCGCCCATTCAGGCGACATGAAGATCGCGACGCCGGTCGCCACCATGGGCATTCGCGGCACCACCGGCGTGGTGCAGGAGGTCGCCACGATCTCGGCGCAGAGCGCCGGCCAGACCTACACGTTCGCGGTGGTGCCCGATTTCGGCACCGGCGTCAGCGGCGTCTTCGACCTGATCGCCACCGACGCCAACGGCAATCCGATTCTCGACGCCAACGGCAACCCGGTCGTGCTGTCGACGGTGTCGCAGACCGGCTACGTCACCTACCTCACGCCGCAGGGCATCGGCCAGCCGCCGCTGGTGACGACCGAGCCGGTGACGAATTCGCAATACGCCTTCGAGCAGGACATCCTGCAGCAGCTGTTCCAGACGCTCAATCCGTCCGGCCTCAACCGGCCCGGCAACAACGGCAGTTCCACGACGCCGCCGCCGTTCGAATTGCCCAATCCGATCCCGCAGCTTTTCGAGGACAGCGGCAAACCCTTCACCATCAATGCTCCGGGATCGGGTTCGACCATTACGGTAACGATCCTCGACACGGTGGGGTCGAGCGGCCTGCCGACCGTCGTCATTTGGACCGGCGGTGTTGGCCCTTGGCTGGGTCCGACCTGGACCCCCAGCGGCCCGCCGCAATCGTTCCAGGAAGTCATCGTTCACTCGGGCAAACCGACGCTCAGCAGTACCGCGGCGGCCAACGGCCTCGAAGTCGACGCCGGTGCGATTGTCAATATCGCCAACGGCGGCGTGTTGGAGATTTTCAAGTTCATTCAAGGCGGCGGAACGATCCAGCTCAATGCCAGTGGCGCCGATCCGACCTTGGAAATCGACGGCCTCGTCAAGCTGAGCGGCGGCGGCATCGTCGAGATGATCGGCACGCCCGGCGACGACAACATCATCGGCATTCCCGGCTCCAGCGCGCTGTTGCTCAACATCGACTACCTCATCGAGGGCACCGGCACGATCGGCGGCGGCGACGGCAATCTGACGTTCGAAAATTTCGGCACCGTCAACGCCAACGACGGCCTGCTGACCATCAATACCGGCAACCAGTACTTCAACGGCGGCGGCGGCCTGACCGAGGCGACCGCCGGCGGCACGCTGGCGATCAAGGACAGCGTCGCCAATGCCGGGACGGTCAAGGCCGACGGCGCCGGCTCGACCGTGGCGCTGTCCGGCAAGACATTCGACAATTTCTTTTCCGTCGTCGCCAAAAATGGCGGCAGCATCACCTTCACCGGCGTCGCCGTCACCAACGAGGCCATCAGCGCGAGCGACCCGACCGGCGGCACGATCAACGCGGCCGGCGGCACCATCGCCTTCAACGGCGGCTCGCTCGCCAACGGCAATATGCTGGAGGCGACCGTCGGCGGCACCCTGCAGCTCGAGAACATCGTCGTCACCAATTCCAGCGCCGGCAGCGCGACCATCGATGCGACTTCGAACCTCGATCTGATCGGCGCCGCCATCCTCGGCGGCACGATCGAGAACGACGGCAACGCGGTGGTCACCGGCGGCGCTTCGGTGCTGCACGGCGACAGCGTGACCAATGCCGGGACGATGACCGTCTTGGCCGGCGCGTCGCTGACGCTGGAAGGCGACACCACGCTGGTCAACGAGGCGGGCGGCCTGATCACGGCCGACGGCGCTGGCGCCACGGTCTCGATCGAGCTCGACACCGACACCAACGTCAATTCCGGCACCATCAAGGCGGTCAACGGAGGCGAGGTCGACGTCCATGTCAATGTCGACGGTGGCTCCAACCACGGCCTGATCGAGGCCGGCGCCGGCGGCACGGTGCATTTCTTCGGCCATCACGACGGTGGCGGTGGTGGTGGCGGCGGCGACGGCGGCCAAGACGGCGGCGGCGACAAGGGCGGCAATTTCGGCACGATGGAGGCGACCGACGGCGGCGTCCTCATCTTCGACGGCGGCCTGGACAATTTCGATCTGGTCGAGGCGGTCAACGGCGGCCAGGTCTACCTCAACAACGGCATCAAGAATCACGCCGGCACGGTCGAATCCAGCGGCGCCGGTTCGCAGATTTTCATTTCGGGAGGCGGCGATTCGGTAAACGCCGACACCATCATCGCCGAAAACGACGGCGTGATCGCGCTCGCCTCGGTCGTGCTCACCAACGACGCCGACGCCATGATCGAGGCGACGTCGGGCGGCAGCATCAGCTGGATCACCGGCGGCATCGACAATTTCGGCATCTTCGACGCTGACGGCGGCAGCATCACGTTCGGCGGCTCGATCGGCATCACCAACGAGGCCGGCGGCATATTCGAGGCGAGTGACGGCGGCTCGATCACCTTCGGCACCTCCGGCATCGGCAGCGTCAGCAATGCGGCGGGCGGGCTGATCGAGGCCTTAGGCGGTGGCACCATCACCTTCGATTCGACGCTCAACGGTGGGCAAAACGCCGGCACCATCATGGCCGACGGCGGCACGATCGTCATCGACGGCTTCGAAGGCGGCAACGGACTTTTCAATGGCGACGGCATGGGTGGCATCGGCGTCATCCAGGCCATCCATGGCGGCAAGGTCGAGCTCGCCGGCGCGACCATCATCGGCGGCAAACTCGGAACGATGAGCGGCGGCGTGTTCGAGACGACGGCCGGCACCAGCACGCTGATCAACGTCATCCTCACCGGCGGCGTCTTCAAGATCGATGCCGGCACCATCCTGGACCTGAACGGCGGCTCGAACGGCGTCGCCGCCTATATCGACAGCACCGTCACATTGCAGGGCCCCGGCACGGTCGAGATGGACTTCACGTCCTATTCGATCCGCGGCGGCCTCGCCAACGGCACGCTCAATAATCAAACCACGATCAAGGGCCAGGGCACGATCGGGACCGGCGACACGCCGCTGCCGGGCGTGCTGACGCTGATCAACAGCGGCACCATCGAGGCCGTCGGCGGCGAGTTCGACATCAATACCGGAACGCGCAATTCGGCGACGACGACGAATTCGGGCACGCTCGAAGCCAACGGCGTCAATGCCGTGCTGCTGATCCACCACACCAATATGAACAATGGCGGCGGCACCATCGCGGCGATCAACGGCGTAAACGCCATATCCGCGACCGCGTCCGTGGTCGAACTGCTCGATGTCAACATCGTCGGCGGCACGCTCGCGACCACCAATTTCGGCACGATCGAAACGATCGACGATATTAGCGGCAACCCCCCCAGCATCAGCAGCTTCGACAACGTTATCAACAACGCCTACGTGCTGGTCAGCGACCACACGACGCTGATCCTGCGCGACACGCTCTCGGGCACCGGTACGATCGCGCTGGCGGACGGTCCGCACGGGGAGCTTCTCAAGATCGACGGCGCCGTGACGCTCGACGGCGGCGGTCAAATCACGTTGGCCGGCATAGGCCAGATCGCCGCGTTTCCGAACAGTACGCTGGATAACGTCGGCGACACGATCTCGGGCGCCGGTACGATCGGCGACGGCTCGGGCGACCACAATCTGACGCTGAAGAACGAGCCGGGCGGCACGATCGACGCCAACGTCGACGACGCTACGCTCACCGTCTACACCGGCAACATCGTCACCAATGCCGGCACGATGGAAGCGACCAACGGCGGTACGCTGCAAATCGACGACGTCGTCAGCAATTCCGGCACCATCCTGGCCGACGGCGGCACCATCAACATCACGAAGGCCATCGAAAGCACCAATCTGATCAAGGCCACCGGCGGCGGCGCGATCGTCGTCACCGTCGTCGGCCTCGACTTGGAAAACACCGCCACCGGCACGGTGGATGCCGATACCGGCGGCACGATTACTCTGAACATCACCGGCGACAACATTTATCGAGGCACCTACGAGGCGCTCAACGGCGGCGTGCTCGACATCAACATCACCAATTTCGACGCCACTGGCGGCAACCTCGGCACGATCAAGGCCGATGACGGATCGGTCAGCATCCACGGCGGCATATCCAATAGCACCAATGGACTGATCGAGGCGCTGAACGATGGAACGATCTCGATCGTCGGCGAGATCACCAATGACGGCGGTACCATCGAGGCCGCGTCGGGCGGCTCCATAACGCTCGGCGAAGACGCCGCCACACTGGCGCATTCCCTCGATCCCCTTGTCAACGACGGCAGCACGATCGAGGCGATTGCCGGCGGCACCATCACCTTCGAGTCCTCGCTCACCGGCGTGACCAACAAGGACGCCGCCGTCATCGAGGCCGGCGCCGGCGGCACCATCATCATCGACGCGGTCAAAGTCGCCAATGACGGCGGCACCATCGAGGCCTTGGGCAGCAACGCCGTCGTCGATCTCAACGGCACGACGATCGACGGCGGCACGCTCGAGACCGACAGCTCAGGCGTGATCGATGCGCTGACCGGCACCAGCACGTTCGACGGCGTCACCATCGCCGGCGGCTTCATCAAGGCGGAGACCGACGCGACCGTCGATCTCGAGGACAAGACCACGCTCAGCGGCACGGTCACGTTCGAGGGCGGCGGCACTTTCGTGCTCGACCCCGGTCCGGCGTCGATCGTGGGCGGCGACGGCGGCGGTACGCTCGACATCGCGGCAGGCGCGACGCTGGCCGGCGCCGGCACTATCGGCAACGGCACAACGACGTCTCTCACGCTGAACAATTGCGGCACCATCGACGCCACCGGCTGCATCACCATCGATCTGGTGCCGAACACGCTGACCAATGACGGCCTGATGGAGGCGACCGGCGGCGGCGAGCTGAAGCTGCTCAGCACCGTCGGCAATTCCAACATCATCGCCGCTTACGCCGGCAGCACGGTCTATCTCGACGACACCATCTTCAATACCGACTGCGGCCAGGTGATCGCGTCGGGCCACTGCGCCGTCGTCGATCTGTTCGAGGCCACCATCAGGGGCGGCACGGTCAAGAGCGATTGCGGCGGCCTCATCCAAACGGTCGCCGGTTTGGACGACGCCCCCACGACCAGCACCTTCGACGGCGTCACCATCGGCTGCGGCAGCGACGTCAAGGTCGTGGACTATACGACGCTGGTCCTTGAAAACGAAACGACGATGTCCGGCGGCAGGCTGTCGATCGAAAGCTCCGGCGTGGTCGAGATCGCGAACGGCGACGGCGGCATCGGCGCGACGCTGACCAACGTGACCGTGCACGATTGCGGCGAGGTCACGGTCGACAGCGACACCACTTTGGCGCTCTCCGGCGTCAAGGTTTACGGCGGCGCGATCACCGGCACCGACGCGGCGTCCGGCGACATCGTCGCCAGCACCATCGACGTCACCGGCGACAGCACGTTCTGCAACGTCGATCTCTCCGGCGGCGACGTCACGGTCGAAAAGGGCGCCGCCTTGACGCTCGACGGCGGCACCGTGAGCGACGTGACGCTGCAGACCAACGGCGACGGCCTGATCGAGATCGGCTGCGGCGGCAGCACGTTCGACAACCTGACCATCGCCTCCGACGCCAAGGTCGAGGTCGACAGCGGCGCGACGCTGACCTTGCAGGATACGATCAACAGCTCCGGCACCATTACGGTCGACAGCGGCGCAACCCTCTACCTGAACGACGCCGCGCTCGACGGCGGCACCATCAAGGACAACGGCACCGTCGAAATGACCGTCGACAGCACGATCGGCGGCGGCGCGGTCATCGACGGCGACGTCGGCTCACTCGTCATCGATTGCGACACGACGCTGACCGCCGACGGCGCGACCTTGCAAAATCTCGACGTCACCAATCACGGCGCCGCGATCGATATCGACAGCGGCACCACGCTGACATTGTCCGATGTCACCGTGCACGGCGGCACCATCGACGGCGTTGACGCAACCTCCGGCGACCTCGCCAGCACCATCGACGTCACCGGCGACAGCACGTTCTGCGGTGTCCACCTCAGCGGCGGCGATCTGACGGTCGAGAGCGACGTCACGCTGGCGCTGTCCGGCGACCGGCTCAGCGACGTCGCGATCAACGGCACCGACGCGGCATCGGGCGGCGTCATTGCCAGCACCATCGACGTCACCGGCGACAGCACGTTCTGCGGTGTCCACCTCAGCGGCGGCGATCTGACGGTCGAGAGCGACGTCACGCTGACGCTGTCCGGCGACCGGCTCAGCGACGTCGCGATCAACGGCACCGACGCGGCGTCGGGCGGCGTCATTGCCAGCACCATCGACGTCACCGGCGACAGCACGTTCAGCGATGTCAGCCTCAGCGGCGGCGATGTGACGGTTGAAAGCGGCGTCACGTTGAAACTGTCCGGCGACACCGTCAGCGACGTCGCAATCAACGGCACCGACGCGGCGTCCGGCGACGTCGTCGCCAGCACCATCGACATCACCGGCGACACGACGTTCAACGAAGTCACCATGAACGGCGGTGACCTGACGGTCGAGGGCCGTGTCACACTGATACTGTCCGGCGACACCCTGTCCGACGTCGCGATCGAGAACGGCGCCGTCGGCGACGGCGGCGTCTCCGCCGGCACCATCCATGTGACCGGAAATTCGCACTTCGACGATGTCACGCTGAACGACGGCAAGCTAATCGTCGGCAGCGGCGCCGAGCTGACACTGTCCGGCAGCACCATCAGCGGTGCCAACGTCCAGGTCTATGATCACAATGCCTTGAATCAGATCGTGACCGGCACGATCGACGTCCTCGACACCAGCGCGATCGACAACTCGGCGGTCAACGGCGGCGGCGGCACGTTGCGGCTCGAAGACGGCGTGACGCTGACGGTGGATAATACCGAGCTGGAAAATCTCAACGTTACCAACGGCGGCACGCTGCAGGTCGACGGCAACGACATGCTGACCTTGGCTGCCGTGCATATCGACAGCGGAACGATCGACGACTACACCGACACGACGGACGGCGTCGTCGGTGCCACCATCGATGTCGTCGGCGGCAGCGCGATCACCAACGCCACCATCGACGGCCAGGGCGGTCCGGGCGGCGGCGACGGCGACGGCAAGCCCGGCGCACTGATCGTCGAAAGCGACGTGACGCTGACGCTCGACGGCTCGACGCTGGAGGATCTCAACGTCACCAATCACGGCACGCTCCTGGTCGAGGCCACCGACACGCTGACGCTTGACAATGTCAGCATCGACAATGGCACGATCGAAGGCACCAATGCCTCGGGTGCCATCGTTGCCAGCAATATCGACATCACCGGCGACACGACGTTCGGCGATCTGACCGTCGAGAACGGCAACCTGACGATCAACGAAAGCACCGCGCTCAAGGTCGCCGACGACACCACCGTGACGCTCGACGGCGTCAACGTGGCCGACAACGGCGACCTCGATGTCGGTGTGAGCTCGGGCGCGACCCTCGCCCTTGACGATAATGCGAGCATCAGCGGCTCCGGCGCGATGACGATCAATGGCGGCAGCACGCTCGACGTCGACGGCGGCACCACCACGATCAATCTCGTCGGCACGATCACCAACGACGGCACGCTGGAGGCGAGCAACGGCGGCACGCTCGACATCAAGAGCACGGTCGACAACACCTACGGCGCGCTGCTGGCGGCGTCCGGCGGCCTGCTCGACATCGAGACCGCGATCAGCGGCGGCAACGCCACCATCCAGGGCGGCAAGCTGGAGTTCGATGCGGCGTCGAACGTCAACGTGACATTCGATAACGGCGGGCCGGACGGAACGAACTACGGCGAACTCATCCTCGGCGACCCGAAGGATTTCTCCGGGCAGATTTCCGACTTTACCGGATCGGCGATCGGCATAAGCAACTCGGACGAGATCTTCCTTTCGAGCGTGCAGGAGAATGATGAACACCCCCTGGACGCCGATTACAACAGTGACAGCAACATTACGACGGTGACCATCTACGAAGAGCACGGCGGCCAGATCAAACTTTATTTCGTCGGCAATTACGAGGCCGGCAATTTCAAGCTGGTACAGGACGCAAACGGCCTGGAAATCTACGATCCGCCGGTCGGCGGCGCCAAGCACGCGCCGGCGCCGGTGACGACCGCTGGCGACAATCACACCAGCGCACCGGCCAACCAGGTCGCGCATGCGACCGACCATGCGGCGAGCCTGACAAACCTGTTCGGCTTCGGCGGCGGTCAGGATTCGACGACGCCGGCGGCGGCGTGGCACGACAACGAGGTCGCTGCGCCGGCAGACCAGCTGGCGCTCGGCGGCAAGGCGGTGATCGCCCCCAGCGCGGCGGCGCCCGGCGGCGTCCCTGCCGGCAGTTCCTTCGTCGACGGCGGGGCCGACGGCAGCGCTGGCGAGGCGGGCGCCGGGGCGGCGAACGGCAGCTCGACCCAGTCCCTGTTGTCAGCGCTGCTCAAGACGCTGACCGGCGGCGAACAGGGTGGCGCGAACCTCCAGTTATCCGATAACGCGTCGCCGCTTGCCGCCGGGACGCCCGGCACATCCCCCGTACTTGATCACAGCAAGCACCTGACGGATTCGACCATCCTCGATGGGGCGGGCAGCGCCAACAGCCAGGCCGCGCATGCGCCGCTGCCGGCGGCGCCCGCCAACGAACATGCGGCTGCGCCGTCTCTGTTCACGTCGCCGACCATCGCGTCGGCGTTCGGCACCTTGAACAACGACAATTTCTCCTTCCATGCGAATCTCGGCAGCGATCCGGCGCAGAACACGGGCGCCCACGCGAACGAGCTCGCCCACGGCAATATGCAAATCGGCGGCCCGGCGCTCGGCTCGACGGCTCCCGAGTTCCATGCGGAATTCGCCGTCGATGTCGTCCATCAGGATGTCACCGGCATTCCGGCCAACCTGGACCAATTCCATCAGATGGCGGCGAACGCGACGCTGCTGCACTAGGACGTGGACTCCTTAACGCGCAGCCACAGCCGTATGGACGCAAGCTCGGCGTCGTTGAGTTCGTAGCGCATGATTCGAGTCCGTCGTTTGAGGGCTTGAATCACGGTCAGGTGGTCGATCTCAACATGCCCTGCAAAAAGACGCTTTGGTCGCTATGCACCCGGAAGCGGAACCTATTATGCTCACTTTGAGTTTTGTCGGTCATGGCCCGTTGCGGAAGTCGCATGGGCCAAAATGCCGTGATGCACAACGCTGCTTTTCAACGATGCGCTAGAGTGTGATCCTCGGCTTGAGGAGAGCACATGAGGCGGCGCGAGTTCTTTGCGCTGATTGGCGGTGCAGTAGCGTCGCGGTATGCTGCCCGTGCGCAGCAAGCAGCCATGCCGATCGTTGGCCTTGTCGACCCCCGATCGCCTGAGGAATCCACGCGTCGACGCTCACTACGCGAGTAACATCGATTTCGAGCTGGGAGAAAGCTATGAATACGTCCGAATCCGTTGACCAGGGCCGTCGCCGGTTCTTGGGTGCTGCCACGACAAGCATCGCTGCTGCGGGCGTAGTAAGCCTGCTTCCCTCACGCTTGGCCGCGGCGGCCAAGGATGACATTCGCCCGTTTCACGTTCGAGTGCCGGACGGGCAATTGGTCGATTTGCGAAAACGCCTGCGGGCAACGCGATGGCCAGACAAAGAAACGGTGGCTGACCGGTCGCAAGGTGAGCAACTCGATAAGCTTCAGCAGCTCGTTCGTTACTGGGGCACCGGATACGACTGGCGGAAGTTCGAGGCGAAGCTCAACGCTCTGCCGCAATTCATCACCGAGATTGACGGCGTCGACATCCATTTCATCCACGTTCGCTCGAAGCAACGTAATGCGCTGCCGGTGATCGTCACGCACGGCTGGCCGGGCTCGATTGTCGAGCAGCTCAAGATCGTCGATCCGCTGACCAACCCGACCGCGCATGGCGGCAGCGCCGAGGACGCCTTCGACGTCGTCATCCCGTCGGTGCCGGGCTACGGCTTCTCCGGCAAACCGACCAGCACCGGCTGGGACCCCGACCGCATAGCGCGCACCTGGGCGGTGCTGATGAAACGCCTCGGCTATACCCGTTACGTCGCCCAGGGCGGCGACTGGGGCACGCCGATCTCCAACGCGATGGCGCGCCAGAAGGCGGAGGGACTGCTCGGCATCCACATCAACCTGCCGGCGACGGTGCCGCCCGAGGTAGCGGCCGCGCTGACCGGTGGGCCAGTGCCGGCCGGGCTCTCCGACAAGGAGCGCGCGGTGCTCGAAGGGCTGATGAAGAACGCCAAGGCTGGCAACTCGGCCTACTTCACGATGATGACCGCACGACCGCAGACCGTTGGCTATGGCGCGACGGATTCACCGGCTGGCCTCGCCGCGTGGATCCTGGTGCATCCGGGATTCGCGCAATGGTCTTTCGATGCCGATCCTAAGCAATCACCGACCAAGGACGACGTGCTCGACAATATCACACTGTACTGGCTGACGAACACCGCGGCCTCCGCGGCGCGGCTATATTGGGAGAACGGCGCGCGCGGCAGTGTCATCGTCGCGGCTGCGCAGCGAACGACCGAGATCACGCTGCCGGTTGCCATTACGGTATTTCCGGATGACGTCTATAGGGCGCCGGAGACCTGGGCACGGCGCGCTTATCGCAACCTGACTTATTTCCACGAGGTCGACAAAGGCGGCCACTTCGCCGCTTGGGAGCAGCCGGAGTTGTTCAGCGAAGAATTGCGCGCGGCGTTTCGGCCCTTGCGTCATTCATGATTTCGATTGTTTGGAAGGAGGTGGCCGATGAGACGGTTTGTTTTCGCAATGATTGCCGTTGCGGCGCTGGGCGGCGCAGGCGCTATGATGGCTCCTGCATCCGGACAAACTGACGAAGAGGCTGCTCCGATCTATGGAATCAAAATTCCTGCGGGATATCGCGACTGGCGGTTGATCTCCGTCAACCATTTGGCAGGAAGCACCGTGAAACAGGTGCGCGCCCAATTAGGCAATGACATTGCGATCAAGGCATTTCGAGAAGGGAAACTACCGTTTCCGGACGGCAGTATCATCGTTGCGCTGCACTGGAATGATGTCGCGGCGGACGAAAACAACAAAATCTTAGCCACAGGCTTTCCCGGAGCTGGCCTCCAATCCTTCATTGCCGGGCCTGCCGTGAACATTCAGTTCATGATCAAGGACTCGAAGAAGTATGCCGGGAGCGGTGGTTGGGGATACGCCGACTTCACGAATGGCAGACCCGGCAACGAAGCGTTGCACAAAACCTGCTTCCCCTGCCACGAACCCGTAAAAGACCGCGATTATGTCTTTACCCGCTACGCGCGGTGAACAGCGACCTTGCCCAAGGGCTCCATTGGAGCGACGTCATGACGAACCGCGCCTCTGACAAGGACATCACCGCGCTCGTGGTGGTCGATCCGTACAACGACTTCCTTTCCGAGGGAGGCAAAATCTGGCCTCGCATCAAGGCCGTCGCCGAAGCCAACAATTGCGTGCGGAACATGCAGAAGATCCTGAATGCGGCGCGCCAAGCGAAGCTTCGAGTGTTCTATGCGATGCATCACCGCTATCGCCCGGGCGACTACGAGACCATGAAATACGTCGCACCGATCCAAAGGGGCCGGTCACGGATCGGGAATTCCAGATCGAGTTTCTCGGACCGGGCGCGGAGGCTTTCGCATTCACATTCGGCTGATTCGTCGCCAGCTATACCGCCAAGTGGAGCAAGTGGATCAAGTCTGCAAATATCAGGATGTAGTCGGCGCACTCACATGTCGGATGGAGCTGAATAAATGCGGGATCTTGGCGAGTATTTGCGAGCTTATCGGGCGTATGTTTCGGCTAGCCTTGGTTGGGGCAAAGCGCTGAGGGCTATGCTTCTGTGGCTTGCCGGATTGTTGATGCCGTTCATCGCAAAGACATTGGAATTGGTGACGTTGCCGTCTTGGGTGGCGATCACGTGGATGGCTGCTTGGGCGTTGCTTGGCTATGTCTTTGCGCCCTACGGAATGTGGAAGCACCAGCGCGCGCAGACGGCGAGCTTGAATCAGTCAGGCGGAACATAGCCGCGGCGGGCGATCTCGCCAAGCTCTATACGCTGGCTGCGCCGAATTACGCCGCCGTCGTCGAGAGCTATCAGAAGGCGCAGCAGGCGGCCAGGCAGCGCGGTAGCACACAAGTTTTGCAACGGGGCCGGGCTGGCTCTCGGTCTCAGATATGGAGGCAAATCATGTCGAGCATTAATGGACTGAAAACTGAAAGCATCCGGGCGATTGTCATCGCGGCACCCCTGGTCGTCGTGGCCAGCTTGGCGATTGCCGCGCAGGACTGGTCCACATTGAAAATACCGGACGGCCTCTCGTTCTCTGACTTCACCGGATACGAAAATTGGCAGGACGTCGCGGTCAGTCAGACCGAAACGAGTATCAAGGTCATCGTCGCCAATCCCGTCATGATGGAGGCCTTTAGAAGCGGCCTTCCCGCCAGCGGCAAGGTTTTCCCTGACGGCTCCAAGATCGCCAAGATCGAATGGGGTTTCAAAAAGAATACGGTGGCACCCTATTTCGTCAACGTGCCGGACGAGCTGAAAACCCTCGCCTTCATCGAGAAGGATACCAAGCGCTTCCCGAACACGCACGGATGGGCCTATGCCCAGTGGGAATATGATCCAGCGACCGACACGCTGAAGACCTCCAAGCTTTCACCGAGCGGCGCCGAATGCGGCTTCCAGTGCTACTCCAAGGTGTCGGCGCAGGATTACATCTACACGGCCTACCCAAAAAGGTGAATTGCGCCGCACCTGCGGCGCATCGCACTAGCCTCGCGGACGCCTATCGGCAGGTCGGCACACAGGTCGTGAAGATTCTCCAAGGCACCAGGCGAGCTGCCGGTCCAGCAGCCAACGAAGATCGAGCTGGTGATCAACCTCAAGACCGCAAAGACGCTTGGCCTTACATTTCCGATCACGCTGCTCAGGCGCGCCGACGCGGTGATCGAATAGGGCGTCGCTTTGCTGCGCTTGCTCACGTCCGGTTGTGGCACTAAGCCGAAGTGGTTGAATGTCCGCTTTTGCGCCGCTGTTGCGGGACAAGCGGACATCAGATGCGCCTACTCCAAGCGGCCGATTTTACGAGTACGCACCCTAGTTTCCGCTATAGCACGCGCGGAATGTCGAGGCGTTCGACCTCTTCCAAGACCCTGGCGATGTTCTGGTGGCCGGCGCCGAACCGGCTTTGCGGATCGGTGAGCGGCACGGTGTGCACGCCGTCGAGCCGGTAATATTTGTCGTGCACCAGGGTACGGCTGCGGATCAGCGGCCATAGCATCAGGCCGAGCATGCGCTGGTCGTGGCCGTATTTCGCCGTCGGGCCCGACGCGAAATAGCGCCGCATCAGCGCCACGATGTCGATGCCGCAATCGGTGCGGCCGCCCCACAGGCAGCCGATCATCAATTCGTTGTGCAGCACGTGATCGCGCACCACATGAAACGGATAGCCGCCGTCGATCCAGCGCCGCACCAGCTCGGCTTCCGCCGCCGACACCCGCGCGTCGCAATCGCGCACCAGGAAACGCCCGACGCTGCGGTCGTTCATCACCAGGAAGCGCTGGAACAGGCCGACGCCGGGATATTCGTCCTCCATGTTGCGCACGTCGGCGCCGTTGTCGCGCAAATACGCGACGCATGGTTTTGGCACCGTGGCGTCGACGTAAAAGCGGCAGGCCCAGCCCGGATAGACGCTGCCACACAGCACCAGATTGATCATGGCGCCATAGCTGTAGAACGGCGCCGTGCCCCACAGCGAAAACGAGATGACGTTGTCGCCGGCCGGCGCGCCGCGCGGCTCCGCCATGGTCATGGTGCGCGGAATTTTGGCGGCTTCCGCGTCGCGCAGCTCGATGCCGCGCTGGCCGTAGCGGATCGCCTCGTCGATCTTGCCGGTATAGAAATGCGCCACTTTGAGCGCGTCGAGGACGGTAAGCTCCTCGCCGTGGCGCTCGGTATATTGCGAGGCCCGCAAGATCGCCTCGTCGAAGCGCTTCATGTTGGAGAGCGTCGCGACCAGCGCCTTCTGCAGCCGCGCCACGTCCGGCCGGCGGCGCACCAATTCCTCGGCGAGCGCCAGCGCCGGCAGCCAATCGCGCTTCTGGAAAAAAGCGTCGAACAACAGTTCCTTGGCGTCGAGATCGTCGGGCCGGGTGACGACGATGGCGGCAAGCCGCACGATTGCTTCGTCGTTCTTGCCGGCGCGCAGCAGCGCGCGGATCGGCTCATGCGGCGGTGGCGCCGATACCGGCTGCGGCGTCGTTGCGCCGGCGGCGTCGGCGGTCATCGCGGTGCGCCGCTCACGCACCCTCGTTGGGGTCGTGATAGAGCTCGCCGACGATGCCGGTCAGGCCCGGCTTGGCTTGCTGCAAGTGATAGCGGCCGTCGCGGTCGCGGCCGAGGCGGCCGCCTTGGCGCAGCTCGTCGAGCGCGCAGGCGACTTCGCGGCCGTCCTCGGAGCCGAGCGACTCGACGATGTCGGCATAGAACATCGGCGACGACGCCAGCGCCTGCTCGACGGTCTGATAGCGCGCCGGGCCTTTGAACACCTTGGCCGCGGCGCGGGTCAGCGGGATCTGGCCGTCGCGGCCGAACGGCTTTGTGCAATCGAAGCCGGATTTGGCGCCGGTGCGCCGGCCGTTGAGGGAGGGGTCCATGGTCATGCCGAGCATACCTTGCAGGACGACGAGGTCCTGGTCGGCCTGGAAGCGGGTGCCGAGCGCCCAGTCGGTCTGGCGGTCGTCGCGGATGTCGATGTCCTCGTCGAACACATAGACGTGCTTCAATCGCATGATGCCGCCGAACAGCGCGTGGATGGCGGAGCGCGCCTCGCCAAAGCTGCGCTGCTTGATCGACACCCGCAGCGTATTGGCGCCGCCCGAAACGCTGCGCAGATAGACCGCGACCGGCTCGCGCACGGCGGTTTTGAGAATGCGCATGGCTTCGGCCTCGGTGCGCATCGCCGTAATATTGGCGCTGTCGGTCTGGTCGAGCATGAAGGCCGAGCCGTGCAGCAAGGTGTGATGCAGCACGTCGCGGCGCATGGTGATGGCGGTGCAATGGAACACCGGGTCCATGTGGATGGCGCCGTAATAGCCCATATATTCGCCGAACGGCCCTTCCGGCTCGACATAGCCGCGCTCGTCGAGATAGCCCTCGAGCGTCAGCTCGGCGTCGGCCGGCACCAAAATATTGTTGGTGAGGCTTTTCACCACCGGCGCCGGCTCGGCGCGGAAGCCCGCGACCAGGGCCAGCTCGTCGCCCGGCAGCCGCGTGGTGGCGGCGAAGAAATCGAGCGGATGGGCGCCGACCGTGAACGTCACCGGCAGCTTTTCGCCGCGCGCCACGCAGGCGGTGTAGATACGCTTGAGGTCGGAGGGCGCGGTGACATTGGTGCCGGCTTCGGTGCGGTTGCGCAGGCTCAGGCGGCGGCAGCCGACATTGCGCCGGCCGGTCGCCGGATCGATGGTGTAGTCGATGGCCGAGGAGCAATAGCAGCTGCCGTCATAGGCGTGCTGCGGGTGGAACGGCAGCTTGGTGAGATCGACGTCCTTGCCGGTGATTTTTATGGCGTGCACCGGCGCGTCGCCGGAGGCCACCTCGACCAGCGGCTGCGGGTTGGCGAGCCTGCGGAAATATTCCTCGTAGAGCTTGTCCTCGGTCGTCTCGAAGGCGGCGGCGAGGCGCTTGCGGTTGCCCGCGGTCTTGGCGACCAGCTCGACCTGCTCGGGCCCGGCCTTCTTGAACAGCACCGCCTTGTCGGTGCGTTCGATGATCGGGCTCAGGCCGGTGAGCGGCACCGGTCTATCGTGGATTTCCACCTCGCCGAGCGCGATCAGGCGCTCGACGAAGCTGCGCAAGCGGTATTTGTCGAAATCGACGGCGGCGGCATGAGTCACTGCGGCGTCCTCCCCGGATGGTCATCCGGCTTTACCGGGAACTGACACCAGGCGGAGGAGGGGAGTCAATTGCGCGGCGACCGCCGCGTCATGCGTTACGCGAGGGTCGCGCGGCTGCGGCGGCCGTCGCGGCCGCCGTCGCGGCCGCGGCGCGCAGCCTAGCGGCCGAAGCGGTAATTGATGCCGGCGCGGAAAATGTCGTCGTGCATCGAGACATTGTCGGTGGCGGCGATGCCGCAATTGGTGCCGCAATTGAAGCGGCCGAGATCGACGTGCAGATATTCCGCCTTCGCCGACCAGTTGCCGGGCAGCGCAAATTCGACGCCGCCGCCGACGGTCCAGCCGGCACTGGTGTTGCTGGCGCCGGCAAAGCCCGGGGTCGCGGCGCGAATGTCGCCGACCGCAAGGCCGCCGGTGACATAGGGCAACACGCCGCCGAACGCATAGCCGGCGCGGCCGCGCACGGTGCCGAGCCAGCTGTCGCTGGTGCTGCAGCCCAACGGGCACAGCGGCGAGGTCGAGGTGCCTTTCAGGTCGGCCCAGTCGATATCGCCTTCGAGGCCGAGAACGGCGCTGCCGAGCTGCCAATTGTAGCCCGCGGTGCCGCCCACCATGCCGCCCGACGTCCTGATGCCGGTGGCATTGGCATCCCACGTGGAATGGCCCCAGCCGCCGCCGCCGTTGATGCCGAGATAGAAGCCGCTCCAGTCATAGGCCGGGGTCGCCACCGGCGGCGGCGCCTTGTAGAGCGGCGCCACGGACAGGTCGGCGGCAAAAGCCGATTGCGCCGTCAACAGGGCGGCAACGGCAAAGCATCCTGCGGCGATGGTCTTGATCATCGATCCGGCCTCGCTGGCGCCGGCGCCTGTTTTCGAGGCTGCCGTTCGCTGATTCGACACTACACAAACCGTGGTTACGTTCAGCTTACCACATCTGGATAGGTCTGCAGTGCCGCCCCCGCCGTGGCCGCGTACTCTATTGGCAACAAAGGCGAAATTGAGCCGGCGTGGGGGTCTCTTGGTGGCCGGGCCGGCTTTGGCGGGTTCCAGGCGCTGGAACCCGGCGGCGCTCAGGGCAAGGCGGCGTTGTCGCGCAATTTTTCCGCCAGCGCGACCGAGCCTTCCGCCGTCAAATGTCCGGCATCGAACTGAAACGGAATATTGCCGGTCACGAACTTGTCGCAGGTGCCGCTTTTACACATCGCGTCGTAGGTCGAGATGTAGGTCACGCCCTTTCCGGTCACCAGCATGCGCATGCGCCGGTCGAGCACCGGAACCTCGGGCGTGCGTTCGCGGTCGACGAGCTGCGGATCGTGATAGCGGATGGCGTCGGCCAACAGCCGCGGCAAGGCATAGTCGTATTCGACGATCGGGCCGAACACGGCGGCGGCGATGCCGTGCTCATTGAGATAATCGAGGGTGGCGGCGAGCTTCGGCAGATCTTCCTCTTTCCAGGACGCCGCCAGCAGCACCTTGTCGACTTTCTCGTTCACCAGGTAGTCGTCGAAAAGGAAATGCATCAGCTGCGGGCACTTGCGCGAGTCGAAGGCCGCGACGTCGACGCGGACGGGCCGGCACATCGTCACCGTCGCCTGCATCAGATTGACCGAAGACAGCACCGATGACAGCCCGAGCCACAATTGCGCGGCGTGGCTGTCGCCGATCAAGAGGTAATTCGGCCGCGTCGCATCCTTGGTCAGGCAGGTCTTGGTGTCGAAGATTTGCCGGTTGGCGCCGAGATAACAGCGGCCCTCGCGGAACGCCTCCGCCGGATTGTAGCCGAGGTACGAGCCGATGGTGACGACCGACTGCGGGAAGCGGTACGGCGCGCCGTTGAGCGCGAGCGCCGTCGCGCCGAGCGCCCCCACCACCGCCATGCTGGCCAGCGCGCCGCCCAAGGCCAGCCGCACCGATATGGTCTTGTTCCTGATCCGGAACGGCAGCTCGACGAATTTCCACGACAGGTAGGCGACGCCGATCGAGACCGCGATCAATGCGAGCTTGGCGGTGACCGAGGCTTGCGCGAACAGGATGCCGTCGGAGCGCTGGAACACCATGATCGGCCAGTGCCAGAGATAGAGCGAATAGGAAATCAGGCCGATGAAAACCGCAGGCCGCCACGACAGCAGGCGGCCGACGACCGAGATGCCGTTTTCGCTGGAATGGATGATCAGCGCGGTGCCGATGCACGCCGTCGCCGTCGCCAGCGGCAGCGGGGTATCGCGCGAAAACCCGAACACGGCAAACAGCACCAGCGCCAGGCCTGAGCCGCCGATGATGCTCTTGAGATCCGACGTCGCCGGCGCTGGGAAGAACCGCAGCCCGATGAGCGCGCCGAGCAAAAGCTCCCAGGCGCGGAACGGGGTGAGGAAAAACGCAAATGTCGGGTTGCGGCCGTAGGCCAGCACGGCGGCGGCGAACGACAGCAGCGCGCCGATCGCGATCAGCGCGTGCAGGCGCCGCGGGCAAAACCGGTAGCAGGCCAGCATGAACAGCGGGCAGACGATGTAGAACTGCTCCTCGACCGAGAGCGACCAGGTGTGCAGCAGCGGCTTGGTTTCCGCCGGCGCGTCGAAGTACCCCGTCGTCAACGAAAAAAATATGTTCGAGACGTAGGTCACGGCGGCGATCATGCTGTCGGAGAATTCCTTCAGCTCGATCGGCAGCAGATAAAGATAGGCCAATACGCTGGTCGCCAAGAGCATCGCGAACAGCGCCGGAAACAGCCGCATGACGCGGCGCTTGTAGAACCCGGCGACGGTAAAGCTGCCGTCCTTGATCTCGTCGTTGATCAGCCGGCAGATCAAATAGCCCGAGATGACGAAAAAGACGTCGACGCCGACAAAGCCGCCGGGCACGAACGAGAGGCCGGCGTGATAGGCGACGACCGGCAGAATCGCCACGGCCCGCAGCCCGTCGATGTCCGAACGATACTTCATGCCACGCATCTGAAACGAAAAGCCGCGACGAGCTAGAATGTCCGCCCGTCGCCTGTCCAGCATTTCGCGGCGCGGCGCGGCGGTTTTGTCCGTCAAGGTTATTGGTCGCGCTTAATGGAAACTTACCTACGTCGCGATTCAGGTTAACGCGCGTTTGGTAACCGCGGTTGTGGCAGCCCGAAGGGGCGCTCTGTACATTTGCCACAGCGATGGCGACCGCCGCCCGCGAACAGGACCCGCAACGATGTTGTCGCGTCGACAAGCGCTCACGAGTGCCGCCAACGTCGTCGCCGGATTGGCGGCCGCCGCGGCGGCGCCGCGCCCGGCTGCGGCGGGCCTGATGAGCAATTTCCTGTCGCCCAATCGCATCCCGTACGGCGCCTGCGTGCGCCCCATCCCGTTGCGCAGCGAGTTCGATTACCGCAGCGCGCTGCAGACCTATTGCCAGCAGCTCACGCCGGAAGGCGGACTGGTCTGGGTGGATTTGCGGCCGACCCCCTCCCAGTTCAGCTTCGATTTCGCCGATACCGTGCTCGCCTTCACCGAGGCCAACGGCATGGCCATGGTCGGGCACACGCTGGTCTGGTACGGCGCGATGCCGGATTGGACCAAACAGATCGAAGGCGCCGCCGACACCGAGCGCGCCATGACCGAGCACATCGAGCGGGTCGTTGGCCGCTACCGCGGCCGGATCAAGACCTGGCACGTCGTCAACGAGCCGATCGACGAAGCCAGAGGCGACGTGCCCGGGCTGCGGCCGAGCCTGTGGCTGGAGAATCTGGGCGAGCGCTATATCGACATGGCGTTCCGCATCACCCACCGCGTCGATCCGGCCGCAAAACTCTTTCTCACCGAATACGATCTGGAAAGCCTGGACGGCAAATCGCCGAAAAAGCGCGAGGTGCTGCGCCGGCTCGTGCACGGCCTGCTCGACCGCGGCGTGCCGCTGCACGGCGTCGGCCTGCAGGGCCACATCCGCGGCCAGTATCAGATCGACCGCGACGGCTTGTACGACTTCGTCGCCGAGCTGCGCTCGCTTGGTCTCGCGGTGCGCGTCAGCGAGCTCGACGTGATCGACAAGGAACTGCCCGGGCCGATCGCCGTTCGCGACGCCATCGTCGCCACGCGCGCCAACGATTTCCTCGAGCCGATCTGCGCCGCCGCGCGGCCCGAATGCATCGCCACCTGGGGCATCACCGACCGTCACACCTGGGTGCCGATCTGGAACAAGCGCAGCGACGGCCTGCCGAACCGGCCGCTGCCGCTCGACGCCGATTGCCGGCCGAAGCCGTTTTGGAACGTGATCGATTATTATTGCGGTAAATAACGCGGAATGGTTTCCCGGGCGCAGCGCAGCACGAAGTGATGCGCTGCAGACCCGGGATCGTCACAAACTCAGAGCCCAGAGCGATCCCGGATCAGCGGTGCACCACTTCGTGCTGCACCGCATCCGGGAAACGGATCACGCATACGTCTTCAACACATGCCGGGCGATGACCATCTTCATCACTTCGGTGGCGCCTTCGGTGATGCGGAAGCTGCGCTGCTGGCGCCAGAATTTTTCGATCGGCAGGTCGGTGGTGAGCGCGATGCCGCCGTGGATTTGCATGCACATGTCGGCGGCCTTGAACGCCATCTCGTCGGCGAAATATTTGCAGACATAGGCGTCGTTGCGGGCGTCCTCGCCTTTGTCGAGGCGGGTGGCGGCCTTGTAGACCAACAGCCGCGCCGCTTCGAGCTCGACATACATGTCGGCGAGCATCCACTGGATCGATTGGCGGTCGGCGAGCGGCCTGCCGAACGTCGAGCGCTGCTTGGCGTAGGACGCCCCGAGCTCGAGGCAACGCTCGGTGACGCCGAGCGCGCGGGCGCCGTGCCGCACCCGGCCGGCGCCGAGCCATTGCTGGGCGTGGCGGAAGCCGTCGCCTTCTTCGCCGACGCGATGGCTCACCGGCACGCGCACGTTCTCCAGCACGATTTCCCAGGGCCGGTCGCCCATCATGGTCGTGTATTGGGTGGTGAGTTTTACGCCCGGCGTGTCCATGTCGACGATGAAGCAGGAAATGCCGCCGTGCGAGCCCTTGGCGCGGTCGGTCGCCGCCATCAGCTGCATGAAATCGGCTTCTCCGGCGCCGGTGATGAAGCGCTTGACGCCGTTGATGACGTAATGATCGCCGTCCCTGACGGCGACGGTGCGCATGCTGCCCGGGTCCGAGCCGGCATCGGGCTCGGTCTGGGCGAAGCAGGCTTTCTTCTCGCCGCGCACGGACGGCAGCAGATATTTCTCCTTCATCTCGCCGGTGAGCGCATAAAGGATGGCGCGCACGCTCGGCCCGGTGATGCCGCCCATGCCGCGCGCCGGCAGCGCCACGCTGCGCGACAATTCGGCCTCGACGACCGAGCGCGCCAGCACCGAAAATCCGGCGCCGCCATATTCCTCGGGGATGTCCATCTTCCAGAAGCCGAGGTCCTTAGCGCGCTGGCAGAAGCGCTCGTAATATTCGGGCTTGAGCTTTTCAGTGTCGGTCGAGGCGTCGCGCTCGACCGGAATCATCTCGGTGTCGACGAAGCGGCGCAGCGCGTCCTTGAAAATGCGCAGCTCTTCGGGAAGCTCGAAGTCCATCACACATTCTCCTTCCGCCAAGCCACGCGTACATCGACCGCGACCGCGCCCTGCGGGCGAACGATCAGCGGATTGATCTCGATTTCTTCGATCTTGGCGCGGTGATCGAGATAGAAGCGGCCGAGCGCGAGTGCCGCAGCTTCGAGCCCCTTGCGGTCGGACGGCGGCTTGCCGCGATAGCCGGCGAGCAGTTGTTGGAGCTTGAGGCCGTCGATCATCGCGGTCACGTCGCCTTCGCCGACCGGAAGCAGCCGCAGCGCCGCGTCGCGCATGAGCTCGACCATGACGCCGCCCGAGCCGATCAGCAGCAGCGGACCGTAGAGCGGATCGGGCTGGGCGCCGACGATCGCTTCGACGCCGGAGACCATGTCCTGCACCAGGAAGCCGTCGATCTTGGCGTCCGGGTGTGATTTTTTGGCCGCGGCCACGAGCGCATCGGCGGCGGCCAGCACGTCCCGCGGGTTCGCGAGATTAAGCAGAACGCCGCCGGCTTCGGTCTTGTGCACGATATCGGCGGAGCGGATTTTCAGCGCCACCGGAAATCCGATCGCCGCCGCGGCGTCGGCCGCTTCTTGCGCGCTCGCGACCGCGCGGCTTTGCGGTTGCGTGATGCCGTAGCGCGCCAGCGTGGCGTCGAGCGTGGCGGGCGTGAGATCGCTCGGCGGCGCAGCGTCGGGCGCGGCCGGCGCGCGGCCCGCGCGCTGGGCGAAGAACCACAGCGCATTGATGGCGCGCAGCGTCGGCTCAAGACCTTGCAGGAACGGAAAGCCAGCCTGTTCCTGGATGTCGAGTCCTTCCTGGGTCACCTGATGGATCATGCGGCCGAACGCCAGCACCGGCTTGTCGGTTAAGTCCAGCAGGCGGCGCAGCTGGACGACGTCGTCCCAGACGCCGCCCTTGCCCGGCAGCGACGACGACCAGGCGACGATGTCGACGCCGGGATCGCGCGCCACGATGGCGCATTGATCGGCGGCCACCTTGAGCGTCGTTGGGATGCCGACGTCGAGCGGATTCTTCGGCGCAATGCCTTCCTGCATATGCGGCATCAGGGCTGCGTTGGTGGCGGCGCTGAACTCCGGCACCACGGCGCCTTCGGTCTCGGCATAATCGTAAAGCAAATCGACGGTGCCGCCCGAGGTGGTGATGAAACCGATGCGCGGGCCTTTCGGCAGCCGGCCGCATTGGAAGGCCAGCGTGCATTCGACAAGATCGTCGAGGGAACGGCAATTGACGATGCCGTAGCGCTCGCACATCGCCAGATACGCTGCGTAATCGCCGCCAATGGCGCCGGTATGGGAGCGCGCCGCCGTGCGCGATTTCGCCGTGGCGCCGGTCTTGATCGCCAGCACCGGCTTGCCGGCTTCGAGCGCGCGGCCGGCGGCGCGCATGAAAGCTAAAGGCCGCCGGATGCCTTCGATGAACAACACGATCTGTTTGGTGTGCGGATCGTCGACTACGAAATTCAGAAAGTCGGCGAGATCGAGATCGGCCTCATTGCCCGACGACACCGCGTAGGAAAAGCGCAAGCCGCGGTCGGACGCGCTTTTCAGCCAGAACTGCATGGTGCCGCCGGACTGGAAAATCCCGGCGACCGGTCCGGGCGGCACCTTGCACAATTCGGTGTTGGGGTAGGCGAACAGCTTTTCGCGGTAGCTGTAGGAGCCCATGCAGTTCGGGCCGCTGACGCGCAATTTGCTGCCGGCGAGAAAATTTTTCAGCCAGGCGCCGCGCGCCCGCGACGGCTCGCTCTCGCCGTCGCCGACCGCCGACGCATAGATCGTCGCCGATTTGACGCCGGCGGCTTCGGCGTCGGTCAGCACGTCGGCGACGTTCGGCGCCGGCACGATGACCATGGCATGATCGACCGCCGCGCCGATGTCGCGCAGCGACGGCACGCAGCGCTCGCCGTAGACTTGGCTCTGCCGCGGATTGACCAGATGGATTTTGCCGCCATAGCCGTTGTGGCGGAGATTGCCGAAAATCTGGCTGGCCCAGCGCGCCCGCTCGGAAGCGCCGACGATCGCCACGGAACTGGCCCGCAACATGCTTGCCGGCGACCGCAACACGCTGTCACTGCCCGCCACGCCCGCTCCCTCTTCCCGCCGACTTGGTCTTTACCCGTCTGGTATCGTATTTCGCCGCGGCCGGCTATGTCTTGGGGTAAGCGTTATGGGCCGGATCAGCCCTGCAATGGGAGGCGAGCACGTGAACGCGCGACGCTTGGTGCACCTGCTCGCGGCCGTTGCGGCATGTGCCGCGGCGGCGTTCGCGGGCGAGGCGCGCGCCGACGATTTCTATGCCGGCAAGACCTTGACCATGATCGTCGGCTTTGCGCCCGGCGGCGGCGTCGATACCACGGCGCGCGTCGTCGGCGGCCATCTGGTGCGCTTCATTCCCGGCCAGCCGAGCCTCGTCGTGCGCAACATGGAAGGCGCCGCCGGACTCGTCGCCATGAATTACGTCGATGCCCGCGTCGCCGCCGACGGCCTCACCGTCGCCATGCCCGGACGGTCCTGGTACGTCGAAGGCGCGCTCAAAGGTCCGGGCGTGACGTTCGACGTGAATAAGCTGACCTATATCGGCAGTCCGGGCGCCGTGAACTCGGCGCTTTATGTGCGCACCGCGACCGGCGTCGAAAACCTCGCCACGTTGAAATCTTCGCCGAAGCCGCTGACTTTCGGCACCTTGGGCGCGACGACGCCGACCGCAATGGTGCCGGCGGTGCTCGGCGCGCAGAACTATCCGGTCAAGCTGATTTCCGGCTACGTCTCCACGGCGCGCATCCTGCTGGCGCTGGAGCAGGGCGAGGTCGATGGTTTCTGGACGGTGGAGGATTCGTTTGCCCGCCGCCACGACCTGATCGACAAGGCCATCGTGCGGCCGATCCTGCAAAGCCGCCCGCATCTTGCGGGCGTTCCTCTCTTGCGCGACGTGATGCCGCAAAGCGAGCGGCCGCTGTTGCTGCTGCTCGAAGCGCCGGAAAATTTCGGCCTGCCGCTGGTCGGCCCGGCCGGCATTGCGGCCGAGCGCACCGACATCTTGCGCAAGGCCTTTCTCGCCATGGCGGCGGACCCGGATTACCAGGCCGAAGCCGCCAAGGCCGAGCAGCCGGTCGGCGCGCCCATCGGCGGCGCCCAACTCGCCGCCATGATTCAAGAATTGGCGAGCGCCGCGGCGCCGGATATCGTCGCCGCCTACCGCCGGCTCGCGGCGGCGAAATGACCAGCGCGGACCCGGTCCGCGACAATGGAGAAATAGCGCATGCGTCTCGACCGACTGGAAGGCAAGCCCGATAGCCGCGTGGCCTGGGGCAGCGATATCGCGGCGCAGATGCTGCGGCGTTTCGGCATCAAGTATATCAGCCTCAACCCCGGCGCCAGCTATCGCGGCTTCCACGACAGCATCGTCAATCATCTCGGCAACGAAAATCCGGGCATCATCCTGTGCCTGCACGAGGACCATTCGGTGTCGATCGCGCACGGCTATGCCAAGGCGACCGGCGAGCCGATGGCCTGCGTGCTGCACTCCAATGTCGGCCTGCTGCACGGCATGATGAGCCTGTTCAACGCCTGGTGCGACCGCGCGCCGCTCTTCGTGCTCGGCGCCACCGGTCCGGTGGCGGCGGAAAAGCGCCGGCCGTGGATCGACTGGATCCACACCTCGCGCGATCAGGGCGCCTATATCCGCTCCATCATCAAATGGGACGACCAGCCGACCTCGCCCGACGCGCTGGTCGAGTCGATGACGCGGGCCAATATGCTGACGCGCTCGGCGCCGACCGCGCCGGTGTACATTTGTCTCGACGCCGGCTTCCAGGAGCAAAAGCTCGAGCGTGAGCCGGAATGGCCCGACGTGACCCGCTTCAAGGCGCCGGCGCCGTCGCGGCCGTCGAAACAATCGGTCGACGAGGCGGTCGCGCTCTTGCAAGGCGCGCAGCGGCCCGTCGTCATGTTCGGCCGCGGCTCGCGCAGTCCCGAATTCTGGGCGCCGCGGATAAAACTCGCCGAGCGGCTCGGCGCCTGCGTGGTGACTGATCTCAAGCAAGGCGCCGTGTTCCCGACCGATCATGCGGCGCATTACTGTCCGCCGTTCAACGTCCTCGGCAAGGATGCGCGCGAGCTTTTGTGCGAAGCCGACGTCATCGTCGCGCTCGACTGGGTCGATCTCGGCGGCGCGTTGCGCCAGGCCAGGAGCGCCGGCCATGTGCCGGCAAAGGTCATCGCCTGCTCGCTCGACCAGAACCTGCACACCGGCGCCAATATGGAATATCAAGCGCTGCCGACGGTCGACGTGGCGATGGCGTCGACGCAGGACGTCGTAGTCGCCGAGCTCAATGACGCGCTCGGCGCCGGCCGCAAAAATCCGTGGAAAGTGAAGGTGCCGGCCAAGACCAAGGCGGGCAACGGCGCCGCGATTTCGATGGAGCAGGTCGCGACCGCGCTGCGCGATCAGTTCAACGATCCGGAGAACGTCACCTTCTGCACGCTGGGCCGCGGCTGGCCGTTCGACATCTGGCCGCTGCAGAGCGGCATGGCCTATCTGGGCAAGGACGGCGGCGGCGGCCTGGGCTCGGGCCCCGGCCTGTCGGTCGGCGCGGCGCTGGCGCTGCACGACCAGGGCCGCCACGCCATCTCGATGCTCGGCGACGGCGACTTCTGCATGGGCGCCACCGCGATCTGGAGCGCGGCGCATCATCGCATTCCACTGTTGGTGCTGATCAACAACAACCGCTCCTATTTCAACGACGAGCTGCACCAGGAGAACGTGGCGAAGACCCGCGGCCGCGAAGTCAAGAACCGCTGGATCGGCCTGCGGCTCGAAGACCCGATGCCCGACATCGCCAAGCTCGCCGAAGCGCAGGGTGCCGTCGGCATTGGGCCGGTGACCAAGGTGGCCGACGTTGCTCCGGCCATCGCGCGTGGCGTCGACGTGCTCAAGAAAGGCGGCGTCTGCGTCATCGACCTGCACGTCGATCCGCCGTCCGAGCGCCAGGCAAGCCATGCGCTCGGCCACCGCGCCACGGGAGAGTGAACATGCAGTACGTATCCCGGATGCGGTGCAGCGCGCAGCGGTGCACCGCTGATCCGGGATCGTCGCAGACTCCGAGTGTGCGGCGATCCCGGGTCTGCAGCGCACCACTGCGTGCTGCGCTGCGCCCGGGAAACAACGTCTGAGTTGGGGGATGTCCTGGCTCTTCTTCGCGTTCTGCGGCCCGGTGCTGTGGGCCATCTCGGTGCATTTGGACAAGTACCTGGTCGAACGCTTCTTCAAGGACTCAAACGTCGCGCTTATGGTGCTGTTCACGGCGCTGGTCGTCGTGCTGGCGCTGCCGATCATCTGGTATTTCGAGCCGACGGTCCCTAATCCGAGCCTCGGCAGCATCGCGCTGATCGTGTTCGCCGGCATCCTCTACATGACCGGGATGCTGTTCTATCTGCGCGCCTTGCAGAACGAAGAGGCGTCGGTGGTGGCGCCGTTTTTCCAGACCGGGCCGCTGTTCGGCTATGTGCTGGCTTACCTCGTGCTTGGCGAGACGCTATCGCCGCGGCAGATGCTCGGCGGCGCCTTGATCATCGTCGGCGCGTTGTTCGTCTCCATCCGCATCGGTCAGAGCATGAAGATGTTCAAAACCCGACTGGCAGCCCTGATGGTGGCGTGCGGCTTCATCATGGCGCTGGCCAGTCTGATCTTCAAAGTCTTCGCCCTGAAGGTGGAATTCTGGACCACGACGTTCTGGATGTTCGTCGGCGAAGGTATTTTCGGCGCTGCTTTGTTGATGATCCCGTCGTATCGGCGGCAATTCATCGCGCTGCTTCGCACCAATACCGCCGCGCTGCTTTCGATCAACGCCTCCAACGAGCTGATCAATCTCGGCGGCGGTCTCGGCAGCCGTTATGCGTTGTTATTCGCGCCGCTGAGCATCGTGCAGGCGATCGGCTCGACGACGACGTTGTTTGTCTTCGCCTTCGGCATCGTGCTAAGCGTTTTCTTTCCAGGCTTCGGCCGCGAGAACCTGTCCGGCCGCGAGCTGGTGCAGAAGGGCATTGCGGCGGTCATCGTCGCCGTCGGCGTCGCGCTGGTGACGCGCTGAGGCAGTCGCGTGCAGGAGGGGGGCGATGACCACATGAGAACCGGCGCCGAGCACATCAGGTCGCTCAAGGACGGCCGCACCGTCTATATCGACGGCGAGCTGGTCGCCGACGTCACCGAACATCCGGCATTCCGTAACGCGGTGCTTGCCGCCGCCGAGCTTTACGACTTCCAGGCGCAGCCGGACAATGTCGAGCTGATGACGTTCCAGCCCGACGGCTCCAACCGCCGGGTCAATCGCGGCTGGCAGATGCCGCGCAACTACGAGGAGCTGGTGCAGCGGCGCAAGGCCTTGCAGGCCTGGGCGGCGCTGAGTTGCGGCTTCTGCGGCCGCTCGCCGGACCATCTTGCGTCGTCGCTGGTCGGCCAGCGCATGGGCATCGAAGTGTTCCGCAAGCACGGTGCCGCGCGCGCCAAGGCGGTCGAAGATTTTTTCGATTATGCCCGCCACAACGACCTTTACGTCAGCTATGTCATCATCAATCCGCAGGCCGAGCGCGGCAAGGATTGGGGCCAGCAGGCCGAGGACCTGGTCGCCCGGATCGTCGACGAGGATTCCACCGGCATCACCATCCGCGGCGCCAAGATGCTCGGCACCGGCGCGGTCATGGCCAACGAGCTGTTGGTCGCCAACATGCAGCCGCTGAAACCCGGCGAGGAGGACATCGCGTTCTCCTGCGCGCTGCCGATGAACGCCAAGGGCTTGCGCGTGCTGTCGCGCAAATCCTACGAGGCCCACGCGGTGTCGGTGTTCGACAATCCGCTGTCGTCGCGCTTCGACGAGAACGACGCGCTGATGTATTTCGACGACGTCAAGGTGCCGTGGGACCGCGTCTTCGTGCATCGCGACACCGACATGTGCCGGGCGCAATTCCACGACACGCCGTCACACGTCTATCAGAACTACCAGGCCCAGATCCGGCTGACGGTGAAGCTCACCTTCCTGGCCGGGCTCGCCCGGCGCGTCACCGAAGCCATCGGCACGACGCGCATTCCGTCCGTCACCGAGCAGCTCGGCACGCTGGCGGCGCAGGTCGGCATGGTCAACTCAATGCTCTCGGGCATGGAGGCGTCCGGCGTGCAGGTCGGCGAATGGTTCGTGCCGAACAAGCACTACATGTACGCCGCGCAGGTCATCACCCAGGAGCTCTATCCGCGCTTCGTGCAGAGCGTGCGCGATCTCGCCGGCGGCGCGCTGATCATGCTGCCGTCGTCGGCGGCCGATTTCGGCAATGCCGAGGTCGACGCCATCATCCGCAAGACCCAGCGCTCGGCGACCATGGCGCCGGAGCAGAAGGTCAAGGTGCTGAAAGCGGCGTGGGACGCGATCGGCTCCGAATTCGGCTCGCGCCACACGCAATACGAGATGTTCTATGCCGGCGCCCGCTTCGTCACCACGGGCCACAGCTTCCGCACCTTCAACTGGGACGCCGCCACCGGCCTGGTCGACACTCTATTGTCGTCTTATTCGCTCAAAGGGGCGCTCGACGAATTGCGCAAATAGTCCGCGACCCTATATCCTTGTGACGATGACCGGGTGAGTACGCGATGAATTGGATATCCAACGTCGTGCGGCCGAAAATCCGCAGCATCCTGCGCCGCGAGGCGCCGGGCAATCTGTGGATCAAGTGCCCGGAGACCGGGCAATTGGTGTTCTACAAGGACGTCGAGGCCAACCAGTTCGTCATTCCCGGCTCGAACTATCACATGCGCATGAGCGCCGCGGCGCGGCTCAAGGCGATGTTCGACAACCAGACCTGGATCGACGTCGCGGTGCCGGCGGTGCCGGTCGATCCGCTGAAATTCCGCGACGAGCGCCGCTATGTCGATCGGCTGAAAGATGCGCGCAGCAAGACCGGGCTCAACGACGCGGTGAAGCTCGGCTACGGCCGGCTCGACGGGCTCGCCGCGGTGATCGCCGTGCAGGATTTCGATTTCATGGGCGGCTCGCTCGGCATGGCGGCGGGCGAGGCGGTGATCAAGGGGCTCGACACCGCGGTGGAGAAGGGCTGTCCCTTCGTGCTGTTCGCGGCGTCGGGCGGCGCGCGCATGCAGGAGGGCATTCTGTCATTGATGCAAATGCCGCGCACCACCATCGCGGTGCAGCGGCTGCGCGAGACGCGGCGGCCCTACATCGTGGTGCTGACCAATCCGACCACCGGCGGCGTCACCGCGTCCTACGCGATGCTCGGCGACGTGCACATCGCCGAGCCCGGCGCGCTGATCGGCTTTGCCGGTCCGCGCGTCATCGAGCAGACCATCCGCGAGAAATTGCCCGACGGCTTCCAGAAAGCCGAGTATCTGCGCGACCACGGCATGGTCGACATGGTGGTGCATCGCCATGAGGTGCGCGCCACCATCGCCAAGCTGTGCCGGCTTCTGACCAAGGCGCCGGCGAGCGAGCTCGAGCCGCGCGCGAGCCTGCCGGCGCCGGCGTGAGCGCGCGTTCCGGCGCGACGGCGGTCGACGCCATTCTGGCGCGACTGCTGGCGCTGCACCCGAAACGCATCGATCTGTCGCTTGGCCGCATCGAGCGGCTCCTGGCGGCGCTCGATCATCCGGAACGCAAACTGCCGCCGCTGATCCATGTCGCCGGCACCAACGGCAAGGGCTCGACCATTGCCTTCATGCGCGCGATCCTGGAGGCCGCCGGCAAGCGCGTGCACGTCTACACCTCGCCCAATCTGGTCCATCTCAATGAGCGCTTTCGTCTCGGCCGTGACGGCGGCGGCAAATTCGTCGCCGATGCCGAGCTTGCCGAGGCGCTCGCCGAATGCGAGGCCAGGAACGGCGACGCGCCGATCACCGTGTTCGAGATCGAGACCGCGGCGGCGTTTGTCTTGTTCGCGCGCCAGCCCGCCGACATCCTTCTCCTCGAAGTCGGGCTCGGCGGCCGGCTCGATGCCACCAACGTGGTCGAGCAGCCGCTCGCGAGCGTCATCACCCGGGTGTCGGTCGATCATCGCGATTTTCTCGGCGACACCATCGAGGGGATCGCCGCCGAAAAAGCCGGCATCCTCAAGCGCGGCGTGCCGGCGGTGATCGCGAGCCAGATGCGCGAGGCGTTGGCGGTGATCGAGCGACAGGCCGGCCGCATGCGGGCGACGCTCAGCATCGCCGGCGAGAACTGGACCGCGACCGAGGAACGCGGCCGCCTGGTTTATCAGGACAATGACGGCCTGCTCGATCTGCCGGCGCCAAAGCTCTACGGCCGCCATCAGTTCGAGAATGCCGGCACCGCGATCGCGGCGCTCCGCGTCGCCGGCCTGAAGTTGCCGGTCGCGGCGTTCGAAGCCGGCATGGTCAAGGTCGAATGGCCGGCGCGCATGCAGCGCCTCGCCCACGGCAAGCTGCCGTTGCTATTGCCGCCGGAAAGCGAGCTCTGGCTCGACGGCGGCCACAATGCCGACGGCGGCCGCGCCGTCGCCGATGCGCTGGCCGATCTCGAGGAGCGGGTGTCGCGGCCGCTGGTGCTGGTGGTCGGCATGCTGTCGACCAAGGACTCGGAAGGTTTTTTGCGCAATTTCTCCGGCCTGGCCCGCCGCATCATCACCGTGCCGATCCATCAGGACAAGGCGGTGCCGGCCGAGGCGCTCGCCGGCATCGCGCAGACCATCGGCATTCCGGCCGTGGCCAGAGACAATGTCGAAAGCGCGCTGACGGTCGCCGGCAAGCTCGACCTGCACCCGGCGCCGCGGGTTCTGATCACCGGCTCGCTGTATCTTGCGGGTGAGGTGCTGGCGGCGAATGGCACACCGCCGGAGTAACCCGTCATTCGGGGGCGCCATAGGTTTCGGGCGTTGCCCGAAACCGTCATTGCAATCCAAGTCGGCAACAGCCGACTTGGTTGGCGGCGAGCCCGGAATCCATATTCGCTGCTGTTGTAGAGCTGTCTCTGAGATTCGTCCTGAGAGAATCGTGGTTATGGATTCCGGGCTCGCGAACTTCGTTCGCGCCCCGGAATGACGGGCGCTACGGCTTGAGCGACGCGGTGTAGGCGGCGATGGCGAGCATGTCGTCGACGGTGAGCCGCTCCACCACCTGCTGCATCAGCGCCGATGAAATGCCGCCGCGCGTGCCGTCCTGGATGCTGAACAATTGGCGCACCACGTAATTGGCCTGGCGGCCGGCAATCGGCGGCACGTCGCCGAGGCCCTTGAGCGTCGGGCCGTGGCAGATGCCGCATGGCACGGTCTTGTCGGCGCCGGTCGTGACCAAAGCCTGGCCCTTGGCGATGCTGCCCTTGGGCACCAAGGCGATGAAGCCGGAGCGCGGATCGCGGTTGAGCACGGCCTCTTCGTCCTCGGGGATTTCGATGATGCGGTTGCCGATCGGCTCGGTCGCGCCGCCGGGCAGCCGCAGCCGTTTGTTGCCGGGGCCCACATAGGTTTTCGGCACGGTGTCGGCCTCGACCACGCGGATCCACGGCCGTGGCTTGAGCGACGCAAAATAATCGGCCGCGACGCGCACGTCGTCTTCGCTGATCGCCTTGGCGATCGTCGTCATCGAGCCGGAGCCCTTACGGGCGCCGCTTTTGTAGTCGACCATCTGGCGGGCGAAGTAGCCTGCGGGCAGCGCCGCGATATAGGCCGACTCGTCATGGCCGGTGCCGGTCGGCAGGTGGCAGGAGGCGCAGGCGCGCACCGCGGTGGCTTCGCCATGGGCGACGATCTGCGGCATCGGCGGATGCAGGTCGGGATACCAGTCGGGCGGATTGAACAGGTCGTCGATCTGCTTGCGCGTATAGGATTTGGCGCTGCCCGGCGCGCTGTGCGGCGCTTCGTCGGCCGGCAGCGGCGGCTGCACCTTGTCGGTCACCGGAAACGCCCAATCGGGCCGTTCGGCCCCATGGGCCAAAATCGGGACCATGACCGGCGCCAGACCGATCAGCAGCACCCCCAGCAGACTGCGCATTAATTCCCCCGTCCCAGCGCCCCTATTCCAGCGTGATATTAGCGTCGTGAATGACCTTTGCCCACTTGGCCCGCTCGGATTTGATGTAGGCGGCGAATTCTTCGGGCGAGCCCGGCATTGCCTCGAACATCTGCGGCGCGAGGAAATGGGCGCGGAAATCCGGGTCGGCGAAAATCTTTGCCACTTGCGTGTTGAGCTTGCCGACGATGTCGGGCGGCAGCTTGGCGGGGCCGAACAGGCCGAACCAGGTCACCGCCTGATAGCCGGGCAGGCCGCTTTCCGCGACCGTCGGAATGTCGGACGCCTGCGCGATGCGCTTGTCGGCTCCGATGCCGAGCATCTTGACCCGGCCGCCGCGGAACGCCGGCAGCGCCAGGCTGACGCTCACCGACATCAGGTTGATGCTGCCGCCGGCGAGATCGTTGAGCGCGGGCGCCGCGCCGCGATAATGCACCGCCTGCAGCTTGACGCCCGCCATGCTCTCGAACAGCGCCATGTTCATGTGCGGCGCCGAGCCGATGCCGGCGGTGCCGTAGGTGAGCTGTCCGGGCTTCTGCTTGGCGAGCGCGATCAACTCCGCCGCATTGGCGGCCGGCAAATTGTTGTCGGCGATCAGCGCCTGGTTGATGCGGACGAGGCCGCTGATCGGCACGAAATCGCGATCGGTGTCGTAGGGCAGCTTGCCGGGCGGATAGACGGTCGGATTGATGGTGAAGGTGCCGGCCTCGCCGACCATGAGCGTGTAGCCGTCGGGCTCGGCTCTGGCGACGCTTTGGGCGCCGACGATATGGGCGGCGCCGCCGCGGTTCTCGACGATGACCGGCTGGCCCCAGGTCTTGCTGAGCTCCTGGCCGAGCGCGCGGGCCGCCACGTCGGTGACGCCGCCGGCCGCGGCAGTCACGATCAGCGTGATGGGCCGGTCCGGATAGGTCGATGTTTGGGCGAAGCTCGCGCCGCAAGGGAACGCCAGCAACAATACGCCAAGCCACTTTTTCACGTCCGATTCCCTTTCAATAAGGCGCCACACCATAACACGGCGGCGGTCACGAAGGCTTAGGGCTTTGCGGGCACCATGTCGCACGACTTCGGGGAATGATCTGGGGGAATGAATGTCGACGTGGCAAGACCTGAAAGCGGAACGAAACCGTCAGTCGGTCGCGCGCCTCACCAAAGCCTTGCCGCAGATTTTTCCGCCGCTCGTGTTGCGGCGCGCGCTCGGCCGCCCGTTCGTGCCGCCGACGCCGCGGCTGGCGATCGATTCCTATTGGCGCGCCCATCCGCTGCGCGCCGATCGCCTGGCGCGGGCGCTCGCCGGCAAGAGCGGCGTGCCCGAGACTTGGACCTGGCGCCTCGCCGATAGGCGCAAGCGCGGCCTGCCGGCGACGTTCCGGACACCGCCGGCGCCTTATCGCGAAGCCGCATATGCGCGCGGTCCCGGTTTCTGCTGCGTCTGCGGGCAGCCGGTTTTCCGTTTCGGCTGGCATGTCGATCTGTGGGAAAGCAGTCCGAACCGGAATGCCACCTGGCACTGCGCCTGCGTGATCGCCTGGCAATTCTGGAACGCGCCGAGCGGCGAGGCGCCGCTGCTGCGCCGCCTGCAGGCGCGGCGCTGCGTCCAAGGCGGCGGCCGCCTATGGAAGACGGCCGAGATCGACCACCGCATACCGTTGTTTCAGGTGTGGAGCGAGCATCGCGACACGCCGTGGCCGGCGCTGCTCGGTTTCTGGGGTTTGCCGAACCTGCAGGTGATCAATCGCGACGCTCACGTCGCCAAATGCGCCGGCGAGGCGCGCGACCGCAGCGTGGCGCGGCGGATCACGACGACGATCACACCATGATCTCGCCGAGATTGATGCTGGCGCCGAGATTGGCTTCCACGGTCTTGGAGCGGCCGCCGGCGAAAATCTGCACGGCATAGCGGCCGGAATTCTCGTCGAGCCTATCGAATTTGAAGTCGCCGTAATTGTCGGTCGTCGTCACCGCGACCGAAACGCCGTCCTTGACCAGCTGGACGCTGGCGCCCTCGACGCAATCGACGACGCCGTTCTTGGTCTCGGCCACCGAGCCGCCGATGAAGCATTTGGAATAGCGCCACAGGTTGCGATAATAGACGCGCGGTTTCGCGCCAAGCTCCGGCTTCATCACTTCGAGATGCTCTTCGCGCGCCAGGCGCGCCATCTCCTCGTCCTCGACCTTGACGGCGCGCATGGCGCCGGTCGGGCAGGACTGCTGGCCGCGGGTCTGCTCCCAGCCCTGGTCGATCAGATGGGCGTCGAACGTCCAGGCCTGCGGCAGCTGTTGCTCCTCGTTCCACCAGATGTGGCCGTAAGGGCAGGCTTCGACGATCTGCTTCTGGCCCTTGGCTTTCACGGGGTCGATGATGACGATGCCGTCGTTGCGCTTCTTGATCGCGCCCTGCGGTGCCGCCTTGATGCAGGGTGCGTCGTCGCAGTGATTGCACATGGTCGGAACGTAGGCGATGTCGATCATCGGGATCTGGCCGCGTTCCTTTTGCAAAATGTTGATCCACTTGTGGCCGTGCTTCGGCATCGGCGCCGAATAGCCGGGCCAGTCATTGCCGACATATTCGTCCATGGCGGAAAGCGTGCACAGATTGCAATTGGTGCACTCGGCCACGTCGATGATCATGTTCCATTTTTTCATTTTTGTTTCACTCCGACATTGCTTTCCGCCCCCGCGATAGCGGGGGAGGGGGACCACCCGAAGGGTGGTGGAGGGGGCGCCGGCGTTGCCGCCGATACCGTCCTGGAAATGAAGCGCAAGCCTCGATGCCTGCGCCCCTTCCACCATGCTTCGCATGGTCCCCCTTCCCCGCTATCGCGGGGCAGGATGAAGATTATTTCGCCGGCACCAGATTGGCTTCCTTCAGCGTCCGCTTGATTTCCTTGTCCTTCTCCATCGCGGCGAACACCGCCGACATGTGCTCGGTCCGGCCGTCCCACAGCTCGATCTGCACCAGCGAATTGGCGCCGGCGAGCGAGTGGGTGGTCTTGGTTTGCGTCCGCTCCGGCGTCAGCAGGTTGAGGCAGCCGCCGCGGTCGACGGATTTTCCGGGCTCGCCCATCGGGTCGTAGATGGCGGACGACTCGTAGCCGTGCGCCACGCCGCGTGGCAGCCGCTGGGTCGGCAGCGCGGCACAAATCACCGCGCCACGGTCGTTGAAGACCTTGACCAGGTCATGCTTGTTGATGCCGCGCTCTTTGGCGTCGTCGGCATTCATGCGCATGATCCAGTAATAGTAGCCGTCGACCTTGACGCGATGGTCCTCGATGTTGAGCAGGAACGAATCCTTGCCGTCGCCCTGGGTGTGGAACGAATATTTGGAGTGCGGCGTCAAAAGCTGCAGCGGATAGCGCTCGAACAGCTCGCCGGAATGCGCGCCCTCCCATGACGGCTCGTATTTGACGATCGGCGGCCGCTCCGGATCATTGAAACGCAGCAGCGAGTTGCACTCGAATTCGAGCTTGCCGGACTGCGTCTGCAACCCGCGCAGATATTCCTCCGTGTAGTCGGACGGCAGCGGTTGCGCCTCGGGCACGTCCTTCTTGCGGTTTTCGAAGAACCAGCGGAACGACACCGGCGCGCGCAGCTTTTCCTTCTCTGCCGGTACGACGAAATAGCCGCGTTTAAGGAATTTCTTCCACGAGATGTATTGCGGCAGGTCGGACGCCAGGAACACGCGCTTGACCCAGTCGATCTCGTTGACGCCTTCGGAGAAGTAGTTGGCCAGTCCGAGCGGCTTGCACAGCTCGTTGAAAATCCAGAAATCGGATTTCGATTCACCCTGCGGCGCGATCGCCGGCGCTTGGAACACGATGACCCGGTGATTGAGCTGCTGCTGGCCGTGATGGCCGTAGCCGCCGAGCCCCGCCCATTCCGATATGTCGGTGCGCTCGAAATTGGTGCAGGCCGGCAGAATCACGTCGGCGAACTTGGCTTCGCCCTCGAACCAGATCGACTGGTTGACGACGAATTCGAGGTTCGGCGACTGATACATCTTCACCCAGCGGTTGGTGTTGTTCATCGTGGAGAGGATCGAGCCGCCGTATTTGTAGAGCATGTGCACCGGCGAATGGCCGGGCGCCGGATATAAAAAGCGCGCGAACTGGTGCTCGATCGATTTGCCGACCCACGGATAGCCTTCGGCTTTGCCTTCCGTGATCGCCTCCGGCACGAAAATGCGCGGGATGCGCTGGCCGTTGGAGTTCATGGTCGGCAGCTGCGGCATGCGCTGGTAGAGCTCGACCGGCATCGCGGTGTTTTCCAGATCGCCCGACATGCCGCCGTCGGCATAGCCGGGGAAATAGAAATTGAAATCGATCGGCGTGCCCCATTGCAGATTGCCCATATTGATGCCGGGCTTGCCCAGCCCCTGCATGGCGGTGAGGCAGACCATCACGCGGGCCCAGGGAATGCCGGTCTGGTTGCGGCAGGCGCCGCCGTGGCCGTTGCCCCAGCCGCCGGGCGCCAGATAGACGCGCTTCTTGCCCCACTCGCGGGCGAGCGCGCGCACGTCCTTGGCCGGAACGCCGGTTTCCTTTTCCTGCCACTCCGGCGTTTTCGGGATGCCGTCGTCGTCGCCGAGCAGATACGCCTTCCACTTGTCGAAACCGACCGTGTGGGTCTCGACATAGGATTTGTCGTAGAGGCCTTCCTTGATCCAGACGTAGGCGATGGCCATCGCCATGGCGACCGAAGTGGTCGGCTTCGGCGCGAACCATTTGCCCGGCAGGAACTGCGCGGTCGCGTTGTAATAGGGATCGACGTGGACAACCTTGATGGCAAGCTTCGGATCTTTGAGCCACTGTCGGCGCGTGGTGCCTTCCTGGGCGCCGTAGGAGCCCGAGGTCGATTCCGGGTCCGCCGCCCACGACACGATCATGTCGCAGTTCTGCAGGCAGTCCTCGACGGTGCCGTAAGTCTCCGACTGGCCGACGCGCAGCGTATAGCCCCAGTGATGCACCGCGCCCCAGTACCAGCCTTCCCAGGAGTCGGGATTGTGATGGATGCGCGTCATGCCGACCGCGTTGGCGAAGCGGAACAGCGCCGAGAGATAATAGCCGATATTGCCCCAGGTGTGATGCGAGCCGTGCGAGAAGGTGATGGCGCCCGGGCCGTATTCGCGCTTCTGCCGCTTGATCTCGTCGGTGACGAGCTTGATCGCCTCGTCCCAGGAGATGCGCACGTAACCGGACTTGCCGCGGTTTTGCGGATTGCGCTCGCCATTCGGATCGAAATCGATCCTCTTCATCGGGTAGAGCAGGCGGTCGGGCGAATAGACGATGGACTTTGCGTTCTGGCCGTGCGGCGCCAGCGTGGTCTTGCGCGGGGGCGTCAGCTTTACGCCCTTGGCCTCGATGGTCCACGACGCGCCGTCGTCCTCGGTCAGATCAATCGGCGTCATGCGCAAGATCTTGCCGTCCTTGACGTCGACGAAGACCGGCCCGCCATTGGTCATGTTGCAATAGCGCGTGATGCCGCCCTTGAGCTTCTTGCCGTATTTGAGACCGGCCGACTGGCTCATCATCAAGGTCTGGGCGAACCAGTTGGTCAGGTATTCGGGGCCGTCGACGGTGAGATTGAAATCCTTCTGCGCATTGATCTGGTCGAGCCAGTTGATCGGCGGCATCAACAGCTTGGCGCCGATCTTGGCGTTCTTGAACTGGAGCTTGATGTCGGGCTTTTGGTGCAAGCCGGCACCGGTCGTGATGACGCCGTCGTTGAACGCGTACCAGCGACCGATCTCCTCGTCGCGCGTCATGATCTGCGCCACGAGATTGTGCTCTTTCACCCGCGCCTTGAATTTCGGGTGGCGCCGCGCCGCATGCTTGAGGAGTTGCGCCGCACCGAACAGGATGATCGGCAGCTTCATCGTGGCAAATGCCATGTTGTCCTCCTCATTTCGCGCCGCGGCGCGCGAGCCCGCTCCGCGCGGGGCATGTCGCTTAGGGCGCGGCCGGCTCGAAGCGGCGATTTTGCAATAATTCTACAGTGATTGAAACCTGTTCGGCCTCCGGGCAATTCATCGCAGCCGTGCGGGCGCGGGATAGGCAAGGCGCGGTCGCCATCTCCATCCCTCTCCCCAGAGGGGAGAGGGATGGGGTGAGGGGGCTCGGACCTATCGGCGAGTCCCGAACCCCCTCACCCCCACCCTCTCCCCTGCGGGGCGAGGGGGCTGCATGAGCCTGCGGCGCCGACCCGTACTTCTGAACTAGCGCCCCACGATATTGCGCATCTCGGCCGGCCGGCCGGCCAGAAACAGCCGCATATTGTCGACGATCAGCGGCATGATGAATTCCTCGTATTCGATCACGTAGCCGCCGATATGCGGGGTGATGAACACGTTGGGCAGGTCCCAGAACGGGCTCGAGGGCGGCAGCGGCTCGGTCTGGAACACTTCGAGCGCGGCGCCGGCGATGCGGCGCTCGCGCAGTGCGGCGAGCAGCGCCGCCTCGTCGACGGTCTGGCCGCGGCCGGCGCTGATGTAATAGGCGGTGGGCTTCATCGCGCCGAACACCGCGGCGTCGAAGATTTCGATATTGTCGGCGCTCGCCGGCAGCATGTTGATGAGGTAGTCGGCGCGGCGCGCCGCCTCCGCCAGCCGCTCGGTCGCGATCATCTCGTCGAAGCCCGCCTCCTGGCGCGGCGTGCGGGTGACGCCGATGACGTGCATGCCGAGCGCCTTGAGCAATTCGGCTATTGCCGTGCCGACCACGCCGGTGCCGGCGACCGCCGCGGTCTTGCCGTGCAGCGTGCTCCACAGCCGGCGCTCCCAGAAATGCGCCTTCTGGTCGCCGACCGCCCGCACCGCGTCGCGGCTCATCGCCATCATCATATAGACGACCTGCTCGCGCATCGGCGGGCCGTGGATGCCGCGGCCGGAGGTGATCAGCACGTTGGGCTTGAGCGACGGGCAGCGCAGGAAATGATCGACGCCGGTCGCCAGCGATTGAATCCATTTGAGCTGCGGCGCGCCGGCGAGCATGAAATCGCGCACCTCGATGCCGAACATGATCATCACGTCGATGTCGGCAAGATCGCCCGTGACGTCGGCGGCCTTGTGAAACAGCTTGAACCGCAGTGCCGGAAATTCCGCCTGGAGGCGGTCGCAATACATTTCGGCGTGGACGTCGACGACGAGGACTTTGGTCATGCGAAGGCATTGTTTTCCGTCATCCTCAGGATGACGATTTGAGGCTCAGATATTTTTCGGCGTTGTTGAAGGCGACGTCGGCACGCACGGCCTCCGTCAGCGGCACGTGATCCATGAATTCGCCCGCTTCCTGCGCCGCCTCGAAGGGATGATCGGCGGCGAACATCACGCGGTCCTGCCCGAGCGCGGCGAGCGTGCAATTGAGCGGCTCGGCCGAGCACATGCCCGAGGTCGTCACGATGACGTTCTCGCGGATGTACTGCGACGGCGGCTTTTTGAGCTTCAGGCCGTGAAACTGGGCGCGGCTGTCGAGGCGCCACAGCAGGAACGGCAGCGTCTCGCCGAGGTGGCCGAGCATCAGCCGGCTGCGCGGGAAGCGGTCGAAATGTCCGCCGACGATGAGCCGCAGCGCGTGCGAGCCGGTCTCGAAACCCCAGCCCCACATCGGCCGCATCAGCACCTTGTAGCCGGCCAGCACCGACGGCTGCGCCACCGGGTCGGCCGGATGGATATAGATCACCGCGCCGAGCGCGTCGGCGCGCTCCCAGAACGGATAGAGCGCGGCATCGTCGAGATATTGGCCGTGGGTGTGGCCGTTGATCATGGCGCCGCAGAACTTGAGCTCCCGGATGCAGCGCTCCAGCTCGTCGGCCGCCGCCTTGGCATCCTGCATCGCCAGGTGGGCGAAGCCGGAATAGCGATCGGGCCGTTTCTCGATTTCGCGGGCGAGAAAGTCGTTCGACTCGCGGGCCCGGCGTGTGGCGGTTGCGGCATCGCGCTCGGCCTGCACGCCGGGACCGGCGATCGACAGCACCGAGCGGGCGATGTCGGCGCCGTCCATGCTTTGCAGGCGCAGCTCGCCGAAATCGGTGAGATTGCGGAAGAAATATTCGCCGCGCTCCGACGCGACTTCGGTCATCGTCGGCCGCCAGTAATCGACCAGGCCGGGCGATAGAAAGTGCTCTTCGAGCGCGATTTTACGGACCATGCGTTCCTCGACCGTTTCCTACTCACTATGCGGCGTTTCCCGGATGCGGTGCAGCACGAAGTGGTGCTGCGGTGCGCCCGGGACACAGGGCGCCGCTGGGGTCTATATCCGATATCCGCTGCAATGGTATACCGCCCAATGCTATAAGCGTCGCCGTGAGTGGGCGTTCTAGGGAGGTGTTGCGTGGTCAAGAAGATACGCGGCGTGGCGTTGGAGGAAAACCTCAACAACACGATGGGGCTCGAGTTCTACAACCTGTCCCATCGCTTCGGCTACCAGTCGCCGAACTGGCCGTATTTCGAAGACGTCAAGATCGAGCGCATTCATTACATGGCGAAGTCGGGCGTGCTGTCGCAGCGCATCACGACCTCGATGCACAACACCACCCATATCGACGCGCCGGCGCACGTCATCCAGGGCACGCCGTTCATCGACGAGGTGCCGCTGCCGCATTTCTTCGGCTCCGGCGTCGTGGTCTCGATCCCGAAGAAGAAATGGGAGCAGATCACCTACGATGACCTGGAAAAGGCCGCCGGCAAGATCGTGCGCCCGCGCGACGTGGTGATCGTCAATACCGGCTGGCACAAGCTCTACGAGGACAGCGAGGATTATTTCTGCCGCGCGCCCGGCTTCGTGCCGTCGGCCGGCGAATGGTTCGTCGAGAAGAAGGTCAAGGTGGTCGGCCACGACACCCAGGCCAACGACCATCCGCTCGCCACCGCGATCGGCCCGCAGCGCAACGGCCCGCTGCATCCGCATCTCGCCGACGAATACAAGACATGGTCCGGCGGCCGCGACTGGAAGGACGATTTTCCGGAATGGGAGCCGGTGCACCGCATCCTGTTCAAGAACGGCATTTTGGGCATCGAGAATGTCGGCGGCGACATCGACAAGGTCACCGGCCGGCGCTGCACGTTTGCGCTGTTCCCGTGGAACTGGGAGCGCGGCGACGGCTGCATCATCCGCCTGGTGGCGATCATCGACCCGAAGGGCGCCTACAGAATCGAGAAAGGGGAGAAGTTCGCATGATCGTGCGCAAGTTTTCGGAGGCCAAGTCTTACGAGGCGCCGAACCACCGCGACTACAAATCGTTCCGCGTCTACGGCGCCGAGATGGGCGGCTCGCAGTCGCTGGTGTTCGGCATCTCGCACTTTCTGCCGGGCGGCGGCGCCGGGCCGGACGCCTCGCCGCCGGAGAAGATCTATTACGTGCTCTCCGGCGAGCTCACGGTGATCGCCGGCGGCAAGGAGACGGTCGCCAAGGCCGGCGACAGCGTCTACATCGGCCCCAACGAGAGCCGCGAGATCATCAACCGCGGCCATGAGGTCTGCACGATTGCGGTCGCGGTGGCGCCGGTGAAGTGACTTTTCTTACCTCTCCCCGCTGCGCGGGGAGAGGTCGAGCGAGCGTAGCGAGCGAGGGTGAGGGGGCGCTGCCGCGATTCTGAGCCAAGCCGAGAGGCCCCCTCATCCCGGCCTTCTCCCCGCAAGCGGGGAGAAGGAGAAGAGGAGCACCATGTCCGAAGACTTCCTGAAAAACCCGCTTTCCCTATTCGACGTGCGCGGCAAGACCGCGATCATCACCGGCGCCACCGGCGCGTTCGGCGCGCTTGCCGCGCAGGTGCTGGCTGGTGCCGGCTGCAATCTGGTGCTGGCCGCCGGTGGCGCCGAGGCGCTGAAGAAGGTCACGGCCGATTGCGAAAAACTCGGCGCCAAGGTCGAGGCGGTCAATATGCGGCCGAGCTCGGCGGCGAACTGCGACAAGATCGTCGAAGCCGCGGTGAAGCGCTTCGGCGGCGTCGATATCGTGGTGCTCGCCGCCGGCATCAACAAGGTACAGAAGATCGTCGACCAGCCGCCGGAAGCCTTTGCCGAAGTGATGGACGTCAACGTCACCCAGTCGTGGCTGATGGCGCGCGCCGCCGGCAAGCAGATGCTCGCGCAAAACCGCGGCGGCAAGGTCATCCTGATGTCGTCGGCGCGCGGCTTGCTCGGCCATCCGGCCGGCTACACCGCCTACTGCGCCTCGAAATCGGCGATCGACGGCATCACCAAGGCGCTCGGCTGCGAATGGGGCTCGACCGGCATCACGGTGAATGCCATCGGCCCGACGGTGTTCCGCTCGCCGCTCACCGCCTGGATGTACGAAGACACCGAAAACGCCACCGCCGTGCGCAAGGGCTTCATCACCCGCGTGCCGAAGGGCCGCCTCGGCGAGCCGTCCGATCTCGCCGGACCGCTGCTCTTCCTCGCCTCCAAGGCATCGGATTTTTACACCGGCCACATCCTGTACGCCGACGGCGGCTATACGGCGGGCTAGGTATTCGTTTCCCGGGCGCAGCGCAGCGCGGAGCGGTGCGCTGCAGACCCGGGATCGTTACGAACTCCGAGTCTGCGACGATCCCGGATCAGCGGTGCACCACTTCGTGATGCACCGCATCCGGGAAACAAGTCCGAGATAATTCATGGCTGACGATGGAAAAGCTAAAATCGCCGTGGTCGGCGCCGGCCTGATGGGCCACGGCATCGCGCAGGTTTTCGCGCTGGCCGGCCACGAGGTGAAGATTACCGACACGGTGGTGAAAAATCTCGACACCGTGGCATCGCGCATTGCCGCCAATTTGCGCGATCTGGGAGAAGACGAGAGCGCCGTTGAGCGCGTGCAGCCGTCCGTCGATCTCACCGACGCGGTGCATGATGCCGATTATGTGGTCGAGGCGGTGTCGGAAAATCTCGAATTGAAGAAAAAACTTTTCGCCGAGCTCGAGCGGCGCACCCGCCCGGACACGATCCTCGCCAGCAATACGTCGGTCATTCCGATCACCGCGATCATGCAGGATTTGAGCCGCCGCGAACGCGCGGTCGGCACCCATTGGTGGAATCCGCCGTTCCTGGTGCCGCTGGTCGAGGTGATCGGCACGCAATGGACCTCGCCGAAGGTCATCGCCACCACGATGGCGCTGCACGCCGCGGCCGGCAAGACGCCGGCGCATGTCAAGAAAGACGTGCCGGGCTTCATCGGCAACCGGCTGCAGCACGCACTGTGGCGCGAGGCGATCGCGCTGGTCGAGCACGGCATCTGCGACGCCAAGACCGTCGACGACGTGGTCAAAGCCTCGTTCGGCCGCCGCCTCGCCGTGCTCGGCCCGATCGAAAACGCCGATCAGGTCGGCACCGACCTCACGCTCGCCATCCACGACATCGTGCTGCCGGCGATCGAGAACCGGCCGGGGCCGTCGCCCTATCTGCAGGACCTGGTGACGAACGGAAAGCTCGGCTTCAAATCCGGTGAAGGTTTCCAGAAGTGGAGTCCCGAACAACAGGCGGCGCTGCGCGCCCGCGTGATGCGGCATCTGAAAGCGATGCGGGATACGTAACTAAAACCCTCCCCCTTGTGGGGAGGGTAGGGTGGGGGTCGGGAGGGGAAGTTGCAATCGTCGACGCCCGCGCGTTACCTCCCGACCCCCACCCCTAACCCCTCCCCACAAGGGGGAGGGGAATCGCGGTGCCGCTCGTCGCGCGCAACTCCGGCATCACCTCGTCGGCGAACAGTTTTATCGAGCGCAAACACTCGTCGCGCGTCAGATCGCCGAATGCGAATTGCCCGACGACGTAATTGCACCCCGTCTCGGCGAGCTGCGCTTGCAGGAATGCCGTCACCGTCTGCGGCGACCCGGCGATGCCCTGGCCGACGGCGACCAGCTCGTCCCATTGCGGCGGCCGCGGATGGGTTTGGGCGCGGCCGCGCAGCCTCGGCAAATGGGTGAAGCTGCGATGCCAAGGCAGATAGGCGCGGCGGGCGAGGCGTAGAGCTTCTGCATCTGTCTCCGCCACGACGATGAAGCGGCCCAACCCGAGCTTCGGAATGACGGCGCCGGGATGCGGCGGGCGCCAGGTGGCGCGATAGCGCGCGATGGACAGCCGCGTATCGGCGGGTGAATCGAGGCTGACGACGTTGAGGCTGCGCTTGGCCGCGCGCTCGGCGCTGTCGGGCGCGTGCACGCCATACCACAGCGGCGGATGCGGCTTTTGCAGCGGCTCGAGCTCCATCGGCACGTTGTCGAAGTTGAAATACTTGCCGTGGAAATCGAGTGTCTTGTGTGTCAGCCCGCGCAAGATCACGTCCAGGGCCTCGGCATAAATGTCCTGCCGTTCATCGGCGTCGACGCCGAAATATTCGGCTTCGATCGGCGAGGCGCCGCGGCCGAAGCTCAGCTCCAGCCGGCCGCGGCTCATCTGATCGAGCATGCAGATCTCGGAAATCAGCCGCAGCGGGTGGTAGAGCGGCAGCACGAAGACCAGCGGGCCGAAGCGCAGACGCCGCGTGCGTTGCGCCACCGCGGCGAGGAAGACGTTGGGCGACGGCGCCATGCCGAGCGGCGTCGAGTGGTGCTCGGCGATATGATAGGCGTAGAAGCCGGCAGCGTCGTAGGCTTCGGCGATCTTCAGGCGGTCCTCGTAAAAATCCGGCAGCGCTTGCCCGGTGCGATCGAGGTGATCGAAGACGCCGAATTCCATTGCCTATTCCTTGTCGCCGACGCGCAAATGCTCGATCAGCGTACGGCCGTCCGGCAGTTTGTCCAGGCCGAGCACTGCATCGACCAAGGCGTCCTGCTGCGTCTCCCGCATGACGCCGCGGGTCAGCTTGCGGAATTTTGCGATAATATCGTCGGCGCCGGCGAACGACTGCTCGCTGCCGCGCGGCGCCTCGCGGGTCTCGCTTTCGGTCGCGCCGTCGCGGAAACGGATGTCGACGCGCACCTTGTGCCGCGAGCCGGCGCCGAGCGCGGTGATGGCGGGATCGTGCACGACTTTCACCTGGCGCGAGAGTTTTATGCGCGCTTCGTCGTCGACGCAGGCGGCGGTGAACTCGTCGACGAACACGTCGCCCTCGATCAAGAGCGTGGCGACGCAGAACGGCAGGTTGAGTTGCGCCGCGGTCAAACCTTCGGGCCGGTACGGCCAGCCGACGTGATCGACGGTGACTTGGGAGCCGTGCACGACGATCTCGTCGATGTCGCCGAGCGTGAACGGCCTTCGCGCGCGGATGTCGCGGATGGCGTCGAGCGTAGTGTGGTTAGAGCCGACACAGGAATAGAATTTCAAGGAAATGCGCATCGTCTCGAAGCGCTCGCCGAGACCTGAGGTCAGCTCGTCGAGATTGAAGCGATCCTGCGAGCGCGAGAACGTGGTGCAGAAGCCGCCATAGGGCGCCTCGAACACGTCGACGATGCCGGTGAAGCCGTCCTTTGCCAACAGCGCGCCGTAAAGCCCGCTTTGCGCGGCGCGGCCGGCATGCATGCGCTTGACCATGGCGCCGTATTGCGCCGCCATCAGGCCGCACGATTGGGTGCCGGCGATGCCGAGCGCGTGCACGGTTTTTTCGGCATTGAGTTTCAGCCCGCGCGCCGCGCCGGCGGCGGCCGAGAATATCCCGACCGTGGCGCCGGAATGCCAGCCCTGGCCGATATGTTCCTGGCCCATGCACAGGCCGACGCGCGGCCCGATCTCGTAGCCGGCGACGGCGGCGGTGAGAAAATCGCGGCCGGACAATTGGGCGTGGCTCTCGGCGACGGCGATCAGCGCCGGCAGCGTCACCGCGCCGACATGGAGCACGGCTTTGCGGTGCACGTCGTCGAGTTCAAAGCCTTGTACCTGGGTGCCGTTGAGCAGCGCTGCATGCGGCGACGACAGTTTTCGGTCCGTGCCCCAGATCGAGGTCGTGCGCGTCGCATCCAGCGCCTCGAGCGTACCGCGCAAGATGCGGCACCATTCGAGGTCGGCGCCATAAATGGCGCAGCCCAGCGAATCGAGAATGAGCAGTTTGATGCGCTCGCGGACCTCGGCGGGAATTTTCTCGTAGGTCAGGCCCGAGACGAATTCGGCGATTTTTCGCGTGTGCGGATTACCGGAAGCGGCGTGTGCACTCATTGTTCAGCCCAGCCGCAACGCGGCACTTGTAATCGTGCCCTCTCCCCTTGCGGGAGAGGGCGGCGCATGACGTTCAGCACACTCCGAGGGGTGAGGGGTTGCGGCGCCGCCGACCCCTCACCGATCTGAGAGTTTGAATTGCCGAGGAGCCCTCTCCCGCAAGGGGAGAGGGCAAGGCCGCAACCGTCGATCATTGCGCTGCGGTCTTTGCCTTCACGCTGTCCCACCACGGGCAGACGCCGGACATCACCTGGTAATTGCCGTCCATCACCTGCACCGGGCGGCGAAAACCGTCGGCGGCGTTTTTCAGCCGCAGCGCGCGGGCCTTGGCGTTGTCTTCCTTCGACAGCCAGACGCGGTCATGGCCCCACATGCTCGGGCCTTCTTTGCGCTCCGACGCCTGCCAGGTGGCGACGTCGATCGAGCGCGCGCCCCAGCCGTATTCGACCATGAAGGCGGACGGCGTCCAGCTATAGAACGAGGTAATGAAATCGCTGGTGTGGCGGCCGAGCGTGACGCCGACACGGCCTTCCTCGCCGAGCGCCAGATCGTAGCCCTGGCCGACGTCGTCGAAGCTGTAAAGCTCCATCATGATGTGATGCACCGCGTTCTTGCCGGTCTGGATGAAGGCGAGGCTGTGGTGGCGCGGATTGAGGTGCAGGAACCGCGCGACGAACGGATGATCGTAATAATCGGTCAGCCGGAAGCCGAGCACGCCGCGATAAAACGCCATCAGTCTGTCGATGGTCTCCGCGGTGTCGACATTGAGCACCACATGGCCGAGCCCCAACGGGCCGGTGCGGAAGCCCGAGATGGCGCGGCCGGGCCGGAACGGCTCCGCGGTGGTCTCGGCGCCGTGAAAAATTTCCAGCCGGTTGCCGAGCGGATCGTTGAGCACGATCAGGTCGCGCACGTGGCGCTCGTCGGCGAGCGCGCGGGCGCCGCGCGCCACCTTGATCGCGTTCCGCTCCAGATGCGCTGCCAGCGCATCGAGCGCCGCGGCGTCGGCGACCTCCCAGCCGAAGAAGCTCAATCCTTCGCCGCCGTCGGCATCGACGATGATGCGCTGCTTGCGGTCGTCCATGCGGAAGGCGAGCGTCGAGCGCGACTTGTCGATGCGCTGCAGGCCGAGCAGGCCGGTGCCATAGCTCGCCCAATCGGCCAAATCCTTGGCGCGCACGCCGACATAGCCCAAAGCCTGCGGAGCAACAGGAGCCATTGGCAAACCTCATGCAAATGTTGCCATCCTTTTACACCGATGGCATGACGGTTGAAACCGCTTGTCGTCCCCGCGAAAGCGGGGAGCCACCATTAAAATCGGACATACGATCCATGCAAGAGCGAGTGAGACCGCCGTTCCGCGCCGACCATGTCGGCAGCCTGATCCGGCCCGACGCGCTGATCGCGGCGCGGGCGGCGGCGGAAAAGGGCGAGATGCCGCCGGCCGAGCTGACGCGCATCCAGCAGGAGGCGATCAGCGGCGTGGTGCGCCTGCAGGAGGACATCGGCCTCAAGCTCGCCACCGACGGCGAATACAACCGCCATTCCTGGCAGCGCGATTTCCTGCTCAAGATCGGCAACGTCAAGCCGATGGCGTCGAAACTTACGGTACGTTTTCATTCCGCCGCCGGCACCCGCGATCACGCGCCGCCATCGCTGCAAGTGGCCGGCAAGTTGTCGCGGCCCGCGGGCATTTTCGTCGACGATTTCAAGTTCCTCAAATCCGTCGCCAAGGCTGAGCCGAAGATCACCATTCCGTCGCCGACTATCGTGCATTTCCGCGGCGGCCGCGAGGCGATCGACGCCAAGGCCTATCCGAAGATGGATGCGTTCTACGACGATCTGGCGGGCGTCTATCGCGCCGAAATCCGCGATCTGGCGGCAGCCGGCTGTCGCTATCTGCAGATCGACGAGGTCAATCTCGCCTATCTATGCGACCCCGAGCTGCGCCGGCAGGTGGCCAATATCGGCGAGGATCCGGCGACCTTGCCGAAAACCTACGCCGCGCTGCTCAACGCGGCGATCGCCGAAAAACCGGCCGACATGACGGTGTGTATGCATCTGTGCCGCGGCAATTTCGCCGGCGCCTGGATCGCCGACGGCGGCTACGAGCCGATCGCCGAGCTGCTGTTCAACGAGATCGGCGTCGACGGCTATTTTCTGGAATACGACTCGGCGCGCGCCGGCGGTTTCGAGCCGCTGCGTTTCCTGCCCAAGGGCAAGGTCGCAGTGCTCGGCCTGGTCACCACCAAGAGCCCGACGATGGAGACCAAGGACGAGCTCAAGCGTCGCATCGACGACGCCAGCCGCTACGCGCCGCTCGAGCAGTTGGCGCTGTCGCCGCAATGCGGCTTCTCCTCAGGCATCGGCGGCAACGCGATGACGGTCGAGGACGAGATCAGAAAGCTCAAGCTCGTCGTCGAGACGGCGCGGGAGGTTTGGGGAACCGCGTAACGGCACCGGCCGGGCGCCGGTGCCGCATCGGCTCAGAATGAGGTCAGATGGGTCAGGCCGATTTGCGCCACGGCAGCAGCATCGAGACGCGTTGCCGATAGCGGCGGTATTCGTCGCCGAAGATGTCGATCAGATCGCGCTCTTCCAGCCAGATGCCAACGAAGATGTAGGCCGTGGTCACCGCAGCGAACAGCAGGTGGCCGACGGTCATGGTCGGAGCCGCCCAGAACGCGATGATGAAGCCGAGATAAATCGGATGCCGCACGAAATGGTAGTATAGCGGCATCCGAAAGCGCGGCGCCGGCATCGGGCGGCCGACCAGATTGTTTGCGACCTGATGCAAGCCGAACAGCTCGAAATGGTTGATCAGGAACGTCGAGGTGAGCACGATTAGCCAGCCGATGAATGACAGGCCGGTCACCGCCATGGCGATGCGCGGATCGGCGATCTGCCACACCACGGTCGGCATCGGCCGCCACTGCCAGAACAATAGGACAAGCGCCAGGCTGGCGAGCAGCACGTAAGTCGTGCGTTCGATCGATGGCGGCACGAATTTCGTCCACCATTGCTTGAACTGCGGACGCGCCATCACGCTGTGCTGAATGGCGAAGATGGACATCAGCACCAGGTTGACGATCAGGGCTTGCGCCGTCGGTCCCGCCGTTCCGCTGTCGATAGTCTTTGGCACGACCAAATCTTCGACGAAACCGATGGCGTAGAGGAAGGTGACGAAGAATACGACGTAGGCCACGATGCCATAGAGGAACGCGATCATCCGTCCGATGACATTGCCTTGGCCGCGCGCGTCCGCGTTGAGTGTCTGGATCTGGGTCATGGTCTCCTCCGTTGGGATCACGGGGATTGCGATCGCAAGCGGCCAGCATGCGGCCGCCGCGCTCGAAAGACTTTGCCCGGTCCTTGATTTGCCCATGAGATGGGCTTGATTATTCCTTGAGGCCGGCCGCGGCTGCCGGCAGCAGGGCGATATCGTGGAATTTCTCTTTTCGGATCATAGGCTTGATACCGACCGGCGGGAGCTGCGCCGCGGTTCCGAGGCTATCGCTCTGGAGCCGCAGGTGTTCGATCTCCTGGTCTATCTGCTGAAAAACCGCGACCGCGTCGTCAGCAAGGACGATCTGCTGGCCTCGATCTGGGGCGGCCGAATCGTGTCGGATTCCACCTTGACCAGCCGCATCAACGCCGCGCGCAAGGCGGTCGGCGACAGCGGCGAGGAGCAGAAACTGATCCGCACCGTCGCCCGCAAGGGGTTTCGCTTCGTAGGCGAGGTGCGCGGGCCGGCGAGCGGTGAGCCTGTTCATGCCGAGCCGGCGAATGAAAGTCGCGAGCTGCGGCGCCCGGCTTTGCCGCTGCCGGACCGGCCCGCCATTGCCGTGCTGCCTTTCACCAACATGACCGACGATCCGGCGCAGGATTATTTTTCCGACGGCATCAGCGAGGACATCATCACCGCGCTGTCCAAATTGCGCTGGTTCTTCGTCATCGCGCGCAATTCGTCATTCATCTACAAGGGCAAGGCGGTTCACTTGAAGCAAATCGCCGACGAACTCGGCGTCGGCTATGTGGTCGAAGGCAGCGTGCGCAAGGTCGGCGAGCGCGTGCGCATCACCGCGCAGCTCAACGATGCCACCACCGGCAGCCACATCTGGGCCGAGCGTTACGACCGCGACTTGGCCGACGTATTCGCGGTGCAGGACGAGATCACCGAAGCCATCGTTGCGGCGATCGAGCCGCAACTCTATGCCGCGGAGAATTTCCGCGCCAAGCGCAAGCCGCCCGACAGCATGGATGCCTGGGACTTGGTGATGCGGGCGCTGTCGCATTATTGGCGGGTGACGCGGCAGGACAACGTTGTCGCCCAGGCGCTCTTGGAGAAGGCGATCGCGATCGATCCGAATTACGGCCAGGCGCTCGGCGTGCTCGCCACCAGCCACAGCTTCAGCGCCCATATGGGTTGGGAGGACATGGCGACGGCGGCGCCGATTGCCGAGCGCGCCGCGGCGACCGCGATCCTGGCCGACAGCGAGGATCCTTGGGCGCACCTCGCGCTGGGATGTGTTTATCTGTTCGCTCGGCGCTTCGACGATTCATTGGCCGAGTTCGGAGGAGCACTGCGGCTCAACCCGAACTTCTCGCTGGCGCAAGGCTATCACGGCCTGGCGCTGGCCTATTGCGGGCGCTGGCAGGAGGCCGCCGCCGCCGCGCAGCGCGCCTTGCGCTTGAGCCCGCACGATCCGCTGGCGGCGGTTTATTGCGGCATCGCCGCCTACGCCCAGTTCGTTGGCCGCAATTACGACGAGGCGATGCGGCTGGCGCGCGAGGGCATCCGGCAACGCGCCGATTTCGTCGGCGCGCATCGGGTGCTGACCGCCGCCGCCGGTATCGCCGGTCAGACCGACGTCGCCAAGATCGCGTTGCAGGAGCTTCGCCGCGCGCAGCCCAATATTTCTGTCGCCTGGATCGCCGAGCAAATGCCGATCCGGCACGACGCCGAGCGCGAGCACTATCTGGAAGGCTTCCGCCGCGCCGGCTTAGTGTAGATTTCGACGCGATCTAAGCCTTCGCTCTTTCCGCGACCAGCATCGATCGCATGATATCGTCCGTAATATCTTTCACCGCTCCGGGAGAGTGGGTCAGGAACAGCGTATTGGTCTTGTCGTTTTCGCCGATGGATTTGATCGTGTCGAAATATTGCGTCACCAGCACGAGCTGCATGACTTCCGACGTTGATACGCCGCCGACGACTTTCTGAAATTGCTCGATCGAGCCTTGCAGCCCCTCGATGATGGCTTTGCGCTGATTGGCGATGCCTTGGCCTTGCAGGGCCTTGCTTTCCGCTTCCGCTTCGGCGCGCTTGACCACGAGGATTTTCTCGGCCTCGCCCCTGGCGTTTGCCGCGACCTGTTCGCGTTGCGCGGCATTGATGTCGTTCATGGCCGACTTCACCTTGGCGTCGGGAACGATGTCGGTGACCAGGACATTGACGATTTCATAGCCGAACCCGG
>Ga0210408_10000155_pt1 | contig 107576 bp, 96 predicted proteins | sample IncBWH4MmetaG_FD_155471 | JGI IMG/M metagenome (GOLD analysis project Ga0210408, IMG submission 155471) | Forest soil microbial communities from Barre Woods Harvard Forest LTER site, Petersham, Massachusetts, United States - Inc-BW-H-4-M | ecosystem: Environmental > Terrestrial > Soil >...
CATTAGCCTGTACTTGCCTCTACCGCGGATTCTGCATCCTTACCCGGAGGTGCGCTTCGACGCTAAGCACTCAAGGTAAGAGCCGTATGCGCTAAAGTGCGCCAGTACGGATCCGCGCGGGGGGCGGTGAGAAATCCTCGTCCCTACCGCAACAACTGCTCCGCTGTATTAAGATCCAGGAGAACCGCTCGAACCCTGACTGCTGGTACCGACCAAGTTCTTGTTGTACTTGTCTCTGGACATCTAGCTTTCCAGTTTTTCTTAGGATACACAACTCTGGAACCACGAGCTTCAGATCGTTGTTCTTCGTCCGGATACCATGTGCAAGACAAAGAAGATGAGGGCCACAACCAGCGCAAAGTGAATCAGTCCGGATGTGACGTGAAAAGCTACGAAGCCCAGAAACCACAGGATAAGCAGCACAATCGCAAGCATTAAGAGCATCTCAGTACCCCCCGTTTGGTAGTAACTATCTGGTTATCTAAGATTCGGCTGCTTGCGGGTCTGTTGCTTGGTTAAGAATAAGTGCAGCGGACAACCTTCGCAGCGGGGAGTGCTGCGGCAGAATTCATGGCCTGTCTTCACGATCAAGGCATGAAGTTCGTTGTAATGCTGTGCAATGGGGCTGCGCTGCATGGCGCTCATGCGTGAAATCGGATGCCGGGGTTCGGCCCCAGCTTCGAGAACTCTCAACGCCTCCGGTCTGGCGCTGCTGATTGCCTTTTCGATGAGCGCCTGGATTTCCTCGTATGTGGCCTTGGGAGTGATGATTCCATGGCGCTCCAGAATTCTGCGGGTATAGGCATCGACCACAAAAACCGCGTGATTGCCGGCGTAGAGCAAAATGGAATCGGCGGTTTCCGGTCCTACCCCGTTCAAAGCCAGCAATTCAGAGCGGAGTTTTTCGGTTGGTTGTGCGAACATCCGGTCCAGAGATCCATTGTAGGAAGCGTCGAGGAAACTGATAAAAGCCTTCAGACGCTGGGCCTTTTGCCGGAAATAACCGGATGGACGGACCAGTTTTTCCAATTCCGCCTGCGGTGTTTCACGAATGCCCTTGATGTGCAACAAGCGCGCACATCGCAGGTTCGCCATGGCTTTTTCCACGTTGGCCCAGGAGGTATTTTGAGTGAGGTAAGCGCCAACGATTACTTCAAAGCGCGACTGGGCCGGCCACCAGTTTTGTCGTCCCCATCGCTGCAGGAAGGCACGATAGTAGCTGTGAATCGAGCTGGCAGGTACTCTGTCCATGCAGTAGAGAAGTCAGGAATAGATTTCAAATTTAAAATCTATAGCGGTCCACAATTGCTATATCAACTAAACACAGCATCTGAAATAACTGCGCTTTAGTCTCGTAAGACCAGCGTTTTTGCTAGCGCATCTTTCGGTTGATGCGCAATTATTTATGACGCTATGTTTAGCATCGGTGGAAGAACGGCCCATTAAAATCTGTTCTGAGTCGTCGACCGTTTCTTACCGTCAGTAGTGTCAGAAGCAAAATCATTCTGTCATGCTGAGCAAGCCCGAGCGACGCACCGGGATCCCCGGCAACCGCCGCTTTTTGCGGTTGCTGGGGTCGGAAGAGTGAGGGCGCGTCGAAGCACCCCCCGAGATGCGTCCTCCAGAATAATGTAACGAGGCATTTTCACGAAGATCTTTGCAGGTCGTCTACGAAAACAAACCAAGTTACGGATCTAGCTTCCAGAGAGGCAAGCCGAAGGAGCCGCGTTAGAGTACAAATACAAAGGACTTTTAGACTGGTGCAAAAAATACCGGCGGCTGAACCAACTCTGAAAAACGCCATAGTTCAATATTGCGCGTGCAAGTCACAAGCTTCGCGGCAGGGCTGGCAATAGTACTGGCCATCTTCGCACAAACGGACGTCAAATAGACTCTGGCAAAGCCAGCAATACTTCTCGCAATCACACCGCTTTTCCGGAAGGTCGCAGACTCTGCAAATGAACTCTTTTGCCATAAGCGGAGATTACCGCGATGTTGTCCCTGTTGGCAATTACATGCTTTCATATTTGTTGTACTTTTTTATAATGATGTAACTCTTTCACCTCAATAGAAATTTTCCATAATGATTCCCGAAACAGGCTTAGTGGAGTGTGGATGAAAGCCAACGAGCCGCTGGTGGAGGTGCTACACAGATGAGGATGACCTTGGTCAGTTCATCGCTCCAAGGTGGGGGAGCGGAGCGGCTGGCGGCTTTGCTCGCCAGTTCCTGGGCGGAACGGGGCAAAGAGGTGGTGCTTTTGACATTCGATCACGGAGATGTTCATGGGTACCCGCTTCACCCCTCGGTTCGCTGCCGTTCTCTTGGTCTTCTTGCCTCATCAAGCCACTTCCTTGAGGGCGCGTTTCGGAACATTGGCAGGATCATGGCGCTTCGGCGGGCTATTCGTGAATCTCAGCCCGATGTTGTGGTCGGGTTCTCTGTGGTGGTCAATGTTCTCACGGTGCTTGCAACGCGATGGCTGGGAACCCGGGTGATCGTTTACGAACTTGTCGATCCGTCGCGTCATAATATCGGGCTGATCTGGAGTACTCTACGCCGTCTGGTTTACCGCTTGGCAGATGCCCTGGTTTGCCTGACGAGTTCATCCCTTATGCAGTTTCAAACAATGACGCGGGTCAGAAAGTGCGTTATTCCGGGTTTGTTCGCCCAGCCGGCTGGGCGAACAAAGCGCGATAAGAGTTCTGAGAAGCGGGGACGGCGTGTTCTGGTTGCTATGGGCAGGCTGGTGCCCCAAAAGGGCTTCGATATGCTTTTAAATGCTTTCGCGCGGATTGGAGATCGCCATCCCGAGTGGTCGCTAACTATTCTAGGTGAGGGTGGTGGAAGAGACGAGCTTGAAACGCAGATCCGGGCCCTGAAGCTTGAGGAGCGGGTTTATCTTGCCGGTCACACCTCTGATCCATTGGCCGTGCTCTGTGTCTCCGATTTATTTGTATTTTCTTCTCGATATGAAGGCTTCGGCCTTGCCCTCTGCGAAGCAATGGCTTGCGGGCTGCCGGTCGTGAGTTTTGACTGTCCATCTGGTCCCCGCGACATCATTCGCCACGGGATCGATGGAATACTGGTTCCCCCGGAGGACATCGACGCCTTGGCGACCGCCCTGGATCGCCTGATGAGTGACTCCCAAGAAAGGGAAAGACTAGCGTCTCGCGCGCCAGAGGTATTGGATCGCTTCAGCGACCATAGGATTTTGGCTTTGTGGGACCAGCTTTTGGAAGAGCAAACCGCGCAATCTTCTTCCTGAGTCCTGGTTAGACCAGTGCGGGGAGCCTGACACGCGCCGGGGTTGCGCTTGTTGTCTCGACAAATCTATAGGTTCATCGAAAGCTTAACTGAACAGTCTTGACTTTCGCCGCTGCGTTAATGACTCTATAGGTACGGTATGGGGCGTGATTTCTGCACCTGAGAATTTGACCCAACAGAATTTTCCTGCCCTCTTGACAAATATAGTAATATATTTATAATACTTTTATATTTATGCCAGCTCTCGCCCCACCCCTGATCGTTGACACCAAAATGCTCCAATCGTGCCCTTGGAAGCATCTAAACGGCATTTCGAAGCGACTCAAGTCGGCAAAAACAAGGTTCAAGTCGGCACCTCATGGGTTCAAGTCGGCACAAAAAGCGTTTAAGTCGTCACAAATTGGCCTCAAGTCGGCGCGAAAATACAGGTCGCCACACATATCCCCAATGTTTTCAACGCCTGTGCCAAACGTGCCGCCTGAAGGCGGTTTTTTTGCATCTTTTCGGGGTAGTGGGTGCCAAAACATTCACCCAGAAATTGAGAAGCTAGGACTTAAAACCGGCGCGAGGGAAACGAAATTTTGACAAAGAACTAAGAACTAACGGCTAAGTACTGCATCACTAGAAGCTAGAAGCCAGCAGCTAGTAGCTATACATGTCATCCGCGATGACTCTAAACTTTCGTGGCCTTCTATTCTCAGGCCTGATCTCTGTCCCAAGGACCGTGAAAATCTAAGCTGCCAACAAATTAAATTACAAATTGTAAATTACCAATTCGCCAACACCCCCCTTGAGGGTACGCCATGGATATTCTAAGGACATCGGAGTCGGCAATAATCTTTAGAAAGGCTGACTTCATTGACCCTGTAAAACACCGATGTTAACCTACAAGGTTCCGCGCACATCGGCGGCGAGCCCTGTTGTCCTGACACTCAGGTTCAAGAAGGAACAAGCATCGTGTCTTCTACGGCTGATACTCAAGCACTGAGAAAAACTGCGCTTAACGGCCTGCACCGCCGGCTGGGCGCAAAAATGGTTGATTTTGGCGGATGGGACATGCCCGTGGAGTATCCATCCAGCGGCAAACTGGTCAAAGAGCACCTTGCTGTCCGCTCCGGTGTCGGAATGTTTGATGTCTCTCACATGGGAGACATTTTGATCCGTGGCCCCCAGGCCCTCGATGCCGTCCAGTGGATCAGCATGAATGACGCTTCCAAGCTCCAGGAAGGGCAGGCGCACTACTCCGCCCTGCTGTATCCCGAGGGCACGTTTGTCGATGACGTGATCGTCCACAAGATGGGGCAGAATGACTATCTGCTGGTGATCAACGCCGGTACCCGGGAAAAGGATTACAACTGGGTCCGCAAGAATGTGGGCAAGTTTCGCTGCCATGCAGACGATGTGGGCGATTACTACACCCAGATTGCCATTCAAGGCCCTAAAGCCGAGGCCACCCTGCAGAAATTGACCAATGTAGATCTTAGCCAAATCAAGAACTACTGGTTTAAGCATGGAACTGTCTGCGGCCTGCCCAATACCTTGATCGCCCGCACTGGTTATACCGCGGAGGACGGCTTCGAGATCTATGTGCCATCCGATGTCCCAACCAGTGAGCGCGTCTGGGACGAAGTTACCGAAGCTGGCAAGGAGTTTGGTATTGTGGCTTGCGGTCTGGGCGCGCGTAACACACTGCGGCTGGAAGGCAAGATGGCGCTCTACGGCCACGAGATTTCTGACACGATCAACGTCTGGGAGGCCAACCTGGACCGCTTCTGCAAGATGGAAAAAAGCGATTTTATAGGTCGCAGCGCCCTGGAGAAAGCAAAAGGAGAAGGGCTCAAGCGGATTCTAGTGGGCCTGGAGGCCGTTGATCCCGGTATCCCTCGCGACGGCTATAAAGTTTTTGATGGAACGGGAAGTGAAATCGGCTACGTTACCAGCGGGTCTCCCGCCCCTTTCTTGAAGAAAAATATCGCGCTCGCCTATGTGCCTCCGTCCCAGGCAGAGATTGGCAAGGATGTTTTTGTCGAGATGCGCGGACAAAAGGTGAAGTGCAAAGTAGTGCCTACTCCGTTTTATAAGCGGCCCAGAAAAGCAGCATAGTTTTTTCGCAAAGGACAACTTAAATTAATGCCATATCCGAAAGATTACAAGTACACCAAAGAGCACGAGTGGATCCAGGTGCAGGGTAATACCGGACTCGTGGGAATAACCGACCACGCCCAGGAATCGCTCGGAGATATTGTCTTTGTAGAACTGCCTAAATTAGGCAGCCAGCTTCAAGCCGGCTCAAGCTTTGGCAGCGTGGAATCTGTCAAAGCCGTTTCTGAATTGTATGCTCCCGCTTCCGGCAAAGTAGTTGCAGTGAATGAAGAGCTCAATCAGGAGCCGGAATCCATCAATCAAGATGCTCATAAAGCCTGGATGCTCAAGATTGAGTTAGGCAATCCCAAGGAGTTGGATGCGCTCCTTTCGGCAGACCAGTACGAAGCGTTTATTGCCGAAGAAAAATAGCAGGATCGACGCGAGAAATGCTTGAAAGCAACATCGTCTCCGGGCCTGCGTGAGCGAGCAAGCGCCACTCCCAAGCCGGGCAAGCTCGCAGAAATGTTTAGAAAAGTTGTAGACAGCCCAATTTTACAAGGGTGACTTCCGCACATGCGTTATCTTCCCAAATCTCCCGCCGACCGCCAGCAGATGATGCGCGAGATCGGCATTCAATCCATTGATGAACTGTTTGCGCCGATCCCGGCGGAATACCGGCTGGACCGTGATCTCAAGGTGCCCCGCCAGATGGCCGAATCGGAAATTATCGACTATTTCCGAGATTGCGCCGAAGCCAATGCCGCCGGATATGCGGTCTTTCTTGGCGCTGGGGCCTATCATCATTACCGGCCAGTAGTGGTTGACGCGCTGATCTCTCGTGGTGAGTTTTTCACCGCCTACACTCCTTACCAGCCGGAGATCGCCCAGGGCACGCTGCAAGCCATCTTTGAATTCCAGACGATGATCTGCGAGCTGACCGGCATGGAAGTCGCCAATGCCTCCATGTACGACGGTTCAACCGGCGCAGCCGAAGCCATCATGATGGCGGTCCGTGTGACGGGAAGAAGATCCGCGCTGGTGGCGCGCAGCGTCCATCCTGAATATCGCGAGGTAATGAGCACTTATTCTCAACACCAGGGTTTGCCCATCGCTGAATTTGGATTTCTAGAAAACGGTCGCGTGGACATGGCGGAGTTGGAAAAGAAAATCACCGACGAGACTGCCTGCGTGCTGGTTCAATCTCCTAACTTCCTTGGAACGATTGAGGATGTAACTGCGGTTGCCGATCTGGCGCACAAGAAGGGTGCGCTGCTGGTGGTCTCCATTGCCGAGGCGCTGTCGCTGGGCGTTGTGAAACCTCCTACAGAGGCGGACATTGTCTCCATGGAGAGCCAGTCGTTTGGCGTGCCGCTCGGCTATGGTGGACCTTACGCCGGAGTCATGGCTACAAAAGAGAAATTTGTGCGGCAAATGCCCGGCCGCCTCGTGGGTGAAGCCAAAGATAAAAACGGCAAGCGCGGATTTGTGCTTACCCTCTCTACGCGCGAGCAGCACATCCGCCGGGAGAAAGCCACCTCGAACATCTGTACCAACCAGGCGCTCATCGCCACCATGGCCACGATCTACATGACCATCTATGGCCGTGAAGGGCTGAAGGAACTGGCGCAGCAGAACCTGGCCAAGGCCACCTATGCCTCCAATGAGTTTGGCAAGAGGGCCAAAATTTTGTTTCAAGGAGCGCCTCGCTTTAACGAATTTGTAGTGCAGACCAAACAAGATTCCTACGCGATCAATGACCGGCTGCTGGAGAAAAAGACGATCGGCGGCTTTCCACTGAAAAAGTTTTATCCGGAACTGGGGAATGCTGCCCTGTGGTGCTGCACTGAACTGAATTCCAAAGAGCAGATCGATACAGCCGTGCAGGCGGTGGGCCAATGAGCAACAACGACATTAAGAAAGCCACGCATCATGTAAACCAGAATGAAGAGCTGATCTTCGAGCGTTCATCGCCGGGAAAAAAAGGTTACAGGCTGCCGCCCCTCGATGTTCCTGAAGTCGACTACAAAAAGGTCTTAGGTCAGGCGGCGCGTGAAGACCTGGGAAACATGCCCGAGGTAAGTGAGATGGAGATCATCCGCCACTTTACCCGGCTCTCCACCTGGAATTACGCCATTGATCTTGGCATGTATCCGCTGGGATCTTGCACCATGAAGTACAACGCGCGTGTCAATGAAGTAGTGGCGCGGCTTGGCGGCTTGGCGGAGGCCCATCCCTATCAGCCGGAAAAGATCTCTCAGGGCGCTCTGCGAATCATGAAAACTCTTGCCGACTGCCTGATCGATATTACCGGCATGGACGCTATTACCCTTCAGCCAGCGGCTGGGGCCCACGGAGAGATGACCGGAATCCTTCTGATGCGTGCCTACCTGCAATCCAAAGGCAATCCGCGCAAGAAGGTCCTCATTCCTGATTCCGCGCACGGCACTAACCCGGCGACGGCCGCCATCTGCGGTTATGCCGTTGAGAACCTCAAATCCAACTCTCGCGGCATGGTGGATATCGGCGCCCTTGCCGCACAGATGAATGAGGATGTTGCCGGGCTGATGCTCACCAATCCCAATACTCTGGGCATCTTCGAGCAGGAGATCCATAAGATCGCCGACCTCCTGCACGAGAAGGGAGGTCTGCTCTACATGGACGGCGCCAACATGAATGCCCTGGTTGGCAAGACCCGGCCCGGCGATTTTGGTGTCGACGTAATGCACCTCAATCTGCACAAAACTTTTTCTACGCCGCATGGTGGCGGCGGTCCCGGTTCAGGTCCAGTCGCCTGTAAAAAAGCTCTGGAGCCTTTTCTGCCCAAGCCAGTCATCGTTCAGAAATCCGATGGAACATTGGGATTTGACTACGACCGTCCTCAGTCAGTTGGACGGGTGCGCATGTTCTACGGCAACTTTGGAATGCATGTCCGCGCATTGGCTTACACCATGGCCAACGGCCCGGACGGTCTGCGCCAAACCACCGAAGACGCGGTCCTCAACGCCAACTACATTCGCAAGAAGCTCGATGGCGACTATGAGCTGCCCTACAAGAGTGCCTCGATGCACGAAGCGGTTTTCAGCGACCATATCCAGAGCCAGAAAGGCGTAAAAACCGGCGACATTGCCAAGAGACTGATCGACTACGGCTTCCATCCTTATACAGTCTCATTTCCACTGGTAGTGCATGGCGCCCTGATGATCGAACCCACCGAAAGCGAGTCCCTCGAGGAGTTGAATTTATTTATCGACGCCATGAAATCCATCGCCCATGAGGCCCAGGAGGATCCAGAGTTGGTAAAGGGCGCCCCCCATTCCACGCGTGTCTCCCGTCTGGACGAAACCGCCGCAGCCAGAAAACCAGTACTAAGATGGAAACCCGCCCATGCAAAGTCGGCAGGCGAGTAAAAGCTATTCACCGCGGAGACACAGCGCATCAAACCGCAACCCCTTTACCGCGGATCTGCGCGGATGTACGCAGATTCGTACGATTTACGACGATATACTTTGACGAAATTGCAGTGGCGACGAAAACCAAGTCCCGAAGGGACGGAGCGAAAATAGCCCAGCACGCTAGTGCTGGGTAAGAAGTTAAAAAAGCGAGCAGTCCCGTAGGGACGGTTGAAAAAATCTTCGCCGCTTGAGACGAATTATGGATAGTAGTGCAAAGGACGCAAGGTAAGATTCTCATGCCAATCTCTGATCAGCAATTCAGGTGGAGTGGTTGAAGGCACGGCCTCAAACAAAACTGAGAGTGTCATTATTTTAGTTGTAATAAGTAAGGATTCCAGAGGAGACAACTGTCTTGAAAGCGACGGGCGCCAAAATCGCAAGAGACGAAAACGCGCTAAGCAAGATCACTCTTAGTGCCGCTTTTCGGGTTCATTCGAACGTTGGTCCTGGACTGCTGGAAAGTGCTTATGAAGCCTGCCTTGCTTATGAATTGCGGCAACAAGGAGTGGCCGTTCTCACTCAAGTTCCTTTACCTCTTGTTTACAAGGAAGTGAATCTGGATGTCGGCTATCGTTTGGATCTTTTAGTAGAAGATCTGGTAATAGTTGAAATCAAGTCAGTGGATTTATTGGCTCCAATTCACCAGGCCCAACTCCTTTCTTATCTCAAACTCAGTGGCAAGAAGCTGGGCATACTCATCAATTTCAATGTGCTTCATCTGAAAGACGGAATTAAGAGGGTCGTGAACCAGTTATGAATTTCTTCCTTTGCGCCCTTGGCGTCCTTTGCGGTAAATCTTGATGTCTTTATTAGACGACAAGCGCGACGACCTCGAAAAATACGAATTCATGATGGGCATCTCCCGCGGACGCCTCGCCGTCGCGCTCGACCTGCTCACAGATGCTCTAATTCTGGTCGGCCAGCATGGAGTTTATTGCCAAAGCAGCCGTCAGCCCGGCAAGCCGGCCATGGACTTGCAGATCATTCTGGAAGCCATCAATAGCTCCAAGGAACTTATAACTGGGGTTATGGACGAGCTGAAAGATAAGAAAGGTTAAGTCCAGAGGCCGCTAACCAAGGTAATTTTGCAGTGTCTAAAGGTTAGGGTAAACTCAATCAATCATGTTATTTTCCCGGTTTTTCTGTTTAGGGGCGTTTTTAGCTGCGTCTTTCGTGCCTGCCGCCTCAGATCAATCCAGCCCAACTACGAACCCTGATCCGGTCCTGATGACGATCATGCAACAGGAGTTGAATCGTGCCATGTCTTCGTTGAGCAAGGCCGACCCAGCTCCCTACTTCATCAGTTATGAAACCACGGAAGAGTACTCGTCGATCATCATTGGCAGCAGTGGCGCTTTGATGGCCAACATTTCCCGTCATGAACGTTCAGCAGACATCACGGTACGGCTGGGAAGTCGCGAACTCGATAACACCCATGGCGAGAACCGTTTCAACGCGGTGGCTACGACCAGCCTTCCTCTGGAAGACAAGCCGGATGCAATTCAGCGCGTGCTTTGGCTGAATACCGACCACATGTATAAGAAGGCTAGCCAGGCCTTTTTGGAAGTTAAAACCAATACTAAAGTGCGTGCTGAAGAAGAGGATTCTTCCGCCGACTTTTCCGTGGAAAAACCGCAGGTCTTTATCGGCAAGGCGGCGCTACCCCCAAATTTTGATCAACACGATTGGGAAGAAAAGATCAGGCGTTATTCGGCAATCTTCAGCAAGTACCCCGAGATAGAAAACTCCACGGTCATGCTGATGGTGACCTCTCCTACGCGGTATTTTGTCTCCACAGAAGGTTCGCGCATTGTTACTTCCAGGCCGTTGATTCGTATTCTTGCCCTGGGTAGCGCGCTGGCCGACGATGGAATGGAATTGGCCCGGTCGGAAACTTTTGATGCTTCTTCCTTCGACAAACTTGCCTCAGAGCAGGTCATTACCGCCAAGATCGAGAAGATTGCAGAAGACCTCAAAAAGCTGAGAAAGGCACGGGTAGTCGAGCCATTCAACGGCCCAGCATTGCTTTCCGGCCGTGCCGCCGCGGTCTTCTTTCATGAAGTTGTTGGGCACCGCTTGGAAGGGCAGAGGCAGCGCGGAGAAAACGAAGGACAAACTTTCACCAAGCGCATCAACCAGTCGGTCTTGCCTGCGTTTCTCAGCGTAGAGGATGATCCCACCATCTCCAACCTCAGCGGAATTGAGCTGAGTGGTAAATATGACTACGACGAGGAAGGGCAGAAGAGCGAGCGTACAGAGCTGATCAGCAATGGCATTTTGAAACAGTTCCTGATGTCGCGGATGCCGGTAAAAGGATTTCTGCATTCCAACGGACATGGCCGCGCGCAGGCCGGCCTCATGCCCGTAGGACGGCAGGGTAACCTGATTGTTCATTCCTCCAAGTCAGTTCCGGATTCCGAGCTGCGCCAGCGATTGATTCGCGCCATCAAAGACGAGAAGAAGCCTTACGGGCTGTATTTTGAAGATATCGCCGGCGGATTCACGCTCACCATGCGCAACATGCCGCAGGCGTTTCAAATTATGCCTCTCATGGTGTGGAAGGTCTACCCGGACGGACGTCCGGACGAACTGGTTCGCGGGGTTGACATCATTGGCACTCCGCTCAACGCCTTGAACCGGATCATCCTGACCGGCCAGAAGGTCGACGTTTTCAACGGTGAGTGTGGTGCTGAGTCTGGCTCTATTCCAGTCTCCGCGGCTGCGCCGGCCATGTTGTTTTCCGAGATCGAAGTACAAAAGGTGGCGCAGGGACATGAGCGTCCACCGGTGTTGCCGCCTCCTGGTTTTGACCGAGCAGAAACACCAAGTCAGCAGGAATCAAAGCAGGGAGGAAGCCACTAATGCGCAGCTTCTGGACTTTACTGGTTGTGTTGATGGCAGCGTTTACCGGTTTAGCGGTGGCGGATGATCACGCGAATTCCTCCATCTCATCCAATGATCATGGCGATCCTGTGCTGAAGGCTATGCTCACCGAACTGAAACGGTCGCAGGAAAAACTTCAGCTCGGCCAGCTTCAGCGTCCTTATTTCATCGACTACCAGGTGACTGAGGTCCAGGATTACGTGGCAGATGCCGTCCTGGGCGCCATCCGGAGCGACGATACCAGCATCGGACGCCTGGTGCGTGTCGTTGTCCGCATAGGCGACTACAAGCAGGACAGCTATTTCGGAGAAGGCGGAATGGGCACCGTAGAGGTCATGCCCATGGACAATGATGAGTTGGCCCTTCGCCACCAGCTCTGGTTGGCCACCGACAAAGCCTACAAGGCCGCTCTCTCTGGCCTCACCGAAAAACAGGCTGCCCTGAAGAATGTTGTTGTGGAGCAAGACATTCCCGACTTTTCCCACGAGAGTCCTGCGGAATCCGTTCACAGTCTGGCCAAAGCGGATGCCAACCTGGACGCGTGGAAGCAGACCCTCCGTTCAACATCCGACCTCTTTCGCCGCGATCCGGAATTGGAAAGCTCCAATGCCGTGCTGCATTTTCGTATCCTGAACCGTTATTACGTGAACACCGAAGGCACGGTCACCCGCAATGGGACCGGAACTTATATTTACAGTTTTGCAGGCACCGGTCAGGCCCCGGATGGAATGCGTCTGGACCGTAGTCACGCCTATATTGTAGGTAAGGCGGATGAACTGCCCAAACAGGAAGAGATACAAAAGAAAGCCGAAGAACTGATTGGGACCTTTGCCGAGCTGCGCAAAGCTCCGCTGATAGAAGATGATTATCATGGCCCAGTCTTGTTTTCCGGGGATGCCGCCACGGCGCTTTTCGAGCGCTTCGTCGTTCCTAATATTCTTGGTGTCAGGCCGGAATTGGGAAACCCAGGCCGCACCCGGGGCGAGTTTTCCTCCTATTATAAGAACCGGGTCCTGCCTGATTTCTTTACAGTTGTGGACGATCCCCATTCAAAGAAAATCAGCAACGTGACTCTGCTCGGCAGTTACGATGTGGACGATGAAGGTGTGCAGGTGAAACCTATCACGGTCATCGAAAAAGGAGTGCTGAATAACTATCTGATGGGCCGCGAACCCATTCGTGATTTTGCCAATTCCAACGGCCACGGTCGCACCCCGCTTGCCGGACAGCCCCGTCCCCAGATCTCCAATCTGATCTTTAAGGCTTCCAATGGGGTTTCATTCGACGACCTGAAGAAAAAGTTGATTCAGATGTGCCGCGATCAAGGCCGTCCTTATGGCTACTATGTGGAAACCACAGGACCGCAGCTTGCTCCCCGGTTGCTATGGCGTATCTACGTAAGCGATGGCCACATGGAGATGGTTCGCGGCGCGGTCTTCAACCAGCTCGACACCCGGGCTCTGCGCAGCGACATTGTCGCCGCCGGGAATGATGAGTATGTCTACAACCGGGCGGAGCCTCTACCCAGCGCCATTGTTGCGCCGTCTCTGCTGTTTGGCGACCTGGAACTCCAACGCGCCAACCGGACTAGAGAAAAATTGCCGCAGTACCCTGCTCCACCGCTAACGAACACTTTGACCAGCTCAAAGTAAAAACTTCCTTCTCCGAACAGAAGGTCGTGAATCGGGTGATCCACGGCCAGCCGGAACAGGTTCGGTGATCGTGAGATCGGTGGGTCGGAACTGCCAAAGCTATGCCTCCGTCGTGCGCTTTGGTTCTGGGTTTTACTCTTAGTTCTCCTCTGTGAAACTCTGTGACCTCCGTGGTTAAGGTTTTTGGTTTCCTCAGTTCCTCCGTGTTTCAAAAGATTCTCGGTTAATCAGCGTGAATCAGCGTAATCAGCGGTAAGAACTTGGTTTGTCTTCTCTGCGCTCTCTGCGACCTCTGCGGTGACCGCTTTTGGTTTTATTTTTTCTCCGCTTCCTCCGTGTTTGAAAGGTTCTTGGTTGATCAGCGTGAATCAGCGTAATCAGCGGTAAGAACTTGGTTTGTCTTCTCTGCGACTTCTGCGGTAGACCGGTTCTGTCTTCGCACTCATCAGGACTGAAACCAGCTACAATAACCCTTCCCATGGGGCGAATCCATGTACTTTCCGAGCATGTAGCCAACAAGATCGCTGCGGGCGAGGTAGTGGAGCGTCCGGCCTCGGTGATCAAAGAGTTGCTGGAAAACTCTTTGGATGCCGGCGCCACCCGCCTCAAGATCCAGATTGAAGGTGGCGGCAAAAAGCTGATTCAGATTAGTGACAATGGCTGTGGCATGGTACGCGACGACGCTCTGCTGGCCTTTGAGCGCCATGCCACTTCTAAAATTAAAGATGCTGAAGACCTGCTGAACATCGATACTCTGGGTTTTCGCGGAGAGGCATTGCCCTCCATTGCCTCCGTCAGCCGCGTATTGCTTCAAACCAGGGCCACGGAAGAACCCAGCGGAACTGTGCTGGAAATTGCTGGAGGTAAAATCTTACGTGTAGAAGAGGCAGGATTGCCGGACGGGACCTCCATCGCCGTGCGTGATCTGTTCTTTAATACTCCAGCGCGCAAGAAATTCCTGAAAGCTGAATCCACCGAGCTTTCTCATATTGCGTCCCTGGTAACGCATTATGCGCTGGCCCATCCGGAGAAGCACTTTGAACTGCATTCCGCTACCAGTGCCTTGCTGATCGCCGCGCCGGTGCAGTCGCATTCAGACCGCATTTATCAGATTCTTGGGCGGGAAACTTTAGACCAGCTTATTCCCGTGGCTGCCACCATGAAGCTGGAACGTGTAGGACTGCCCGAGCCGCCACCCTGGCGGCGGGATGAAGAATATGAATCGCCCACACCCGGTGCTGTCCGCGTACACGGCTTTGTCTCCAAACCGGAGATCCAGAAGCTCAATCGCAACTCAATCTTCATCTTCGTCAACGGACGGCTGGTGCGCGACCGTCTGGTCCAGCACGCGCTGACCGAAGCTTATCGCAACATTCTGCCGCCTACCGTCTACCCGGTAGTGCTGCTTTTTATCGAACTGCCCAACGGAGAAGTGGATGCCAACGTGCATCCTTCAAAGACCGAAGTACGTTTTCGCCAAAACTCTTTTGTGCACGATTTCGTGCGGGACACGGTGCGGGCAGCACTCATGAAGGCCCGTCCGGTGCCTCAGTTTACCCGCGAGATCACAGCCCTGCCCAACGCCTCTCCTGGGCTCATGCCGGACAGGATGGCCCAAAATTCGCTAGCGCCAGATCCGTTGATGCAACCCGGCGTTCGGACCGGCTTTCGCCTGCAAACGCCGCTACAACCCGCGATGACGGAACGGCTTGAATTTACTGGCCAGGCAATTCCTGTGGAAGGCAATGCCGCCATGAGCGGATTTGGTCCAGCAGGTGCGCCAGTCTTTGAAAATGAAAATGCAAGAATCTCCGACTCCTGTGGCGGCAACCAACTCGCTCTCGGGGAAGAAGCTGAAGAAAACCTGGTGCTGGATAGCCTCAGGCCCCTGGGACAAATCCGCGACTCGTTCATCCTTGCGGTGAACGCTCAAGGATTATGGATCATCGATCAGCACGTGGCCCATGAGCGGGTGTTGTTCGAAAAAGTATTGCAGGAACGCAGTCAGGCTGCCGATGAAGGCCAGCGCCTGCTCATGCCGCTGCTGGTGGAACTGTCCCCGGGACAGCAGGCGGTCTTTACCGAGATCTCAGAAGAGCTGCGCCGCAATGGCTTTGAGGTCGAACTCTTTGGCGCTCGCACCATTGCTGTCAAGACAGCCCCTGCCGGTGTTCAGACCGGCGACATCGAAAGAATGCTGCTGGAACTTCTGGACCAGTTCCAGAGGGAAGAGCAGGCGCTGAATCTGGAAAAGATACGCGGGAGGATTGCCGCCAGCATCGCCTGCCACGCGGCCATCAAAATCAATACACCGCTGGACCAGAATAAGATGGAATGGCTGCTGGCTGAACTTGCCAAGACCGAATGTCCAATGACCTGCCCCCACGGCCGCCCAGTGGTCCTGCGGTATTCTGTTAAAGACATTCAGCGCGCATTCAAAAGAATATAAAATAGCATTAGCATTCAGCACTCAGCCAGCAAGTAGCAAATGGCAATTGGCAAATAGCAAATAGCATTTCAAGAATGTTCATGCTGGAAAACCAGAACATCGAAGCCACCGATTTGTAGTCTTTTGCGTCGTTTTTACTCTCTACGTCTGAGAGATTTGGACCATTTGCTACTTGCTGGCTGAATGCTGAGTGCTGACTGCTACCTCATGACCGAACAGGAACTCCAGCAGCAACGAGCGATCAAATGGCGCACCGACGGCCAGGCTGCGCGCACTACGGAAGATATACGAAACTTTCTTGAAGAAGTTGGTTTCTGCATGATGTATCCTCTGCGTTCGTTGCCGGTGCTTCCCACGTTGTTCGGAGCTTATGCCGGCTCGGCGGACGGCCTGCCGGATGCCAAGCATGCCTTTGCCGATCCCCGGACGCAACCGGTAACCGAGTTGATGGTTCGGCTTCTGCGTGAGCGCCATGCTTTTGAAGTGAGTCTGTTCGGCGACACCAGCCTCCTTGTCTCGGCGTCGCTGTTTCCTTTTTTTTACGCATTGCTCGGCGATCGCAACCCCAAAGCCGTGCCCAAAATCAAAGCCCAGGGCGCCAAGATTTCTCCGCTGGGCATCAAGGTTTTTGAGGCCATTCAACAGAGTGGCCCATTGAGTAAAGGGCAGTTGCGCGAACTGGTGGGCCATGAGCCGGCCCCGGCTGCGTTGGACCGGGCTTTGAATGAACTGTGGTCGATTCTGAAGATCACGCGTGTAAATTACCGCCAGGAGGATGGCGCTTTCTGGGATGTGCTCTACCGCTGGGCCCCAAAGCCAATCCAGAAAAGCATAAATATTTCAGGACCCGAGGCCATTTCCGCATTGCTTAGCAAGTACCTGGAAGCCGTGGCCGCGGCTGACCGGGAAGAGATTGAGCAGTTGTTCTCGCACCTTGTGCCGCGTCAGAAAATTCGCGAGGCCATCCATGCCCTTCAGGCGGCCCGCGAGTTGAGCTTTGTGGCAGTGGGAGCCAAGACGCTCATCCGTCTCACTCCGGTCGAAGAACCAAGGAGACGCATGAATGGATAAGAAGGGGATCATCATTGCCATTGATGGTCCTGCCGGCTCAGGCAAGAGCACTCTCGCCTCACTGCTGGCCCGGAGATACAACTACATCAATATCGAGACCGGCGCTATGTACAGGGCGCTGGCTCTGAAGGCGATCGAGACAGGAGTCTCTCTGGACGATGAGGCTGCCTTGGCCGGCCTCGCCTCCAGTTCCCGCATTGACCTTCAAGCCCACCCCGAAGGAAACCGCGTTTTGCTGGATGGAAGCGATGTGACGGAACGGATACGCCGGCAAGATGTTACTGAGGCCGCCTCCAGGGTTTCCGTGCATCCTCGTGTGCGCCAGTGGATGGTGCAGAGACAGCGCGAGATGGGCACTAGCGGAGGCATAGTCATGGAGGGCCGCGACATCGGTACCCAGGTGTTTCCCAATGCCGAGGTCAAACTTTTTCTCGACGCTGCCCCTGAGGTCCGTGGTTCCCGCCGGTTCCTGCAAAATCCTGCCGTGGCCACGCCGGAGAAAGCAGTCCTGGCAGAACTGCGCGAACGCGATCAGCGCGACCGTACCCGCGCCAATTCGCCTCTAGTCCCCGCGCCGGACGCGGTCTTGATTGACTCCACAAACTTGAGCCTGGAACAGGTGGTGGCCAAGGCCGTGGAGATCATCGACTCGCGATTGGCAAAACCAGCACATCGTTGAAAGCAAGCGCAACCAAAGAAGCAAGCGTAACCAAAACAAATCCTGTTTAAGGTTTTTTTGGTTTTCCTCTGCTTCCTCTGTTCCTCAGTGTTTCAAAGGTTTTTGGTTTATCAGTGTCAATCAGTTTAATCAGCGTCATCAGTGGTAAGAAGTTGGTTTTGTTTTTGTTTCCGTCTGTTTCAAGGATGTTGGCTGCAACTTCCCTGTCCGTCGGCGCGCGCGATGCCGTAGTTCATCGTAACTGCCCGTGGCCGGCGGTTTTCATCGAAGAGCCTGGCCCGTATCAGGTGATAGCACTGCTGCCGGCCTTCTCCGGCCAGAGAGATTATTTGATGAAAGCTGCCATTCGCTGCGATGGGAATATCATCGCCCTGGAGGTGCCATCCGTCGGTAAAAACCTCGATGCGTGCATACCAACCGGCGTGCGCCCCGGTGGCCGTTCCTTCAGCAGTTGTTTCCGTGCCATTGGTGGTCACGATGGTATTGGTGGCGGGAGTCAGCACACGGATGCAGGGACTGTTCTCTGGTGGGATTGCATCGCCTTGCTTGGCGTAGATCTCGATTTTTTGGCCAAGGGTCGGTTCCAATGCAGCCATCTCCAACTGATATCCTCCGAGCAGCGGACGAATGGCTGCATCCATCTGGCGCGCCTCTTCGCCTATCCCGCCATCGAGCACGATGTAGGTAAATGCTCCATCAGCCACGGCCGCTTTGTAGGCTTGCTCTCCCCAACTCTCGCGGTAGTGAAAGAACGTGGGATCAACCATCTGATACTGATGCAATGGAGGGTTGAAGTAATAGCGCAGAACGGTGTCGTCCATCAGGACACGATCATTGGTTGTCAGCCGGTTCTCAAAATATGCCAAGACCGGGTCCACATTGGGCCAGAAGATAAATTTTTCTACATTCTGTGCCCTGCCCAGCCAGCCTACGCAACCTACAAGGGCCAGGACTCCACCGACACCCCAGATCATCTGGCCATGGTAATTTTTTTCGCAGAGCCGTTGCACTACCAGGATGATTCCGGCGACGGCCAGCGGAACCAGAAGAAGCAGCGCATAATTTACGTGTTTCCAGTAATCGTAGTCGGCCCTTGATTTCCATTGAAAGGCGAGCATGAAAAGGACACCGGCCCATAACCAAGCCGCTCGGGAGCGCCATTGCCGGAAAGCAAAAACAGGCAGGGTAGCGAAAGCTATCAGCCAGAAATCCCAACGATTCCACACGTAAATTTTCCAAGCCTCTGCCGCAGGGGCCCGTAGCGCGTTGTATGCCGATCCATACCGCAGAAGTTTTAACAGGTCTTTGAAGTGAACAGCGCCATAAATGGCGCACGCTGCGAACAGCGGCAGGGCAAACAAAAAGATTGGCTTCTTGCCTTTGCCCAGCGCCAGGAGCACCAGCAGAGGAAAGAAAATTGCAACCAGATATTTGCAGAGAAAAGCCGCGAAGAAGCATAGCCCGGCGAGGACCCAGTTGCGCTTTCTGTTTTCCTGCCAGCCACAGGAGAAGGCCCACAGCCCCAGCGCAAAGAAACAGATTGAGCCTGAGTCGCGGGTTGCGATTCGTGAGACCAGCAATGCCGGTGCAAGCACGGCCATCACCGCTGCCGCCCCCAAGCCCACAATCTTGGAGAACATGCGGCTGGCGAAGCCGTAGGTTGCAGCCACGGTCAAGGTACCCAGCCCGGCCGCTAGCTCGCGCAAAGCAAACACTCCACCGATGCGGTCAGCGACGGCTGCCATGGACGGCCACAGGTACCAGCCAAAGCTCCATTGCAGCGGAGTATCGAGCGGTGCTTCAAAATGGCGAGAGAGAAACATGCGCCCGTAGACTACGTAGACCGACTCATCCATGTAAGCGGTTGAATAGCGGGGTGCAAGCACGCGCAGATACACTGCGGCTACAGCGATGAGCATTAACGCCAGGGCGTGCTCAGTGCGGAAGTGCTCCTCCAGAGTCGGAAGCGCATCGCTTTTCAAGGCCTTGCGACGGGCCACGCTGGCTGGTGCAGGTGAGGCTTTGGTTGATTTGTCTACAGGTAATGTCGCCATGCAAACCGGAACAGATTTCGCTGAAATGCGTTGAAGACGTTCAAGTATTCATAGGTAAATCTGAACTCATTCATGGGGGTTACCCGCCAGAAAAGATGGCTCTCGAAGCTGGAGGCAAATTGGGTGTTTGTGAATGAGGATGTGAGGGTCTCAATATTCTGTACACCGGCCGCGCCGGTTGCTCCCCATTCCAACCTTTTGCTGAAACGGTGGGAAAGAGTCAGGGTTCCCTGATTCAGCAAGAAGCGGGTGGGGCTGAAATAACCTCCGGTCTGTAAAGAAAATGACTGGCCCGATTGAATGTCAGCATCGTGATTGAACCGGGTGTAATTCACGTAATAAGCCAGGCGTATGTACGGACGGTCACTGCGCAATGATTTGCCTAATTGCGATTCCACCGACCAGCGGCGGTTCGAAGCCACGCTTCTGCCGGTGTATAAGCCGTCAGTGTAGTCCACAGAAAAATCGAGCTTGTGAGGGACATTGTCGTAACTAAATCCCACGTCGGCGAGATTGGAACTCACCTGGCCCAGAAATCGATTGCCGGTGAATAGGCCAATGGTATTTTCGCCACGCAGGGAGAGCAGTGATTCTTCAAGGGCCCGGCGTTCGAAAGAAAGCTTGAGGGTGCCCGCCGAGAACGGCTTGTATCGGACACTCAGGCCGCCGTCGCCGTTGATGGGCGCGTTTTGAAACAGCTCAGCGCCGGCATAAACGCGGGTTGAAAGGCGGTCGCTGAACTCGGAGTCGAGAGCGACTCCGAAGTAACTGGTATTGAATCCTTGCTGGGGGGAGTTATACAGGGTGGGCTGGTAAGTGAAGCTGATGCGGTCGGAGGCGCGGAGACGCGTCGAGAGGGTCACGTCAAAGCGATGGAAACCGAGAGCATCCGTCAATCGCCGGGCGTAGCCGAATTCAAGATAGGGGCCCAGGCCGCGCCGTATTTCCTGCCGGGCCTCTGTGAGGCCGGGAATTGAGTTTCCGTTTATGCCGGAAATGGCGTCCTGGGCTTCCACAAACTTTTTGAGGCCGATATTTGCGCGCGCCAGTTCCAGTTGTACATTCTGGTCGTCAGGTGCTTGGGCGCGCGCTGCCTGGGCCAGCGAACGCGCTTCCACGAAGTTGCCCTTCCAATTCAGGATCTCAGCTTCGCCGCGCAGGGCCAAGCTATTTCCAGGGTCTTGGGCGAGTACTTTGCGGTATAGCTCCAGGGCCTCGGCTGAGCGGTTCTGCCAGGCCAGCAACTGTGCCTTTCCGACCAACGCTCGAGGCTCGTCCGGACTCTGCTGCAAAGCCCGGTCGTAGCGCGCCAGGGCTTCACCGTGTGTCGTGTTATTCCAGGCCAGGACCTCCGCCGATGCTACCAGCAGATCGATGTTTCCGGGAGCCAGTTGCAACCCTTCATCAAAGAGCTGAAGGGCCTGCGGACGGGTCACTTCGTTCCAACTCAGCATTTGCGCCAGCCTGATTCGCGAAGAGACTGAATCAGGATGAGCTGCGAGTGTCGCCTGCAACATGGCGACGGCTTGGGCACGCGTTTCCTGGGTCCAGCCCAAGACATCGCCATAGGCGGTACAGTATTCAGGATTGTGGTTGCTCTCCTCACAGGCGCGGCGCAGATAATCGAGGGCCCGGCCACGTCCTTCCGGCTGCCAGCTTTTCATGCGGCCCAGATGGTAGAGCGCTACCAGATCGTGGGGCTGCACGCTGATTAGGTGCTCCAGAAGCGGAACCGCGTCCGGCCACTTTCCCTTGGATTCCAGCAAGTATGCAAGCGCAGACAAAGCTTCAATATTTTGTGGTTCCTGCTCCAGCAGCGTGCGATATCTCTGAACGGCAGCGTCAGTCTTGCCCGCCTTGGCTTCGATACGGGCCAGCTCCAGCGTGGATTCATTTTGGATTGCGGCTGCCTGATCAACCGCCGCACCCGTCACCAGCATGCAAATGAATGCAAAATAGCAAGGCGTCTTCATTGTTCAAGGGCCTCCGTTTGGCTGGTATGCGTCAGGTTCAGCATCTGGCCGTGGTGAGGAGCGACCTCCCAAAAAAGATATTTGGAAATCTCATCCTGGTCTGTTGGGGTGATCTGGTCAAATCGTATGCCGCTGGAAATTCTCGAATGCCCATTCTTGCCATAGCTCTGGTTGCGTACAACTTTGCCCGTCGCGTGGATGTTCCGCGCCGGGAGTTGGAGGTCAACCTGGACACGTGTTCCTTGCGGGATTGGCCGTTCAAGCGTGATCGAAACCCCGGAACGGTTCAGGTTACGGGCGAATCCGTCGCGGGTCATGGCCGTTCCACCCTGGTCTGGATACATGACCCTCATGCGCACTTCCAAGTGTGAAGGAAAGCGATAGCTCTTGCGGTGCTCAAGACGATTCTGCGAACGCCGGACCATACCGCCCATCATGAGCAGGAAGGCGATGGCCCAGAAGATGTTGACGGCCAGCGCCCAAAACACAAATCCCCATGTGTGGACCTGCTGGATTCGGACGATACCGGCTGTCAGCGCCAGTATCAGGCCTACCAGGATCACCACTGGCAGCAGAACCTCCGAAACCCGAGGGGCTGCGGAGCGGGACTTGCGTGTCACCGTGAATGGGCTGTCCCGCTGGACCAACCCGGTAAGGGTCTTCATGAGCACGTGCATCTTCAAAAGGTTGAAGCGCTCGCTCATCATGAAATTGCGCCATCCGCCCTGTAATAAAACTGAACAGGTGATATTCAGGCAAAAGTAGGGCAAAAAGTTGCTGGCGTACGACGAAGGGTCGGTGACCAGGGGAAACACCCCAAAAAACAAAGTGATGATCGGAGTAATCACGAAAGCCAGCTTCTGGTAGCTCATCCAATAGAAGTAGAAAGAGCTGAAGTAGGCGAGCTTCTGGCTCAGGGTCAATCCTTTACTGAAGAAGGGTTTTTCTGTCCGTAAAACCTGCATGGCTCCATGGCCCCAGCGTTGCCATTGGGTGGCAAAGCTGCTGAAGGTCTGCGGCGCAAGTCCTCGTGCCACGGTGCGATTGAAGTACAGCACCCGCCATCCTTTTTTCTGAAGACGCATGCTGGTATGCATGTCTTCAGTGATGCTGTCGGTGGCGAACCCCCCGATTTCTTCGAGCGATGAGCGACGCAGAATGCCGGGACTCCCGCAATAAAATGCAGCATTGTAACGGTCTTTCCCAGGCTGGATGACGCTGAAAAAAAGCTCCTGCTGCTGCCATCCAGCGCGCGTTGTCCACTTCACTTGGTGCTGAAATGAATCCAGGTTGTAAAAGTCCTGGGTCGCCTGCACTATGGCCACCGATGGATCACGAAAGAATCCGATCATCTCCTCAATCAATTCAGGAGAGGCAACGTGATCGGCATCGAGGGTCACAATGAATTCACCGCTGGTGTGCTGCAACGCGTTGTTAAGGTTGCCGGCCTTGGCTTGAGCGCGATCGTTGCGCGTGATATAGCCGCAGTTGAACTCATCGGCCAACTCTCGTACTTCACTTCGCCGGCCATCATCCAGGATGTAGGTCTTGTGCGGGTACCGCATGTTGATGGCGCACACTAGAGTCTCGCGCAACAACTCCACCGGCTCGTTGTAGGTAGGGATGAAAACATCAACTGTGCACCCGAACAGCGGCTCCGGCCGCGCATAATGAGTGGGATTCCAGGTGATGAAGTAGAAGAACGCGCTCTCGATGAAACTGAGAATTTCCACGACCAGAAACACATAGAAAAAGACCCGGGCGGCCGGGTTCATGGTGTGCAGTACGCGCCAATAGAAATAGCGTGCCGTAAATACCGAGGCCAGAACGATCGTCAAGCGGGTTATGGCCAGCCTGAACTGCCGGCGCGTTGAGAGCTTTTCGATGGATAGCGCCTCCGCAGGTTCGTCCTGGATGGACGCCAGTGCCGGCGCCGCAGCAGCAGCGGCGTATGCTCTTCCTCCGACAAAACCTGTAACTAGTTTTTCTTGGTCCATCACTGGCCCTTTCGCGCGTTCGAGCTAACTTTGCGCACCGTTTGCCATAAAGCAGGTGACAAATAAAGAACTGCTTCCAGCCCTCAGCGTGGGGGGTATCTGAGACCGGCTATGACTCTTGGTTTCTAGGAGAGGTAACGCAGAGTCTACTCTGAATCCTTTCAAAAAACACTAAAGAACATGTCCTACAGTACATTTTTCTTATTGTCCCTGAAGAAGGGCCTTTAAGAGCAAAAATTGCTGGTTAAAATGGCCGGGAACAACATAAATATATGGTTTTAAAGGATTAATCTTGATTTTGGAAGACTTCGTTAAATTTAGAAGTGCTTCTGTTAGCGATTTCCAATGTTTCTTCCAGTCCCAGAATACCCTCTTACTACTGATAGGTGGCGAATTGGTAGTTTCAACTTGGAGATCTCTGGTTCGGATATTTTTGATCTTTATTGTTTGGGGTCCGACAAGATTGACCGTAGAAGTTGGAGAGCACTGGGTAAAATCAAGATCCCCGGTTTACACCAAAGGAAATTTGGGTTCTCGTGAAAAGATTGCTGCTTTATCTCTGCCTGGTTGTCGCTTGGTGCTCGCTTGCATCAGCTCAGACCCAGGCACGCCAGCCAAGCAAGCTTGGATCATCGACACAGCTTCTGGTGGTCACGACTTCCGACTGGAACGCCGTAGAAGGCCGGCTTCAACGGTATGAGCGCACCAAGCCGCAGGAGCAATGGAGAGCGGTTGGCCCACCGGTTACTGTCGTCGTGGGCAAGAGCGGCTTAGGCTGGGGGTCGGGAATATTACCGGCTGATTCGGGCCATGTCCGCTCGGCTGCCGATCCTGTAAAAAAGGAAGGGGATGGCAAAGCGCCGGCGGGCATCTTTCGCCTCCGCGGCACGTTTGGTTATCAGCCACAACGGCAGCCCGGATGGAAAATGCCGTATATAAGCCTGACACCGGCAGTCGAGTGTGTGGACGATCCCAACTCCAAATTCTATAACCGCGTTGTGGATCGCGGGACCGTTTCTCCGGATTGGAACAGCTCCGAACACATGTTGCGATCGGACGAACTATACCGATGGGGCATCGTAGTCGACCATAATGCGGACCCTCCGGTATCAGGCGGCGGGTCGTGTATCTTCATGCATATCTGGAAAGGCCCTGGAACCGGCACCGTGGGTTGCACCGCAATGCCACGCGAGCAACTGGAATCCATCCTCGCCTGGCTCGATCTAGCGCGAGCGCCGATTCTGGTCCAATTGCCAAGACTTCAGTACAAGAAATTAAGAAAGCCATGGAAGCTGCCGCCATGGACAAGAAAGCACTGAAATGAATGAGTTTCCCTAGCTTGGAGACACCATCCAGATTTCTTGATCAGCGTTAATCAGCGGTGAAATGGCTTTAGAATTTCCTCGTGTTGACTGACCAAGTGCTAAACGCACTCTTCCGAAACCGAGTTGTGAGTTGGGAGGTTCTCAACCCGAAACTATAAAGCTGTTTACCAGCTAAAATCGATCATTGCCGAATTTAAAAATACCGTTCGCGCAGGATCGCAGCGTGGTGAGCGACGTGCCCAGCCACGATGTAAGCACAAGCTCTCACCGTAAAAAGATTATCGCTGGCGATGCCGTTTCGCATCCAGGCCTCTTCCGGCAGATTGCGGAAGAAGCCAAGCGTGGCCAGGCGGATTTCACGAAACTCTTTGACATGACTGGACCACGGAAACTCCTCTGCCCTGGCCTCTTTGACGGAAATCTCCTGATCAAAGCTCGGCAGCGGGCTGCCAAAGCTGCGAGCGAACCATAATGCGCGAAACACAAAGACACGCTCAGCATCGTTCACATGGTTCCACGCCTGGCGGATGCTCCACTTTACGGGCGCGTAACGATGAAGAGATTTTTCCTCGGAAATCCCCTGTAAAAATGAAAGCGTCTCTCCCATCTGCGTTTCGAGCACGTTGACAATGTCGTCGCTGGAGATCCGGTTGATGTATCCAAAATAATATGGCGAGGCTTCGCGCTGCTCTGGACGTCCCTTCATACCATCATCTTAACAGCAGTTCCGCAGCCCCCCTTGACACTAGAAAACAACTCAGACAGAGAATGTTATTGAAGACGCAACGCCACACCCAGCCGCCTACCAGAACAATGATGATCGGCTCGGGGATCTTCCATTTGGTCAGAATCAAGAAAGTTGCGAGCGCTATGCCGAGCGTCCAAAAATCGCGGACAGAATGTTTTGCCAGAACAATCACTGCTCCAGCGATGGTGGTGGTCGCCGGTCATTTTCCCGGTGATGGCGGTGCTGCTTCGAAAATAACGATTCTTGCGGCAGGAGCTCCGTCGTGTTCTTGCTCCGGGGCGTACACGCGGTGAGTATTCAAGTCAATGGCGAGGCTGTGGATCTTCTTTTGCACTGGTACATCTCCAAGCTTTCGAACATGCAGTGGATCATCTTCCTGAAATACCGATATAGCGCCTTCGTAACAGGCCACATAAATTCGCTTCAACCCGGGATCATAGGCAATTACGTCGCCGCCTTTTGCTTGCGGGAAGTATGCAATTGGTTCATGTGTGTCCAGGCGGAAGACAGTCATTAGATCGTTTTCTTCACAAGACAAAAATGCAAGTCGATGCTCACTGTCGAGCGCCATCCCGTGATTACCCCGACACTGCCCGACAGGATATTCGGCGATCTCCTTGTCGGTTACAGGATCAATCTCGGCGACAACATTTTTGTCTTGAAGGTTTAAGTAGATTCGTTTCGAGACCGGGTCATATCGCGGATTACCTGTCTCGCTGCCAAAATGCAGAGTGGTGACGATCTCATCTTTATTGGTATCGACCACAGCCTCTGCATGAGCTCGCTCGTCGGAGACATAAATCTTATGAAACGGCGGTGCATAAGCAATGCCATCCGGCTTCGACTCGGTAGGGATTTTCTTGATGATCTTCATTTGGTCAAGATCGATGACGCCGATCTTATTTTCGTGCCAATCCGACGTGTATGCCTTCTTAACGTCGGAAGCGATTTCTACGCCCTCGATCCCGGGCACGTCCTCGAACGTCTTGATCAGCTTGTTGGTCCGGAGATCGATGGCATAAAGAAGTCCCGCTCCGAGGTGGGTCGAGAAGAGCAGATTGCGAGAGGAGTCAATGGTCAGGTAGTCGAATCGCTTTCCCTTGGGTCCGGGCAATTCGATAGTTCCGACCTGCTTCAGAAGCGGGCCGCCCGAACTGGACGCCCTCGTATTTGCGCTCGCCGCTGCATTGCCTTGGCGCCCTTGGTACGCCCAGAGCAGGGCGCCGGAAAACAGCAGCAAGCCAACGCAGGAATAAAGGATGGAAGCAGTGGTCCGTTTCATGACGGTGGTCTTCTTAAGCAATCATTTTTTGGAATTGGTCTGATCGAGTGCGGCGCGCAGTCCTTTCGCGAGTTTGAGCGCATCATCATTCGCCCAAAAATGCATAAAGAAGAGGCGTGGCTGTTCCTCCAGCATGTGACTATGGATGGCAGTCACCTGAATACCATTCTGGCGGAGGGCCTTGATCACCGAGTTGACCTCGCTGCCCAAAAGGACGAAATCTCCGGTGATGGCTGCTTTGCCTCCGCCCGTAGGCTGGAAGTTCAAGGCCGTTGCCAGTCCCATGGAGCCGGGCACCGGCATTCCCGCGTCCGTTATCTTCTCGGCCCTTGGAACGCCGACCTGGTAGACGCCTCCGTTGACCCTGCCTTTGTATCCGAGGGCCTGATCGATGGCTGCAATGTCCAGATCGAGGGCCGGCGGAGTAGCCGGGGGTTGCGCTGGGGCCGGTGTCTTCGTCAAGGCAATCACCTGCTTCACAGAGCCGGCCAATTTGACGGCATCTCCGTGCCCCGCAATATGCATGTACATCACGCGCGGAGCCTCATGAAGAACATGATTGTGGAGCGCAGTGATGTGTAGCTCGTTTTCCTGCAGGGCAAGCATCACCGGCGACACTTCGTCTTCGGTAAGCACCAGGTCGCCCATCAGCATCGCGTCCTGGCCAGGGTTGCTGAACGCGAGCCATGATCCGAGGGCGAGCGTAGGTTTTACCTGCACGCCGTCCACCGTCACCTTGAGATCTCCGCGCGGCAATCCAAATTTATAGGCTCCATCGCCCTGGAGCTGACCCGCCCGCCCGAGGGCCTGCTCGACTGCCTTCCAGTCGGGTGCTGGCGAAGAAGTTTGCGCTGTCCCAGCGCAGCAAAGGATGAGAAGTTGAAACAACGCCGATACACCAGTCTTCTTAATCATGATGGCTCCTTGCTTATCCAATTACGCTATCGAATTTACTTTGTATCGAATTCCGTTGTAAAGCCCTTCGATCATTTTCATGTCGCTGCGTAGAATTTTCGTCGGCAGCGTCATCAGTGAAGGTTGATGTTCCTTTTCGCCCATTGTGTTTTTAGCGGTGAAATTTCAAATATGTTTTGAGACTTACCACAATCTTCTAGAGACAAAGGCGGAATTTGAGAAAAGAGAATGAGGACGACCGGAGGTCAAAACATGGCATTTACACCACTTCTTCAAAGAGCTTGGGGCACGAAGCCAAGGACTATGGCGTGGAAGATCAAAACGTCGACGACCGGGCCATCGAGGACTGCGATCAGGCGATGAAACTGGACCCGAAGGACGCCAATCCATACTACAACCGAGGCTTGGTCAAGCTGAAGAAAGGCGACAAAGCCGGCGGCGATGCCGATATCGCCAAGGCACGACAGTTGAATCCCAAGGTGGGTCAGTGAGTGTGCCAAGTATACCACCCATAACCAGGTTTACGCGGCGAGCCCTGTAGGGGCGAGACACGGTTTGCTTTTGCATTCAAACAAATCTATTAGAGGACATCTCATAAATGGCATTCTTGAAACACCAGGGCTGAAAGCCCTATTTTTTACATGCATTTAACGCGGCCCTAAAGGGCGCTCTTCCACCAATACGTTGTCAATGTAGTATCGATTTAGGAATCACCCCGTCATTCTTCCTGCCCGATTTTGTGTGTAAGAGCTATAATCTGGTTTTATGGGTGTCCAGCCCAAAGCGCCGCCGGTTTACAGGCCAGATTCACAACGTGTTGTGGCTCCGCCGGTCTACAAACCAGGTGTTTCAATGCAAGCGAAAGCCGCGTCGCCTGTTTACCATGCACAGCAGGTTCGCAAACCGCCCTTGCAGCCGAAATTAACCGGCGGTTTCCGGCTGGAGACCCGGCCTGCGCCTCCGGCCTTCAAATTGGCTGCGCCAGCGAATGCTGTCTCTGCGCAAAGAACCCGCGTGCCATCTGCTTTGCCCATCAGCCGGTATAAATTGCCGGCCGTACAGCCCAGCGCCCCGGCGCCCGCGTTTCCATCGGCGCTAAAAAAGATTGTCCAGCCACACAAGCAGAATAGCCTTGGCGCTGCCATCCAAAGCAAGTCAAAGGCCTATGACCTGCCGGAGGATCAGCGCCCCATTGAGCTTGGCGGGACCTTTAGCGGCCGGCTGTTCTTGTTCCGCGGAGGCAGAGGAAGAACAAGGCTGATAGTCTCTGCGCACGGCATGGTAAAACCCGAAACTACGCCAAAAACGATTCCGGTTCCGGGCGGGATGACTCTCCATTTCTATAGCGTGCATGGCGAACTTCTTGTCGATCCCGGCCTGGTGCTGCCGGCAGACGACCACATTACGCGTGGATCCGGAGTCAAAGTAGCAAACTATGTCTTGTCTAAATATCAAGGTACACATTCAGGCGCCAACGAGACATATGAGGCTATAGTAGATGCGGTGGCCGGGAACGCCTTCGACGTACTCACGGTGCGCCATCGTTTTTATGGTAAGGAGATTACGCTCCAGGACGTCTTAACAGCAATCGCAGGACGTGGTTATTCAGACATATATTTAAATGCTTGCCGGTATGTGGCAGCACCGTCTCAAGAGGACCTTGAAATGCGGGCGAAGGACTTCCAAAGTCTTGGATACGAGCGACTCACCTAAATCCAGGTTGGTATCATCATTAATTTTCTTGACAATCTGTAGTAAGTGTTCTATAGTACGCCTATGAAGACTTCCACTTGCTCGATAGATCCTCACCCTTGTTTCAATTACGTGCCCGCCCGAAGTCTTGCTCCGGGCTTCCTGTGCCGCCTGCCGTGGGGAGGAAAAGGCCGCTACAGGCGCTGCCAGCCGCTACAGAAATCGCCAATGTTTATGCCCCTTGTAGCGGCGTAGCGGCTGTAGCGGCCTTTTTTTCTCCCTGAGATTCTCATCCTGCGTGAGAGATAACTCGTAGTGTGGCTGAATGCTGACGGCTGGAGGGTTGTATGCGGAGTGCCACTGTCGAAGGCCTGCGCAATCGTTAGCGCAGCTTGCTTGACGGGGAAGCAGGCACAGAAACTGTAGCAACAGAACTGACGGAGACGAGTCTAAGCAGAAATGAGGATGAGAAAGCCACTGATTCGTGCCCTTCAGTCCATCGCAGTAATGACATGCCTGCTGGTGGCTGGCTGCAATGCGTTGTTGTGGGGCCAGCAGCAGGGTGGAGCGACAACCTACACATCGCCGCTGGCCACCGGCTTGCGGCTCGATCCGGCAGGAGAGTTTGTTGATCTGGGCAGCATGCCCTTGGCGATGGCCCTTTCTCCCGAGGGCGACAAGCTGATCGTAGTGCTCAGCGGCTGGCGTGAGCAGGGGATTCAGGTCGTTGACCTGAAGTCCAGGCAAGTCACCCAGACCCTGAAACAGGACGCGGCCTTTTATGGGCTTGCCTTCTCGCCCGACCGGCAGGAGTTTTACGCGTCGGGCGGAAATGAGGATGCAATCTTCTGCTACTCCTGGCATGACGGCGCTGCAACCTTCCAGCGCAAGATCATCCTGGGCCAGAAAAAGCCCGATGACACCGGATCGCGCTATCCGGCCGGACTCGCAGCTTCTCGCCGGGGCAATCTTCTCTATGTCGCCGAAAACGTGGGCGACAGCCTGGCCGTTCTCGATCCGGCCAATGGACAAGTCGTGCAACGCTTCCCGACCGAACACTACCCTTACGCGGTCACGGTGGCTGCCGGCGGACAAGTGTACGTTTCCGCATGGGGTTCGGACACGGTTTCCATCTTTCAATCGCGTGCCGATGGAAAGCTGATCTACCTCGGTCGGCTGCGTGTGGGCCGTCACCCATCGGCGCTTCTCGCGAACGCGTCTGGATCGCGACTGTTCGTAGCGCTAGGCGGGACCGATCAGATTGCAGTCGTTGACACTCACGCCAGAAAGGTCCTGCGCTATCTCAGCGATGCCGCGCCTTCTGGACCGTCCGAGGGAAGCACGCCAAATGCGCTTGCGCTTTCCCAGGATGAATCCAGGCTGTTCGTCGCCGAGGCCGATAACAACGCCGTCGCGGTGTTTGATGTCTCGGCGGAAAAATCAGGCAAGAACCTGGCTTCGGCCCGGGACCATCTGCTGGGCAGAGTGCCCACCGACTGGTATCCCACGGCCGTACTTGAGAACGGCAAACAACTGCTGGTGCTCACCGGCAAAGGCCACGGCAGTCACGCTAATCCTGACGGCCCTACTCCGGGCCAGTCACCCTTTAAACGGCCCCTGGGCTATGCACTGGGGCAACTGAACGGCACGCTGCGTACGCTTCCGAGTGGCCTGAACGCCGCCACATTGGCGCAATATTCGCATCGTGTGGCCGTAGCCAACAATTGGGACCGGCCACCGCAAAAGCGGCACTATCCTCCTTTCAAGCACGTTCTCTACATTATTAAAGAAAACCGCACCTATGATCAGGTACTGGGCGATTTGCCGGAAGGCGATGGAGATCCGGACCTGGTTTTCTTTGGAAAAGATGTTGCTCCCAACCATCGCGCGCTCGGCCTTCGTTTCGGCCTGTTTGATCGTTTCTTCACCAACGCCGAGGTCAGTTCCCAGGGACACATCTGGTCCACGGCGGCTTACGTCACCGACTACGGAGAGAAAACCATTCCTTCTTTGTACTCAGACCGGCGCGCCAGCGTGGATGGCGAAGAGAGCAATGAACCCGCCGATGGTTTTCTCTGGACACTGGCCAAAAAGAAAGGGATCAGGTTTCGGGACTACGGAGAAATGGTGGACAGCGGTCCTAACGGCTGGCCGCTCACGCAGCGTGAATTGGGGCCCGATGTGAGCCCGATCTATCCTCAATTCAATTTAAAGATCACCGACCAAAAGCGTGCTAACGCCTGGATCGCCGAGCTCCAGCAGTTTGTTGAGGAAGGAGAGATGCCCCAGCTTGAAGTCATGCATCTGCCCGGCGACCACACTGCGGGAGGCCAAGCCGGCTACCCAACGCCCCGCGCCTACATGGCTGATAACGATCTGGCTCTGGGCCGGATCGTCGAGGCCCTTTCGCATTCTCCGTTTTGGCGGGACACGGTGGTCTTTGTGCTGGAGGATGACTCCCAGGCCGGCCCCGATCACGTGGACTCTCATCGCTCGCCCTTTTTCGCCATCTCCGCGTATAGTCGCCCAGGCACTGCCCATCGCTTCGCCAACACCACAGACGTAGTCGCGGCGATTGAAGACATTTTGGGGCTGGGCCGCCTCTCTAAGTTCGACTATTTCAGCCGTCCGCTCTCCGATGTTTTTGCGGCGACCCCCGACCTGACTCCCTATCAAGCCATGGTGCCCACCGCGGACATGAACGAGATAAACCCGCCCAAGACCGCGGCCGCCCTCCAATCGCAAGGCCTCGACTTCAGCGCGCCCGACCGGGTGAATGACGCGGTCTTTAACCAGATCCTCTGGTCTATGCTGAAGGGCGATACACCGCCCCCAGCATCCGTATCCAAGTCACCGCTGCAACTGTTGCAGATAGGCCGCTGAGCGTAACTAAGGGGTAAGTTTTGACTTTTGCTTTTGTCTTCTCTGCGCTCTCAGGGATCTCTGCGGTGGGCCAGGCGGCTTTGGCCGCTGGCACTCATCCGGACAGCGGAATAATATTGCTGGCAGATGGGCCTTCGCAAAATCGTGCATATTGATATGGACGCATTTTATGCCTCCGTAGAACAGCGGGACGACCCGCAACTGCGCGGCAAACCTGTCATAGTCGCTTGGCGGGGCAACCGCTCTGTGGTCTGTGCCGCCTCTTACGAAGCCAGAAAATTTGGAGTGCGCTCCGCCATGCCGGCAGTTCGCGCGGAACGCCTATGCCCGGAAGCGATCTTTGTTCCGCCAGACTTCACGCGATATCGGGCTGTGTCGCGTCTTACGCGGGACATCTTCAAGCGCCACACAGACTTGGTGGAACCGCTGTCCCTGGACGAAGCCTATCTCGACGTCACTGAGAACAAGACTGGCTTGCCGACGGCTACACGCGTGGCCAGCGCCATTCGCGAACAAATCCGCCGGGAATTGAATCTGACCGCTTCGGCCGGCGTGGCGCCCAACAAATTTCTGGCGAAAGTCGCTTCTGACTGGCGCAAGCCGGATGGACTCTTCGTTATTCAGCCAGACGAGGTCGACGCTTTTCTCGCGCCCTTGCCGGTCGGACGCCTGCCTGGTGTAGGTAAAGTGACGGGAGAGAAGCTAGAGAAGCTTGGAATCAAAATAGTGAAAGACCTGCGCAATCTGGATTTACCGGCGCTCGAACAGCACTTTGGCCGCTATGGCCTGCGCCTCTACGAGTTGGCCCGAGGCATCGATAACAACGAAGTTGTTCCCAACAGGCCTACACAATCGATTTCTGCCGAGGATACCTTTGAGCGTGACGTACCATTGGCAGAGATTGAGCCGATGATACGTCGCCTCGCGGAAAAGGTCTGGTCCGCCTCGCGCAAGGAATCGCGTGTCGCACGGACCGTCGTACTGAAGTTGAAGACCAGCGACTTCAATATCCTCACGCGTAGCCATACGCCCAGTTCGCCGCCGTCCTCTTGCGAGGAATTGACCAGCATTGCCTTGTCGTTGCGGGAGCGGGTGGACCTGGCTCCGGAGCAACGCTTTCGGCTCGTCGGGGTTGGCTTAAGCAACTTCCACGAACCCAAAAATACACTGCCCCAGGCAGTCCTTTTCGAGTAAATTCCCTAGGTTCAGAGCGTGAGCGGCCACGGTGAAGAAATGACTGTATGACATCGTTTCAGTCGTCCCTGCCGGGACTCTCCTCAACGACTAACAACCTTCCCACCATTGGGTTCGGCCCAAAACAGCTACTCAGTTCCTGATTTTTTGGTGGGCCGAACCATGGTGGGCTATTTTCATGCGTCCCTGCCGGGACTCGTTGCTCAATTACACAGACCCTTTAAAATGTAGAAACTCCAGGGACGTGAATAAATCACGTCCCACTTCGTTTTTGGTGCCCAAAATTGTTCCAAATGGGTTGCTGGTTCACCGGCAGCCTTACTCAGAAGTGAAGTAATCTACCGCCACAGGGCTTTCGAAAAGAGAATAATCGCGGGTAACCACAGTGATGCCGGTTTCGGTGACGACAAAGTTTTTGGCATCGAGTTCGGGATCGTAGCCAATGACGGTGCCTTCCGGAATGTGGACATCGCGATCAACGATAGCGCGGCGGATACGGCAATAGCGTCCGATATTCACGTGAGAAAAGATAATGCTGGAGTCCACTTCCGAGTAAGAGTTGACGCGTACGTCCACCGAAAGCACGCTGTTCCGCACCATTCCTCCGGAGACAATGCAGCCGGATGAGACGATGGAATCAATGGCCATACCCGTTCGACCGGGTTCGCCAAAGACAAATTTTGCCGGCGGATACTGCCGGTGGTGGGTACGGATAGGCCAATGTTTATCATAAAGGTTGAACACTGGCGAGACCGCCACCAAGTCCATGGTGGCCTCGTAATAGGCTTCAAGGGTTCCTACATCGCGCCAATAGAGCGCTTCTTTCTGGTTCTCATCAATAAAGTTGAAGGAATAGATTTTGTAGTGATCGAGGATCCGGGGGAGGATGTCCTTGCCAAAATCATGCGAGGAAGTCGGGTCCTCAGCGTCCTTCAACAGGACCGGCAGCAACACATCTGTATTGAACAGATATACGCCCATGGAGCCGGAGACCATCTCCGGGTTATAGGGCGAGCGTAGCTTGGTAACGCTGGGCTTTTCTTCGAACCCGGTGATTTGGCCATCGCGGTCAATTGCCATCACCCCAAAACGGTAAGATTCGCTGGGGTCGATAAGAATGGTGGCCAGGGTAACGTCCGCGCCGGACGCACAGTGCTGGTCCAGCATAAGCTGATAATTCATTTTGTAAATGTGATCACCAGAGAGGATGAGCACATACTTAGGCTGCTCGCTGCCGATAGAGTAGATGTTCTGGTAAACGGCGTCGGCAGTGCCCAAATACCAGTTTTCGCTGACCCTCTTCATGGGCGGAAGGATCTCGACAAATTCTCCCAGTTCGCGGGCCACAACCGAACTCCAGCCTTCGCGAATATGGCGGTTCAGCGATAGCGCTTTGTATTGGGTCAAGATGTAGATCTTGCGCAAATTTGAATTGATGCAGTTGGAGAGGGTGATGTCGATGATGCGGTAAGTTCCGCCGAATGCAACTGCCGGTTTGGCGCGATCGCGCGTCAGGGGATAGAGACGCTCACCCGCGCCCCCTGCCAGCAATACTCCCAGGGTGTCTTTCATAGAAACACTCCGCAGTCTGCTGCTGGGGTCTTGCGCAAGGCCGGGGTATTGATGTCGATCGCTTCCACCACTGGCTTAAGGTTTCCGAATCCTGGTCCGTCTGCTCACTGAGTAAGGCCTGCACTCCTGTGGCTTTAAATTAATGCTAACAGAAAAAAGAAAGAGCCCGGCGTCGTATCGGCGCCGGGCTGTCGTGTAAATTCTCAGGCGGCTTCTTCCACGCTGATGCGGAGTGATTTGAGGAAACGAACGTCATTGGCATTGATGGCAAATTCCGGCTCTCCGTTTTTGGCACGCATGGTGACTAGCTGCGGCGCGGCCTGGCCCGGCTCCTCGTTCCTCCGGTTAAAGCCTATGGTAGCTTCCAGCACCAGGAAGATGTCGTAGCCCTGCTCTTTAATTCTGGCAATCACCTGGGCAATTTGCTCTGATTCTGAGAGCGAGCCGTTAATGGCCTCCCCGAGTTCTTTCATAAGTCGTTTCAGCCGCGTATCCACGTCGTCTCCTCGTCTGGTTGATCATCAGACTTACCCATATTGGATGCCGGATAAAGCATACCTGTTTCACCTTTCTTTCAGCAGTATCTCGCGATTTTCACGGTACAATGGCTTCAATGCCGGACATCTCCACACTCAAAAGCTCTGCCAAGGCCCTGACTCGCAGCCGTCTTGGCAATGCGGTCTGGAGCGGTTTAAGGTCCTTCGCGGTTTCAGTTGGCCGGACCTTCTATTCGCTGTGGCTCCAAATCGTAGGACTGGTGGCTGCCGTATTCACGTTACGGGCCGGAGGCGAACTGGTCAAGATCTATAACGCTCATGGGATGACCGGCGACCCTAAAAGACTGTGGGTGACTCTGGCCGTTACACTTTTTTGTGGCTGGTTCACTGTGGCTTCATTCCTCAAGGCCGGCAAGCTGCGAAAGCCGTAATACGGGCGTGAGCAGCGCTTTGTCACCCTCGAGGTGAGCGGAGCAAAGCCGAAGGCCGCAGGCGAAATCCTGGACGAAGAGAGGGAGCACTCGACCCCGCATGGCTGAAGATTTGAAACTCGAAACAAACACCGGAAAGCTAAAGACCATCGACACCGATCCACTGTACACACCAGCCAATCTTCAACGGTGGAATTACGACATGGATGTCGGCTATCCGGGGGAGTTTCCTTTTACGCGCGGCGTGCAGCCCACCATGTATCGAGGCCGGCTGTGGACGATGCGCCAGTACGCCGGTATGGGGGACGCCGAGGAATCCAACAAACGCTACAAATACCTGCTGGCCCACGGAACCACGGGGCTTTCCGTGGCTTTTGATTTACCAACACAGATTGGCATGGATTCAGACCATGCCATGGCCGCAGGTGAAGTCGGCAAAGTGGGAGTGGCCATCGATTCCATTGAAGATATGCAGAGGCTTTTTGAGGGCATCGATCCGGAAAGAGTTTCTACTTCCATGACCATCAATGCCACCGCCGCCATCCTCTTTGGTCTTTACATTGCCGTGGCGAAGCGTTCAGGCGCCAACGTGCGCAAGCTCAGCGGCACGGTGCAGAATGACATTTTGAAGGAATACATTGCGCGGGGCACCTACATTTTTCCTCCTAAGGAAGCCATGCGCATCATTACCGACATGTTTGCCTATGCCAATGACCATGTCCCTGAATGGAACACGATCTCGATCTCCGGCTATCACCTGCGCGAGGCTGGTTGTACTGCCGTTCAGGAAGTGGCATTCACGCTGGGCAATGCAATTGCCTACGTTCAGGCGGCAATTCAGGCGGGCCTGGATGTTGACGCCTTTGCGCCCCGGCTTTCATTCTTTTTCAACGCGCACAACAATTTTCTGGAAGAAGTGGCCAAGTTTCGTGCCGCCCGGCGGCTGTGGGCCAGAATCATGAAAGAACGTTTCCATGCCCGGAGCCAACGCTCGCTGATGCTGCGGTTTCACACTCAGACGGCAGGCTCGACTTTGACGGCGCAACAACCGGAAAACAATATCGTTCGTACAGCGGTTCAAGCCCTGGCGGCAGTCCTCGGAGGCACACAGTCCTTGCACACCAACTCGTTTGATGAGGCCCTGGGACTTCCGACAGAAGAGTCGGCGCGCATCGCCCTTCGTACCCAGCAGATCATCGCGTATGAAACCGGCGCTCCCAACACCATCGATCCCCTGGCCGGGTCCTACTACATCGAGTCGCTGACCAACCAGATCGAGGAGCAGGCGCGGGGCTACCTGGAAAAGATCGACGCTATGGGTGGCACCCTGCGGGCCATTGAACTGGGCTACATCCAGCAGGAGATCCAGGATGCCGCCTATGATTTTCAACAAGCCGTAGACCGCCTGGAAACCGTAGTGGTGGGAGTCAATCGTTTTCACAAACAAGACGAAAAATCCATTCCCATTCAGCGTATCGATGAAGCGCTGGAGCGCAAACAGGTGGAGCGCGTGCGGGCTTTGCGAAGCCGGCGCGACAAAAGCGCATGGGAGGCAGCTATAAAGAATGTCGAAGATGCGGCCCGAACCCAGAAAAACCTCATGCCTCACATCATCCAGGCAGTGGAGAGTTACTGTACTGTTGGCGAGATATCAGACGCTTTGCGCCGGGTGTTTGGTGAATACCAGGAAACCGTAGTGATTTGATGCCGGTCAAATCTTCGATGGAACAATTGTGGAGCGCAGCCCCTGGCCTAATGTATAGTTTTCATCTTCCTCGACATGTAGTCCATCAGCAAATACTGGCCAAGCGTTTGGGGCGTAGTGAAGTAGGCCTTGCCCCGGCACATCTGGGTAACTTTCTGCACGAACTGAACCAGTCCGTAATCAGAAGCCAGCATAAATGTATTGATCAGGACACCTGCGCGTTTGCAGCGGGAGACCTCTTCTAACGTCTGGCTAACCACCAGCGGATCGAGGCCGAAGGCGTTCTTATAGATGCGTCCGTCCTCCAAGGTGAGGGCAGAAGGTTTGCCGTCGGTGATCATAATGATCTGTTTCATGTCTTTGCGCTGGCGTTGGAGGATGCGTTGCGCCAGCCGCAGTCCTTCGCGGGTGTTCGTGTAGTACGGGCCGACTTTTACTCGGGCAAGCTGCGAAAGCGGCAGCTCTTCAGCAGAGTCGTGGAAGAGGACCAGTGAAAGTGAGTCGCCGGGATATTGTGTCCGGATCAACTGCGACAAAGCCATGGCCACTTTCTTGGCCGGAGTGAAGCGATCTTCACCATAGAGAATCATGCTGTGAGAGCAATCCAGCATAACTACCGTCGCGCAGGACGATTGATACTCGCACTGGTGGACCTGAAGGTCAGAATATTCGATGTTCAACGGCAGTTGCAGTCCTTCACGCTGAATGGCCGAGGCCAGGGTCTCGGTGATGTCCAGGTTGAGGGTATCGCCGAATTCATATTGTTTTGAAGCTCCGCTGCTCTCGATGCCCGTGGCCAGATCACGGGTGTCGTGACGGCCAAAGCTGGAGCGCCCTAAAGAGCCGAGAAGGTCGCGCAGGGTCTTATAGCCCAAGAAATCCAAGCTCTTGTCGGTGATCTCAAAGCGCACCTGAGACTGGGCCTCTCCGGTCTGGCCGGGAGTTGTGGACTGCTGGGGCTGGTCGAAGGGCTGGTCCACCGAGATAAAATCTTCCTGTTGCATGCGCTGGATCAGCTTCTCGATCAGCTCCTCCAGGGTACCGTCCATCTGCATCTGCTCGATGCGCTCCCGCATCTCCTCGTCGATAAAGTCACCCATCTCCAATGCCCTCTGGATGGCCTCACGGAGAGCATCGAGGGTGTGCTCATCCATCTGCTGGAAATACATAGACTGGTTCTGAAAGCCGGACTCAAGCAGATAGTCGGAGAGGGCGCCGAGCAGATCCTCCATGCCCATTTCGTCGGCCAGATCGGCAACGTATTTGGAATATTTGGTGTATTTCATAGAAGCAGCTTGTAGCTACTAGCTTTTAGCCTTTAGTACTTAGCCTTTAGCCATTCGTAGACCGATCTTTGTACGACTCATGAAATATCGGCATCCCGTTATCCGTGTTCATCCGCGTAAATCCGCGGTAAGGGGTTGGCTCCACTTCAGGATGTATTGCCAAAGCCGCTAGTTATATGGCCTTCGATTGCGGAAAGGTTGCTCTTCCTGCTCAAAGGGTTTCTCCACGCGTTTCGCTTGTTTATCAGCGGCGAAGACGCGCTCTTCCGAGCGTCCAATGCGCCGATGAGCATGCAGCCCTTCCAAAATAAATTCCGCTGCTGAAACCAGTACCTCAGTTTTATCTTTCGTCTTAACACCCAGAGGAGCGAGTTTTTCTGTGAGCCCCTGAATATTCTTAAGGCCCTCGAGAATGTCCCGGGCTGGAGCGCTATCGGCCAAACGAATCTCGCCGCCCAGATCGAACCACTGCACCACCTGCTGCAAGTTCAGGTCCTTGAAATAAACATCGTATGTTTTGGCCACAGCCATACGAATCAGCTCGCGGGCCACGGCATCGCCACCGCGCATCTCGCCTTCGTATTCCAGCTCAAGTTTCCCGGTGATCGAAGGCAGGGCGGCGTAGATGTCACTGATGCGGGGAGCGATGGTCTTTTCGTCGTTGCGCAGCGCCCGGCGCTCGGCGTTGGAGATTACGTTCTCCATTACGCTGATAGGCAGACGCTGGCTCACGCCGGAGCGTTTGTCGACCTTCTTATCTTCACGGGCCAGGAAGGCAACTCTTTCCACCACTTCACGGATGTACTTGGGCACGTGAAGCTCCAGGCCATCGCGCCGCGCCCAAGCCTCCTGTTCGGTGATTACGATGCCTTCTTCAAGGCTGCTGGGATAGTGAGTGCGAATTTCCGATCCGATCCGATCTTTGAGCGGAGTTACGATCTTGCCTCGGGCAGTGTAGTCCTCAGGGTTGGCGCTGAAGACCAGGGCCACATCCAGCGGCAGGCGCAGGGGATAACCCTTAATCTGGACATCGCCTTCCTGCATGATGTTAAATAAACCTACTTGAATTTTTCCCGCCAGGTCCGGCAACTCGTTAATGGCAAAGATTCCACGATTCGCGCGAGGCAGCAGGCCATAGTGGACGGTCATCTCGCTGGAGAGATCATGCCCACCACGAGCGGCCTTGATGGGATCGACATCGCCAATCAGGTCGGCAATGGTGACGTCGGGCGTAGCTAATTTCTCCACATAGCGATCATCGGGCACGAGATAGGCAATCGGCGTTTCGTCCTTGTTTCCGGCGATCAGATCGCGGCACCTCCGGCAGATTGGGGTGTAAGGATTGTCATGAATCTCGCATCCAGCCACGTATGGCAACTGCGGGTCGAGCAGGGAGGTAAGCGCGCGCAAGATGCGGCTTTTTGCCTGTCCGCGCAGGCCCAGCAGAATAAAGTTGTGCCGGGAAAGCACCGCATTGATGAGTTGCGGGACCACCGTGTCGTCATATCCAACGATTCCGGAGAAGATGGTCTCACCAGAACGGATCTTGACCATCAGGTTTTCGCGGAGTTCGTCTTTTACTTTGCGCGTGCGGAGTCTCTGCTCGGAAAAAGCGCTTTTACGTAACTCACCCAAGGTACGAGGAAGATTCATGAAGGGCCTCTTGCAGATTATACGCCGCGATCAATGCACATGGCCGTTGCCGCTGGCCTTTTCGCGGGCGTGCAAGGTCTTTTCCACTTTCGGAATGGTGGCCCGGTAATACTCAATCAGGGTCTCAACCCGTTCTACTTCGGATTTCATTTCCAGAAGCGCCTGCTTGAAATCCAAGTCTACCGGCAGCTCATGAGCGAGATGGAAGGAGATGTGGGGATGCTGGCGGTCGATCTCGACATCTTGTCCCAGGATATTAAGAAGCTGCTCGTGCAGTTGGACGACCGTTTCAAGGTCGGTTGCGGCCACCTGTCCGGGCTCATCCTCGAAGAAAAGCACCTCTCCCTGGAGGAAAGAGCGTTCCTGATTTAGCTGCACGATCTCGAAGCGCTGTTTGCCTTCCGTCACAATGTCCAGGCGGCCGTCTTCGTATTTCTTGGCGATGTTGAGGATCACTGCCGAGCATCCGATCTCTGCCAGTGCGTTCTTGTTTGCCCGTACCATGCCAAAAGGCCGCTTCTGCTCCAGGCATTCGCCAATCATCTCCTTGTAGCGTGGTTCAAAGATATGCAGAGGCAAGGGCGCGCCTGGGAAGAGCACCACATCGAGCGGGAAGAGGGCCAGCAAACTCACGCGGCCATTTTATAGCAGTCAGCAGTCAGCACTCAGCAATCAGCCAAAGAAAAAGCAAAAACTCTTACGAGGGTGACAAGCTGCGCTCACGCCCGCAAAACGGCTCAACTTGACTTAAATCCCGCTACACAATACAAAGCTTTAGTCATGAAACTGCAAGGAAAAGTAGTTGTGATTACCGGGGCCTCGATGGGCATTGGGGAGGAGATCGCAAAACTGTTTGCTCAGGAGGGCGCGCGCCTGGTCCTGTGTTCCCGTGATCTGGCGCGAGTGGAGGCGGCCCGCCAGAGGATTGGCGGCGGTGATGCCATCAGCGTGGCCTGCGATGTAAGCAAACGCGACCAAGTAGATGCCCTGATGACGGCCGCTCTCAACAAGTTCGGCCGTATCGATGTCCTGGTCAACAATGCTGGATTTGGTTTGAATGACTCCCTGGCTGCTATTGATATGGCGCAGTGCCGGCAGCTTTTTGAAACCAACCTGTTTGGCGCCATGGAGTGCATGCAGGCCGTGGTTCCCATTATGCGCGGGCAAGGTGGAGGAGACATCGTGAACATCTCCTCGGTCTCCGGCCATATTTCCACGCCCTTCATGTCGGCCTACGTCGCCAGCAAACATGCCATGCATGGCATGGGCATGGCGGCCCGCATTGAGTTGCGCAAGCGCAACATCAATGTCTTGACGGTCTCTCCCGGATATATCGCCACTGATTTTGCCAAGAACATGCTCAAGGGTAAGAGCGGCCAACGAATCGCAGGGGCGGTGAAATATGCCGTAGGTCCTGAAGTGGTGGCCAAGGCGACGCTACGCGGGCTGCTCAAACGCAAACGGGAAGTAGTGGTGCCGCGCTTCTACTCCATTTTCATCAAGCTCTATGAGAATTTCCCCGGCTTCGTGGAATGGATCATACGCAGGCAGATGAAGCCTACCGAGCAGGTCTTGGCGGAGGCAGCCCAAAGCCAGAAGTAACTTACTTCGATTTTGAGATCACGAGATCTCATCCAGCAAGCCCGACATTTCAGACAAGGCGTGGCGGTTCCCGGTGCGCTGGGCCGATTCAATGCCGCTGGCAAGCATTTTCTTGGCTTCTTCCGTCCGTCCGGCTTTGACCAGGGTTTGCGCCGCCATAAAGTAGCCATTGGTGTAGTCGGGATGCAACTCCAGCAGCTTGTTAAACTGCTCCAGTGCGGTGTCAGTCTGGCCCAGGTTGGAATATTCCATGGCCAGCCCGTAGCGGGCAAACGCGTCATTGGGGTTCTGTTGTAGGAACTGAGTCAGCATTTCCAGCCGGTTCATCTCAGGCATAGAAAAAAATCTAACACATTCGGGCGAATCAGCACTAAGATGTGCCTGCTGTGGCTTGCCCGTATTTTTTCCCTACCGAAAAGAGCGCCAATATCTATTGGTCTTTCCCGCAGCGATTGCCGCTAGGCGCCGGGTTCTGCGGTGTATGCACCGCTCAAGGCGGGCAGAGCACGCCTACTGAAACTGAGCTGAAAGAATTCTGCAATCTGGGCTACGCCCGGCAATGCGAAAAGATGCCCGCCGTCCATCGCTCTGACTCTGTTCGATTTTCCGTAGCCCAAGATGGTGGAGACCGAATTCTGCTGCATTATTCCTGCGAGCGAGACCATGCGCCGGTCGAACATGGGGTCCTTCACTATGATTGTGTGGGCCGGTCCTGGCAGGTTACACATCAGGATGCCTGCATTCAGCGACAAGCGGAGTGTTATGTTTCTATCTACCTGGAAAGACGAGGAAGAATTTAGATCTCAAATTTGAAATTTGTTTCTTCTCTGGAGTATCCCAAAAAACATGACTCATGCAACTGACGACCATCACCATCATCACAATCCACGCCCTGTGAGAGAGTCGCAATCGGAGATGGCGGAGGTGGTCCTGCCCAACGATGCCAATCCGCTGGGCAATCTGCTGGGTGGACGCTTGATGCACCTGATCGACATCGCTGGTGCTCTAGCAGCGCACCGCCATTCGCGCAGCTATGTGGTCACAGCCTCCATGGACCACATTGATTTTCTTTCACCGGTACATATTGGCGATCTATTGATCCTCCGGTCATCGGTGAACCGCGCTTTTCATACCTCGATGGAAATTGGCGTTAAATGCTGGGTGGAGAACTACATTTCCGGCACGACCCGGCATGTGGGCTCCGCCTACCTGACGTTCGTTGCGGTCGACCGCAGCGGTCATCATGTGCTCGTACCACAAGTCATCCCCGAGGCCGAAGAAGAGAAGCGGCGTTACGAGGATGCCGGGCGCCGCCGGGACATGCGCAAACAGGAGCTGGAACGGAGAAGAATCGGGTGATCGGGTCATCCGGTGATCGGGAGATCTGGCGATCGGGAGATTGAACTACGAGTGGATTTTCCGATCTCCCGATGATCCGATCACCCGATTCCACCGCTTCCCGTATAATCAAAAGAGTTACTTCAGAAAGGTTCGTTCATTTGGCCCACGGACATTCACATGGAGCGCCACAACAGTCACCACAGCCGCTGCCGGGAATAGAAAACATTGTTGCCATCGGCTCTGGCAAAGGTGGAGTAGGCAAGACCACCGTTGCTGTGAATCTGGCTGTGGCCCTGGCCAAAATGGGGTACAAGACGGGTTTGCTGGATGGCGATATCTATGGCCCTAACGTACCGCTGATGATGAACGCCAACGCGCAGCCCCGGATGGTCGGCGAGAACCGCATTGAACCTTTACAGAATTATGGGGTGAAGATCATCTCGGTGGGGTTCCTCAATCCTGGCGACAAACCCCTGGTATGGCGTGGTCCGATGCTGCACTCCATCATTCGTCAATTCCTGCAACAGGTGGAGTGGGGAGAGCTTGATTATCTGGTTGTCGATTTACCTCCTGGGACTGGTGATGTTGTGATCTCGCTGTTTCAGACGGTCCCCTTAAGCGGAGCGGTGGTAGTCTCGACTCCCTCCGATGTGTCTTTGCAGGATGCGCGTAAGGCCATTGAGATGTTTCGCACCGGACGCGTGGATGTTCTGGGGTTGGTGGAGAACATGAGTCATTTTGTCTGCCCGCACTGCCATCAGGAAATTGATATCTTCTCCAAAGGTGGAGTGGCCCGTACTGCTGAGCAGTTCGGTGTGCCTTTCCTGGGCTCCATTGAGCTTGACCCTGATATTCGCAAGGGTGGCGACAGTGGCAAGCCTGCGGTGCTGGAAGGAGAAACATCACCTCACGCCAAATCCCTATACGAATTTGCAAAGAAAGTGGTTTTTCGTGTCCAGGAGATGAAGGGCAGCTCTTCAGGCACTGTTATTCAGGTGCAGTGAGAAAAATAGCCATTAGCTATTAGCCTTTAGTACTTAGCCTTTAGCCTTAAGCTCGGGCTTGTTACCCGTTTTTCCGCGCTGCTATCTATTCAGCTTAATGATCGGGCCGCGAAAATTTTTACACTCTTTTTTGGTGACCATCCTGTTCCTCCGTGTCGTGTGTGAACACACTGCCTTCAAAGTCGTTTCAGCTATTTGCCAATTGCTTTCTTAGCACTCCAACGTAATCACTGCCAGCCTTGACACTGAGTCACTAATATTCCTACAATCTAGCGATTCATAAAAAATTAAATCTCCATCTAAGTTTTTGCATCTAAAGAACTTAGACGTGTAGAACCTATGTTGAACCCCGGACAAATCGGGCCACGAGAGCGGGAGATACTCACGGCCATTGTCGAGACCTACATCTCCACGGGAGAGCCTGTAGGATCTCGGACATTATCCCGGCAACATAAGGATGGTCTGAGTCCGGCTACCATTCGCAACGTTATGGCTGACTTGGCGGATGCTGGTTACCTTGAGCAGCCCCATACTTCTTCTGGTCGTGTGCCTACGGCGGAAGCGTATCGCTATTATGTTGATCATATTTCCGGCAAGACCATGCTCTCGCCGGCAGATCACACCTTGATTTCCGGATCTCTCGAAGGAATTATCGGAATTCAGGAGTTTTTGGAGCGCACCTCTCATGTGCTCTCGTTGGTTTCCAGCGGAGTGGGTGTGGCGGTAGCTAGCGGCGGTCCCAAGAATGCCCTGGAACACGTGTACTTCTCACGTCAGGGCGCGAACCGGGTTTTGGCCGTGGTGGTGACCAAGTCGGGTGTGGTCCATGACCGCATGATGCGCCTGGAAAACGATCTAAGCCAGACGGACCTGGACACTGCGGCGCGTTACATCAATGAGAATTTCAGCGGCTGGACCATCGAGAGTCTGCGAGCAGAGCTGGCCCGCCGCATTGAACAGGAACGCAGCGAGTATGACCGGCTGATGAGCAGCCTGGAACAACTCTACAAAGGCGGAGCGCTGGCCGGGAACGAAGCTGTAAAGAGCATCTTTGTGGAAGGCGTTGCTAACCTGGTGGGCAATCAAGAAGACCGGGAACGCCTCCGTGATCTGCTCAAGACTTTGGAAGAAAAAGAACGGGTGGCGGAGCTTCTTTCTGCGTACCTCGACACCAAGCAGGAAGCAGTGCGGGTGGTGATTGGGTTGGAAGATGCTCTGCCGGAGATGCGAAACTTTGTCCTTATCGGCGCTCCCGCGCGGGTTGGGGACGAGATGCGTGGATCGCTGGCCGTCATCGGTCCTACACGCATGGACTATCAGCACACCATAACAGCGGTTTCCTATATCGCCCAACTTTTCGATAAGCTGTTAAATGAGACCGAGTGAAAATTCCAATCAAAAGGCCAGGTTCGAGCGTAGAGATGAGTAAGACCAACGGAAAAGCTGACATTCGCATCGATGAAGAGCCCAAGCAAGTTCTTGAGCCGGAACTTCCTCCAGCCGATCCCAAGGATGGCTTTAGCGAGACCAAGGCTTCGACGCAAGCTGGGCCAAGCGGAGCATCAGCAGAACAGGCGGTGGAGCAGCCTTCACATGAAGGAGATGACCTCCAGAAGCTGCGGGCGGAGCGCGACACGCTTTTTGACCGGCTGGCGCGCCTGCAGGCGGAGTTTGACAACTATCGCAAGCGCGCGGCCCGCGACAACACGGAGTTTCGCGACTATGCCGTGGCCGAAGCTGCCAAGTCGCTGCTTCCGGTGATTGACAATTTTTCTCTGGCATTAAAGAATGCCGCTGCCAATCCGGATGACTTCAGAAAAGGCGTGGAGCTGATTCACAAACAGCTTCAGGATGTGCTGCAAAAGATGAACGTCCAGCGGATTGCCGCCCAAGGGCAGCCCTTTGATCCTCGCCTGCACGAAGCCATTGAGATGGTCGAAAGCAATGACGCGCCAGACCACCACGTGCTTGAGGAATTGCAGCCCGGCTATCGGATCAAGGAGCGACTCCTGCGTCCGGCAATGGTGAGGGTCGCAAAGAATACCAAACAATAGATCTTGAGGTTCATTTGGCTACCCAAGCAAAACGCGATTATTACGAAATCCTGGGCGTAGGCCGCACAGCGGCGGACCAGGAAATCAAGAGCGCCTATCGCAAACTGGCGATGCAATATCATCCAGACCGTAATCCAGGGAACCCTGAGGCTGAAGACAAGTTCAAGGAGGCCAGTGAAGCCTATGGCGTGCTGATTGATTCCGAAAAGCGCGCTCGCTATGACCAGTTCGGCCATGCTGGACTCAGCAATGGCGCCGGAGCCGGTTTTGATCCTTCGAACTTCAGCGATTTCAGCGACATCTTCGGCGATATTTTCAGCGATTTCTTCGGCGTGAACGTCGGCCGCGGAGGCCAGAGGGGCCGCGCCCCACGCGGGGGTGATGAGCGGGCTGATCTGACCCTGACATTTGAAGAAGCTGCTTTTGGCAAGAAGACGCAAATCAAGATCCGCCGGTACGAGGCATGCGAGCAGTGCAAAGGCTCGGGCGCCGCTCCCGGCAAAGGTCCAGTGACCTGCTCCACCTGTGCAGGCCGCGGGCAGGTGCGCTATCAGCAAGGTTTCTTCAGCATTGCGCGCACCTGTCCTACATGCCAGGGCGCGGGGCGCGCGATCACCGATCCGTGCAGCAAATGCAAAGGCGAGACCCGAATCATGCGGGAACGCACGATTGACGTGAATGTGCCGGCGGGAGTGGAAGATGGCACCAAGATCCGTTATCAGGAATATGGCGATGCTGGCCCCGGCGGCGGGACGCCAGGCGATCTTTACGTGGTTTTACACGTAAAGCCCCACTCATTTTTTGAGCGAGAAGGCAAAGACCTTTTTTGCTCCGTTCCAATTTCGTTTACCCAAGCCGCCCTCGGCGCTGAAATCATGATTCCGACCCTGGAGGGCGAGCACAAGTTAAAAATCCCCGAAGGCACACAGACGGGAACAACGATTCGTGTGCGCGGTAAGGGCGTGCCATCCCTCAAGGGCGGGGGTAAAGGCGATTTGCACGTCCAACTCCGGGTACAGACCCCAAACAAGATTACAAAACGCCAGCGTGAACTGCTGGAGGAGTTGGGAGCTTTTGGGGTGGAAAATAAGCCCGAGCCCCGGGGTTTGTTCGAGAAGGTGAAAGACATCTTTGGGTAAGTTTGCCGAAATCTATTTGTGGTTCGTAATCGTAATGGCGGCTCTTGCCGCCCTGCCACGGTTATTTCTGACCCGGCGATTGGCGGAGTTGCAGCAGGCAAAGCTCATGAAAAAGGCCTCGATCGCCCGTACGCGAAAGATGAGTCTCTTCTTCCTGCTGGGTACTGTGGTGTTCGGCGTGCTGTATTTCTTGTTTTGGCGACAGGAAGTCTGGCTAGAGGTGGCCATTGTCTTCTCTGTCCTAAGTACTGCTGAGTTTTTCCTCCAGGCGCGGTTTCCTACGCTGGACTCCCTGATTTTTCAAAACCGGTTGCTGGGCATTCTCTATCTTGGTTTGTCCATCGGTTCTTACGTTTTACTCAAACGCACATGACCCGTCGCCGTTGGATTGCCGACCGGGTGGAAGGCAACCGGGCGTATCTGCTGGATCAGAAGGCGGCCCATCTTGCCCGTGTCCTGCGGGCGAAGACCGGGCAACAGTTTGATATAGCCGCTGAAGGCGCGGTGCGGCTGGGAACAATTGTTTCCATTACTCCAGCAGTGGTGGAATTTGAGTTGGGACCAACGCTGGAGAGCAGCCCATTGCCGGAAATCGCTGTTGTGCTCTCTATTTTCAAGTTTGATCGCCTCGAATGGGCAATAGAAAAGCTGACTGAACTGGGGGTAGCACGCATTTGTCCCGTAGTCGCGCGCCGCACCGAATTGCATCTGGCCAAAGCAGTGGAAAAACGCGTGGAGCGCTGGCGCAAGATTGCCCAAGAAGCTGCCCAACAAGCGCGGCGGTCTGCTCCTCCGGAAATCATGCCGCCAGTTCCTCTTAAGAAAGCTGCTCAGGAAACAAACGGCAGCCGCATTGTTCTCTCCGAGAGCGAAGAAACAGCTTTGCTGAAGTCTGTTCTGAGTCAATGCCCGGCTCCTCTCACATTGGCGGTGGGACCAGAAGGCGGATGGACGGCTGAAGAGCTTCAACTTTTTGAGCGGAGCGGCTGGACCTCTTCGTCCCTCGGGAACACTATTCTCCGGGCTGAGACGGCTGCGATAGCAGCGGTGGCCATTTCAATGGCAGAGTTCAGCAATTAGAATCAGATCAGCACTCGGCATTCATCGCTTGTCTACCGTAGTAAGCGTAGTTTGTGAACATCCGCGCAGATCTGCGGTAAGGTTTTGGTTGCGGCTTGCCGCGCTGTGGTTAAAGTCTGTCCTAAGCCAAAATTCTGATTGCTGCTTTCGCTTTATTTTCGCATAATGCAAGTGAGTCCTTTTTCTGGTGCTTGTGGCAGGCGAATTCACCCCCAATCCGAAACAAAAGCTGGCCATAGAGCACGCCTACGGTCCCATGCTGGTATTGGCGGGCGCCGGAACGGGCAAGACCACGGTTCTAGTGGAGCGGATTGCCTGGCTGATCAAGAATGAACACGCCCGGGCTGAAGAGATCCTGGCCATTACCTTTACCGAGAATGCCGCCCGGGAGTTGAAACAGCGTGTGGAAAAGCGCCTGGGCCGGCGGGCCGGGATTTCAGCAAGCACCTTCCATGCCTACTGTCATGCGATTCTGAAGCGCACCGGAAAAAATTTTCACGTCCTTACGCCGGAGGACGTCTATGTTTTTCTGCGCCAAAGGATCCACCGGCTTGATCTGGAGCGATTCATCAAGCCTGCCGATCTGGGCGAGTTTCTGCATGATCTTCGCAGCTTTTTTGATCGCTGCCATGAAGAGTTGATCGAACCGGAACAGTTTCAGGGATATGTGAACTCCCTTCGTCCTGAACTGGAACTGCCCCGCAACTGCAAGACGAGAGATGTGGATGTCCTGGGAAGGGAGGAAATCCTGGTCCGCTGGCGAGAGATTGCCCGCGTGTATTCCAACGCTATGCGCCTGGTGGAAGAGGAAAACCTGGGCACATTCGGCATGCAGATCAGCAGGGCAGTGCGCCTGTTGCAAGCGGACCACGAACTGCTTGAGCGGGAGCGCAGACGCGCCCGGTTCATCCTTATTGACGAATTTCAGGACTGTAACTCCAGCAACATCATTTTGTCCGAGCTGCTTGCGGGGGATGAAAAGAACATCTTTGCCGTAGGAGACCCTGACCAGGCTATTTACCGCTTTCGGGGGGCTTCGAGCGCCGCTTTTGAAGACTTTCAGAGAAGGTTTCCCCAAACCAGAGGGATCGCTCTCGACGAGAATCAACGCTCCCGCAGCAACATCCTGCACATGGCCTTTGCTGCCATTCATCCTAACCCCCAGGTTTCTTCGGACGGTCAGAATGTAAATTTTGAACGGACGTTGCTTGAGTCCGGCCGGGACCGTCGAGATGGTGAACAAGGCCGGTTGGTCTTCGATGAGCCGGTTGAGGTGGTGCTCAGCATCTCCGAGAGACAAGAAGCAGCGGACATTGCCGAGCAGATCCTCCGTCTTCGAGAGCAGAGCAAAAGCCGCGAACGCTATTCCATGGCCGTGCTCTATCGGTCGCACCTCCATCGGGAGAGAGTTATGGAAGAACTCGCTGCTCGGGAGATTCCTTTCCTGGTGAAAGGCATGGACATTCTGAATACGCCGGTCATCCGAGACTTGATGGCGCTGGCCCGCATTGTCGCCGACGACAGCGATGTGGAAAGTCTTTTCCGGGTCTGTGCTTTTCCCCAATTTGAAGTTGTTGCAGAACAGTTGCGGGAAAAACTGACGGGCGCGGCCAATAAGAGTCCATTCAAGAGCATTCTTCAGTCCTTGGAGTCTGGTAAACGAGTGCTGTCGGACTTGGCGGCTGCACGCAGCTTTGTGGAACAGCAGAAACTTCGGGTCTCCCAGACTTTCGCTTATCTGGTCCGGCAGTTTGGTTTTTTCCAGGACGATCTGGCCATAGCAGCCCTGCTGCGCTTTGTAAACGAATGGGAGCGCAAGCCGTTTATCCGCCAAAACTCGCTGCCGGTCTTTCTGGAATATCTCGATTTCTTTGAAGAGGCTGGGGGTTCAATCCCCATGCTTTCAGAAGAACAGCTTGTTGCGGCGGCGCGTAACAGTCCGGATGCAGTTCAGCTCATGACCATCCACGGGGCCAAAGGGCTGGAGTTTTCGCATGTGTGGTTGCTGCGGTCGATTGTCGGCTCGTTCCCCAGCTACTATCGGGAATCGCTGTTTGAGTTTCCAGCGAGCTTGCGCAGCTCAGTTGCGATGGGGGAGGGCAAAGAGATTCATGAGCAGGAGGAGCGTCGCCTCTTTTACGTAGCCATTACCCGCGCCCGTGACCGGCTGACCCTGCATTCGCGTCCAGGACGAGGGCAGGACCCAACGCCACCCGGATTTCTACGGCCGCTGTTGCACGACAAAAAACTGGGGACAGCCTTGCAGGTGCGCAATTCGCGACAGTCCGCTTCCGCGGAGATACTGGGTGCACCAAACTCCCCAGTGGCTTCTTGGATGCTATTGCCTCCGGCATTCATGACCGCAGATCTGGCGCTGAGCGCCAATGCAGTTGAGAGCTATTCCACCTGTCCGCTGAAGTTCAAGCTGGAGCGGGACTGGAGGATTCCTGGAGAAGTCGCAGCGGCCCTTCAATATGGAAGCGCCGTACATACTGTCTTGAAGAACTACTACGATCCCCGGCCCAACGTCCCAGAGCAGGGCCTTGAAGAGGTAATCGCCGCCTTCAGACAGGAGTTTGCCAAGGCTGTGATTGAAGACCGTTTGCAGCGTGAATTGTACGAACAGCAGGGCGCTAAGCACTTGGCGGAGTTGGTGCAGTCCTGTCCGCGCGGCTCGGTTGATGTGGTGGCGGCCGAGACAGCATTCCAGTTCAGGCTGGGTAAATTGAAGATCATTGGGCGTATTGACCGGATTGACCGGGTTCAGGGAAACCTCGTCAAGGTCATCGATTACAAAACAGGCTCTCCCCAGACCCAGAAAGATGCTGATGCCAGCCTCCAGCTCTCGATCTATGCCATGGGCGCCGCCGAGATGGGCTTTGTTCCGCAAGCGCTGGTGCTGTTCAATCTGCAAGGTAACCAGGAAGTCGTGACCGCGCGTACACCGGCACAACTGGACCAGGCCCGGCAAAAGATCCAAGAAGCTGCAGGCGGTATTGCCGCGCAGGAGTTCGAACCCAAGCCAGGCCTTCATTGCCGCTGGTGCGATTATCAGCGGCTGTGTCCTGCGACCGAGCAACGCGTGTTGATTCCAATTAAGGCGCTGGTGGCCGGAGTGAAAGCATGACTGCTTTAACCGTTGTATTCGTGATTTTGACATTGCTGCTGGGGATGGCTGTCATAGCCTTGCTCTTTAGGAAGCCGCAAGCCGAGGACACTGCGGTGCGGGAGTTGCGAAGCGATGTCCAGCTATTGCGCCAGGCTACGGAGCAATCCATTCAGAACGTCGCCACGATCTTTTCAGCGCAACTCCAGACCGTGACCTCGAACGTGCAGTCTTCCCTGGCGGGCGCGACATCAGATCTCGGTGGGCGGCTTGAGTCCATTAACCGGCAGGTCACCGAGCAGTTGAACCAGAGCAGTAACCTGATGAATACCAATGCGCAGACGGTCGGCGAGCGCATGGCTTCGGTGCAGAACACCTTTGCCGGGTTGCAGAAGCAGGTAGGCGAGATGACCGAACAGGCCCGGCAGCTTTCCGACCTCTCTAAATCTGTGACTGCCATCGAGCATGTGCTGCGCGCCCCCAAAATGCGGGGCAACTTTGGCGAAGAGCAACTGGAAAGCCTTTTAGCTCTGGTATTCGCCAAACAGCAATACGAGATGCAGTACCGGTTCCCCTCGGGTGAGATTGCAGACGCCGTTCTGTTCCTTCCCCTGGGAAATGTTGCCATTGATTCCAAGTTTCCCCTGGAGAATTTCCGGCGCATTGTTGAAGGGCGCACCGAGGACGAGAAAAAGTCAGCCCGGCGAGATTTTCTGAAAGACGTCCGCAAGCGGGTGGACGAGATCGCGGCCCGGTACATACGTCCCGCCGAAGGGACGCTGCCATTGGCGCTGATGTATGTTCCCGCCGAAAACGTCTATTACGAAACCATCATTCGCGATGACGAGGGTAGCCAACTTTATCGCTATTGCCTGGAAAAGCGGGTGATACCGGTCTCCCCGAATTCTTTTTATGCCTATTTGCAAACCATTGCCGTGGGGCTCAAAGGAATGCAAGTGAACGAGCGAGCGGAGAGCATTGTGCGGGAGATCGAATCGCTAAAAATCGAACTGGAGAAGTTCGACAAGGCCTACGACACCGTGGGGCAGCACCTTCGCAATGCGTCCAACAAGTTTGATGAAGGAACAAAACTGCTGAACAAGGTGGAACTGCGAGTGGAGGGACTGGCCGGGAATAGGGCCGAACAAACGGTACTGTTTCCGGAGGCAGAGAAGAAGTCCCTGGGGGCAGGCAAGGGCTGACGCGCAGAGGCCAGCTCAAAAGTTAAGGGGACGCTTTCGCGTCCCCCGTTGTTTTGGCTGAAGAGCGTCTACTTCTTGCCGCCCTTTTTGCCGCCTTTTTTCGAACCACCTTTTTTCTTAGCTACCATTTTTCTATTCTCCCTTTCCATTTTTCATGGATGTGCAGTGACTTACATCGTCAACTGCGAATGATGAATGTATAGAGTTATTAAAAATCGAAGTCAAGAAAAAAATTGATGTCATTTTTGGTAGCAGCCTCCGGGGCGGAACATTGAGGTTCCCCAAAAAGCTAAAGAGCGCCTTTTTGGGACAACACTCGGAGCATAATCCCAGCGAAGGCATCGTGCCACGCGTGGGCCATCATCCCCGGACGAAGACTCTTTCTCCCAAGAGCAAGTATTCCGAACAGCGCTCCATACACTGCGATGAGTACCATGCGCCGAGTACCTTCGTAACCGTGGCCCGATCCGAAAATAATGGCGGAAACGATCAGACCAACATAGATGTTGCCGGTCAATGCGCCGATCTGACGTTGCAGGTAGCCCCGGAACAGAATTTCTTCCACCAATCCTGCTACTGTACTGAGCAATATCCATATCACGACCGAGGCTCCACCTTGAGGGGCGACTACCTCCGCCAGTTTCTTGATTTCTTTGGTTTGCGATGGGTCGGCAAGACCAAGAGCGTATCCGACCCCGGCAAGGACTAAAAGAGAGACAAGCCAGAAGCCCGCTGCTAACGCGACATCGAGAAGGAAATGTTCAGGGGTGTTCCAGCGGCCACCAATGAGTTCTCGCATGCTGGTTTTTCTGAGCCGCAACCCCCACCAGACCAGGAGAAACAAAAAGACTTCGAAGCCAATAGTCGCTGCGTATTGAATGATCAGCACTCGTTGGGAGACCTGGCTGGCGGCCGGGGTGGCGCCGGGGAGGTGCCGGGCACTGAAATACGAGTTGCCCACCAGCAGCGCTATGAGCAAAATTGTGTGCCAGATAGGAGCAAGCAGTTTACGGTGGGGGCGTTCAGTTTCGGATATGGGCGGTGGTGTAACAATTTGCGGCTCGGGTTCCATAGAAAAGTGTCGCGCATCGGCGCTGTCCCTCATCTTATAATGGACGGTTTGGAATCGCATTAAGGAGATCTCTATGGAAGACGTAGTCATCATCAGCGGGGTGCGTACCGCCATCGGCAAATTTCAGGGGGCCCTGGAGGGCTTTTCCGCGCCGCAGCTTGGCGCCATTGCCGTTCGTGAAGCAGTGAAGCGCGCCAAGGTTGATCCCGGCCAAGTGGACGAGTGCATCATGGGCTTGGTGGTTGCAGCCGGCCTGGGTCAAAATCCTGCACGCCAGGCAGCATTAAATGGCGGACTTCCGCCTGCCGTGGGAGCGATGACCATAAACAAGGTTTGCGGCTCTGGCCTGAAGGCCGTAGCACTGGCCACGCAGGCCCTGCAGACGGGCAATGCCGGTGTGGTTGTTGCGGGAGGCATGGAGTCCATGACCAACGCTCCCTATCTGCTTCCCCAGGCGCGCAAAGGCTACCGTTTAGGAAACTCCCAAATCATCGATTCAGTGGTGAACGATGGCCTCTGGGACATCTACAACAACTATCACATGGGCATGACAGGTGAAAACGTGGCCGAAAAATATGGCATCACCCGAGAACAGCAGGATGAATATGCCGCAAACTCGCATCGCAAAGCTGTACAGGCATGGAACGAGTGCCGCATTAAGGGACAGATTGTCCCGGTCGAAATTCCGGCCAAAAAGAAAGGCGAGGCCCCTACGTTCTTTGAGAAGGACGAAGGCCCTCGTGAAGACACCTCGGCGGATGTTCTTCGCAACCTGAAGGCGGTTTTCAAGAAAGATGGAACGGTGACCGCCGGCAACGCCTCCACCATGAATGATGGCGCCGCTGCCGTGGTTGTAACCACAGCGGCCAAAGCGAAACAGCTTGGAGCTGAACCGATGGTCCGTGTGGTGGCGCAGGCTACCAGTGGCATTGAGCCACAGTGGGTCATGATGGCGCCTGTGGAGGGCATCCAAAAAATCTGGGCCAAGACCGGATGGAAGCCGGATGAGGTCGACCTCTACGAAATCAACGAGGCTTTTTCGGTGCAATCGGTGGCGGTAATCAAAGAACTGGGAATCGATCCCGCCAAAGTCAATGTCAATGGAGGCGCAGTGGCGCTCGGCCATCCCATTGGCGCCAGCGGCACGCGTATCCTGGTAACTTTGATCTATGAATTGATTCGTCGCAACGCCCGCCGGGGCATCGCGGCTCTGTGCCTGGGAGGCGGTAATTCAGTGGCATTGGCAGTCGAGCGGCCATGAAATGAGATTGGTAATTGGATAAATCTGATGGTTGGAAAATTGAAAGCAGTTTGAGAGTCTTGTTTCAGCAGGCGGTTGATCCCAATCGATGCCCTGCCAATGACTGAGTTTTTTTACTTTTTTGCTCGAAAAGATCGTTCGCTGTTTCTGTCCTGATCCTCGGGGTCCTGTGAGTACAGTTTAGCCAGGCTTTTAAAGAGCTGCTGGACGGTCTGGTGCAGCTCGTCCAATCCTTCCGTGAACTCATTGATGCTGGTGGAATCAATGTCTGCGACTACATTCTTTGCCAGTTTCATGAGCAGGTGCATCCGCTCGGCTTCAAGCTGCGGCAAGACATCAAACGGATCGCCGCCACTGGACCGCAGGTCAATCCACTGCTGCACGGTCCAGGCGGTCTGGCGGGTATGCTCCATGGCATCGTGAAATTGCGCAATCAGCCGAGGATCAACTTTGTCTTTTACCAGGTTTTGCTCCAGCTCATTCAGTTCAGTAATGGTCCGCATGATCTGGGTGGAGATGGCTGCATCTTCCTGGTGCGGCTCTCCTAAAGTCGGCTTTATAGGAGTTGTATCTCTGACGACCGGCGTAAATAGCTGCGGAGGAGGATCGGCAGGAACAAAATCTCGTTTTTCCTCCGGACGCATTTCCTGAAGGCCCGTGAGCGTGCCAATCAGAAATTCCAGGTTCTGCTGGTCTTCTTTGCCCAAGTGCAGGAATGCCAGCCCCATTCCCACTGTATGGTGCGATGTTTTCACTACCGCCCGGCCCCTGACGTCCCGGTCATGAGCTCGGAGGTGAAACGAGACCATGGTGCCCGCAGGCAACGTGGAGGCCGCTTCAACATAGCATCCTGTAAGGCTTACATCGCTCAAGTTCGCCCACGAGGGCGGTCCGCCTTCCTGATGGCGAAGCTCCACACCACCGGCGCACGGATAACGCGGATGTTTTCTCCTCTTGGAGACGGTCATATCTCTCCTAGATCGGCCAGTCGCCCCTCCAGCTTTAAACCCGCGTGGGGAGGCTGAGACTCGGACGAATTCATGGTGGTGTGCATTTCGCTCCGGTTCTGAATCTTAGAATTGATTGCCAACACAGGAATCGTGGCAACCCTCCATACCTGAGCTTCTGGGAGTGAGGTGATAGTACTTTTAATACGGCCAGGATTCAACCCAAACCTGATTCTGCCAGTACATGGACTGTTGTTAAACTACAGAATTTTAAGGTGTTTATGGCAGAAGACGTTGATAACAACCAAGGCCACTGTACGTCCAATGCAAGAGGGTTTTTGGATTTCCAGGTGTATTCTTAATGAGTTCGGGAGCGCCATGTTAAAGCAAGAGCAGCCACCAGGCCGGCCAGGATGGAGTCTTTCCCATCCCGTCTCCATTGCCCTCCATTGTGTTGTGCTGGCGGTGGTGCTCCTCAGCCGCCCAAAACCAGTTTTTGTGCGACCTTCCTCTGTTCTTCACGGAGACCACGGGACATCCCTGGTCTATCTTGCGCCGAAGATGCCTGGACAAACAGTTGCCATGGCTCCGAGAAAAGAGGCGCTCACCTTCAATGCGCCTGCGCGCGTAATGCCATCCCGCGATCGCGACTTTAAACCTCAGGAGCCGGAAAAACTCCACGAGACCGAGACTGCCTCGGCCAGCGCCGGTTCACCTTCCGGTTCGGTATCGGATGGTCCCGCCACTGGAGTTGACGTGAGGCCGGCCATCCCAACAGTTTTCCCCGATCCTCCTAATTTGCGGTCTGCGGTCCCTTCAGGCGTACAAGGCGACGTGATCGTGGAGATCACCATTGATGCTCAGGGAAATGTCATCGAAACCAAGCTGCTCAAAACTGTAGGGTATGGGCTCGAGGAAAAAATAATTACAACACTGCAAAACTGGCGCTTCAGGCCGGCCACCAGGGACGGCGTGGCCATCCCCTCAAAACAAAATGTGCTTTACCACTTTCCGAGCTAAGGCAAGATAGGTGAATATTCATCGCTTCTTCCGCTGCGCTCCGTGCCAGATTGTATGAATCGTAACGCGGTCACCGCCCACACGGTAGAGGACAACATAAGGCGTGCCACCGATTACGAGTTCTCTCATCCCTGGCTCGGAGCTGGTGCGACCCAGATGGGGATGATTCCTGAGAGCTTCGACCACGGCGACAATGCGCATTGCCAGCTTTTCTGCGGCCTCAGGCTTGTCCAAAGCCACGTAAGCCCGAATTTCCTGCAGACGTGCTTGCGCCAATGGAGACCAGACAATCTCTACCGGCACAGGGACTCATTGTCGTGGTTCTTCCCGCAGGCACATTTTGGTGGCGGCAGTTCGTGGTCCGTGCCCCAGGACAAAAGCCAAGCTTTCATGTCTTCATGCCTGATATAGTGGCCGGACTTCACTTGGCGGTCCGCTTGGCGGATCTCCGCCAGCATTCTTTCTTGATCGGCAACGTAGGACTCCACCGCATCGGAGATGAGAAAGTTTGCGCTCCGCCCAGACTCCTTGGCCAGCTTGGTCAATCGCTTTTTGGTTTCCGGATTTAGTCGAATGCTGAAAGTAGAGCTGCGAGTGTTTGCCATAAACACATTTTCGCACATTCTTGGGATATAGATTCAATTCTATGGCTGAGTTCGTGTCAGTTGCCGTGAGCGCAGTGTTGGAGCAAGAACCTTGCCTGTCGCACGGGCAAGCATTTTCAGATGAGTCGAGACGCGGATGATCCTTTACGTCTACTCCTTTTCCAGTTCGGCCCTCACCGGTACGGTGGAGCCGGAGACGATGGTAACGGCTGTCACCCAATCTTTGTAGCCACCCAGCGAGACGGTCACACTATGATCGCCAGGGCTGAGTTTCAACGATGCTGGTGTATTGCCCATGAACGTTCCGTCGATGGCGACGTTCGCTCCCTTCGGACTGGAGTTGATCGATAGAGTTCCAGGCTTGACTGCCTTGCCCTTGCTGTTCTCGGAACTTGGTGGTTGTGGTTTTTCCGGTTTGGGTTTTTCCGGCTGGGGTTTCTCTGGCTGAGCGGCAATCTTGGGACTGGACGTTTCCGTCAGGTACTCACGATCTTTTTCCGATGTCGCCACAGAGGCGCCTGTGGCATCCTCGATCGCCTTGAGAATGGCGCGATAGTTGTCTTTATTGCCTTGAAGCAGCAACCCGGAGTTCTTGCCATCCAGCGCCCTGTATTCAATGCCAATGAAATGTATCCGGGTCTTGCGAAAGCCAAATAATGCTGACTCTGATTCCGTACCGGGGACCGCAATTTTCGCCAGGGCGCGTATTCGTTGATACGCTTCTTGGCCGTAGCTCAATCCGGTCACTGACTTGGCGAGAAATTCCGCCTGTCTTCCGTCCGCCAAATGAAGGGCGATTTGTCCGGAAGAGACCGTCAGTTGGTTGTTCCAATCACTTGGATCAACGTCGCTCTGTAGCGTTCCTCCGCTATAGCGCACCTTGTCCCACTTGCTGTCCTGCGACAAGGCATAAGCACTAGCAATGATACAAAGAACCAAGGCGCATAGCCGGCAAGCAATACGCATACGTTCCTCCCAGTGAGTGCGATTGAGTTGAGGTATTTTACCTTCAGGAGAGGCAATGGATGTCAGTAAAATCGGAAAACATTCTGAATCGGCATTTAGAGTATCAACCTTAGTTTGGCCGCGAAGAAGGCATGGATTTCGTCATTCCATGCCCCGGATGCTCTTGGATTAATTGTCCAAATGCTGTTTTATCGTCCCTGCGGCTGCATTATTCGATTGCTGCAATCTTCTTGAAGTCCATTTTTCCGGCAAATGCGGAGACGGCTTTTTGCCGGTTTTCGCCGCTCTCCCAGGCCGGACCACCTTTGTACGCCACAATCTGAATGTAAGTATCGGCCTTAGGCAAAATATCAAGCGAATGGCGCTCGTTGCTTGGGAGTGGGAATGACTCAAATGCCGGAAAGCCGGCAACCGTTGTTTTGGACTTAAACATGGGCCCTGATGCGATCGACATGTCTAAAAGTTTCTTGTGGTCTGCGCCTTTCTCAGCGATCAATATTTGGACGGTGACACGCTGCACGCCCAGCCCGGAGGTTGCGCCGGTGGGAATATAGGACCTCGCTGAACTGCGACCGACGCCAGAGACACTGAGGTCGGAGTCCTTTCCCTCTGCGCTCCATCCTTCGGGTGGATCAGGAAGTAAAGATGCTAATTTTGACCTGCCACAACCGAGCAGCAAAATACAGAACCCAGCCAAAGCGATCCAACGAACAGTCCTCATGACGTTCTCCTCCACTCCAAAACCACGGCCCATTACCAGTATGAATTTTTCCGGATGTTTGCGGACATTGTAGTTCTCCGGGAGGGTCAGATCAAAGCAGAATGCGAAGCACCGCATTTTCTGGGACTTTTTATCGGGATAGGCCCCCTATGGGCCAACTGTTTGAAACTCAAGCTGCCATATCAGGGGAAAAGATTTGTGGACAAGCCGCCGGTTGTGCAGGGTCTTTGTGGCCAGTTGTAAACAGGATTTCATCCTCGGAAATTGACGGCCGTGGTATTGCCTCCGCATACCAAGACGCCCACACGCTCTCCTTTTTTTGCGTTGTATCGTCCTGACAACAACGCGGCGAACGCAGCGGCGCCACCCGGTTCAGCAGCCACGCGCAGCACCTTCCAAAGCGCCTCCTGGGCGTCTTGGATGGATTGGTCTGAGACCAACACGACATCATTCACATAAGTCTGGGCGATGGGAAACATCTGTTCGCCGACACGCTTTGGCGCTAACGAGTCAGCGGCGATTCCTCCCGCCTCAGTATCCACCGGATGGCCAGCCTGTAATGCCCTGGTCAGCGTTGGAGCAGCTTCCGGCTCCACGCCCACGATTCCAATTTCTCCGGAATACCAGGCGGCCACTCCGCCGATCAGGCCTCCGCCTCCAACCGCCACCAGGAGCGTGTCAAGTTTCCGGTACTGTTCCTCAAATTCCAAACCAGTTGTCCCCTGGCCAAGCAGCGTCTCAGTCCCCTCGTACGCATGCACTGAGAGAGCGCCTGACTGGGCAGCCCAATCCAGGCTGGCTGCCAGCGCATCCGCATACCGCTCGCCGGTTACTACCAACTCGGCTCCGTATCCGCGGATACGCTCCATCTTTACTGGAGATGAAACTTCAGGAACAAAGATCTTTGCCGGTTTTCCAGTCTTCATGGCGGCAAAAGCCACGGCTATTCCATGATTGCCACCTGACGCCGCGACAACGCCAGTCGAAGGGATCTCGCGCGTCAGCAGGTTGGTAAAAGCGCCCCGCGCCTTGAAGGAACCCGCATGTTGCAGTAATTCCAATTTGAAGATCAGGTTGATACCTTCAAGCCCGAAGTCGGCGCCGTCGACCTCAACCACTGGTGTCCGGCGTATGTAGGGACGGATGAGGTCGTAAGTACGGGTAATACTCGCTCGGTCGACTGCCGGACGAATCGCTATGGTTTCTTGTGGAGTCATGGCTGCTCTTAATGATAAAGCACAGACTCAGGTTCTCAATGGCATCGGCGTCGGGCTGGGAGTAGCGCGGCAGGAAGGTACGGATGGCGCACCGCGGACCTCAATGTATTCCTGAGACATGGTTTACTCTGCGGTTTGATATTTTGATTCAGGCGGAGCAGGTTGGCCGGATCGTACTTGGCCTTGATCTGGCGCAGGCGATCCCATGCTGACCCCGGATAGGCCGCGCGGACAACCCTCATTCTCGCCCACAGCCTACACCTTCACCGCCAGGGCAGCGTCAAGCACCATTGTCAGGCAGTCCCGCCAAGGGAATTAGTGAGAAAAGCCGTAGTTTCATCGTTTTTTACTTTTATGTGCTTTCGCTCGAGCACCCGCAGGCGCTTTCTTCTTCAATTTGATGTGATTGTAATCAACGGCGGCACGGACGAGATTTTTTAGAGCACGCTCATTGATCTTGTCGCCCTCGAAAAGATCGATCGCTCGCCACGCGTTGCCTCCGAGGCCCGCGTTGAAGAGCTTGTCAGGATCTGGGAGGCTCGCCCCGTGGGAAAAGGTAAGCTTCACCTTATCTTTGTGCGCGTTGCCGACCGCGATCATTCCGTTGTGAGACCACACTGGGCTTCCCATCCACTTCCATTCCTCGATGATCTCCCGGTTGGCCTCAAGGATGGTCTTGCGGACGCTGGCGAGCGTCTTCCCGCGCCAGTCTGTGAGTCCTGCGATCAACTGGTCAATACGTTCCGATGGATTCATTGGATCTTTAAGCCTCCAATTCTTGTGCCGTTTTCGTTCTCTTCGAAAGAAGTCGTCGAAGTACATGGCCTTTCCACATCCATAATCCCGAAAGGACAATTACAGGCACGAAGACAAACCGAGTAGCGGGAGCGTAGTTTGGGATTTGTTCAAACGGACTATAAATATACCCGATTATCGGAATGCCAAAGATAATGTGAATCCATCGAAAAATCGAACGTTTGGTGGCCTCTTTCATGATTAATTTGTCCTCCCTTTCTGAGACGGCCCGTCGGGCGTCTCGATACCGAACTGCTTGGCGTACTCCGCGTGCAGCCGCTGCCAGCCGAATTTCATGGCCTTGGGGCCGACGATACGTCCAATCGGCTCACCCGCAAGGAGCCGCTCAAGGACGTCGAAGCAAATGTGCCACCCGGCCGCACCCATTGCGATAAAGCGGCGGCCGATGTTGGTCCACAGCGTCAGGCGCGTGCCGCCACCAAAGGTTTCCAGTTCCCACCGCATATCGTGGTCACCCCAGTTGTACTCAAGCATCTTGGGGGCGTCGGCCCGCGTTACTCTTGTTTCGGTAACGTGCGGCGCGGGCGCTGCCACCGTGGTGAGCTTCACCGTGGCGCCAACCGTACCCAGGCTCCCATCGGCTTCAAAGGGAGCCCACTCGCGTAGATGTGCCGGGTCGGTTAGCGCTGTCCAGACTTTTTCCGGCGGGTGGCGCAGCTCACGGACGAGAATGAGCGTCCACTTTTCTTCGCCGTTTTGTCCCCGGTCCTTTCGTATCTGCGCCCCGCTGGCCGGACCCGGTGTGTACTGTGCGCGATCGGTCATCTTCTTCTCCTAGCGTGAATAGCGTGCCAGTTGGGTGAGCTGAATGAGGTTGCCGCAGGTGTCCTTCAGCATCGCAATGGTCGAGCCGGTCACGTCGGTGGGCGGCATCGTGAACTCGGCGCCGCGGCCCTTGATCCGCTCGTAGTCGCCCTTGATGTCGTCGGTGAAGAACATGGCCGCGGGCTGGCTCTGTTGAAATAGCGCCTGCTGGTACGCTTTGGCCGCGGGGTTGTTGTTCAGCGCCAGTTGCAACTCAGTGCCGTCCGGCTCCTCGGGCGAGGCCACGGTCAGCCAACGATAGGGGCCCTGGCTGAAATCGGTCTTCTTGGCAAAGCCCAGCACCTCCGTATAGAAGCGCAGGGCCTTCTCCTGGTCGTCCACGTATACGCTGGTCACTTTGATTTTCATTTCGTTTCTCCTTTGTCACGTTCGCGGTTTGGGCCGCGTCGTCTTCTCCTTGTCTTCCTTTTCGTTGGTGTTGCTTGATCTTGGCCCATGCGGTCGAGGTGGCGTTCGAGAGCATCTACGTGAGCGGACCAGAACCGGCGGAACGGCGCCAGCCAGGCATCGACCTCATGAAGTGGTTCAAGTTTCAGCCGGTAGAGACGACGCTGTGCGTCCACCGTTGATTCCACGAAACCGGCCTCTCGCAGCACTCGCAGGTGCTTTGACACGGTCGGTTGCGGCATACGAAGCTGACGCTCGATCTCTCCCACCGACCGTTGTGACGAGACCAGGAGGCTCAATATCGCGCGGCGGTTCGGCTCCGCAATGATTTCGAAGACAGATTCCACTCTCTTAATATACTCCAAATAGTATATACGTGTCAAAGTATATAAAAGAGGGCCCGGAGGGCAGTCTCCTTGACGGGAAAGGAGAGAGCGTTGTATACTCCTTTCCCAGATAGGAGAGAGCCTGTGACGAAACCGGTTGAACTCCCGCAGGGCACACTCGAGATGCTCATCCTCAAGGCGGTCTCGCTCGGTCCGCTGCATGGCTACGGCATCCTGCTGCGCATCCAGCAGATCTCCGGCGAGCGCCTCGAAATCCTGCAGGGTTCCTTCTACGCCGCCATCTATCGTCTTGAGCGCCGGGGCTGGATCAAAGGCGAGTGGGGTGAGTCGGAGAATAATCGCCGCGCCCGCTTTTACTCGCTCACCGCTGCCGGGACGCGCCAGCTCAAGGCCGAGACCGCCAAATGGACCGACATGGCCGCTGTCGTCGCCGGCATTCTCGCCAAGAAGGCGGGGGAGATATGAGTCTCCTCGCCGCAATTCGCAAGCTCTGGCACTCTATCGCGCCACGCACCCGCAGCGACGTGGAAGAAGAGTTTCGTTCAACCCTCGACGCCTACAAGGAAGATTTAATCCGCCAGGGCCTCCCCGAAGAAGAAGCCCGCCGCAAAGCCCGCATCGACCTCGGCCAGCCCGCTGCCCAAAACGAAACTTACCGCGCCGCCATCGGCCTCCGCCTGTTCGACGAGTTAGGCGGGGACATCCGCTACGGCCTCCGCGCCCTGCGGCGCAACCCTGCCTTCTCCGCGGTCGCCGTGCTCTCTCTGGCGCTCGGCATTGGCGCCACCACGGCGATGTTCTCGCTCATCTACGCCGTCCTGCTACACCCGTTTCCCTACGCCGGCTCCGACCGCATCATGAACCTCTTCTTCATCGACGAGAGACATCCTGACGGGTTTGGCTTTGTTACCCTTAGCAAAGCACAGTTTCATGACCTGGGCCTTGCAGCGCCGGTTGATTCGGTGCTTGGCTTCAACGTCGTGGAATTGGAGATCACCGGCGGCGCGCTGCCGGAAGACATCCTGGGCATCTACCTCACAGAGAATGCCGGGACTTTCTTTGGTGTGCGCCCGCTTCTCGGTCGCAGCCTCGAGCCATCCGACGCAGAGAACGGCGGCCACCCCGTGGTTGTTCTCAACTACCGCTTCTGGCAGCGCCACTTCGGCGGCGATCCTCACATCATTGGGCGAACGCTGGAAATCAATCATGCTTCCTACACCATCATTGGCGTGATGCCGCGCAGCTTCGCATTCAATGACTTTGCCGTCGCCGATGTCTATCTGCCGGCCAGTGTAATGCCGGTAACCAACGTTTCCGACCTGGCCTACCTACCGTGGATCAAGCTCCGGCCCAACGTGACGCGTGCCGCCGCCAACAGTGCGCTCGAGCCCATTGTGCGCCAGATTGCGAAACAGCATCCCGAGCGCCTCCCCGACCACTGGCATCTCGCGCTGCAGCCCATCATCTGGACTTTCCAGGAGGATACCGGCCGCACCCTGACGCTTCTTCTTGCAGGCGTTGTGCTCCTGCTGATCATCGGCTGCGCCAATTGCTCCATCCTTTTGCTGGCCCGTGGCCGCACGCGCCGGCATGAGCTCGCCATCCGCAGTGCGATCGGCGCCAGCCGCTGGCGCATCGTCCGCCAGTTGCTCGTCGAAGCCATCGTCATCTCCTGCGCCGGCGCTGTCCTGGGTGTGGCTGCGTCTTATTGGCTGGCAAAGCTCCCCTTGTTGCTTTCCCCGGATTCCTTTCCGGCAGAATCCTTCATTCGCATCAACGCTCCCATCCTTGCGTTCTCCGTCGGACTCGCGCTGCTCTGTGGCATGCTTTTCGGTCTTGTCCCCGCACTGCGTCTCTCGCGTCACGATTCCGCGCGTATGCTCCCCGGCAGGCAGATTGGCGGTGTGGCTGCTCCGGCAAAGCATCGCTGGAGCGTTCTCATCGCCGCGCAAGTCGCGCTCACGCTTCTTCTCATGGCCACTGCGGGAACCGCCATTCACAGCTTTCTTGGGCTCATGCGGATGCCGCTGGGCTACGATCCCGCGAATGTCATGCAGGTTGGCATCCAGTTCCACACCAAAGACCCAGGCGAGTGGGGCCGCATTCAATCGCGCGAAGCGCGTATGGCTTACATCGAGCAGATCCGGGAGAAGATCGCATCGGTCCCCGGTGTCTCCACCATCGCTGCCGGTACCGCCGCCACGCCGCCCTATTCTGGCAATGAGAACTCCTTCGAGATCGACGGAACTGGCGATCGCGAGCAGCCACAGGCCCGTGTGATATTTGTCGACCAGCGATATTTCGCTGCGCTCCGCATCCCTCTGCTTCAGGGTCGGATCTGGAACAAGGATGAGAACACCCGCGGTGACTTCATCGCTGTCGTCAATCAGGCTTTCGCCACGCGCTATCTCTCCTCGTCCACTGCCTTTGGCCGGCAGCTACGCATTCCCGGTCTCATGCCTCGGAATGGGTACGAGGTCACCTCTGGGCAAAGCACCGCCTGGCGTCAGGTCATCGGCGTGGTCGGCGATGCGCGCAACGAGGGCATCGATCACCCGGTCGTCCCCGCCATCTACCTTCCGTACACCACCCTGATGCCGTCCTACGCGCAGTTCTTTGTCCGCACCCAGGGCGATCCGCTCAGCTACCTGCAGTCCATCCGCGCCGCTATCGCATCCGTCGCTTCCGACCAGCAGATCTCCACAGGCGGCTTGGCCGGCACCTTTACCCTCAACGAGGCTATCGAGCGCGACCCACAGTACCGCAGCCAGAGGCTCTTCTCCATACTGTTTGGCGTCTTCTCTGCCATGGCGCTGGCGCTCGCGCTGGTTGGCATTTTCAGCCTCGTCGCTTACAGCGTGGCGCAGCGCACTACGGAATTCGGCGTCCGCCTGGCGCTCGGCGCGCCGCGCGCTCACGTCCTGTGGGTCGCCGCGCGCATCGCGCTCGTCAGCGCGGCCGCGGGCATTGTCATCGGTCTTGCCTTGGACAGTTTTCTCGGCGCCGTCCTCGCCCACTGGATGGAAAGCGCCTTTGCCGCAGGCAGTCTGTTCGCAGCCGCCGCGCTCCTCGCTCTCAGCGTACTCCTCGCCTGTCTGTGGCCCGCCCGCCACGCCATCGCCGTCTCACCCACCGAAGCGCTACGCTATGAATAAGCGTCCCATTTTGACCGGCACGCGCGGACGAGCATACTTTCGTTGAGTCGCCTTCTGAAACGTTGCAGTTTCTAACGCAGAACCGAATACCTCCGTCAAGACCTCGTGCCCCCCCAATGGTTTCAACGCTGATGCCAAAATAGGCAGCCTTGGAAGCGGTTTTTGCGAGAATTGAGAAGCGTAGGGCTAGGCGCGGCGCTTAGGAAAATGAAATCTGGACTAAGGACTTCACCACCTGATATCTTTCCTGTCCCTGTTGGAAATCAGTGACCCAGAGGGTCTCAGCCTTATCAGCGTTCATCTGCATTGCTTAACAATCAGATTCGTGCCAGGCCGCGAAGGATTTTGCGAAGATTTTCTTTGTTTTTCCTTCGCGTCCGTCTTTAACTTCGTGTTCCTTCGTGGTCAGGTTTTGGTTTCCTCTGCTTCCTCTGTTCTTCCGTGTTTCAAAGGTTTTGTTTTGGTTGCGGCTTGCCGCGCTGCGTCCATCAGCAGTAAAGGGTTTCGGTTTTCTTTGGTTGCAGACAGCTAATCTTGTTAGAATCGGCAGCGACTTCCAGGGAGATCACCGCGTCCATGCTGTTTAAGACCCAAAGCGCCGCTGTTTACGGAATCGACGCCAACATCATCGAAGTTGAAGTGGACGTCAGCACACGGCAGTCCGACAAAGACAACTTTCATACGGTGGGCCTTCCCGACGCCGCCGTGCGTGAAAGCAAGGAGCGCGTTCGTGCCGCACTCAAGAATTGTGGTTATGACGTTCCATCAACGCATATCACCATCAACCTGGCTCCTGCGGACATCAAGAAAGAAGGCTCCGGTTTTGATCTGCCGATGGCGATGGGCATCGTGGGCGCCTACGGCGGACTGGTAAAGAAAGAGCTTCAAGATTTTGTCATGGTCGGAGAGCTCTCCCTGGATGGCGGGGTGCGTGGCGTCCGAGGGGCGCTGCCGATTGCCATTGCTGCTCGGGCCAAGAAGATCGCCAATCTCATTGTTCCCGAAACCAACGCGCGCGAGGCGGCGGTGGTCAGTGGCGTAAATGTCTTTCCAGTAAAGTCGCTGATCGATGTGGTGAATCTGCTGAACACCGGCAATGGCGTCCTGCCTATCCAGGTGGACACCTCGCGGATGCTCGACGGTTCGGAATCCTATAGCGCAGATTTCAAGGAAGTGCGCGGACAGTTCACCGCCAAGCGCGCCCTGGAGATTGCCTCGGCCGGCGGACATAACATTTTGATGATTGGCCCGCCCGGCTCCGGCAAGACCATGCTGGCCAAGCGTGTCCCCAGCATTCTTCCGCCGCTGACATTTGAAGAGGCCCTGGAGACTACCAAGATCCACAGTGTCGCGGGTGTGCTCGATGCTACTGTCGGCTTGGTGGGCGTGCGTCCTTTTCGTTCGCCCCATCACACGATTTCGGATGCTGGACTGATTGGCGGCGGAGCAATTCCTCGTCCGGGAGAGGTGTCCCTGGCCCACAACGGCGTGCTCTTTCTTGACGAACTGCCGGAGTTTCCGCGCAGCGTGCTGGAGGTGATGAGGCAGCCGCTTGAGGATGCAACGGTGTGTATCGCCCGGGCTTCCATGTCGCTTACCTTCCCGGCGCGCTTTATGCTGGCGGCCGCTATGAACCCCTGTCCATGCGGCTATTGGGGGGATCGGACGCGGGAATGCCACTGCACCGAAGCCATGATCCAGCGGTATGTGTCAAAAATCTCTGGGCCGTTGCTTGATCGCATTGATATCCATATCGATGTTCCAGCAGTGAATTACAAAGAGCTGCGCGGAAGCGACAGCAATGCTGAAAGCTCAACGCAGATCAGGCAGCGGGTCATCCATGCGCGTCAAATCCAACTCAACCGTTTTGCCGCCGCTGGAGAGAAAATCTACGCCAATGCCCAAATGGGTACCCGCCAGATCAGGACCTATTGCGAATTGGGCAGCGAAAGCGAACGCCTGCTGGAACGCGCCATGCAGCAGCAAGGCCTCAGCGCCCGCGCCCATGATCGGATCTTGAAAGTCGCTCGTACGATCGCTGATCTGGAAAATAATCTCCAAGTTGAGAGCAAACACATCGCGGAAGCTATTCAATATAGGACGCTGGATAGGACGTATTGGACGTAGGTGTGATTGATATAGTGGTGTGTCCCAACGAAGGGCGGCAAGGGGTGGCGGTGGCAGACAACAAAACCAAACAGACCAAGGCAAGTGTGGCGGCCTTCATCGATGCACTTACGGACCAAACCAAGCGCACGGATGCCAAGGCCCTCGTCAAGCTGATGCAAAGCGCAACCGGCGAAAAGCCAAAGATGTGGGGGCCGTCTATTATCGGCTTTGGCAGCTACCACTACACCTACGACAGCGGGCGCGAGGGTGATATGCCAATCGTCGGTTTCTCGCCGCGTAAGGCTGCAACCGTTCTCTACATCGCAATAAGGTCAAGCGGCTCCGAAGCACTCCTCACTAAACTCGGCAAGCACACCACAGGCAAAGGCTGCCTTTACATCAAGAAACTCGCCGATGTGGACCAAAAGGTATTGAAGAGGCTAGTCGACAAATCTGTCGCCACCAGGCGCGCGAAACACGCAGGTTAAGAACCGTTCCCACGGACAATGTTTCGCAGCTCTGTCCCAAAGACTGCTAGGACAATCGCTGCCCGTACCACGACAGGTTAGAATGCTACGGCTATGAATATCTCCTTTCATGTAAGCCGCCTGGTGCTGGCTGTATGCATTTTAGCTTTCTCTTGCGCAGCCCGGCAGTGAGGCACTGATCGCGCGCAGGCGCTGACTACTGCCGATTACGCGCGCGCCGAAAAGTTGATGGGTTATAACACCACGCCGCTGGTGCTGCATACCGTCGGCCGCCCGGCCTGGTTGCCGGATGAGCGGTTCTGGTATCGGACACCCACCGCCGGCGGAAGCGAGTTCGTGTTGTTCGATGCGGTCCACCAGGGGCGGCAACCGGCCATATCGTCGCTGGCGACGCAGGCCGGATTTATTTTCTTGAGCTTATCTTGTGATGGCATTATTGAGTCAGGCTGACATGCCGGCCTCCGCCTGCGGTGGCGCATAAGAACGCAGCAGCTGTTATCGCTGGTTCGACGCTTGAGGACCATTCGTCGAGCTTTGTGTCGAAAGAATGGAATCGTTCTTTACCGTATGGCCACCGGGTAACATAGCGAAGAAGCTGATGCGATGAATTCCGAGCTTACATCTGCCAAGATCTATCACAAAACGGATCAGAAGCAGCTAACTGCGTGGTCAGATATTAGAAACAGTGCTGCCCATGGAAAATATAGTGGTTGATAACTGAATCAATCAGCTCATCCAGTAGGCGATACTCCCGATTGCGTACAAAGCACGCTTCAGATTCAGAAGTCAAGTATTCCAAATCCTATTCCTCGATGACGGCTCACATATTCACGTTTATTGGGCGCGTTACAAGGACGATTCGCGCCGATTGGGAGTGCTATTTTAGCTGCTTGATCGTTTACCAGATTTGCCACCGGAGCTTCATCAGCGAATATAGCAACTATAGGCGGAAGTTTCTGCAGTCCTATGATCGAGGCCAGGCCAGTCTGCGAGAGTTGGCCGAGCAGTATGGCGTTAGTTTAGGTTGGGCCAAGAAGATTTCCGCCCGGCGCACGCGGACTGGGCAAATCGATTTTGTGCCTTACCAGCGCGGGCGGAAGAGTCGCGTGACCGAGGCGGTGCAGCAGTGGTTGCGGGCCTGGGTGCGGGAGCAACCCGATCTGACCTTGGCGGAATTGCAGCACCGATTAGCGGGGGAGCCCAAGATCCAACTCAGTGTGGCGCGGCTGTGGCGGGTGTTGAAAGATCTAGGGTTACGGGCTAAAAAAAGTCACTCCACGCCCGCGAATGTGAGACGGAGGAAGCCCAGCAGCGGCGGCAAACGTGGCAGGAAGAAATCCAAGCGCTAGACCCGTCATTGGCGCACGCTGACGGTGCTGAGCGCGATCACCTTCCAGGGGTTCTGGCCAGCATGACCATCGAAAAGGCCACCGATGGGGGAAGCCGGACAAGTGGGTATCATGGGTAATCTGAGTGCTCATAAGGTGCAGGGAGTACGGGAGCAGATTGAAGTGCGCGGAGCACGACTGGTGTACCTGCCGCCCGTACTCACCTGATTTCAATCCCATCGAACAGATCTGGCTAAGGTGAAGCAGTGGTTGCGCTCGGCCAAGGCCCGCACGGTAGAAGCCCTGGAACAAGCTATCGGGGACGCCCTGCAGGCGGTTACAGCGGAAAACACGGCCGGCTGTTTTGCCGGATGCGGATATGGTCTACGCTCGTTATAAAAATGCTATAAGCGGTATTGGCGAAAGTATATAACTGCCCCCAAGCTTTTTCGCCAATCCTATATTGGGTTGTCGCGGGACTTATGAGGCCATCGCCCACCGTAAGAAAGGTCGCGAACATGCAGAAGGAGTATTTACTGAATCCTCGAAAAACAGACTGTCCAAGAGAAACACGGGCAGTGCGCCCAAACTACACACTTTATGGTTAAGTTAGATTAGTAATATCTCATAAATTGCCCGGAAACCCACAACCAAATTTCCGCATAAGCCCCAGCCAAAATAGGACTTATTTGAATTCGTAACTTGAATCGCAACAAAAAATCTATTCATGCATCGCGTAAATTATTGCTTGCGATGCTCTGGCAGAACAGTGTATCTTTCCGGCACATATCCTTGGCAAGAAAGGTCTCCCAATGAAGCATCTTTCAGCAATCCTCCTGGTTTGCGATTTGGTGACGTGCGAGGATGGCAGACATTCATTTGCTTCTCACAGATCGTTATGAGTGACAGGGAATTACCAGCAGGTGAAGAAAAGCAGGCAAGTGAACAGGACAAACCTAGCGGTAAACCCGTCGATAGGCTCGAGACATCCGAACGTGATTTGAGCAGTAACAGTGGCCGCGACCTGAAGGTTCAGCCGATCCAGATTGCTAATTCGGTATCCACCACGCTTCCAAAAGTATTTCTCGTAAATGTCACACTGCTAATCCTTTACTTGGTATGTTTGACTGTCTGGATATTAGTTTATACAGATTGGCTGCCTATTGTCGGGGTCTTATTCACCTTAACCGGCATATTCTCATGGTTGGCACTTCTTTTTAAATTGGTTCCTGAAGATATCATAAAAGAACTTCAACGACGTTTCGTAACAACGTGGAATAGCAAAGTTGCATTAGTAGTATTTCTAATTGGCGGATTCGTACTTGCGATCTGGGCCGGTTCCTACGGAGCGATCAGACTCGAGATTCAATCAACAACTCAGGTTCATGGTTTTGACATCTACCCTGAAGGTTCAACAGAACCGAAGCCACATGCGATAAGGTCTGAAGGCTTCTCGAATGTTCCTGTACTCACGAGTTTCGGATCATCTGAGTGGCGAGTTAAGGTTCCTGGATATCCTTATCAACCAGTCACGGTGCGCGGACTTCGACGACCCGTACTATATGTCCCTTCATCATTTAAACGGCGTGTTCTTTTGTTTGTACCCAGCAAAAAGCTCCTGGAAGTCCGTGGTAATTACACGCTGCGGCTAACAATCGACGCTGGTAAAGATCACAAACTCGTTATTCCCCGATACGACTGGTTTGCATTTTGGGTTGGATGTGCCGCAGATGTGCAAATTCCACCAGAGGAACAAAATTGGTTGGCACAACTGCGATTTCCCGAGTTACCCACGCGCTATCCTATCCTAGCCGCTAGTCTCAATGGACCATTCTCCGATCCGAGATGGCTCCAAAAAGAACCAAATAAAGTAAGACTTCCCGAAGCCTTCGATCTGGAATTTCAATTGCCAAAGGAGATCCGAATTATTGCAGAGGATATTGCTGACAAATCTAAGAACTGCCGTGAGAGTGTTGGATGCTATAAACACGTGATTGACAAGACTATAACAATAACGAAATCGAATGTAAGTTTTGTACAATTGGAGTATCTAGACAATGACGATTGGAAAAGCAAATAGCAGCTTACTCATCTTTGTTACTTTATGGTTTATGCTGCCAAGACATTTGATGTCCCAGGACCGAGAGGTTCCAGCAGGTACTCGAATAATATTATTAACCGTTCGGTGCGATGGCGACAACACCGTGGTGTGCAAAGATGCGACCGACAAGGATAGAGAGGTTGCAAACACACTCCATGCCGATATGCCTTTTTTTGTTTTTACGATTTCACCAAAAGATCCACACTGCGGCATTTTGGATATCACAATCGTTCGGTTCGGATCGATGTGGAAGGCAAGACTGACTTTGCATCGTTATCGTCATCACTGCAAAGACCTTGAGTGGCCATCTCCGGCCCCCTTTATGACGATTGATCTCAAGGCAAATCAAGATGCAACGCACCATGATTTTGCAACGCGTCTCGCCAAAAGTATTCACCAATTCTTTGTTCTACGTCCAGCAGATCATCTTTCTTTTCAGGACGCCATTCGAGATGCAGTTCCGTTCGGATTTGATGCAACCTTCAAGGACACTTCAGGCCGAAGAGCACCCTTTATGGCTAGTATGCTGGTGCGACGACTTAATTCCAGTAAGGAACCCAGTTTAGATACTGCTGATCACCAATCATTTGCTACTGCAATTTACAACATGAGGAACGTGGATGCTTCGACGGGCCGCTTTGTATTCCGCTTTACAGGAATGGGATGTATTTCGAAAACAGATGTATTTGAGATCCAGGCAGAACCTATAAAGGTCGTAGAGGAGGATCAAGCGACGGATCCGAAAGCTGGCAGAGATCCGGGTGCTGACGACTACAGCAAAATTCGATCGATGGTTCACAATGTCGTATATTTTCTCAGTCCTGGAAGGATTGGCGAGTGCGATCTTGCACCCGTTCAGCCTAAGACGTTTACTCCCGGAGTCGTCACGGGGACGGGCGGCAGATGAATGATAATTTTGCGCACATTTCTAGTTTTAGTGATAATACAAGTTGCACTCGCTCAATCCGAGAGCCCGTTCGTTGCTTTGCGATCTGCCTTGAACAATGCCGAAATAGAGGAGCGGGCTGGCCGACGAGCAGAAGCAATAAAACAATACCAAGACGTTTTACAGAAGGCAAAGCAAACTGAATTAGTGGATTTAAGTAATAGACAACCTTATGGCGAAATTATTTCGAGCGCCGCTCTGCATATCGCGGGTCTTTTGGAGATACAGAGCCAATGTCAACACCCGGAGGATGTGCAAAATGTAGTTTCCAAATACGAAATCGCCCGCACGACTGGAAGAGCGGAGCAACGTGCTCTTGCTGGGAACAATCTCGCAGGTTTCTATTGGCACTGCGGTCGCCTTGACGAGGCCAAGAGCGCAATGCGTGCTATTGACTATGATGCTCTAATCTCGGCAGATCGTTCCTTCTATCTCGATAACTACGGGCAGCTCTTGGAGTCATCGGTGGATCCGACTGATTGGGCTGATGCAGCAAAGCAGTACGAGAATGTTCTTTCTCACAGCCCCGCCGATGAAAATGCATTCGCCGGAATCCAGCGTTTATTAGGCAAAGAATTGCCGACTCGAAATGCAACAGCGATAGATGTGGCTGACCTCCTGGTTCAGAAGCGCATGGGGCGAAAGGCTGCGGATCTGATCATTCAGATTCTAAAAATGTCATCCAGTCTTTCTAATGAAGCTCGTGACCAATTGATCTCCGATTTGCTTCGCGCTTATGCGTTAGGTATTGTAACGGTTGCACAGTTTATAGAAACTGATTGGCATCAGCTACAAGAGACTGCGTCCTTTTACCCAGAGGATCCAGACACAGGAGTTTTATTACTAGAGCTGTACACAATTTTTACTGGGCAATTTGAAGTCAACAGTTCGCCTGAACGGTTATTCCCCAAGTTGACCGCTAGAAAAAATGATGCAAGTGTGTTATCCATGCTTCTGAAGTCAGTCGCTGATGATTGCATTCAGAGGCCCGATGTTGGAGGCGCGGCGCAACGCTACGCTGCTGCTTGGATGCTGGATCACGAAAACACGTCAGCTGCACTTGAATTAGCTGTCCTCTACGATGCTGGAAAGCTCCCCAATAATCTGCGGAAACTGGTGACTGAAGACATTGCAAATGCATATTTTCGCAAAGGACGTTTGGAGGCGTTGTACCGGGAGTCTTCTCAGCAGGTTTCGAGCGATCTTGGTCCTGAGGGCAACCGACAGTTGCGACAGGTCTTAGAGTTATTGGGTAAGGGACAGAGTAGAACTCCAATCTTTCCAGATGAATTGCCAAAGCAAGCTCGTGGAGTCACTTCTCAATTTCATTTACGCACCCCGTGGGACTACGATGCCATTGTACGCGGAGTAGCTACCTCAGACTCGGAAGCGGTGTCAATAGAAGTATTTCGAGACCGCAACTATGCACATTGTGGAAAGGGTGTCCCGTTTCAATCAACCATCTCCACTACCGATGCTTCGACCTCTTCATTCACTGCGCGGTTAGACCATCGATTAAGAGAAGGCGATATTGTCTGTGTGTACGCTATCCAGAAAGGGGTGAAAGCTAGTACAGCATCAATCGAACGCTCAACGACATTTGTACCACTTCTCCGCCGAATGCGTAATTATCTATCTGGTGGAGTGCTGTTCGGTGAGGCAGCGGGTGCCTGGCATGCTCTGCCTCGCATCTCGTGGATTAGCGACTACAATGTCGGACGTCTTGGGTACACTCGCTATCAGGAGCGATCTGATCCCGGAACACATAGATTCACCGCTTTAGTCAATACATATGCAGAGATACGAGCAACGTCGATCCCAGAAGCCACTACGTCACATCCGGAGGGTAGTGGATTGGTTCCTGTGGAGTCTCTGGAACTGGGTGCTTATGCTCCAGTGTTTACACACGGGACGACATGGTGGCTTCGTGGATATCAGCGTGCAATTTTCGGTGCCCCACTTTTCAAAAGCGGAATTGATTTGCTTCCAGATGGTCGTCTACATACAGTATTTGCTGGCGGCGTTAGGATCGGATTATTACGTCTTCTACGAGCTACTGTTTTTACTGCACCCATTCTCGAAAGTTATGTCGATGTTACATATGGTAACGCCACCAATTTGTTTCTGCGTAATTCTGATGCTGATACTGCGACTAGCTTGGATCAACTCGATCTTACAGGTTTGTGGAAAATCCCGGAGAGCCCTTTCTACCTTGGCGTCAATGTCACAACTGGTCCTGGTGCAACACGAACTGGAGTTCTCTTTGGGGCTCGAATCGAGGCCGGACGCCTATTTCGGCCATCCCGTGGATATGATAACGCACGCTAACCATATTTTTTATAAACCTGAAGCCTACTTGTCGGTATACATATTAAGAAATCTTTAATGTGAATCTGCTACTCTGAATGTAAAACCATCCAGACGTTATTCACAGGGAGCACTTATTTTTACGAGAGTGCTGATTAAATCGAGCCCGCAAAATGTAACGGATGCACCGTATTCAAAGTGCGCCCCGACTGATTACACCCCAAACTCATGAATCGTCCAGGCCAGCATCCTGACAGGTTAGAATGCTACGGCTATGAATACATCTTCTTGTATAAGCCGCATGATTCTGGCGGTATCCGTTTTAACTTTCTCTTGTGCAGCCCAGCAGCGCAGTACGGATCGACCACACGCGCTGACTGCTGCCGACTATGCTCGTGCCGAAAAGTTTATGGGTTATAACACCACGCCGCTGGTACTTCATACCGTTGGCCGCGCGACCTGGCTGCCGGATGAGCGGTTCTGGTATCGGACGCCAACCGCTAGCGGAAGCGAGTTCGTGTTGTTCGATGTGGCCCACCAGGGCCGGCAACCGGCCTTCGATCATGCCAGGCTCGCTGCTGCGCTCTCGTCTGCCGCAGGCAGGACTTATGATGCGTCCCATCTGCCATTCATCGATTTTGAGTTTTCTGCTGATGATCATGCGATTTCCTTCGCGGTTCGGGGCAAGCGCTGGAAGTGTGATCTGGAGGCTTACCGCTGTGCTGCGGAGGGTGGAAGCGAGGAGACACCAGCAGCTCAAGGCGGAATACGCCGTGCCCTGGAAGTGCTCTCTCCTGACAAGAAACAAGCAGCCTTTATCCGCGATTTCAACCTCTGGGTCCGTGATGTAGCCACCGGCAAAGAGACGCAGCTTACGACTGATGGAATCAAGGACTTTGGCTACGCCACTGACAATGCGGGATGGGTGCACAGTGATCGTCCTATCTTGCTATGGTCCCCAGACTCAAAGAAGATTGCCACCTTTCAGCAGGACCAGCGTGGTGTTGGAGAAATGTATCTGGTTGAAACCAAAGTAGGCCACCCCAAACTGCAAGCCTGGAAGTATCCTCTTCCTGGCGATGAGGTGATTACCACCATCCAACGGGTCATCATTGATCTTGATGGTCCGCGGGTGGTCCGGCTGCAAATGCCTCCCGACCAGCATCGTTCCAGCTTGTGCGACCACGTTGCCTGCCGTGGAACTGAATGGGTCGATGTCCAATGGAGCTCCGATGCTTCTCATCTTGCGTTTGTTTCCACCTCCCGCGACCACAAACGCGAGCAGTTTCGAGTAGCGGATGCCGCTACCGGCGCAGTGCATGATGTGCTGGGGGAAACAGTTGCAACCTTCTATGAATCAGGGAACGGCCGCATCAATTGGCACTATCTCCCGGCATCGAACGAAGTGATTTGGTTTTCTGAGCGCGATAATTGGGGCCATCTCTATCTTTTCAATCTGGGGACTGGTGAGCTGAAAAACCAGATCACCACTGGCGAGTGGAACGTGACCCAGTTACTGAGAGTCGATGAAAAGAACCGTGTATTGTATTTCCTCGGTGTGGGTCACGAGCAGGGACAGGATCCCTACTTCAGTCATCTTTATCGCATCGGATTTGATGGAAAGGGCCTCGCGCTGCTCACGCCCGAGGATGCTAACCACGAGGTCACGCTCTCGCCTTCAGGGCGATATTTCGTCGACAGCTACTCCAAACCCGATGTGCCGCCGGTCGCTGTAGTTCGGGATTCCGATGGGAAGTTGCTGGCCCCTATCGAAAAAGCCGATATCTCCCGCCTCGTGGCTGCCGGGTGGAAGCCTCCGATTCCATTCACCGTGAAGGCGCGCGACGGCGCCACCGATCTCTATGGATTGATGTTCAAGCCGGCCAACTTCGATCCTGCGAAAAAATACCCTATCGTTAACCACGTCTATCCCGGACCGCAGACAGGAAGCATCGGCAGCCGGAACTTCTCGGCTGCGCGCGGGGACACGCAGGCCCTGGCTGAGCTGGGCTTCATCGTCGTCGAGATCGATGGAATGGGGACGCCCTGGCGTTCCAAGAAATTCCACGAGGCCTATTTCGGAAACATGGGCGACAATACGCTACCCGACCAGGTATCCGGAATGAAGCAGCTTGCCCAACGATATTCCTGGATCGACCTTGACCGGGCTGGAATCTACGGACACTCCGGAGGTGGCTATGCGGCCGCCGACGCCATGTTCCGTTATGCTGATTTTTTTAAGGTCGGTATATCCGAGGCCGGGAACCACGATAACCGCGAATACGAGGACGATTGGGGTGAAAAATTCCAGGGATTACTGGAGCGCAAACCCGATGGCACGACGAATTATGACAACCAGGCGAACCAGAACATAGCCAAAAACTTGAAAGGACACCTGCTGCTCGCGCACGGCACAACCGATGACAATGTGCCGCCCTACAACACGCTTCTAGTAGTCAACGAGCTAATCAAGGCCAACAAAGATTTCGACCTCCTCCTGCTGCCCAACCGGGCGCATGGCTTCGGCAACGAGCCCTACATGGTGCGCAGGCGGTGGGACTACTTCGTCCGGTACCTGCTGGGTGCCGAGCCGCCGCTGGGATACGAGTTGCATCCGCCTGAGCCGCGGCCCTGAGAAACAGGGCAGATGTAACCAAACCTTACCGCTGATGACACTGATTGGGCTGATGAACGCTGATAAACCGGCACGATTAAGACCGAAAGTAGCGGCCTCTGCACTGTGCATTACAAAGTACAATTTCTTTTTCTACAAACAAAAATTCTTTGGTTTTCCTTTGTACCAATCTCTTGCAGTTAGTTTGGTTTTGCTTGCCTCCGTGTCTCTGAGGCGAACAGTTGGACCTTGTTTCACTGGATTCTGATCAGTGTTCATCAGTCCCATCAGCGTCATCAGTGGTAAGGGTTTGTTTTCAGCGGACGATAAACTGGTCACGCTTATGCGATAATTGCGGGTCATGAATACAGCAAGACGTATCTTTTCGGTGGTTTTGTTTTGCATTGCCGGACTTTCCGCACAGAACCCCAGCGGCCAGCAACCCGGGGGGCAACAGCAACCGGAATTTATCAAACAAGGCCAGCAGTTGATGCGCCAGGGAAAATTAGAGGAGGCCTTGGCCGTCTATCGCCAGACTCTTAAGACTTCGCCGAATTCGCTTCCTGCCAACAATGCGGCTGGCGTGGTGCTTGATTTGATGGGACAGGGTACCGAGGCACGTAAGTATTTCGCTAAAGTCATCGAACTCTCTGAGACCCCTCAGAGCAAAGCAGCAGCACGAAGGGGTATGGCGATGTCTTACGCATTTGAGGGCAACTGCAAAAAAACCATAGAGTACGAGCAGCAGGTGTTCGATAGCTACGGGGTGGTAAAAGATTTTTTCCAGCAAGGCGAAGTTGCGGACGAAGCTGCCCGTGTCTGTCTTGATTCAGGAGACATGGATACTGCTTTCAAGTGGTACCAGACCGGCCACGATGTCGGCCTGCGTGAACCCGACATCAAACCGGACCGCAAAGATCTTTGGGAGTTCCGCTGGGAGCATGCGCAGGCGCGCGTTGCCGTGCGGCGCGGCAATAAGGAAGATGCCCAAAAGCACGTCGCCGCAGCCAAAAGCATTCTCGACAAGGGCACGAATCCACAGCAGGCGCCGTTTTTCCCGTACCTTGTCGGCTACGTTGCTTTCTACAGCGGAGACTACAAGGCCGCGTTGGAAGAATTGCAAAAGGCCACCCAAAATGATCCGTTCATCCAGTGCTTAATCGCCCAGACCTACGAGAAACTTGGTGATAGAGCAAAAGCGGCAGATTACTATCGCAAGGCGTCAGCCACCACGGCGCATAATCCTCCGGGTGCATACGCCCATTTTGTTACCCGAAAAATGAAGCTATAGTTCACAAGCTGGAGACCCATTAGCAATTTGGCAATCTGCGATTCAATTTCGGCTGCGGCTCTCTCATTGTGTTCCTTTGCGCCGTAAGGTTTGGTTTTTCCTCAGCTTCCTCCGCTGCCTCTGTGTTTGAAGGGTTTGGTTGGTTTTGTTCGCGTTCATTCGTGGCTCAAGATTTTTTCTCTGCGCTCTCTGCGGTGGACCGGGGTTTGGTTGCGGCTCGGCTCCACTGCGATTGCTGAGCACAGACTGCTACCCCTATAATCAATGGCAATCCATGAAAGCACACGTCACCGTTATGTTGAAGACGACTGTCCTTGATCCTCAAGGCAAGACCATCCATGGCGCGCTAAGAAAGATGGGCTATAAGGGCGTCGGCGGGGTCCGCCAGGGCAAATTTTTTGAGCTTCAGTTGGATGGCGCCCTTGACAGAGACGCCGCCAAGGCCGAGGTAGAGCGGATTGCCCGCGAAGTCCTGACCAACCCCGTCATTGAAGAGTTTAGTTACCGCTTGGAAGACTAGCTTTTGCATCAGAGTAAAATGAAGCCAGTTCTCCTCGTTTTTCGAGGATGATGAGATCCGTGTGGTCTCCAGAATCTTTCTCGCTGAAAAACAGCGAACAGGAAATCTACGATGTGTGGAATTGTGGGTTATGTAGGAAAAAAGCGCGTGGTTCCCGTGATTATCGACGGGCTGCGGCGTCTTGAATATCGCGGATATGACTCTGCGGGCATTGCGGTTGCCGGCAATGGAGATGGACAGAAACACGGCCTGCATGTGCGGCGCGCCGAAGGCAAGTTGCGAAACCTGGAAGAGGTCATTCGCCTCAAGCCCCTGGACGGCACTTATGGCATAGGCCACACGCGGTGGGCCACCCATGGACGTCCAACGGAAGAGAATGCTCATCCCCACCGCGATTGCACCGGCAAGATTGTGGTGGTCCATAATGGCATCGTTGAAAACTATCTTGCCCTGAAACGGAAGCTGATTGAAGAAGGGCATGAGTTCTCCACCGAAACCGACACGGAAATCATCGCCCACCTGGTAGAAAAATATTTGTTTCACAAATCGAATGGGCGCCATCCCAGCCTGGAAGAGGCAGTCCGGAAAACGGTGAAGGAGCTTAGTGGAGTGTTTGCCCTGGCGGTGATCTCCGAGGAAGAGCCCAACAAGATTGTTGCTGCCCGCAATGGACCGCCGGTGGTCATTGGGCTTGGGAAAGACGAATACTTTGTAGCATCGGATGTGCCCGCGATTCTTTACCATACTCGCGATCTTTTTTTCCTGCACGATGGAGACCTGGCTGTGATCACGGCCGCGGGAGTGCAACTCACGGATTTTGAGGGCAAGCCGATGGTGCGCGAAGTGCAGCACATCACCTGGGACCCGATCATGGCCGAGAAGGGTGGCTTTAAGCACTTCATGCTCAAGGAAATCAATGAACAGCCTCGGGCCATTCGCGAAACTGCCATGGGCAGAATCTCGCTCGACTCGGGCAAGGTCTTTCTGGAGGAGATGCAGATCACGGAAGATGAACTCCGCCAGATACATAAAATCAACATAGCCGCCTGTGGCACCAGTTGGCATGCGGGACTGGCGGGCAAGTTCATGATTGAACGCATGGCCCGTCTCCCTGTGGAGGTGGATTACGCCAGCGAATACCGTTATCGCAATCCCATTACATCGAGCAAAGACCTCACCGTATTGATCACTCAATCCGGCGAAACTGCGGATACCATCGCCGCCCAGCGCGAAGCCAAAGCTAAAGGTTCCAAGACCCTGGCCATCTGCAATGTGGTAGGGGCCATGATTGCCCGCGAGGCCGCCGGGACGATCTACACCCATGCCGGTCCGGAGATTGGTGTTGCTTCCACCAAAGCCTTTACCGCGCAGCTTACAGCGCTTTTCCTTCTGGCGCTCTATCTGGGCGAGTTGCGTGGAGAAATATCTCAGGAATACGGCAAACAATACGTCAACGAACTGGTGAAACTTCCCGGAAAGATGGAATCGCTGCTGGCCCGCAATGACGAATGCGAAAACCTGGCGAGGGAATATTCAAAGGCCCAGGACTTCCTGTTTCTAGGACGCGGCATTCACTACCCCATCGCTTTGGAAGGCGCTCTGAAACTGAAAGAAGTCTCTTATATCCATGCCGAAGGCTACCCGGCGGGCGAGATGAAGCATGGTCCCAACGCCCTGATCGACGAGAACCTCCCAGTCGTGGTCTTGGCTACCAAAGACCCGAACGATTCGGATTCCGTGGTTCGCTATGAAAAAACCATGTCGAACATGAAAGAAGTTAAGGCGAGATCGGGCGTGGTCATCGCCGTTGCGATCGAGGGCGATGAAGAGGTCCGGGAAGCAGCCGATCGCGTGCTCTACGTTCCACAAACCACAGAGATGCTCTTGCCCATCCTGGAAATCGTCCCTCTGCAACTGCTGGCCTATCACATTGCCGTCCGGCGGGGTTGCGATGTTGATCAGCCCCGGAACCTGGCCAAATCGGTCACAGTAGAGTAAAACTTTCGATTGGGTAATTGAGTAATTGTCGAAACTCCGTCTGCGAGCCTAACGTTGCGCGCAGGCCTGCACGCAATAGGACTCTCAGCATTCACCCTCAACCGGCAGCATTCAGAACTGGGAGTTATGAAACGCAGCTTCTGGGGCGCGTATTTACGAAGCGGCTATACTGAATAGTTCCATAATCTTGGGAGACGTAGCCGGTCCAGTGCCTGAACGGAAGATTTATACAGCCCAAATAGTGCGCGCAGTCCAGCTCTCCAAGCAGACCCGGCATCTTGAGTTTAAAGTGCAAGCGGTCGAACGGTTCGACTTTATTCCCGGGCAGTTTCTCTCCCTCGTAGCTCCAAAAGAGGACCGGGAGATAACCCGCGCCTACTCCATCGCCTCAGCGCCTTACAATGCGTCGAACTTTGATTTGTGCCTGAACCGCGTCGACGATGGTTTCTTCTCCAACCTGCTGTGCGACATCCAAGAAGAAGAGACCATTCATTTTCATGGTCCGCACGGGTTATTTGTTTTGCGCAACCCGCTGAAGGATTCTATTTTCATCTGCACCGGAACAGGAGTGGCTCCAATGCGGGCCTTTGTTCAGTGGCTCTTCCCGCCGGATTCTCCATCCAGATCGCAGGAGCGCGAATTCTGGCTGGTCTACGGTACTCGCTATGAAGAAGATATCTACTATCGCGATTACTTTGAGAAAGTGGCTGCGCAGCATCCCAACTTTCATTATGTTGCCACTCTAAGCCGAGGCCAGGAATCGTGGATGGGACCCCGTGGTTATGTGCAGGAGCATGTTCGCGCAATCGTCGAAGCATTGCCGCCGGAAAGGCGCACTGATCTAGACGCATATATTTGCGGCCTCAACAATATGGTCAAAGCCAACCGCGAGTTATTGGCTCAATTAAGCTTTAATAAGAAGAGCGTCATGTACGAGCGGTACGATTGAGCCTTCAGCAGTCGCCAACAAAAAAGGTGATCATTCCTAAGTCATTGATTATAAATAAAATAAATGTCATATCAAGCTCTGCAACTTCCTGCTTTTATTGACCATCTAATGACTTGACAATAAGTCACTCAATTCTAATAATAGAGTTGTTGTTATAGTGAGTTTTGAATTCTAAGCACTTATATATTGAGGAGGCAGTTCAGCCATGGGCAAAATTATTGGAATCGACCTGGGAACCACGAACTCGGTGGTGGCCGTAATGGAAGGCGGCGAGCCCAAGGTCATTGCGAATGAAGAAGGCGGACGCACGACCCCGTCCGTGGTTGCCTTCACCAAATCAGGAGAGCGTCTGGTAGGGCAGGTAGCCAAGCGCCAGGCGATTACTAACCCGGAAAACACAATCTATTCAATCAAGCGCTTCATGGGCCGTCGGTATGAGGAAGTGAATGATGAAATGAAGATGGTGCCCTACAAGGTAATCCGTCAGGGTGACCATGTGGCCGTTGTGGCGCAAGGTCAGGAATACACTCCGCCGCAGATTTCGGCGTTGATTCTGCAGAAGCTGAAGAAGGCGGCTGAAGACCATCTTGGACAAACTGTCACTGAGGCTGTGATTACCGTGCCGGCGTACTTTAACGACGCGCAACGTCAGGCCACCAAGGACGCAGGCAAGATTGCCGGTTTGGATGTCAAGCGCATCGTGAATGAACCGACGGCTGCTGCGCTGGCTTATGGTTTGGACAAGAAGAAGGACGAAACCATTGCCGTGTACGACTTTGGCGGCGGTACCTTCGACATCTCTATCCTCGAAGTAGGAGAGGGTGTGATTGAGGTAAAGTCCACCAACGGCGATACCCATCTGGGCGGCGACAACATCGATCAACGCATCGTAGAGTGGCTGGTTGAAGAGTTCAAAAAAGAAGAGGGTCTCGACCTGCGTTCCAAAGGCAACGAGATGGCATTGCAGCGCCTGCGGGATGCGGCAGAGAAGGCCAAGATCGAGCTTTCCACCACCATGGAGACCGAGATCAACCTGCCCTTCATTACCGCGGACGCCAGTGGGCCAAAGCACCTGGTAAAGAAGCTGACACGGACGAAGCTGGAGCAGATGATCGACGATATCATCCAGCGCTCCCTGGGCCCGTGCAAGCAAGCCATGAAAGATGCCGGTGTGGAGCCCAAAGACATTGATGAGGTGGTGCTGGTCGGCGGCCAAACCCGTATGCCTCGTATCCAGCAGCTTGTGAAAGAGTTGTTCGGCAAGGAACCACATAAGGGTGTCAATCCCGATGAAGTGGTTGCGATAGGGGCTGCGGTGCAGGCTGGCGTGCTGTCCGGTGACGTGAAAGACCTGCTGCTGCTGGATGTGACGCCACTCACCCTCGCCATTGAGACTTTGGGCGGTGTGGCTACACAGATGATCCCCCGCAACACCACGATTCCTACCCGGAAGACTGAGGTGTTTTCAACTGCGGCCGACAATCAGCCATCGGTTGAGGTCCATGTGCTGCAAGGCGAGCGGCCCATGGCGAAGGACAATCGCACCCTGGGTAAGTTCCATCTGAGCGGTATTCCACCCGCTCAACGTGGCACGCCACAGATCGAGGTTACGTTCGATATCGACGCCAACGGAATCCTCAACGTCACGGCCAAAGACCGGGGCACGGGGAAAGACCAGAAGATCACCATTACGTCGTCTTCAGGTCTGAGCAAAGAAGAGGTCGACCGCATGGCGAAAGAAGCCGAGGCGCATGCGGCGGAAGACAAATCCAAGCGCGAGGAGATTGAGGCCCGCAACCAGCTCGACGGCATGGTCTACCAGGTTGAAAAGATGCTGCGCGAGCATGGCGACAAGATCTCCGGCTCGGATAAGGGTGATGTTGAGTCTGCCGTTGCCGATGCCAAAAGGGCGCTGGAAGGCTCAGACGCGAGCGCGATGAACGCGGCCCGCGAGAAGCTGACCACGGCATCGCACAAGCTGGCTGAGGCCATGTATAAAGCTGGTCAGGCGCAAGACACGCCACCGGCGGATGGCGCTGGCCCAGGCGCGACTGCTGGCGGTCCCACGAACGGGGCAGCGGGCGCTGGTCAGGGAAAGAAGAAAGACGAAGGCGTAATCGATGCCGAGTACGTTGACGTAGAAGACAAAAAGTGACGGGTGATAAGCGGGCGTGAATGCAGCCATCCCGAGCGTAGGGGGATCTGTCTGAAGAGAGAGACTTGGAAGGCGGCTATTGAGCCGCCTTCTGCGCAATGAGGTGACGAATTGAAACAATATCTGGTTGTAAAAGTGGCAGAGAGCTTGAGCCAGGCGGTCAATTTGATTGCATTGCCCGGATTGTACACGCTGGAGGCGGCGCAACAATTCATCAAGCAAGCAACTGCGGCCGACCCAAACTTGAAGCTTTTGATTCAAGAAGTCGGGGCGGCTTAGCTTCTAAATCTCGAGCGTAGCGGGAAATCCCTGCGCTCATGTCAAAGCGGAGTATCGAATTAAGATGAAGATCTCACAACGATTGAGCTTGCGATTCGGAATTGTCATGGTCCTTTTGCAGCTTGTTCCGTCCGCGGCTCTTTCACAAGCCAAAGGTTCCGACAACGTAGTCACCCAGCAGGTAACCAAACTGCTGCAAGAGTTTCTGAGTGCTGTCCCGAGCGGTGACAAGCAGATGTTTGATAAATTTTTTGCCGATGACGTGATCTACACTCGTTCGGCTGGCGTGACCGTCGACAAAGCCGAGATCATGAAAAACATCGGCGTGCGTGCAGCCAACGAGCCGTCAGCTACATTCGAGGCCGACAATATTACCGTCCATCCTTACGGAAACATGGCGGTGGTGAATTTTCGTCTGGTCATGCACAATGAAAACAATGGCAAGCAGGAGACCGCCTACTACCGCAATACCGGAACTTTTTTGAAGCGTAGAGGGAAATGGCAGGTAGTTGCCTGGCAATCGACCAAAGTGCCGGAAGATGCGAAGCGATAGAATAAGGCAGCCTAAAACTGCTTATGCTGAAGAACCGCAACGACGTGAGGTCGATGAGGACCGTGTTGATGATGCTGCGAGATTTTCTTGCGGCGGTCGCCAGCGGCAATAAACAGGTTTTTGAAAGCTTCTTTGCCGATGATGTGATCTACACCAGTTCGACCGGTGTGACCATGGACAAGTCGGAGGTCATGAAAACCATTGGCGTCCATGCTGAGAATGGCTCGAAAGCCACTTACAGAGCTGAAGACATTACAGTCCATCCGTACGAGAGTATTGTAGTAGTGAATTTTCGAATGGTCATGGATGACGAGAACGAGGGCCAGCGCGAAACCGCTTACTTCCGTAATACCGGAACATTCTTGAAGCGGGATGGAGAATGGCAAGTCGTCGCATGGCATGCAACGAAAATGCCCGGCAATGAGGAAGAGAAGCAGTAGTAGGGTTGGCCGCCGTGACATATAAAACCTGTCATTCTGAGCGAGCGCCGCAAGAGGTTGTCTCTTCAAGAGACCGATAGGCGCGGAGTCGACCCCGAGAGTGATCAGGGTATAAATGTTGTAACAAGGCGTTCTCACATGAAGTACAGGTGAAATTTTATGGCGACCCAACAAAAAGACTACTATGGCGTTCTGGGAGTCAAGAAAACTGCTTCCCACGACGACATCCGCAAGGCCTTTCGTAAGCTCGCCAGAAAATACCATCCTGACGTCAATCCCAACGACAAAAAAGCGGAAGAGAAATTCAAAGAAATCTCCGAAGCCAACGACGTTCTCAGTGATCCAAAAAAGCGCAAGATCTACGACCAGCTTGGTTTTTATTCTGACAACATCGATCCGGCCGCTGCTGAGGCTTACGCCCGTGGCGGAGGCTTTGGAGCCGGCGGTTTCGGCCCCACGCCGGCCGGCGCCGGACGCACACAGGGAGCACCTTTCGATTTCAGCGGCTTTGACTTCAACGACTTCTCGGGAGGCGGCAAGCGGAGCAGCGGAGGCTTTCGCGACATCTTTTCCAGCATCTTTAGCGGTAATGGACCCGGAGCGGGAGCAGCCAGAGAGCCGGAGCCGGGCGCTGATCTTGAGTACCAGATCAATGTCGGTTTCTGGGACGCTATCCGTGGCACGGTGCTGCCCGTCAATATCTCTCATCAGGAAACCTGCACCAATTGCGGCGGTAAAGGGCTTGTGGGCAAACCCGGAACCTGTCCGCGATGCGGCGGCAGCGGACATGTGACCCAGACCAGCGGGCGCATGAAGTTCGATCTTCAATGTCCGGAGTGCGACGGGACTGGAAAGGCTCAGGACCGGTGCCCGGTCTGTCTTGGCTCCGGGGCCGTGAACCGTACCGGTCCACTTGAGGTACGCATCAAGCCTGGAACGCGAGATGGACAGCGGATCCGCCTGGCGGGAAAGGGCAACGCTGGGACGCATGGTGGTCCGGCAGGTGATCTTTACATCATCATCCGCACGGGAGAGCATCCTGTTTTCAGGCGTGAGGGAGACGATATTTATGTCACGGTCCCGATCAGCGCGATGGAGGCCGCGTTGGGAGCTAAAATCGAGGTTCCTACCATCGATGGACGCTCGCAGTTGAAGGTCCCGCCCGGAACTCAAAGCGGGCAGAAATTACGGCTCCGTGAAAAAGGCGTGCCTTCGGCCCGACAGGAGGACATCCGGGGTGACCAGATTGTGGAGGTCCAAATCGTTGTTCCGGAAGCACGAGACTTAAAGGTGCGTGAGCTTTGGCAGGAGTTGCAGAAGCTGAACCCGGAAGATCCAAGACAGGAACTGTGGGCAAAAGTCTGACGGGTGATTGGGAACATTTGATATGGCTGCGAAACGTAAATCCAAAGGCGCCTATATGATCTCCTCGGTGGCGGAGATGTATGGCATTCATCCGCAGACCTTGCGGCTGTATGAACGCGAAGGGCTGCTCAAACCCTCCCGCACGGAAGGCAACACCCGTCTGTATACCGAAGAGGATTTGCAGCGGCTGGAGTTCATTCTGTCATTGGCGCGCGACCTCGGAGTGAATATTGCCGGGATGGCCATCATTCTGCAGATGAGGGAGCGCATGGAAGAGATGAACCGCCAGATGCAGGAATTTGTGCGCTTTGTTCAGCAGGAAATTACCACTCGTGCCAGCCACGCTCACGCTGATGCCAGCCAGGGGGCGATTATTCCTATTCGCAAGCCTGCTATTCCGACTCCGGCAAAAAAAAGATAGCTGGGGAAGTCTCAATGAATCAGCGGCCATTCAACAGCGATTCATCAAGCAGCATCTTTGTCGGCTTCTTCTTCATGGATGTCCTGGCCATGGACGGAGACGATCGGCTTCCTGACCTCAGATTCCGCGGGTCCGCCCAGTCCTGCCGGGATTCCCTGGTCCACAACGTCAGGCTCGTGTTCGGGTTCGTGACCGCTGGCCTGAATATTTCTTAGTTTTTGGGGATAGATCCGCATCCGCTGGCGGATGCGCCGTTCCACATCTTCCCATTCTTCTCGGGCACGCTCCATGCCCCGACGCAGGGCTTGAGCGCCTTTCCGCTCGGCATTACGCAGATTATCAAGCAGACGCATGCATGATTCTCCTTTGGACACTCGACTGCGAGGTTCAGTACCGGCTGAAGTAAGTTGGATGCCAAATAGATCCAGTTGGAAACTGCTGCCCAGAGTAGATGCAGGAGATGGCCATAAAGTTCTCTCGGGCAAGCCTTTAATTCAGGGAGATAGCATTCTGAAGATGATCAATCAGAGGTATCAGCTCGTCTACATTCCTGCACCCAAGCCACCGGGAGAGGCAACTTGGATTGAAGGCCTGAGATACTTGGTTTCGAAGATTGGAGTCTCCATTAAACTCGATTGTTACCGAAGAAAACGAGAAACGGTTATACCGCTGTGGCGGCTTGCTCGCCCGCCGAATGCAGGGATTTGCTCCGCAGCCCTTCCGCGAAGGATCTTGTATCACTGCGACCAACGACATCGATTTCTTGTCGACGATCGCCCCATAAGACCGTACATGCACAACCAGCCCATCCTGCACGGTCACCTGAATCACGATCTCTGCGGAAGCCGCGAGGTGAAGCCTGGAAAGCCATAAGTTCTCGGCATGAAAATCATAACTGCACTCGCTGTTATTACACCGGCGCGGCAAGTTCTGAAAGGCCGGTTTTGCCAGCAGCTCTGCTTCCGTCGTCTTTCCGGCGGTCACCCCATCGAGCTGACTCAAGAATGAGGATGCCTCTTTGCTCGGGGCGGCCACCATTCGCGCCAGGAATACGATGCCCGCTACGATGGTCAGGCTGATAGCTATTAGGAGGTTTTTCTTCATTCGTTCACTTGGCTGGATGTATTTGGAGTTTCATTCCTGAGTAGAACGTGGCGCAAGAAGATTCTTGCAGATCATACTCGTCATGTCCCCGGCGTCATATAGTAGCTTTCGTGTTGGGCCGTTCGAAGACCGTACAACTCTTGAGATAATAAAAAAATGCCTGAACTGCCTGAAGTTGAAACCATTGCTCGTGGCCTGCACAAGCGGGTCGCGGGAGACCGTATTGAGTCTGTCTGGGTCGGCAACAAACCCGAGCCTTTGAAATCACCCGCTGCCCAGATTGCCAGCACGCTGGAAGGATCGCGAGTTGAACAGGTGCGGCGCGTTGGCAAGCACATCGTTTTTGATCTCTTCGCGCGCAAGGGAGGCAAATCCCAGTGGATTGTGCATCTGGGCATGACCGGACGCATGCTGGTAGCTGCTCCGGAAACAGAGTTGGCCAGCCATACGCATCTGGTGGCCAGGCTCAAGTCCGGAAGAGAGCTAAGGTTTGTCGATCCCCGGCGGTTTGGCCGGCTGGAGGTGCAGCGCAGCAGCTTTGCCGGACCAGGAACAGAGCCGCTTCAGGTCACTCTGGAAGGATTCATTCAGTTGTTCAAAGGACGCAAAGCTCCCATCAAAGGGGCGTTGTTGAACCAGAAGCTATTGCACGGTGTTGGAAACATCTATGCCGATGAAAGTTTGTTTCGGGCCAGCATCCGTCCACGCAGGCGCGCCGGTTCTCTCACGCACGCGGAGCTGGAGAAGCTCCATTCTGCTCTCCAGGAAGTACTGAAGGAAGCGATAGCAGCCGGCGGCTCTTCCGTCTCCGACTACGTGGATGCCGATGGCGAAGAAGGTTTCTTCCAGCTCCAGCATCGGGCCTACGGCCGCGGGGGAGAGCCCTGCCTGGTGTGTAAAACGCCGATCAAGAAGATCATCGTGGCCGGACGGGGAACACATTATTGTCCGAAGTGCCAGCGATAATTCAACCGCCAAATCATTTACCGCAAGGGGCGCGAAGGACGCAAAGGAAGATCAAAACCTTTACCATTGCTGACGCTGATTCGACTGATGACCGCTGATCAATAAATGCAAATTCTTATAGCGGTTTTGCCATTTGCTAATTGCTATTTGCCAATTGCTTAAACTATTTGCTGAGGGCTGACTCTTCTCCCTTCAACGGCATCATTTTGGCCTGGAGCTTTCTCATCCCCCGCAGCCAGCGCTCATAATCGTTGGCTTTGTTCTGGAAGTATTTGGCCACTTCGGGGTGCGGCAATATCAGAAATTTCTCTTCTGCGATGGCTTTCATGACCTCCGCTGCTACATAATCGGGCTCCAGCGCTCCTTCAAGCAGAAACGCTCCGCCGCCAAACTCCGCCTTGAGCAGCATGTTGGTGCGCACACCCTGAGGACAGAGCGCCGAGACACGAATTCCCCGATCGCCATAGGTAATCGCCAGCCATTCTGCAAAACTCTGAGCAGCGTGCTTGGTGACAGAGTAGGGGGCCGATCCGATCTGTGAGAGCAGTCCGGCGGCTGAGACCGTTTGCACAAGATAGCCCTCTTTGCGGGACAGCATCTGAGGCAGCACAGCGCGCGCAGCGTAGACGTGCGCCATTACGTTGATCTCCCAGATGCGCTGCCATTCGCCATCCGGGGCTTCCGGTCCACCGTCGACGCCAATGCCGGCGTTGGAGCAGAAGATATCAATCTGTCCAAATTGAGAGGTTGTCTTTTCCACCAAGCCCTTTATGTCAGCCTCTTTGGCGACATTGGTTGGCAGGAATGTGCCTTTGATTTCCTGCGCCGTTTGCTGGCCGCCCTTTTCATCCATATCTGCGACCACCACGGCCCGCGCGCCTTGTGCTGCAAAAGCCTTAGAGAGTGCGCGGCCAATGCCGTTCGCACCACCGGTAACCACCACAACTTTGCCTTGAATTTGCATGGGGAAGAAGATAAATGCTTCGGGCAAGTCTTTCAAATGTCCAGGCAGAGGACTTTCACCGCCAAGGACGCAAAGGGTGCAAAGGAAGAAAAATCTGAATCACTCGTAATATCTCGTCCTTCCTCTGCTTACTCCGTTTCCTCCGTGTTTCAAAAGGTTGGTTTTTTTGCGCCCTTTGCGTCCTGGCGGTGAGGAATTCTGGTTGCGGCTTCGAGAGCCAGGATCGAAGAGTTTCAGTTTTGTTTGCGCTTTACGGCATAATCTTGAACTGCATACAGGCATCATGTCTTCACAAATTGGAGTCCAAACGCACATGACTACATTCGCGATCGGCGTCGACTTGGGAGGCACCAACCTCCGCATTGCCGCAGTCGACGATCAGGGGAAGGTGCTGGAGAAGATCACTACCGGCACGGAAGTTACACGCGGACGCGACCAGGTGATTCACGAGATGTGTACCGCGATTCGTGATCTGCTGGCGAAGTTCCGGGGTTCCGGTCATCTGGCGGGCATCGGTATCGGGGTGCCGGGAATTATTGAAATGCAGACCGGGATGTTACGCGAATCTCCCAACCTTCCCGGCTGGCATGACTATCCTGTGAAGCAGGAGATTGAGCACCGGCTGGGTGCCTCTGTCGTCCTGGAAAACGATGCCAACGCCGCTGCCCTGGGAGAAAAATGGTTGGGCGCAGCCAGCAACGTCGATGACGTATGCATGATTACCCTGGGGACCGGTGTAGGCGGAGGAATCGTGTTGCAAGGACGGATCTGGCACGGCATGACTGGCATGGCCAACGAACTGGGACACATCACAGTAGAGCCCAACGGCGTTCCGTGTGGCTGCGGCGGTTTTGGCTGCCTGGAGCAATATGCCTCAGCGACGGCGGTGAAGCGAATGGCGGTGGAAGCGGTTGCCACCGGCGAGGCGCCGGAGTTGGCGCGGGCCATGAATGAAGACCCCGAGTTTAGCGCCAAGGTGGTCTATCAGATGGCCGTCCAGGGAGACGAACCCGCGCGCCATATCTTTCGCGTGGTGGGGCGCGCGATTGGCATTGTGGTGGCTGACTTGGTCAATGTCTTCAATCTGCCTATGTACGTGATTGGCGGCGGCGTAGCCAGTGGCTGGGACGCCTTTGCTCCCTCGCTGCTGGAGGAGGTCCGCAAGCGTTCATTTGTCTACCGGGCAACCGCGCCGACGGACGGTGTCCCAGGTGTTTCGGGTACTAATGTTCACGATGATTCATTGCCTGCAAGACGGACTACGATTATCACCCGGGCGCTGTTAGGCAGCGATGCCGGATTGATCGGAGCCGCACGTCTTCCGATGATCGCCGCTGAAGTGATCGGGAGATCGGGTCATCGGGAGATCGGGTCATCGGAACGGCAAAGCCCATTTTCCCTCTAATGTGCCTTCGGCACGGTATTTTCAATTGTTGCAAAATCTCAGCAACTCGTCTTGATTTCCTCTGCTACCTCTGCGTTTCAGCTCTTCGTTGTTCTGCAATTTTTCACTGATTGAGCGTTCTACAAATATGGCCAGGGCGGGCCGTAACCTTTCCGTCCTTCTGCCGGTTTAGTTAAGTAGATTTCGGAAATGGTTCCCTAGGGAGAACGAGTTTGAGCGCTCTTGCTAACGTTGCCGATGAGAGGCTCCTGATTGAGGCGGCCCAGCACGATCCAAGCCGCTTTGCGGAGCTTTATGAGAACAACTTCGACCGTGTCTACGCGTTTGTTGCGCGGCGGGTACAGAACCGCGACGAAGCCGAGGATTTGACAGCGGAAGTTTTTCATACAGCGTTGTCAAACCTGGGACGTTTCGAGTGGCGTGGCGTTCCCTTCGTTGCCTGGCTCCTGCGGATTGCTGCAAACGCACTGGCGGACCGGTGGCAGCACGAGGCGCGGAACCAGGAGGTCCCGACCGAGGCACTGGAGGAAGTCGGAGCAAACCAGGAAGTTGAGCGGCGTGCCATGCTGTTTCAACTTGTGGACCGGCTTCCTTCGGACCAGCGTCTGGTCATCATTCGGCGCTTTGTCGACCAAAAAAGCGTACGGGAAATTGCGCAGGAGATAGGGCGGACGGAAGGCGCAGTCAAGCAGCTTCAGTTTCGCGCCTTGCAGACCTTGCGCAGCAAAGCGAGGAGCAATCATGAATAGTCATGCAATTTTTGATGAACTTGACCAGGCAATTGACCAGATGATGGCCGGGCCTCAATCAGAGAAAGCGGCGGCAGCCCCTGAGCTTGCTGAGTTGCTGGGAATTGCCTCTGATCTGCGGCATCTTCCCAGGCCGGATTTCAAGATGCGGCTCAAGGCTGAGCTGGAGTGGCAAGACTGGTCTCCAGCGGCCAGACTGTCAGTGAAAAAGCAGCCTCAGAGGGCCCGAAATTCGGGGGCAGAAGTGGGCATCCTGCCCACTCTCTTGGGAAACGGCTACGGCATCTATCCTATCCGCCGAGCTAACTTTGTGGCATCAATCGTTTTGCACGCAGCGGCAATCGTGGTGTTGGCCGCGCTGGGAATGATGGTGGCGCGCGTTCATTCGAAAGACATTCAAGCCAGAACCGAGGTCGTCCGGCTGACCCCTTATTTTCCGATGATTCCATCTGCGAAAAAGGATGTTGCCGGAGGCGGTGGCGGTGGCGATCGAGACAAGCTCCAACTGTCTGCCGGAGGACCTCCCAAAGTGTCGATGAAGGCGCAATTTACTCCTCCGGTTGTCATCCCTCCGAAAGAGATCTCCAAGATCATGGCTGAACCGACCGTGATAGCTGACCTTAAGGCCACGCAGACCGAGCAGATAGGTGATCAGCTTTCAAAGCTGATGGCGCCTTCCAACGGGACTGGAGCTGGTAGTGGGGTAGGTTCAGGCTCCGGAGGCGGCTATGGCTCCGGAAAAGGAAGAGGCTATGGGCCGGGCAGCGGATACGGTTACGGCGGAGGAACAGGCGTGAATGGCCGCATCACTCAGCCGAAGCTCATCTACTCTCCTGATCCAGAGTTCTCTGAAGAGGCCCGCAAGGCAAAGTACCAGGGAATCGTTATCTTGACGGTGCTGGTGGGCGCAGATGGCCGCGTACACGATACACACGTTAGCCGGTCTCTGGGAATGGGCCTCGATGAAAAAGCCGTGGAAACGGTTAAATCATGGAAATTCGAGCCAGCCAGAACCGCCGATGGAAGCGCCGTGGCTGTATATGCAAGCATTGAAGTGAACTTTCACCTCTACTAAACTGAACGGCTGGCAGCGCACAAGCTGCCAGCCGTTCGGCGCAAACAAAAACCCCAACACCGAAATTTCATGAAAGTCTTTCCCGCCCGCGAAGATTTTGGTGTTTTTTTCCTCTGTTTCAAGATTTGGTTTATCAGCGTTAATCAGTTTTGATCAGCGTCATCAGTGGTAAGAAGTTGGTTTGTCTTTTCCGCGCCTTCGCGTCTCCGCGGTAAGAATTACCGTTTCTCGCGTTTTTCGATCTTCGCCCAGGTGTCCCGCAACGGTACAGTCCGGTTGAACACCAATTGTGCCGGCGTGGAATCAGGATCGACGCAGAAATATCCCAGACGCTCGAACTGATAGCGGGTACCGATAGCAGCGCCCGCCAGAGAAGGTTCCAGTTTGCAGTTCGTCAGGACTTCCAGCGAATGAGGATTCAAGTTAGCGGTGAAATCCTGTCCTTCACTAGTTTCATTGGGGTCTTCTTTGGTAAACAGGTTTTCGTAGAGCCGCGCCTCGGCATTCACGGCATGAGCGGCTGAGACCCAATGAATAGTCGATTTCACCTTTCTACCATCCGGCGTATTGCCCCCACGGGTCGCGGGGTCGTAGCTGCAATGGACCTCCAGAACTTCTCCAGTCTTTTCGTCTTTGACTACGCTGGTGCAGGTGACCAGGTAGCCGTAGCGCAGCCTGACCTCGCGTCCGGGTGAGAGCCGGTAATAACCCTTGGGAGGATCTTCGCGGAAGTCATCGTGCTCGATGTAGAGCACGCGGGAAAACGGAACTTTGCGGGTTCCGGCGGCAGCATCTTCCGGATTGTTTACCGCCTCCATTTCTTCTATCAGGTCTTCCGGATAGTTATCAATCACGACCTGCAAGGGCCGGAGCACACCCATCACGCGCAACGCCCGCTTATTCAGGTCTTCGCGAAGGTAGTGCTCCAGCATCGCGAGCTCGATGGTGCCGTTGGTTTTGGAGACACCGATGGCCGCACAGAAGTTTCGGAGTGCCTCAGGGGTGTAGCCGCGCCGCCGAATGCCGGAGAGAGTTGGCATGCGGGGATCGTCCCAGCCGCGCACGTATCCGTTCTCAACCAAGGCGAGCAGCTTGCGCTTGCTCAACAGAGTGTAAGTAATGCTGAGCCGGTCAAATTCAATCTGCTGTGAATGGAAGATGCCCAACTGCTCGATGTACCAGTTGTAGAGCGGGCGATGGTCTTCAAATTCCAGCGTGCAGATGGAGTGCGTGATCCGCTCGATGGAATCAGACTGCCCATGAGCAAAATCGTATAACGGGTAGATACACCATTTGTTTCCGGTGCGATGGTGCTCGGCATGAAGAACGCGATACATCACCGGGTCGCGCATGTTCAGGTTGGGCGAAGCCATGTCGATCTTGGCCCGCAGGGTGCGGGAGCCGTCCGGGAATTCGCCGTTGCGCATGCGTTCAAAGAGATTCAGGTTTTCTTCGACAGGGCGATTGCGATAGGGGCTCTCCTTACCCGGTTCGGTCAGCGATCCTCGATATTTGCGGATTTCCTCGGCACTCAAATCGCAAACATAAGCCTTGCCGGCTTTGATGAGCTGAACGGCCCATTCATAGAGCTGATTGAAGTAATCGGAGGCGTAAAAAAGCCGGTCTTCCCAATCAAAGCCCAGCCAGCGGACGTTGTCGATGATGGAGTTGACGTACTCGGTCTCTTCTTTCGACGGGTTGGTATCATCAAATCGCAGGTTGGTCTTGCCGCCAAACTCCGCCGACAGGCCAAAGTTCAGGCAGATGGACTTGGCATGACCAAGATGGAGATAACCATTAGGCTCCGGTGGGAAACGGGTTTGGACGCGTCCGCCGAACTTATTGGTCTTGAGATCTTCGAGGATGATATCGCGAATAAAATTCGACGGAGTGGCGGCCGCCTCAGTTGGCGCCGGAGTGGCCATTTCCACATTAGGATTGGATGGTTTCATAAGAAATCAGTGCGCTTTCAGGAGTGAAAGAAAGCGCATAGAGATATCATATTGTGCTTTCTCTATAGGGGCAATTTGTCAGGGGATTCGTAGGAAGGATTCGTACTTTGCGAATTTCGTCTTGCTGGTCGTGAATTTGTTAGAATCTCCACGACATGGAAACGGTAAACCAACAATCTCAAAATCGGACCTTGTGGATGGGGCTCCTAGTGACCCTGCTTGGGCTGCTGAGCAACGGACTGTTTTTCATAGCAGTTCCCGGACAGAAGATTATTCCCTGGCTTGGTCTGTTGTTGTCCGTAATTGGCTTGGTCGTGGTGATGATTGGGCTGAGACGTGCTTTCTCCCAGCCGCCCGCGGTTCGCCGCAAGGCTGTACCGGTGATTGTCGGCATTGTTTCGGTTTTGCTGTTCGCCGTCTCGCTTTTCAGCTCCTACCATGCCAGAGACCTTCCTGCAGCCTCCGGCGCTCCTCAGGTAGGACAGCGGGCGCCCGACTTCAGCTTGGCTGATACCACTGGAAAAACAGTTTCCTTGTCCGAACTCCTCTCGGCCCCATTGAGCACCGGCGCGCGTCCTAAAGCGGTGCTGCTGGTTTTCTATCGAGGATATTGGTGACCATTTTGCAACCTCGAGTTACGAGGCATCGAGAAAAATCTCAGTGAGTTCGAGCAAGCCGGCGTTCGTCCGGTGGCCATCAGCGTGGACGCGCCGGGCGAGTCCCGTGATTTATGCAAGAAAGCGGGCTACACCTTCCCCTTCCTTTCTGATCCGCAAGCGGAGGTGATTCGCCGGTATAACCTGCTGCACGTTGCCGGTGGCCCAGGCAAGCACGATATCTCCCGGCCTGCCGAGTTTCTGGTGGACTCCTCCGAGACCTTGCGATGGGTAAATTTCACCGAGGATATTCGGGTGCGCGCGAGGGCCGAAGAGATGCTGGCTGCCGCAAAGACCCTTCCTTAGTGACCGGGTAATCCACGGCAAGCCGGGACAAGTCGGAATTGCAAAAGCATTATGCCCTGGGTGCAAAATTAGACAAAATCAAGATTTAAGACAATTGCATGGGTTTGGCAGCTCCGATCTCGCGATCTTGTTGTCACAATCGTGTTTGACTCGCGATGCGAGGGGGGTCTTGATCTGGTATGATTAAGTCTGCGTTTGATTGTCCTCGACCGGATAGACACGTTTGCTCCAATCGCCTGCCTATTTCTGCTGAGAACAGCCCATAAGTCCATAGCGCATCACAAAGGAATAACATGAAGAAGATTTTTGTTGGCAACTTCTCTTTTAGCATGACAGAAGCGGAGCTTCGGTCACTTTTCGAACCGTACGGCAAGGTCGATACAGTCTCTCTCGTAACCGACCGTGATACCGGACGGTCGCGTGGTTTTGGGTTTGTGGAAATGCCTGATGCTGGCGAAGCTGAGAAGGCCATTGCGGCCCTGAATGGCAAGGACTCAGGCGGACGGGCACTCACCGTAAACGAGGCCCGGCCCAAAGTGGAGCGTGGCGGTCCGCGCGGAGGTTCACGCGGTGGAGGACGGGATGATTATCGTGGCCATGCTCGCCAACCCCGAGAGCCCCGTTGGTAACGGCTGGCGCCAGATACGACCCATCAAAGTCAAGTGGAACGGCCAAGCGCTTGCGCCAAAATAAAGAGAGCAGACCAGACACTGTAGTCATGAAGACCGTGGTGTGCGAGCAATGTGGTGAGCGGTTTGCGATTGGCCATCATCCAACCTGCCAGGACCCCGATCTGGCTGTCCGGCAGGCCGTCTGGCTTGCAGACCAGTTTGTCTGGGACCACATCCAGGAAGCCAAGCACCATAATTCCATACGCCTGCCCGGCACAGATGAGATGAAGTAAAGGCCAATGCTCTATAGCCGGGCTGCGAAAGCCGGCAACGCGGTCAGGCTGGAGAATACGGCGGTCGCGCCTTCAAAGGCACAACCTTGCGTAAGTTCATGCGGGACTACTACGCAGCGTAACCCGGCTGCTAACGCAGAAGCCAGACCACGTTCCGAATCCTCTACAACAAGGCAACGCTCCGCCGGCAGCTTCAGCCGCTGTAGCGCCATCCGATATGGCTCCGGATCGGGCTTGGTGTTTACGTAATCCTCGCGGGCCAGAACAAATTCGAAAAAATCAGCCAATCCGCTGCGTTCGTGGGCGATGTCGAAATGCTTGCGCTGCGAACTGGTGACGATTGCCATCCGCGTTTTACCCTTCAGTTGTTGCAGGACGGCGGCGGCATCGGGAAAGACGTTGTCTTGTGTGCGAAGTAGCTGTGCGTAGATCTCGTCTCGATCATTCTTGAGAGCGGCAACCTTCTCCGGAGTCCATGATGGGCCAGTTAAGAGATCGAAGGCGCTGCGACCCAGACGAAGCGAGTGTTTTAGAAAAATCTCCTGTGTGAGCTCAACACCGGCGCGTTCCAGCGCCTCTCGGGTCGATTGGAAGAAAAGACCTTCGGTATTTACCAGAACGCCGTCGTTGTCCCAAAGGATTGCGTCTATCACTGATTAAGGTACCTGGGTGGGCAGTTCTACGGCAAGCTTCCGTGGGCATCACGTGCCAATCAGCCTCCAGTATGCGGCGGCAATAATCAGGGTGACAACGGCAACCAACGCATAGATGTTGGCCAGGCGAACACGCTGACCTGCACTGAAAGCCTCGCCGCCAGTAATGCCCTCGCCCATGGCAATCCAGATGTTTTGATAGGGCATCCAAAAGGGCACTGCGGCCAAGACCAGCGGCGCCATTACCACCAGGGGAGAGATGCCTGCACGGGCGGTCACATCCGAAACCGGAAGGAAGAGCACAGGGATGGCAATAAATCCGGTGGGATCGAGAAACCGCAAAAGAAGCATGGCGCAGGCCATTACCACAACCAGGACAAGAACACTGAACGTCAACCTGTCCGCTATGGGAGTGATGAAGGTCGCAATCCAGTCGGTGACTTTGTATACCTGCAGAACGTTGGCGAGACTGAAAATGCCACCTAAGAACAGGAGCAACGTCCACGAGACACCGCTGGTAACGTCGTTGTCTTTTAATAATCCCGGCCAGCGCGAAGACCGCCAAAGCAAACATTCCCACCAGGAAGCTGGGCAGATGATGAATGCGATCTGTGGCCCAATAGGCAATCGAAAGCAGCACGACGATAGCGGTAATCCACTCGACCAGCTTGACCGGACCCAGCGACCTCAACTCGCGTTGAACGAAATCGGTGGAGAGGTGGAGCCGCGATTCAGGTCTGAGCACCAGTTGGTTTACAACAATCAACAGCAGGCAGAGAACAATCGTCGGAACCGACATGACCCTGGCATAACTCAGCCAGCTCAGCGCAAGATGCTTGCTCTGAAAGACCGAGTCCACCACCGGGCCAAACAGTGACCCATAGAGAAAGGCACAGCCAGGTATGACCGCCATCTCCACGGCGGTTATCACGATCAATGCGGACCCGCGACTGCGGCGTTCCAGCCCTAGCGATTGGACGAGGGCATAAGCAATTGGCACAACAATCGCCGTCCGGACCGTCATGGATGGAATGCCGAGTGCGAGCGTCAAGCCGATGACGAAGAATGCCAGGAGTATGCCGGGATAGGTCGCCGGAAACAGCGAAAGAATGTAATAAGAGAGCCTCTGGGCCAATCCGGTGCGCTGCATGGCGAAGCCATAAAAGAGCACACAGAGCAGAATCCAGAATCCCGGGCTGGAGAACCCGCTCAAAACAAGTGGCGCCGGGATTGGGACCAGAAGCATGAGGCCCATCATCAGGATGGAGGCAATGCCGTTGTTCATCACCTGGAACATCCACAGCACCACCGTAAACGCAATGATGGCCAGGACGCACTGCGCAGCTCTTCCCAGGCCATGAGGAGTCGGCAGGGCGAAGATCACCAGGCCGATTACCAGCGCGATAGCCAGTCCAATCCACTTGCGGCGCTCCGCTCGTTGTCCTGGTGACAGGTTCTTGGCTGGGGTGGTTGCCATGTTTAGGTTTCCTCTGCTTACTCCACTTCCGCGTGTTTCAAAGGTGGTTTCTTTGTGTCCTTCGCGCCCTATGCGGTAAGGAATTCTCGCTTGCGGATTTCCATGTCACTGCTGCTTCTGGATCTTTTCCAATTCCTCGCTGGCGATGCGAAAAGCTGTGTTGGCTGCGGGTACGCCGGCATAGATAGCAGTCTGGAGCAAGGCTTCTTTGATATCGCATGGTTCCAGATCGTGCATCAATCCGGCGCGCAAGTGAAGAGCGAATTCGTCCCAGCGTCCGAGAGCGGCGGTCGTCGCCAGCACAAGCAAGCGGCGCGTTCTGCGGCCAAGGCCAGGGCGGGTCCAGATTGTTCCCCAGGCATAACTGGTGATAAGTGTTTGAAAGTCGCGGGTGAAATCGGTGGCGGTTGCTACAGAGCGGTCGACATGCACGTGGCCAAGCACTGCGCGCCGGACCTCCTGGCCGGCTGCCAATGGATCGGCGGAAGTATCCGGTGGCGACAGAAAATCCAGCAACGCCATCGTGAACGAGCGTGGCCGCTCGATATTCGAAAGATGAGCGGTCGGCAGATGGACGACTCGAGCGCCTGGGATGTCGCGCGCCAGTATCTCGCTATGTCCTGCCCAGGGGGTGGATACGTCTTTGTCGCCGACGATCACCAAAGTGGGAGCCTGGATTTGCTTCAACGATGCGCTGTAGTTGGCGTCTCGAATGGCAGCGCAACAGCCGGCGTAGCCGACCGGGTTGGTGCCCAGCAACACGGAGCGAACCGAGTTGACAGCGGCATCGCCGCGAGCCAGCGTCTCAGGGGTAAAGAAACGCTGCATCGCGCTGTCGACCACCCCTTTCATACCTTCTTTGAGCACGGCCTGACGACGAGCTTCCAAGGTGGGGGCCACAAATTGAGAGGAGGTATTGGCGAGGACCAGACCAGTCAGCCGGTCCGGCGCACAGATGGCGAGCCACTGGCCAATGCCACCGCCCATCGAGAGTCCACAGAAGGCGAACTTGGAAATTCCCAGCGCATCGGCGATGCCGAGCACATCGCGCCCCAGCCGTTCCATGGAGTAATCACCCGCAGGAGCGTCCGATGCGCCGTGACCTCGGGTGTCATATCGAAGGAGCTGAAAATGCGAGAGCAGGTCCGGTACCTGCGGGCTCCACATAGCGTGGTCGGCGCCTAGCGAGTGCGACATAACCAGGACGGGCCGGTCTTCATTGCCCTCCAGGCGGTAGAACAGACGAGTGTTGTCAACAGTCACGAACGGCAAGGTGCTTACTCCTTTTCGTCCCTAGAATTGTGCTGCTCCACAGAGGATAACAAGCGGATTCGAAACGTATCAGCCGAGCCCAGGTACTCCTGGGGTACATCGAGTTTTTCGAGCGTGGCGCGATCAAGAAGACGCATGACTTCCGGCATCTCACCCAGGACGTCCACGAGGCGGCGGCCATCGGCGGTGCTCTGGCGCAACGCTTCTTGGAGAAGCTTATGGGCGACATCACGGCCAAGACCCGGCGCCAGCAACATCATGGCCCGCTCGGCAAAGATGACGCCGTGAGTAGCATCCATGTTGGCGCGCATCTGCGCGGGGTCTACCGTGAGTCCTTCCAGCGCCTCAGCCATCGCTGCGACTGCCAAGCCAGTCGCCTGGATTATCGCAGCGACAGTTGGCCATTCCGCTTGCCAACTTCCAGCGCCGCGCTCATGTTCCTGAACCATCGTGGAGAGAAAGGTTGCGACCAAGCCAGGCACACGATGAGCTGCGGCCAGAGTCAGCGAGCAGCCGATGGGGTTGCGCTTGTGCGGCATCGTGGACGAACCGCCGCGCCCGGGTGCAGAGGGCTCCGCCGCTTCGGCAACCTCGCCTTGCATCAGCAAGGTAATGTCGTGGGCCATCTTGCCGAGAGCGCCGGTCAAGACACCGCAGTCACATAGCAACCCTGCCAGCCGGTCGCGGTGAGTGTGCCAGGGCGCCTCGGGATACTTGAGACCTAGCTCTTTCGCAAGTGCCTTGCCGACAGCGGGCCCGTGTTGGCCGAGAGCTGCCAGTGTGCCGCTGGCGCCTCCAAACTGCACAATGAGAGCGTCGGCAAAACTGACGGTGAGACGCCTGTGGGTGCGATGGACTGCTCCCAGCCAGCCCGCCGCTTTGAGCCCAAAAGTGATTGGTGGCCCAGGCTGCAACAGAGTTCGGCTGAGCATGACCGTGCCCTGATGTTGTTTGGCTAGACTGCGCAACGCATCTTCGATCCGTGCGAGGTCGGGTTCCAGCATCGATTGTGCCCGCTTAAGCAGTAGAACCAGGGCCGTATCGGCAACATCCTGGCTGGTTGCGCCCCAATGCACGAATCCTGCGGCGGCAGGATTGCCGGTACGCACGTGCTCCGTCAATATTTTCACCAGCGGTATACCCGGAGTACCGGCCCGCAGCGTGGCATGAGCAAGTTCCGCTAGTGCAGTAGCGTCGAATCTATCAGCTTTGGCGGCGGTTGCAATGGCGTCAGCCGCCGCGGGCGGAATGATGCCTTCATGCGCCTCAGCACGGGCAAGGGCCGCCTCGAAGTCCAGCATGGCTTGCAGTACCGACAGGTCGGAAAACAGCTCTGCAATAGGACCAGTTGTAGCCAGGCCTTCAATCAGCCTTACAGACATGAAGACCTTTCTCCCTGCTGTTTTTCAACCTCGCTGCCTGGAAATAGCCATGGAATATCCTTACGGTATCGAAAAGGGTGGGGGGTGTTAACCAATTGGTAATTTTCAATTGATAATTTCCAATTTGAGTTTTACCGCTAAGGACGCGAAGTGCGCAAAGGAACATCGCATCACTGATGATGCTGATTTAACCGACAAATACTGATGAGAAATCATCACAAAATCCAGCGCAGAATTGTTCCAATATGAAAGCATTTTGATCGTTATAAGCGGCTTTCCGTAACAACGTAACATCAGAATCCGGGGTTTTTCGAAGCCAACTTCAAAGCCCAGGTTATTTTACGAGAACCACCCTCAAGCACCCCAAGAAAATTCACCCCCAAATTCTTAACCGGTCCCAAGTGGCATAGTCCTGCAAAGCCATCACGCTAAATGCTTGTGCAATAACCTTATGCAGGATCTAGCCAAAGATATTTGAAATTTAAGCCGTGTCGCCAATCGGATGATCCACGACTAGCCGGGACAGGTCGGGTGATCGGGTGATCAAAAACCAAAATCGATAATCCGGTTCTCAGGGACACGATATCATCACTGCAAATTTGCTGGAGTGGTTTTGTCAAGAATTTGAGACGTTAGAATCTAGTGCCATGACGCATGATTTATGGAAAGAAGGTTAGTGTGAACAAAGTGGACGAGGTGGACTTAGTGGACTGAGTGGACGGTACCATGGTTACCAATTTTTACCGGTCAGAGCACTAGAGATCGAAAAAGACGGTCTCGCGTCCGCCACAGAGATGCACATCGAAGCGCCAAGCACCCGAACCTGCAGCTTCCGGCGTGGCCATGAGTGTCTCGCGCCGCTGCTCAGGCACGAGGGCAAGGACGGCATCTTCAGCGTTAGCAGGATCGCCTGCAAAATAAATGCGGGTGACCAGACGTTTGAGCATGCCCCGGGCGAACACCGAGACGTTCATGTGGGGCGCTTGGAGTTTGTCCTCAGGGCCAGGCACGCGACCAGGTTTGACAGTCTCGAAACTGCAGCTACCGTCTTCCCCTGTGGGCATGCGTCCAAAGCCACGAAATGCCGGGTCGACAGCTTTATCCTGCGGATCGTCAGGATGATGATATTTGCCCGCAGCGTTTGCCTGCCATATCTCGATCATGGCGTCGTTCACTGGAAGACCATCGCCATCGAAGACGCGACAGACCAGCCGCACACGTTCGCCCTTTGCTTCCGGCCCAGCGAGCCGTCCGTCAAGGCCGTTGGTGGTCAAGCCCAGGTGAAAGAACGGACCTACCGTTTGTGAAGGGCTCGCAACGATGTCCATGTTATGCCTCAAAGGGTGTAGATTCACGGCCCCGCAGGACAATGTCAAAGCGATAGCCGAGGGCCCACTCAGGCTGTGTTGACTCGATGTCAAACTGGGCAATCAGGCGCGCGCGGGCCTTCTCATCGCGGATCGATTGAAAGATCGGATCCAGCGCAAAGAGAGGATCGCCAGGAAAATACATCTGGGTAATCAGCCGTGTGATGAACGCAGGTCCCAGCAAAGAAAAATGGATGTGGGCCGGACGCCAGGCATTGAGGTGGTTTTTCCAGGGATATGCGCCGGGCTTGACGGTAACAAATTTGTAGAAGCCTTGGGCGTCGGTGAGAGTGCGTCCGGCGCCGGTGAAGTTAGGATCGAGTGGAGCTGGGTGGCTGTCCTTGACGTGCAAGTAGCGTCCCGCAGCATTGGCCTGCCAGATCTCGATCAAGGTGTGTGGAACTGGAAGCCCGTTGTCATCAAGCACGCGCCCGGTAACGATGATGCGCTCGCCCAGGGGCTCTCCCGAATGTTGGCGAGTGAGATCGCTGTCGGTCTCCGCAAGGCTGCCATGCCCATAAACCGGCCCGGTAATCTCGCTAAGGGTATGTGGCAGAAAGATCAGCGGCTTCGATGGCGCCCGGCGAATGGTGGCCCGATATGGCTCATACAAAGATGGCGGCTGGCTTTCAGGGGTGGGCCGTCGATAAGGGGCAACTTTGGCCATGAACAAGGGATACTACCAAAAGCAAACTGGGGAAACACTCATTTTGTGCAATGTGCGGAGATTTGCTCTCAACTTGAAACCAATGGCCGCTGTTCAGCATCTAGCGGTTGTGCAACAGATGTGTTTGGAGGACTGATATGCGTATTCATGAAGGTCTTTATGCTTATGACGTTGAGCAGCCCAGAGATCCACAGACACAGCTCCGTCTGAAGTGGCGATTCACAATCTACCGGCTGCATCCGGTAGAGCAGGTGATAGTCAAGGGAGAAGCCGAAACTTTTGCGGAAGCGGAGAAGAAGGCAAAACGCGCCATCTCCAAATTAGCCGCAGAAGAAGTCCATTCCGCCGCGTGAGCCCTTCCATCAGGAGTCATTTCACGCGGATGTGACTTCTGCAGCCGATGTATGCTTTCATGTTTGATGGCCCGCCGGAAGATTCTTCCGGCAGGCCCAAAACATAACCAGACTCCGGACATAGACATGAAAGGATACTTATCAGGGGCCGCAATTATCCTGGTGCTGGCGACGCATCCATGGCGGTCCCAGACGCCGCGGCACACCATTGAAAACGCATCGTCATCACAAACGTCATTTACGCCTGGCGAGTGGATGATGATCAGGACCTTGTCTCCGCTGCCACCCACTCCGCCGCCTGATCCGACCAACAAATTCGGTAACGACCCACGCGCCGCAATGCTGGGCCAGGAGCTGTTCTTTGAAAAAGGAATCGCTGGACCGATCGTCACCGGGAATAATGGCTCTAATGGTGGTCTGGGAGCGGCGGGAGAGACAGGAAAGATTTCCTGCGCCAGTTGTCACCAGCCCAACTCGGGTTGGATGTTCGATATTCGGTCGAACGACGGTGTTGCCCAGAATCCCCACGCTACCGCTCTGGGAGCGACCTGGGGCGGACGCAATGTCACAAGCATCGTGAATGCCGCCTATTACCGTGTCTGGAGGGAGAATGATGGCGTGTCTGATTCCACCTGGGCGGACGCGCTCACCGATCCTGAAGACCCGCACTCCCAAAATGGAAGCCGCCTGCAAGTGGCGCATGTGATCTGGGAGAAGTACCGCGCTGAATACAACGCAATTTTCGGGAGGTCCCCAGCGCCCCTTGATCCCAGGCTCGATCCTCATCATCGGCGGGCAAAAGATTTTCCGCCAACGGGTAAACCGGGTGATGCGCAGTGGGAGGCCATGCCAAAGGCCGACAAGCTGATTATCAATCACATCTTTGCCAATTTCGGGAAGGCCATTCAGGCATATTTGAGAAAGTGCATCAGCCGTAACTCTCCCTTCGACCGTTACGTGGCCGGTGAACACACTGCCATCAGTCAGAGCGCCGAGCGAGGGTTGCGGTTGTTCGTCAGCGAGAGGACGAACTGCGTCCAATGCCATTCCGGCGCGGACTTTACTGACAACCAGTTTCATAATCTCGGGATGAGCGTCGACACGGCACTCTCCCCCCATGCCGACGCCACGGAACTCGGCCGGTTTTCAGCATTGGAGCAATTGCTTTCCGATAAGCCGGGAACCACCGGGGAGTTCAATGTGAACAGCGTCTACAGCGATAAGCGGACCACCGGTTTTCTCAACGGTCTTAAACCGGAAGAGCCGGACAAAGGCAGATGGCGTACAAAGTCATTGCGACAGGTTGCGGCAACGCCGCCTTACATGCACACTGGGCAGATGCCCACGCTTCGGGATGTGATCGAGTTTTACAACCGGGGAGGCGACCCCGATGGGAAATTCATTGGGAAGCGCGACCCGCTGATTCGTCCGCTGCATCTGACCGAGCAGGAGAAGCTGGATTTGATTGCCTTCCTGAAGAGTTTGACCGGCGACCCTCTGCCAGCGAAGCTCACCAGGGACACTTCAGCAAAATGAACGCAACCAAAGACAAAACCTTAACACTGATAACGCTGATTTAAACTGATCAACCCTGATAAACCAAAAACCTTTGTAACACGGAGAGACCCTTCACTGCGCTCAAGGGCTCCGGAAGCATGAGGAAACCAAAACTTAACCACGAAGGGACACGAAGTAAAGAGCGAAGGACACGAAGGGAACGCCGGGATAAACCGGCATGAAGTAGGGAATGAAAGAGTCCTACAGGAAAGGAATAGCGAACCATCCTGACCCCGAATCATGCGTAGGTGTTTCCGTAAGGACGCCACGAAGTATTGATCAGGGGCACAAGC